>Ga0224532_1000019_pt1 | contig 42252 bp, 41 predicted proteins | sample 714E115metaG_FD_179902 | JGI IMG/M metagenome (GOLD analysis project Ga0224532, IMG submission 179902) | Peat soil microbial communities from Stordalen Mire, Sweden - 717 E1 1-5 | ecosystem: Environmental > Terrestrial > Soil > Wetlands > Peat | place: Sweden: Norrbotten County, Stordalen Mire... | reverse complement strand
CCTCGAGGTATTGACGGTCCCCTTCGAGATCGAAGCGAGCGACGTCCCGCTGAATGTCGCGGCGAGCATCGGTATCGCCGAGGGGCTGCGCGCGAAGCCGGGCGATCTCTTGCGCGACGCGGACATCGCGCTCTACCAAGCCAAGAGTGCAGGGAGGCACTGTGCGGTGGTCTTCCAACCCTCGATGCAAGAGGCCGTCGATGAACATCGCACGTTGGCCGTCGATCTGTCACTCAGCGTCGAGCACCACGAGTTCTTCCTGCTCTACGAGCCGATCATCAATTTGGCGACGGGGGCATTCACGGGCGTCGAAGCGGTGTTGCGCTGGCGTCATCCGACGCGCGGCGTCATCATGCCCGAGGAGTTCTTGCCGTCGCTCGAGGCCAGCGGTCTCGTCGTGGCCGTGGGCCTGTGGGAGCTGCGCGAAGCCTGTCGCCAGGGTGCCGCGTGGCAGGCAGCGGGGCACCGGTTCTCGATGTCAGTCCACGTCACGCCCCGTCAGCTCGCGAGGGATCGGGTCATCGACGAGGTTCGCGCGGCCCTCGCAGAGAGTGGTCTTGATCCCGGGAGTCTGATCCTCGAGATTGGCGAGACCTCGTTGATGCACGACGTAGAAGCCACCATCACCCGGCTTAATGCTCTCAAGTCGCTCGGCGTTGATTTGGCCGTGGATGATTTTGGGACCTGGTACTCGTCGCTGGCGCACCTCCAGCGTTTTCCGATCGACATCTTGAAGATCGATCGACGATTCGTGTCGGGTATCACCGAATCGGACGAGGCATCGGCCCTCGTGCACACTCTGGTGCAGCTGGGTATCGCGCTCGGACTCGAGACGATCGCCGATGGCGTCGAGAACCACGAGCAGCGTCGGATGCTGCTCGACGAGAGTGTCGACACCGGTCAGGGTTTTCTCTTCGCACAGCCACTCACGGCGAGCGAGGTTGACACGTTCTTGCGCGAACGCGATGATGAAGCCGTAGAAACCTGAGACCGCGACGCAGAGTCAGGTGTCCTAACCTCGACAACGCCTAGTTCAGTCCGCAATGCTCTCGGAGTTGTGGCGCGTTCACGAGCGACGAACCCAACGTGCCGGTGAAGGTCTGACCGACCGAGGGATCCTCACTGCCGAGCGTCGTCAAGGGCGTAGCGAGACTCTCTCCTTCGAGCGCACTCTGAAGGAAGGGGATCGTCACGGCGATGACCACTTTGAAGGCCGCCGTGTCAACACCGTCGAAGGGCGGTAGGTGGTGGGCAGTCTTCAGCTCGAGGAACCATTTGTTGGGCTGATGAATCGTGTTGTACAGCAGGACGTCATTGCGGACTGGATCGCACGTGTCGGCCAGGCTGTGGACCACCAGGAGGTTTGGCTTACTGGCTTCGTCGGCGTTGGACTGATACGTGTCCAGGGCGCCCGACAGAATGACCACCGCGCGGTAGCTGAGTCCGTTGCGAAGGTCCGCGTAGTTCACTGCTTGGGGATCGAGGCCGTGGTCGTAGGCCAGCATGCTGACCGCTTCGGCTCCGTCGGAGTGGCCCGCCAGGGCGATCTCGGCTGGATTGACGAGACCATCGAGGACCGGACAGCTGGGCGTCGGGCTGGCGGTGTCTTGAAGGACCGAGCGCGTGACGAAGGCGAGGTCGCCGGGTTCGTTGATGACGTCGTCCTCGGTGTTCGCGCCGCCCTGGGCGGCGACGCTGGCGGCATCTTCATCGGGGAAGAATGGAGCGACGACGACGAACCCTGCACTGGCCCACGCGTCCAAGAGCGCCGCGTAGGTGTCGGGCGTGACGTCGTAGCCGTGGGCGAAGACGACCATCGGATACCCGCCGCTCTGGGTAACCGGCGTGGCGCCCGGGATCTCGGGGGGACCGTTCGCCACCAGCGCGGTGGGATAGCGAATCTCGGTTACCAGGGTGCGACTCGTGGCGAGTACGCGATAGGGGGTCTTGCGGTAGTTGAGGACGCCGCGAGAGGGATCGACGAAGGTGCAGCGGGTGATACCGACCGAGAATGAAGGTACTGGCGTCGTCTGGCGGCTCGACACGACCTGTGCGCTTAAGGGTGCGGCGATCAACACCGAGACCACGGCGCCAAGAATGGCGGCTCTGGCGAACCTCGTGCGCGTCGTGCGCGTTGCCTCGCGTGGGTTGCCACTGTGCCAGTTCACATTCATGATGGGGCGCCAGATCTTGTGTGCTCGGAAGTCGCGCGGTCGATCTCGCGAGATCCTCGATGAAGTCACCATTCTAGGTTTTCTGGTCGCAGCCAGGCTCGTCGCACCACGATGGTGTAGAAACTTGCCATGAGAAGAAGCCCGGTACTCCTGGCCGTCTCGTCGCTCGTGCTGTCGGGGATCGCTCTGCTCGCGCCGGGCACGTCCGCGACGGCTTCGAGCGCCTCGATTCCCACCTCGCCGGTCACCAGGGTGTGGACCGAGCCCGCGGCCGGTTACGGCTTCTTCTACGATGCCATCAACGCAGCCAAGTACGACATCGATTTGTCGATGTACGAACTGACCGACCCCGTCGTCGAGCGCGACCTGGTGGCGCGCGCCAAGGCTGGCGTCGACGTGCGCGTGCTCCTTAACGCGGACTACGAAGGTCGTAGCGAGAACGCTTCGGCGTTCGCCGCGCTGCACGCGGGCGGCGTCCACGTGGCGTGGGCACCCTCGAATCAGATCTTTCACGCGAAGTACCTCGTCGTCGACAACGCCAGGGCGTACATCGGCACCGGCAATCTCGTGCCCTACGACTACGGATCGACGCGTGACTTCTGGGTCGTCGACGATGATCCCGTCGACGTCGCGGCGGTCGTCGCCACGTTCACCTCGGACTTCGGCGGCCGGGTGCTGAGCGGTGAAGGTCCGGGTGGTCTGATCTGGAGTCCGGGATCGGGACCCGCGCTCGTCAGCCTGATCGCCTCGGCGCGCTCGACGTTGCTGGTGGAGAACGAGGAGATGGGCGTTGGTTCCATCGATCTCGCCCTGGAAGCGTCCGCCAAGCGGGGAGTGGACGTCGAGGTGGTGATGACCCAGAGCGCCGAGTGGACCTCGGCACTGCGCCAGCTCGCGCGCGCGGGCGTGCACGTGAGGACCCTCAATTCGTCCCAGCGCTACATCCACGCCAAGGTGCTCTGCGCGGACTGCACGAGCCGTGGCGGCACGGCGTTCGTCGGAAGTGAGAACTTCTCGACGTCGTCTCTTTCGTACAATCGCGAACTCGGCGTCGTCACCGCCTCGATGGTCGCGACGTCGGCGGTGGCGACTGCGGTCCGGTCGGACTTCGCGAGTGGGGCTACGGTGGCCCCCTAGGTCCAAAGGGCGATTTTCTGACTGAGTGGCGTGGGTTCGGACTTTCGTTCCTAACCATGAATGGCTATAAATATGGTTTTTATGTCTATTTTGGCTAGTAAAAAGTAGAATTATATATTTTAAATTAGCCATCTACGGCCTAGAATTCTCTAAAAGTCGCTATTCTTGCTGTAAGGAGGTCCAATGGCGCGTCAGCACCAAGAACTCGAGGTCGAACTAGGAAGCGCCCTGCGCGCCCAGCGGATCGAGCGCCGTCTCACGCAGGAGGACCTCGCCGAACGCGCCAACGTCTCCCTCGGTGCGCTCAAGAATCTGGAGAACGGCCGGGGATCGACGACGGGCACGATGGTGCGAGTGGTGCACGCCCTGGGCCGGGACGAGTGGCTTTCCTCGCTCGCGCCCGACGACACGTTCAATCCGCTGGACCTGGTCGATTCGCGTCGCGCGGGTACGTCGCGCGCGCGCCGTGTTCGTCGGCGGCCTCAGGCGTGACCTACCACCAGACCCACGTCATTGAGGTCTGGGCGTGGGGCGCGCGGGTGGGTGCAGTCGCGGCTGACCCGCGCTCGGGTCGTTACGTCTTTGCCTACGCGCCCGAGTGGGTCGCGACCGGCTTCGAACTCTCACCGCTCAATATGCCGCTGCGTGCACGTCCCTACGACAACGGCCAGTGGCCCACCCTCGCCCCTGAGGCGTTTCATGGTCTCGTGCCGCTGCTCGCCGACAGCTTGCCCGACGCATTCGGCAACGCGCTCGTGGACGCCTGGATGTCCGAGCACGGCGTGGAGCCCGGACTCATCACGCCGCTCGACCGCCTCGCGTACGCGGCCGACCGAGCGCTCGGCGCGCTCGAGTTCCGACCTCCCGCCGACGACGCGGACCGCGAAGTGCCGAGCGCGGTGACCCTCGCCGATCTCGTGCTCGCGGCGCGGCTCACGGTGCGCGGCGAACTCGCTCATCCCCAGAGCGCGCACGCCGCGATCCAGCAACTGATACAGGTGGGATCGAGTGCGGGGGGCGCACGCGCGAAGGCGGTCGTGGCCTTTCAACCCTCCACCTTTCAAGTGGCGTCGGCGTTCGCCCCACTCGAGGCGGGCTTTGAGCAGTGGATCATCAAACTCGACGGCGTGAGCGAGACGGGCATGGACGGCCACGGTGGCGGCCTCGGCGACAGCGCGCCCTACGGTCGGGTCGAGTTCGCCTACAGCCTGATGGCGCGCGCGGCCGGCGTGACCATGACCCGATGCGAACTGCTCGCCGAAGGTCCCCGTCGTCACTTCATGACGCGGCGATTCGACCGCGACGCGGACGGTGCGCGACTTCACGTGCTCTCGCTCGCGGCGCTCGCGCACCTCGACCCGCGTCAGGTGGGTGCCCACAGCTACGACCAGTATCTCGGCGTCGTGCGCCAACTCGGGTTGGGACTCGAGAGCCTCGCCCAGGCCTATCGGCGGATGGTCTTCAATGTCGTCGCGGTCAATCGAGACGACCACGCCAAGAACTTCGCGTTCCTTCGTGCGCGCGATCGTGGTTGGGAACTGGCGCCAGCCTTTGACGTCACCCACGCGTACCAACCCGCCAGTCAATGGACGAGTCGCCACAACCTGCGAGTGAACGGGCGTCTCGAGGACATCTCGATCGACGACCTCTACGCGGTGGGCGACCGCCACGACGTACCGGGTTTCAAGCAGGTGGTGCGCGACGTGATGCAGTGCGTCGCTCGCTGGCCCGAGTTCGCCGTCGAGGCGGGCGTGGACGACGCGACGAAGGGTGCCATTGGACAGGACCTCGAGCGGTTCCGCCCCCGCTGACGAGGGCGGACGCCCCCTAGAACTCGAGGGTGATGCTGACCGGGCAGTGGTCACTACCCATGTAGTCGGCGTGAATCTGCGCCGCCTTCAGGTGGGGCACGAGGTCCGAGGAGACGAGGAAGTAGTCGATGCGCCACCCCGCGTTGTTGGCGCGAGAGTTGTTGAAGTTCGACCACCAGGTGTAGAAGCCAGAGCCCTGGGTGAAGACGCGAAACGAGTCGACGAAGCCCGCGCGCAACAGGGCCTCGAAACCCGCCCGTTCCTCGGTGGTGAAGCCCGCCTTGCCGACGTTGCCCTTGGGGTTGGCCAGATCGTCGGTGGTGTGCGCGACGTTGAGGTCCCCGCAGATGGCGACCGGCTTGGTGGCGTTGAGTTCTTTGACGTAGGCGAGGAAGGCGGGGTCCCACTGCTGGTGACGAAGCGCCAGTCGCCCGAGGTCACCCTTGGCGTTGGGCGTGTAGGCGGTGACGAGGAAGAAATCCTCGAACTCGGCCGTGACCACGCGCCCCTCGTCGTTGGGGTTGCCGAAGGGGTCGCTCGCGAACTTGTGCTTAGTGGCGAGCTTCTTGGGCAGTCCGGTCGTCACCGACAACGGGGAGGTCTTAGTGAGGATGGCGGTGCCGGAGTAGCCCTTCTTGGTCGCCGAATGAAAGAACTGTTCGTAGCCGTCGAGGTTCGCGTCCACTTCGTGTTGCTGGGCCTTGGTCTCTTGGAGACAGATGATGTCGGGCTGCAAGGTCGTCACGAACGGGTCGAAGAGCCCCTTGCGCTGTACGGCTCGGATTCCGTTGACGTTCCACGACGCGATGAGCATGCGACATGGTACCAATCGCGACCCGAGACTCCTTGCGCCCCAGCGCCGCAGCACCGAGTAACTTGGCTGGCGTGAGCGAGTTCAGCAACGAAAGCGTGGTGGCGATCGAGAACACGCTCAACAACGTGGATCGGGCCCTCGAGCGCCTTCGCGTTGGTACCTACCGCACCTGTCAGGCGTGCGGCACCGAGATCGACCAGGCCGAGTTACTGAAGAACCCGCTCCTGGCGAACTGTCCCGCGCACCCCGAACTGAGCTGACGAGCACTGCGTTCGCCCCGGCGCACTTGCCACCGGGGCGGCCAACTACTTCTTGGTTGCCCAGAAGATCTCGGCGATGTCGTCGATCTCGGCGAGCAGACGGTCGGCCACGACGACGTCGTTGGTCTTTTTCGCCTCGCCGGCTGACTTGGTTGCCATCCAGAACAGGTCGTGCAAGTTTGGGTACTGCTTTAGGTGATCGACCTTGAAGTAGTCGGTCCACAGGACCCACAGGTGGTGCTTGACCAAGTCGGCGCGCTCTTCTTTGATGATCGTGGCGCGTACCTTGAAGTCGGGGTCGCTCGAGGCGTTGTACTTCTCCATGCAGGCCTTGACCGACTGAGCCTCGATCTTGGCCTGGGCGGGGTCGTAGACACCACACGGCAGGTCACAGTGGGCCGAGACCACGAGCGGCGTGCTCGAGGAGTCCAGTGCTGCGTTAATTCGAGAAAGAAGCGTCATGGCTTCGCCTTTCGATTGTCTGGGTCTCGCGAGACCAGTTGTCTCTCACGAGGTTAGCCAGAGCGCTCAACTAACGTTCACCCCGATGTCGGTGCTCGCGCGTCTGTTCTTTCGTCGTCTCCTCGTGGAGGGTCCCTCCATGCTGCCGACGTTCCTGCCGGGCGAGTCCGTCACGGCCGTGCGACGATGGCGTCGGGTGCGCGTGGGTGACGTGGTCGTGGTGCGCGATCCGCGCGAGCCCGCGCGCTGGCTGCTTAAGCGCTGTGCGAGTAAATCGGGCGGTTACCTCGAGGTGCGTGGCGACAACCCCGAAGCGTCTACCGATTCGCGAGATTTCGGCTCGATTCGCGTGCGAGAGGTTAAATGGCTGGTCCTGGGCGCTCGTGGGCGCTGAAAGACCGTGTTTTGACGGATTTTTGAATCTACAAGCCCTATATATACGGCACGCCTCCCGGTAGGGTGGGCGCGTGGCTCGACTCTGCGTACTGTCCTATCACACCTCGCCCCTCGCCCAACCCGGCACGGGCGACGGCGGGGGCATGAACGTCTACGTGCGCGAGCTCTCGAGCGCCCTGGCGAGGCTCGGACACGAAGTCGACGTCTACACCCGGCGCGACAGTGCGCACGTGCGTGACGTCGAAGTCGTCGAACCCGGCTTTCGCGTCCACCACGTGACCGCCGGTCCCATGGCGCCGCTCGAGCGCGAGCAACTCGCCGATTACGTCTGTGATTTCACCGAGGCCGTCGCCGCGACGTTTCGCTGTACGGGTCTGCCGGACGCGATTCACGCGAACTACTGGTTGAGCGGACTCGTGGGTCATCGACTCAAACACGAACTGAACATCCCGCTCATCATGACCTTCCACACCCTCGAACGGGTGAAGGCCGATCACTTCGAGGCCGAGTCCGAGGAGCGCGCCTTCCAGGAGGCGGCGATCTTCGCCTGCGCCGACGCCGTGCTCGCCAGTTGTCAGGTCGAGGCTGACCAGTTCGTGAAGTTCTACGACGCCGACCCCCAACGTGTGTACGTCGTGCCACTCGGTGTCGAGCACGCGTTCTTCGCTCCGGGCTACCGTCCCCAGGCGCGCCGCGCGCTGGGCCTGGACGGCGTGGCGACGTTGCTGCTCTTCGTAGGACGACTGCAGGCCCTAAAGGGCGTCGACCTCGCGTTGGAGACCCTCATCGAACTTCGTGCTCGGGGTCGCGACGCCATGCTCGCCATCGTCGGGGGCCCCTCGGGCAGCCACGGGCGTGACACGCTCAGCCAACTGCACGGTCGCGTCGCCGAGGCGGGCGTCATCGAACACGTCAGTTTCGTCGCGCCCCAGCCCCACCAGCTGCTGTCAACGTGGATGCGCGCGGCTGACGTCACGCTCGTGCCCAGTCGCTCCGAGAGTTTCGGACTCGTCGCGCTTGAATCCTCGGCGTGCGGCACCCCGGTCGTAGCGAGCGAGGTGGGCGGGCTGATCACCCTGATCGAACCGGGCGTGAACGGTCTGCTGATCGACACTCGCGACCCCGCGGCGTGGGCGAACGCCGTCGAGACGGTCCTCGACCCCGAGACCACGACGTCGATGTCTAATAACTCGGTCCTGCTCGCGCGCCGCTACACCTGGCGATCGGCGGGCGAGTCGCTCGCGCACCTCGTCGAGCAGCTCGCGGCCTCGGGTCTCGTCTCCTGCTAGATGTCGGCGCCGATATCCAGCGAGCAGGCGCCGCTCGAACTCGACGCCGTCATCAGTGAGTGGCAGCGGCTCTGGCGCGAGAACGGGTTCGTCGGGGACGTCGAACACGCGAGCCACGCTGACGACAAGGGTCAGTACCACTGGATGATCCGGCTGCGCGGCGAGGAGAAGGACGTCATTGCCCTGTGGCTGACCCTTCGCCAACGCACGGTGTTCGTCGAGACCCAGGTGATGCCCGCAGGCGAAGAGAACCTCGAGGCCCTCTACAAGTTCTTGTTGGTGAAGAACGCGGACCTGCGCGAGTTGCACCTGGCGATCGGACCCGAGCAGGGAATCTACCTAGTGGGCCACATACCAGTGGGCGAGGTGACGTTGGCGCGACTCGACGAGCTGGTCGGCGCGACGCTGCACTACGTCGACGAGATCTTTCCGACCGCGATGTCGTTGGGCCTCGCGTCGCTCTACCGGCGACGCCCGTCAAAGCGGACCTTGTAGCCTTCAGTCATGGCCTTTGAACTCATCGTCGTTGGCGGCGGCCGGATGGGTTCGGCGCTCGTGGAGGGGCTGCTGGGTGCCAACTGGTGCAAGCCCCAGGACCTCGCCATCATCGAGGCGGCCACCGAACAACGAGAGATTCTCACGACGCACTTTGCAGGTGTCACCATCCTCGCCTCACTCGAACTTGATCACGTGGGACCGACGACGGGGGTCGTGCTCTGCGTGAAGCCCGACCACGCCGAAGCCGCGCTGCGCGTGGTGGCGGCGACGGGTGTGACGAGGCTGCTGTCGGTCGTGGCGGGTCTGTCCACTGCGCGCATCGAGTCGCACTTCCACTCGCCCGTCGCGGTGATCCGCTCCATGCCCAACACCCCAGTCCTCGTGGGCAAGGGCGTCAGTGCGATCTCGGGCGGCGCCCAGGTGACCAAGGACGACCTCGACTGGGCCGAATCGATCCTGGGTGCGGTGGGCATCGTCGTGCGTGTGACCGAGCGCAACATCGACGCGGTGACCGGTCTGTCGGGTTCGGGTCCGGCGTACTTCTACCTGGTCGTCGAGGCGTTGATCGACGCGGGCGTGCACCAGGGACTCACGCGTGACGTGTCGCGCCAACTGGTGGTGGGGACCTTCGAGGGTTCGGCGGCGCTGCTCGCACGCTCGGGTGAATCGCCCGAGGAGCTGCGCGCGCAGGTCACTTCGCCTGGAGGCACCACCGCGGCCGGACTTCGCATGCTCGAGGGCCGCGCCGTTCGTGCCGCGTTCCTCGAAGCGGTGTCGGCGGCGGCCGAGCGCAGTCGACAACTGGGTCGCTAGCGACCTTAGGTAACCTTGGGGTATGGCGACCCCCCGTCTACGCCCGCGCAAGCTTTCCGAACCCACGATCGCGCGCCTACCCGTCTACCAGCGCATCGCCGAGGGCTGGCTCGCTCGCGGGCAGAACCGCATTGACTCGCGACAGATCGCCGAACTTGCGGGTGTCACCGCCACGACGGTGCGCCGGGACCTCGCGGGTCTGGGCACGCTCGGTACGCGCGGGGCCGGCTACGACGTCGGGGTGCTGAACGACCGCATCGGCGAAGCGCTCGGTCACGATCGCAAGTACGACGTGATCGTCGTGGGCCTGGGCAATCTTGGTCGCGCCCTCGTCAACTCGACCAATTTTCTGATCCGCGGCGCCCAATTGGCGGCGCTCTATGACGTGGACCCGAGCGTCGTGGGTACCGAGATTGCTGGTCACGTCGTGCGTCCCTGGACCGATCCGATCGTCCCGGCCACCGTGGGCGTGATCTGCGTGCCCCCGTCCGCCGCCCAGGAAGTCGCGGACAAACTGGTCAAGGCGAAGATCCGAGGGTTGCTGAACTTCGCGCCCCAGGTGATCACGACGCCGCTGGGCACCGCGGTGCACTACGTTGACTTCTCCATCGAACTGCAGATCCTGATGTACCACCTGAACAACGGCACCGGGCCGCTCGGTGGCGGGCTCTTGCACTCGCTCGGGCTCGCCAATCCTCTTCGGGGGTCGTAGCATGACCTTCACTATGGAGAACTCGTGGCGCTGATATCGATTGGCATCGACCACGAGAACGCGTCACTCGACTTGCTCGAACGCGTCACCGTGCCCGAGCACGAATGGAGCAAGGTCCTTCGAACCTTGCTCAGCCAACGCAACATCCACGAGGCGGTCTTCGTCTCGACGTGCCTGCGCACCGAGGTCGTCGCGGTCATCGACCGTTTTCACGGCGCGATTGACGAGATCACCGAGACCCTGGCACAGGCCGCCAAGGTCGACGCCGACGAGTTCAAGGAGAAGTTGACCGTCCACTTCGATCGCGGGGTCGCCACCCATCTGTTCAGCGTCGCCTCGGGTCTCAAGTCCGTAGTGCCCGGCGAGTTCGAAGTTCTGGGACAACTGCGTCGCGCCCTCGAACTCGCACAAGAGGAACACACCGCGGGCGCGGAGTTGACTGAACTGTTCGTTCGTGCTCTCGCTTCGGGTCGCCGGGTGCGAGCTGAGACCTCGATCGCGCGGGGAACTACCAGCTTCGCCCAGGCCTCGGTCTCGATGGCCCTGCAGGAATTGGGCGAAGACGGCGCCAACGCGCAGGTCGTTGTCGTGGGCGCTGGTCAACTCGCCACCGGCGTCGTCAAGAGCCTGCTCGCATCGCCGGCGCGCGTGGGTGGCGTGACACTGGCAAATCGAACTTTCGAGCGTGCCGAGGCGCTGGCCCAGTCGCTGGCGGACGAGCGTGTGCGCGTTGGCGCGTTGAGTGAGCTGGTGGAACAACTAGCCTCGGCGCGCCTCGCGATCATCGCCGTCGAGATGCCCTCACCGCTGCTCGCCAAAGCCGACCTCCGCGCGATCACGACGCCGCTGCTGATCGTCGACCTGGGCGTTCCCCGGGCGATCGCAAGCGACGTCGACCAATTGGCCAACATTCGGCGCATCGACATCGGCGACCTACGTGAACGGGTCGAACGCGTACTCGACGTTCGTCACGAGGCAGCCGACGCCGCCCAGGGAATCGTGCTCGAAGACGTGGAGAAGTACCTTAGCGATCAGCGGGCTCGAGGGGCCGCCGCCATCGTGAGCGAACTGCGCGAGTACTTCGACGAGGTCGTCGAAGCCGAACTCGTCAAGCGCGAGGGTGACCTCGGCGAGCTCGACGAAGAGCAGCGCGAGAAAGTACGCTCGCTGATCCGGTCGGTGGTCGCCAAGATCGCGCATCGCCCGACGGTGGCGCTGAAAGAAGCAGCCGGTACCGACCAAGGGATCCGTCTTAACGAGGCCACGCGCTCACTGTTTGACCTATGAGCGGACTGCGTCTGGCAACACGGCGCTCCCCACTCGCACTCCTGCAGGCTCGCCTCGTCCAGGACCACTTGCGCGCTCGTGGCGTCGACGCCCAGCTGGTCGAGATCGAGACGAGCGGGGACCAGCGACTTGACGTTCCCTTGTCGGTGCTCGGTGGCGAGGGCGTGTTTGCCGTGGAGATCCAGCGCGCGCTACTTCGTGGTGAGGCGGACGTCGCGGTGCACAGCGCCAAGGACTTGCCGAGCCAGTCACCCGACGGACTCATGCTCGCGAGTGTTCCCGAACGACTCGACGCGACCGATGTCCTCGTGGGTCGCTCGCTCGCGGGTCTCGGACCGGGCGCGACGGTCGCGACCGGTTCTCCGCGACGACGCGCACTTCTGCTCGAGCGGCGCCCGGACCTACGCGTGGTGGAACTTCGTGGGAACATGGCGACTCGTCTCGCGACTGCGGGCGCGAACGGCGTGGACTCCGTGGTCGCCGCGGCGGCGGCGCTGGTGCGCCTCGGCGAGGATGATCGGATCGCCGAGCGACTTGACCCGAGTTGGTTCGTCCCTCAGGTGGGCCAGGGCGCGCTCGCGCTCGAGGCGCGCATGGACGATCTGGACACGCTGGTGGTGCTCGAACAGATCAACGATCACGACGCGTTTGCCTGCGTGGGCGCCGAGCGAGCGTTCCTTCGCGAGTTGGGTCTGGGTTGTTCGATTCCGGCCGGAGCGCACGCGACCATGAAGAGCGGCGTGCTCTCCCTGCGCGGGGTGATGATCGGCGTGGATGGTTCTCGAAGCGTTCGTTCCTCGCTCGAGGGCTCGAACCCCGAGTTGCTCGGCACCCAGCTGGCGCGACGGTTGCGAGACGAGATGGGCGGTGGTGCTCTGGCGGGCTGGGGAGGCGATTCATGAAGATCGTGCTCACGAGAGAGAGCGGTCACAACGGGGTCCTGCGCACGTTCACGCCTCCTTTGGCGACCGTCCAAGAAGTTCCTCTCACGAGAACGATGTATCGCGCTTTAGCCGACGTGGAGATCGAGCTCGAGTCGTCCGAGTACTTCCGCTCCTTTTGGTCACTGGTGGTCACCAGTGCGCGCAGTGGCGACTACGTCGAGTCGGCGATCAGAGCGCTACGCCGGGGCGCCGCGGTCTTCAGCGTGGGACGCGCGACCACGCGTCTGCTCGTCAGTCACGACATCGTGGTGACCGGTGAGTCCGAATCAACCGCGCTCGACCTGGCGCCGCTCGTTCGCCGAGGACCGGTGTTGCAGCTTGGCGCGGTGTCGGTTCGAGATGACTTGAGTCACGCCCTCACCGAGCGGGGCCTCGTGGTGCAACATCTCGCGTGCTACGAGACGGTCGCGATGGAACTCACCAGTCTGCAGCGCGAGACGCTCGCCGCGGCCGACGTGCTCTTCATCGGCGCGCCGTCGGCCTGGGAGGTCGCGAAAGCGTACGTGTCGCGCGACGCGTGGGTGGTCGTGCCCGGGCCCACCACCGCTGACGTCGTGCGCGAGAGCCATGACCGGGTCCTCGAGGGTTGGGAGCCCGCGATTCGCGACGTGCTCGCGACACTCGAGGTCTAAAGAGACGACGCGTCAAGGCGCGCATAGGCTGGAGGGGTGTTTCCGACCGAACGACCTCGCCGCCTACGGCGCACGCCCGCGTTGCGTGCGCTAGTCGCCGAGACCACGCTACGACCGAGTGACTTCGTGGCGCCTTTGTTCGTCGCTGAGGGTCGCCGCGATCCGACACCGATCCTCTCTCTGCCCGGTCACTACCAACACACCGTGGTGTCGCTGCTCGACGAGGTCAAGGCCCTTCGACACGCCGGGGTGAAATCGGTCATCCTCTTTGGCGTGCCCGAGGATAAGGACGAGGTCGGTTCGGGCGCCTGGGACCGCGACGGCATCGCCCAGGTGGCGCTTCGCGCCGTGCGCGACGAGTTCGGCGATGACATCGTCCTGATGGCCGACCTGTGTCTCGACGAGTACACGAGCCACGGTCATTGTGGGGTGCTGCGCGCAGACGGCACCGTCGACAACGACGCGACCCTCGACCTCTACGCCAAGACCGCGCTCGCCCAAGCCGAAGCCGGGGCCGCGGTCGTGGCCCCGAGCGGGATGATGGATGGCCAGGTGGGCGTGATACGTAGTGCCCTCGACGCGGCGGGTCACCAGGATACGGTGATCATGGCTTACGCCGCCAAGTACGCGAGCGGCCTCTACGGTCCTTTCCGCGAGGCGGTGGGCGTCGAGATCGTCGGTGGCGGTGACCGGCGTGGTTACCAGCAGGACTACGCGAATCGACGTGAGGCCTTGCGCGAGGCGCGCGCGGACGTGGCCGAGGGCGCGGACATCGTCATGGTCAAACCCGCGATGACGTACCTGGACGTGGTCGCTGATCTGTCGCGCGAACTCGACGTGCCTCTCGCCGCCTACCACGTCAGTGGTGAGTACGCCATGGTGAAGGCCGCGGGACAGAACGGCTGGATCGACGCGGGCGCCGTCGCGATCGAGCAACTGACCGCAGTGCGTCGTGCGGGGGCGGACTTCGTGTTGACGTACTTTGCCCGCGAGGTCGCCGAGGAGCTCGGACGTTGAGCGAGACCAACGCCTCGTGGTTCGATCGAGCGAAGGCGGTCATCCCGGGGGGCGTTGATTCGCCGGTGCGATCGTTCCGTTCGGTCGGCGGTACCCCCTACACGGTGCGAAGCGGAAAGGGCGCCTACGTGACCGACGTCGAGGGTACCTCGTATCTCGACTACGTCCAGTCCTACGGTGCGTCGCTGCTCGGTCACGCCCATCCCGCCGTCGTCGAGACCCTGCGCAACGCGGTCGCCCTCGGCACGACCTTTGGCGCACCCACGCCCGGTGAGGTGTTGCTCGCTGAGGCGATGACCTCGCGCGTGGCGGGACTCGAGCAGGTGCGGCTCGTAAGTTCGGGTACCGAGGCGGTGATGAGCGCGGTTCGCTTGGCGCGCGGGGCTACTGGGCGCGACAAGATCCTCAAGTTCGACGGTTGCTATCACGGTCACTCGGACGCCTTGCTCGTCGCGGGCGGCAGCGGCGTCGCCCAACTCGGTTTGCCCGGTTCGGCGGGCGTCACCGCCGGCGCGGTCGCGGACACGTTGGTCGCTCCCTACAACGAGGTGCCCGCGCTCGATGATCGCGTGGCGGCGGTGCTGGTCGAACCGGTGGCGGCGAACATGAACCTCGTCGCGCCCGATGACGGTTTCCTCGCGGCGTTGCGCGACGAGTGCGACCGCGTGGGCGCGCTGTTGATCTTTGACGAGGTAATCACGGGTTTTCGCCTGAGTCGCGGTGGCGCCGAGGAGTTCTTCGCAGTCACCCCCGACATCTGGTGCTTCGGCAAGGTGATCGGCGGGGGACTGCCGGTCGGTGCCTTTGGCGCACGTCAAGGGTTGTTGTCCTCGCTCGCGCCCAATGGTCCGGTGTACCAGGCGGGTACGCTGTCGGGAAATCCGCTGGCGACCGCCGCGGGCGCCGCGGTGCTCGAGCTCGTGAGCGGTGAAGACCTCACGGATCTAGCGGCTCGCGTCGAGCGCTTCGCTGCTGGCGTGACAGGCGCCATCTCGTCCTCGGGTCTCTTCGCCGTCGCGCCCGTCGTGGGTCCGCTGATGGGCTTGTATCTCTCGCGCGAGGAGGCGCCGGCGCCGCGTAACTTCACCGAGGCGCGTTCGCTCTGTGACAACGGACTTTACGGGCCGTTCTTTCACGCGATGCTGGCCCAGGGTGTCGCTCTCGCGCCGGGATCCTACGAGATCCTCTTCACGTCGCTCGCCCACAGCGACGAGGACCTCGAGAGGACCATCGCCTGCGCGGGCGAGGCGGCGCTGGTCGCCGCCGCGTCGTGACCGCGGCCTTTCGCTCCGAGGGTTGGATGGTGCGGCCGAGCTTCGTGCCCCACGGGCCAAACTCGCCGGTCACGTTGCTCGGCGACGAGCAGGGACTCACCCAACTCACCGGTACGCCCGCCGTGGCCTGGCAGACACCGTGGGGCGAACTCGCCAACGTCCAGCTCGTGCGTTTCTCTCGCGGTCTGGCGTTGTTCGCGACCGCGAACGGCGTGCGCTACTGCTGGCGCACCACGAACAAGGACGACTACGACGACATCGCCAGCGTGCTCGCCCAACACGGTGGTCGCGTCGTTCGCCGGCGCCGTCGCGCGGGGATCTACGCGGTGGTGCTCGTGGTCCTGCTCGCCTCGGTCGCGGGCGGCATTGGCTCGCTCTTCGCCAAAGGTTCGGCGAACGCGGCCGTGATCGCGAACACCAAGGCGGTCAATCTCAGCGCGCGCGACCTGCCCAGCGGGTGGTCGGCGACGTCGGGCGCCGTGCTCAGCGACTTGTTCGCCTCGCCGGGCAAGGTCATCACCTCGACCACGGTCACCACCCAACCCGCGCAGAACTCGACCTGGGCCAAGGTCACGACAATCTTCCAGAACTGTCTCGGGGTCTCAGACCACCGCGACCGCATGTACGGTATGGCGGGACAAGAGCCCGACTACCAGGTCTCCTCGCCGGTCTTCGGCTCGAGCCAGAACGGCGGCGGGGAAGTGGCGTCAGCGACGCAGTACTACCGCACGACGACCATGGTCAAGAAGGACACCGCCGAAATGCGCGACACGGACTTTGGCGCGTGTTTCGTCCAGACCAACGCGGCGCTGCTCGAGTCGGCGTTCTCTAACACCACCTCGGGCGTTCTCAAGGGCACGAACTGGCAGCCGCTCACCTTCACCAAGGGTTTCTCGCGCGGTGGCGTCGAGGCGATCAGCGTGCCCGGCGTCACGGGTTCGCTCTACCTGGTGATGGTCCAGATCACTGCCGGTCACTACGAGGTGACCCTCGGGGCGCTACTCGCCTCGTGGCCCAAAGAAAAGTTGTTCGTCGCGAACCTAGTGAACACCCTGCTGTCGCGCATGACGTCGACGTCCTCGGCCGCTGTCTAGCGCGCGCTGTTCGTGGCGCACGCGTCGCGTCGCGTGGTCGCGGCTGAGCGCGACGAACATCACGATGCTGAAGGACACGTAGCCAACCCACACGATGGCCTGCATGATGGTCGGCCGTTCAGCGTAGCCGAGCAACGAGTGCAGGACGTCACCGAAGTTCGACGACTCGCGCACCAGTCCGCTCGAGTTCCACATGACGTGGTCACCCAGTCGCAGCCAGCCGAGTTGTTCGATGTTCTCGACGGCGTCAGCGAGCAGACCCGCCGCGAAGAACGTCAGGATGATGCCAAGGACGCGAAAGAACTTCCCGAGGTTGAGTTTGGCGCCCAACTTGTACATGGCGTAGGCGAGGGCGAGGGCGACCAACAAGCCGAGCGCCGCGCCCACCAACAACAGGTTGCCGTGTACCGGGGTCGCGGCCTGGCGCGAACTCGCAAAGACAATGGCGAGGGTAAAGACCATCGTCTCGAGTCCTTCGCGACCCACCGCCTGGAACGAGAGCACGCCGAGGCTCCAGCGGGTTCCCTTCGACAGCGCGAGGTCGCTACGCGCCTGGAGTTCCTTGGCCATGGTGCGCGCGTGCTTGTGCATCCAGTAGGTCATGCCCGTCAGCACGGCCGCCGCGAGCACGTAGGTCGCGGTCTCGAAGTAGGTCTGGACGTTGGAGCCCTCGTACTGCTTGATCAGAAAGAATGCGCCGAACCCGCCCCCGAGCACGAGCACCATGGCGGCCGCCACCCCGAGCCACACGTCGCGGAAATGCTTCCTTTGATGTACCCGACTGAGGTAGGAGAGAAGGATCGCCACGATCATCGACGCCTCGATGCCCTCGCGCAGGAAGATGACAAAGGTGGGAATCACCCTTTACCTCTCTGCTCGTGGGCATGACTTCATCGAGTCAGGCTAACGGGAAAGCCGCCAATCAACGGTCCTCGCCACACGACTTGAGGGTGTCGTATCGTCTCGCGACAAAGAAATCGTTTACTACGCCTTGCGGTACTACTCAGTACGTAGTAGTATGACGTCATGGCCAAAACCGACCTCTCGGGACTTCGTCGATCCAACGATCCGCCCCTGCTCATACTCACCAGCCTCGCGGGAGGTTCGAAGCACGGCTACGCGCTCTCCAAGGACATCGAAGCGTTCGCGGGCATCGTGCTGAGCCCCGGCGCGCTCTATGGCGCAATCGCCCGACTCGAGGAGCGTGGTCTCATCGAGGCGCTTGACGGCGACGCTCGACGTCGTCCCTACCGGCTCACTCTCGAAGGTTCCAACGCACTCGCCGCGGCGCTGCGAGAACTCCGTCGAGTGACCGACGTCGCGACGAGCCGTCTCGGCGTCGCCGGCATCGCCGGGGTCGCCGGGGTCGTCGCGTGACGAAGCCCGACTACGTGACGCACCTGCGCTGGTACCCCGTTGCCTGGCGTCAACGCTACGGCGAGGAGTTCGTGTCGTTGCTCGACGAGACCTACGCGGGCCAACGAGTACCCCTGAAGGCGTCGCTCTCGATCGTGCGCGCGGGAGCCCTCGAGCGTGTCCGTGATTTCGGTGTCATCGGCGACGGGACCAGTGACCAACGAGCGATCACGGGTTCGGCCCTGACGGTGTTGATGGCGTGGGTCGTCTTCGTCGTCACCGGGTCAGTGTTCGCCAAATACGCCGAACACTGGCAGTGGGTCACGGCGTCGAATGAACGAACACTACCCAGTGCGGCCTATGACGCCGTCGCTGTGGGCGCGCTGCTCGGCGTCGTGATCACCGGGGCTGCAGCGTTGGCGGTCGTGCCCGCTTTCGTGCGCCTTGTTCGCTCAGAAGGCTGGCAGGCAGTGCGGGCGCCACTTCGGCGCTCCTTGATCGCGGGAATGGTCGCGCTCGCATCGAGCGGGGGAATCGTGCTGTGGGCTCACTCACTTCACGGTGGCGGCGCCGTACCCTTCTGGCCGAATCGACTGGTGTTCCTCCTCTGGTTCGCCCTCGTGGCTGTGGCGATCTTCGTGGTTGCGGCGAGCGCGGGCACCGTGACCCGTCGGATCCACCTCGAGGCGCGCACGACCCGAACGCTCGGTGCACTGGCCCTCTCGATGAACGTCGTACTCGTGGTGATCTTCGCAGGCGTGCTGACGTGGTGGGGAGCCATCGCGGCGAACTCGCCGTGGTTCTTTTCGAGTGAGGTCATGCACTCGCCGACGGCGACGCCGGGCTCGATCACGATCGTCGGTTCGACCAACCACGTAGCGCCGGTCCTGCTCATCGTGATTGGTCTCGCGATGCTGGTGAGCCTTCTCGCTGCTCTCTATAACGCAGCGAGGATCACGACGCGACTGCGTCGCGCGGGCTAGACCTCAGTCGCCGAGCCCACCGAGCAGTCGCGCGTAGGCCTGCTCGGGGATGACGTCAGCCAGGCGTACGAGCGCGCGGTAGCCCACTTCGGCGGGTCCGTTGCGATCATTGCTCATCAGATTCGCCATGATCTCGAGGAGCTGCTTCATGAGCGGCTCGATGCGCAGCCCCGCGCCCACGCAGATCGAGAGGATGCGCGGCTCGGAGATCACGCGCACGAAGGCGCGGGCCACCTTGTAGTAGTCCCCGTAGGCCTCGTCGAGCAGCTCGTCGTAGTGCGCGAGCATCGTGGAGTCGTTGGCGAGCAGCGCTTCGCCAACGACGCTCGCCGCCAGTCGCCCGGTCTCGTAGCCGTAGGCGATGCCCTCGCCGTTGAAGGGATTGACCGCACCCGCGGCGTCGCCGATCGTCAGGGTGTTGGCCCCCACGTGGGGCCCCAGGGCGAGGCCCATCGGCAGTCGTCCGCCGGTCGCCGGGCCACAGCACGCCTCGTCGTTGAGTCCCCACTCCTCGGCGGTCTGGTGAACGAAATACTCCTGGAGTTTGGTGGTGTTCACGCCCTTCCAGGCGCCGCCGGTTGAGAGGAGACCGACGCCCACGTTGACCCGGCCGTCGCCAAGGGGGAAGATCCAACCGTAGCCGGGAACGACCTTGCCCTGGGGGTCGCGGATGTCCAGGTGCGAGTCGATCCAGGGCTCGTCGTGGCGAGCGCTCGTGTAGTAGCCGCGTAGCGCCATGCCCATGGGCCAGTCCTTGTTTCGCGTCACGCCCAGTTCGCGACCCATGCGCGAGTTCTGACCGTCGCCGACGATGACGTAGCGAGCGCGAAGTTCGGCGACGGCACCAGTGTCCTTTTCCTTTACCACGACGCCCTTGGCGGCCTTCAAGCCCCCGCCGGGCGAGTCAGTGGGTTCGAGCAGGTCGAGGACTTCGACACCATTTAATAAGGTCGCGCCCTGGGCCTGCGCGTGCTCGGCGACCAGGCCATCGAGATTGAAACGAGTGATCGTGTAGCCGTAGTTGGGGAACTTCGGGTGCTCGGGCCAGTTCATTTCGAGTTTCGCCCCGAAGCCGAAAGCGCGAAGGCCGTGGTAGCGGTGCCCGTGTTGGGCGACCACGCGCTCGAGGCCCATTTCCTGGAGTTGGTAGACCGAACGTGGCGTGAGGCCGTCTCCGCAGGTCTTCTCGCGCGGGAACGTCTTCTTGTCCACGAGACAGACCGACCAGCCGGCCTGGGCGAGCCAGTACGCGCACGCCGAACCGCTCGGACCTGCGCCCACGATTACGACGTCGTAGCGAGTGCCTGATGCGATGTCGTTGAGTTTTGCCACGGGCCGAGCCTAGGGCCTTGGTCAGGCCCTAGGTCCCGGGGGTCCCACAACCTGGGGTCCTGCTGAGTCTGATAAAAAGGTTCGGTGGACCAGTACTTACCTTTGCTGGGACTCCTGATTCTCGGGGTGTTGTTCGCGTCGGGTTCACTTGTTGCGTCGGCGTGGTTGGCGCCGCACAAGCGGCCCACGGACGCGAAGCGTGCTCCATACGAATGCGGGATTGTCCCCGAAAACGAGCCTCCACAGCGATTCCCCGTCCGTTTCTACCTGGTCGCGATGATCTTCGTGATTTTTGATATCGAAGTCGTCTTCATGTACCCCTTCGCCGTGGTCTTTCGCCAGTTGCACGTCTTTGGACTCATCGAAGTCCTTACGTTCTCGGTGACGGTCTTTGGCGCCCTGGTGTTCCTCGTGAGCGAGGGGGCGCTGCAGTGGGGTCCGGTCAAGCACCTCACGCCGGGTATGCCCGCGCGCACCAGTTCGTCCACGATTGTCCGCATTGGCCACGACCCCGAACAGGCGGCGTAGGTGGGCCTCGAAGACCTTCAGCACAACTTCTTGACGGGCCAACTCGAAGACCTGGTGCGCTGGGCGCGTCGCGCCTCAGTGTGGCCGGCCTCGTTCGGTCTCGCGTGTTGTGCGATCGAGATGATGGCCGCGGGTGGCGCGGACTTCGACCTCGCGCGTTACGGCATGGAGGTCTTTCGCAACTCGCCGCGTCAAGCCGACCTTATGATCGTCGCCGGACGCGTCTCCCAGAAGATGGCCCCGGTGCTTCGTCAGGTCTACGACCAGATGATGGAGCCCAAGTGGGTCATCTCGATGGGCGTGTGCGCGTCGACCGGTGGTCTGTTTAATAACTACGCGATCGTCCAGGGCGTCGATCAGATCGTGCCGGTGGACGTCTACGCGCCCGGTTGTCCGCCGAGTCCCGAGACGCTGATGCACGCCATCCTCACGCTGCACGAGCAGATCCGCACCGGTGAGATCCTCCAGCGTCGCAGTGAGGGTCGCCCCACGCACGTCGAAGATGCGCAGAACCTCTGGACTCCCGAGGTGCCTGTCGCGGTGAGGGTGGGAACACCGAAGTGACGTCCCTTGCTTCCTCGGCCCCCCCAGGCGTACTGACCAGTGATGGTCTCGCGGCGGACCTCGTGTGTTTTCCCACGCCCGCGCAGTATTTCAAATTGGTCGAGTCGTTCAAGGACGACGGGTTCGAGATGTGCATCGACGTGTGCGGGGTGGACTACCTCAACCACTTCGATCGTCCGCTGCCCGAGGGCGTGGTCGCCACCCGCTTCGAGGTCGTGACGAATCTGCTCAGCCTCTCCAAGCGCGAGCGCGTTCGTATCCGGGTCCAGGCGGGCGACGACGAACCAGAGGTCGAGTCGCTCTTCTCGCTCTACTCGGGCGTCGAGGCAATGGAGCGCGAGGCGTTCGACCTCTTCGGCATCATCTTCAGCAATCACCCGGACCTGACGCGCATCTTGATGCCCGAGGACTGGGAAGGCCACCCGCTGCGCAAGGACTACGGCGTGGGTAACGTGCCCGTGCAGTTCAAAGAAGCGCCAGGTCCCCGGTGAGCGAACCCACCGTACGCTCGATCGAACGCGACGAACTGCTCGTCGCCGAGACTTCCGAAGGGGTCCAGGAACTCCAGCGCCGCGAGAACACTGAAACGAGCGAACTCGGCCGCGAGATCGGTGCGGTGCTGCGCAGCAACGACCTACACATCGACCCCAACTCCATCGACGTCGAGCGCCGCGACGACGAGACCATGATCATCAACATGGGGCCCTCGCACCCGTCCACACACGGCGTGCTGCGCCTCATGCTCGAGCTCGACGGCGAGTACGTCCTTCGCTGCAAGCCCGTCATTGGCTACCTGCACACGGGCATGGAAAAGACCGCCGAGGAGCTGAGCTACATCCAGGGCGCGACGAACGTGACGCGCATGGACTATCTGTCGCCCGTCATCAACGAACTCAACTATTCGCTCGCCGTCGAGAAGCTTCTCGGCATCGAAGTGCCCGAACGTGCGGTGTGGATCCGTATGTTGATGAGCGAACTCAACCGCATGTCCTCGCATCTGGTGTGGATGGCTACCAACGGCATGGACCTTGGCTCCACGTCGATGATGATCTACGGGCTTCGCGAGCGCGAACTCATACTCGCCTTCTTCGAAAAGACCGCCGGGCTTCGGCTCAACCTCAATTACGTACGACCCGGTGGCGTTGCGGCCGACCTGCCCGACGGGTGGAAGGACGACGTCGAGGTCATCTGTGACACGATCGACGAGCGCACTTACGAGTACGACCAACTGCTCACCGGTCAGCCGATCTTTCGAGAGCGCATGGTGGGCGTCGCGCCGATCACCGCCGAAGAGGCGCTGTCGCTCAGCGTGACCGGACCGGTCCTTCGCTCGACGGGCGTGCCCTGGGACCTGCGTCGCACCATGCCCTACCTCGCCTACGACCAGGTCGAGTTCGACGTCATCGTCGGCACCTACGGCGACAACTTCGACCGCTACGCGATTCGCCTGAACGAGATCCGCGAGTCGATCCGCATCGTGCGCCAGTGCGTCGAGCTCATGCCGAGCGGCGACTACCGCAGCCAAGACCCCAAGGTCACGCCGCCACCGCGCGCGCGAATCGGCGAGTCGATGGAGGCACTGATCCACCACTTCAAGCTGTTCACCGAGGGCTTCCACGTACCCGTCGGCGAGGTCTACTCGGCCGTCGAGTCGCCGCGCGGCGAGATCGGTTGCTACCTTGTGTCCGACGGCAGCGCTAAGCCCTACCGGCTCCACGTGCGCGGGCCGAGTTTCGTGAACCTCCAGGCCATTCCGCTCTTGATGCGCGGCGGATCGGTCTCGGACGCCATCACGACCGTGTCGACGGTGGACCCGGTCCTCGGCGAGGTGGACCGATGAGTCACTTCCACCCCGAGATCCGCCAACGCGCCGAGGAGCTCGTGGCGCTCTACCCGAGGGCGCGTTCGGCCATGCTGCCGTTGCTGCACCTCGCCCAAGAACAAGACGGGTATCTGAGCGAAGAGGGCATCGACGAGGTCGCGGCCCTTACCGGTACGACAAGCGCCGACGTGCGCGGTACCGCCGCGTTCTACGACATGTTCCACCTTGAGCCGGTGGGCAAGTACGTCGTGGGAGTCTGTACGAACATCGCGTGCCTGCTCGCCGGTGGCGAGGAGTTCTTGGAGCACGCCTCAAAGAAGCTCGGCTGCGCGGTCGGGTCCACCACGAGTGACGGACTCTTCACGCTCGAAGAAACTGAGTGCCTCGCCGATTGCGACAAGGCGCCGTGCGTGCAGGTGAATCACCGCTACGTGCGCACCACGACGCCGGCGACCTTTGACGCATTGGTGGAGGACCTTCGCGAGGGCAAGCTCGACTCGGACGTCCCTTCGCACGGCACGTTGATCCGCGTGCGGCGCAGTGGTGGTCTTCGCGCACCGCGCCAGGAGATCGTCGACCAGCGAGCACGTTCCACGGCAGCTCGGGCCCAGCGCGCCGAGGAGGCGAAGTAGTGGCCGTGCTCGACTCACCGCGCATTGTCTCGTCGAGGGCGGAGTTTGCTGACTCCTACACGCTCTCGCGCTATCTCGCGACCGGTGGGTACGTCGCCCTTCGCAAAGCGCTCACCATGTTCCCCGAGCAGGTCGCGGCCGAGGTCGACGCCGCGTCGTTGCTGGGCCGAGGTGGTGCGGGTTTTCCCGCGGGTCGCAAATGGTCGATGTTACGCAAGTCGCCCGTGTCCTATCTCGTCGTGAATGGTGACGAGTCCGAGCCCGCCACCTTCAAGGACCACTTCCTCGTCGAACGTGATCCCCACCAGTTGGTCGAGGGCGTGATCATCGCCGCCTACGCATTGCAGGTGAGCCAAGCCTTTATCTACCTGCGCGGCGAGTTCGCCCTGGGTCTCGAGCGCGTCCAGCAAGCGGTCAACGACGCCTACGCCGAAGGCGCGTTGGGGTCCAAGATCTTCGGTTCGGACTTCTCGATCGACCTCGTGGTGCACCCGGGTGCGGGCGCCTACATCTGCGGCGAAGAGACCGCGTTGATCGAGGGACTCGAAGGCAAGCGCGGCTTTCCGCGCATCAAGCCGCCGTTCTTCCCGGCGGTCACCGGTCTCTACGGCGAACCCACGGTCGTGAACAACGTCGAGACGATGTCGAACCTGCCCTGGATCGTGAACAACGGCGGCGCGGCCTTCGCCGCGCTCGGGGCCGGACGTTCAACGGGCACGCGCCTGTTCGCACTGGCGGGTCGGGTGAACAACCCGGGCGTCTACGAGATTGAGATGGTAAAGAACACGTTCCGCGACCTGATCTTTGACCCGCAACTCGGTGGCGGCGTGAAGGACGGTCGCGCGGTAAAGGCGATCATCCCCGGTGGCGTCTCGGCGCCCTGGTTCGGTCCCGACTTGTTGGACCTGCCGCTCGGACAGGACGAAGTGGGCGAGAAGGGCTCGATGTTGGGCTCGGGCTCGGTCGTGGTGCTCGACGAGACGAGTTGTGTCGTGCGAGCCGCGTGGCGCATCACCAAGTTCTTCTCACGCGAGTCCTGCGGTCAGTGCACGCCGTGTCGCGAGGGTTCGGGCTGGATCGAGCGTGCGATGTACCGCCTCGAGCACGGCGGCGGTCGCATGGAAGACATGGACCTACTGCTCGACCTGTGCGACAACATCGCGCCGGGACTCTCCTGGCCGCCCCAGCAGACGACGATCTGCGTGCTCGGTTCTTCGATTCCGTCCTCGGTGCACTCGGCGATCAGTATGTTTCCCGACGACTTCAAAGCGCACGTGACCCACGGAGGGTGTCCCCATGACTGACGTCATTCGCACCACGGTGAGCATCACGGTCAACGGCCGAGAGTTCGAGGTGAAGTCCGGCGAGTTGTTGATCGACGCCGCCGAGCGGGCGGGCGAGTACATCCCACGTTTCTGCTACCACCCGCGCATGGAGCCGGTGGGGATGTGTCGCATGTGCCTGGTCGAAGTCGAGGGGCCGCGTGGCGCGACGCTCCAACCCGCGTGCTACTTGCACGTGAACGACGGTATGAGCGTGTGCACGAATTCCGAGAAGGTGAAGAAGGCCCAAGACGGCGTGCTCGAGTTCCTGCTCGCGAACCACCCCCTCGATTGTCCGATCTGCGACAAGGGCGGTGAGTGTCCGCTCCAGGACCAAACCCTCGCGCACGGTTCGGGCGAGACCCGTTTTATCGAAGAGAAGCGCCACTTCGTCAAGCCCATCCAGATCGGCGAGCTGGTCCTGCTCGACCGCGAGCGCTGCATCCAATGCGCGCGCTGCACGAGGTTCTCCGCCGAAGTGGCGGGCGACACCGAGATCGCTTTCTCGGGACGAGGTGACCTCATCGAAGTAGCGCCGTCGCCTGACAAGCCCTTCAACTCGGTCTTCTCGGGCAACACCGTCCAGATCTGTCCGGTTGGCGCTCTCACCGCCAAGCCCTATCGCTTCACCGCTCGACCCTGGGACCTCGAACAGGTGGAGAGCACGTGCACGACCTGTGCGGTGGGCTGTCGTATCGCGGTCCAGTCTTCGGGCAATCGACTCACTCGCGTGCTCGGGGTCGACAGTGATCCGGTCAACCACGGCTGGCTGTGCGACAAGGGGCGTTTCACGCTCGACTCGATTGACCAGCACGAAGGGGCCACCGACGTGCTGGATCCGGCGACGCGCATCGTCTCGCCCCTCGTTCGTATCAATGGCGTGCTCGAGCCCGTCAGTTGGGGCGAAGCCCTCGACACGGCGGCGACGATCCTTCGAGCCGCGAGCGCCACACCCGAAGGCGTGGGCGCGATCGGCGGCGCGTCTTTGACCAATGAGGGCGCCTTCGCTTGGGAGCGATTCGTGCGCGGGGTCTTGGGCAGTGACAATCTCGACGCCCAGTTCGGCGACGGACTCGACCCGGTGTTGCTGCAGGCCTTGCCTCGGGCCACCATCGACGAAGCCGCCAGCGCGAGGACCGTGGTCACGATGACCGGGGACCTACGCGAGGAATTGCCGATCCTGTTCCTTCGCCTGCGTGAAAGTGCGGTGCGTGGACAGAGCGCCCTCGTCGAATTCGCCTTTGGACCTTCTGCACTGCGATCAGCCGCGAAGCTGTCGCTCGTCGTGCGTCCCGGTGAGGCACACCTCTGCGCGCGATGCATCACCGACAGCGCCGACGCACCCACCGGTGTCGCCTTCACCAATGAGGAACTCTTCGAGGCCCGTCGCCTCATCGGCGAGAGTGGCGAGGGTGTGGTCTTCGTAGTGGGCCGTCCCAACCTGGCCGAGGATCCCCGGGTCCTCGAGGACGCGATTCGTCGTTTCGCCGAGCGTTATCCCGACGCCAAGTTCCTCGTCGGGCTGCGACGTTCGAACGTGGCGGGTGCGCTCGACATGGGCCTCAGCCCCCGTCTTCGTCCGGGTCGCGGTTTCGCTCTCGACTCCAGGGGCCGTGACACGTTGGCCCAACTCGAGGCATTGCGCCAGGGCGAGCAGAGGGCGGTGCTGCTGTTGGGCGGCTCCCTGCTCGGCAACGTCGCCGACGACGCGGGCGCGCGCAAGGCGTTGGAGAACGCGGACGTGATCGCAGTGAGCGGACACGGTGGAGCGACCCTCGCCTACGCGAACGTCGTCTTGCCCGCAGCGGTGAGCCACGAACGCAGTGGCACCGTGACCAATATCGAAGGCCGCGTCAGTGCCGTGGCCGCCAAGATCGTCGCGCCGGGCTCGGCCTGGCCCGACGTCGCCATCGCCGCCGAACTCGCCGAACAACTGGGCCAGAGTCTCGGACTCAGCTCGGTCGAGCAGACCGCGAAAACCATCGAGGAATCGACGGGCTATCCCGCCCTGTCAGTCACGAACGACGAACTCCACGACGGCGCGGTCGTGGGACGAAACGACGCGACTTCACTGCGCCACGCACTCGACCCCATGGCCTTTCCCGGCATCCGTTCGGCCGAAAGCGTGGGGCTCGCCTCCTACACCGGTGCCACCGTCGAAGAGAACGCGCAGGGCAGCGTGCACACGCGACCCGCGACCCTCGAGGACTTCGGTACCGCGGGCCAGTTCGAGGTGCCACTGGCTGACGCGTACTCGCTGCGACTCGTCGTGTCGCGCCGACTCTACGACCGCGGCATCGCGATGCAGGGATCGCCAGCGTTGAAGAATCTGATCCTGCCGACCACGTTGTCGCTCAATCACGTGGACCTGGACCGCCTCGGCGTCGACATCGGTACCGTCGTAAGCGTCACCGGAGCGACCGGCACCGTGCGTCTGGCCGTGCAACTGAACGAGAGCGTGGTGCGAGGTACGGCCGAGGTCGCCTTTGGCACGCTGAGCGTCACCGACGAGGACGCGGTGGCGGCCTTGGTTGACCCGAAGAGTGTCATCAGTCAGATCCGCGTGGAGACGCGATGAATCAACTCTTCGCCGCCTCGGACCCCCTGTTCAATCACGGCACTGGGGACTGGATCGTCCTGTTGATCGTGCTCGTGAAGGTCCTGGTGGGTTTTGGCGCGCTGATGGGCGCGGTAATCGTGATGATCTGGTTCGAGCGCAAGGCGATCTCGGACATGCAGAGCCGCATCGGTCCCCAACGCTGGGGGCCCTTCGGCCTCTTTCAGACCTTGGCCGACGGCCTCAAGTTGATCGGCAAGGAGGACCTCATTCCGGCCGAGGCGGACGTCTTCGTGTTCAAGCTGGCGCCGTACCTCGTCGTGATCCCGGCGTTCATCACCTTCGCGCTCGTGCCCGTCGGCGGCACGCTGCACATCGCGGGTCACGTCGTGCTGTTGCAGATGGCGAACCCTCCCATGGGCATCTTGTTGATGCTCGCGATGTCAGGGATTTCGGTCTACGGCGTGATGCTGGCGGGTTGGTCGTCGGGTTCGAAATACCCGCTGCTCTCCTCGGTGCGCGCGAGTGCCCAGATGATCAGTTACGAAGCCGCCCTCGGCATGACGATCGTCACCGTCATCCTGGTCACCGGGGCGCTCACGACGCACGCCATCGTCCTCTCCCAGGGCGGCGGGATCTGGCACTGGAACCTGATCCGCCTGGGCTTCGTGCCCTTTGCCATCTTTCTCATCGCCATCACCGCTGAACTCAACCGTCCGCCCTTTGACGTCGTTGAGGCCGAGAGCGAACTGGTGGGTGGCTTTCACACTGAGTATTCCTCGTTCCGTTTCGCCATCTTCTTCCTCGCCGAGTTCATGAACACCATCACGATGTCGGCGATCATGGTGACGCTCTTCTTCGGGGGACCCGCGGGGTGGGTACCGCCGGTGTCGCACCTCAAGTGGGTATTCCCAATCATCTGGTTCCTTCTCAAGACCTCGATATTCTGCTTCTGCTACATCTGGTTCCGCGCGGCGCTGCCTCGTTTTCGCTACGACCAGTTGATGGACCTCGGTTGGAAGCGACTAATCCCGCTCAGCCTGGGTTGGATGCTCATCGTTGCGGGCTTTCTCATCTCCTGGCGTTGGGGCGTGCTTATGGTGGCTGCGGTCCTATTCGCCTGGATCGTGCTCACGCGCGCCTTCGAACTCGGTAAGACTCGCGAGTCCGGTCCCGAGCGCGTCCTGCCCACGATTGGTGAACGCCCGATCCCCGGGCGCGTCATCCGCCGACTCAGTGACGAGGAGCGATAGTGGCCAATCCCTTCTCCTTCTTTGGCGGCTTCAAACTCACCCTGGCGCACATTGGGCGACCCCGCACGACCACGAGCTACCCCCAGCACAAGCGGGCCAAGCAACCACGTCAGCACGGTCGCCACGTCCTGAATCGCTACGAGGACGGCATGGAAAAGTGCATTGGTTGTGAGTTGTGCGCGGGCGTGTGTCCGGTCAACTGCATCTACGTGCGAGGCCTCGACAATCCGCCCGATCACCCCGTGAGTCCGGGTGAACGCTACGGCTACGTCTACGAGATCAACTACTTGCGCTGCATTCACTGCGACCTCTGCGTCGAGGCGTGTCCGACCCAGGCAATCACCGAATCCAAGATGTTCGAGTTCTCCTTCACCAACCGCGCCGACGCCATCTACACCAAGGCCGAACTGCTCGTCGACGACCAGGGCTTCCCCCAGCGCCTGCCATGGGAGGACTGGCGCGAAGGCGAAGCCGCGATGACCGGTGGCTGGATGCGCGCGACGTCCCCGGCCGGGGACGCCGCGTTCGAAGGTGTCGTGCAATGGACCGGCGACCTCGGCGTAGGTGTGCGCGCGCCCGAAGCGGGCCAATCGGCCAACCGCGACGACGAGGCGACGGGTTCCAAGCAGTTGCGCGAAGTGTTCTATCGCCACCTCCAACCAGAGGACGTGCCCCTCGACCGACGCGGCATCCAGGGCATGATCCGCAACGCGCGCGAGAAGATGCCGCACCGCTCCCACGGCGATAAGGGCGAGCAATGACCGCGGTAACCATCGCGTACTCGTGGCCGAACATCCTCGTGTTCGCCGCCGCGGCGGTCCTGGTACTGGTGGGCGCGCTCGGGGTCATCACGTTCAAGAATCCGGTGCACAGCGCGCTCAGTCTGATCATGACCTTGTTCGGTGTCGCGGTCGCCTTCGTCGCCCAGCAGGCTGACTTCCTCGCTGCAGTTCAGATCATCGTCTACGCCGGGGCGATCGTCGTGCTGTTCTTGTTCGTCATCATGTTCCTCGGCGTCGATCGCCGAGAGCACGTGCACGTCGAGCCCTTCGTCGCCCAGCGACCGCTGGCGGCCCTGGGGGCCCTGATAACGGTCGGCGGCCTGATCGCGCTCATGGCCGAGTCGCACTGGGTGACTGGCGTCAAGTCGGTCTCGAGCGCCGGCACCGCACTCGCGACGGGCCAGGCGAACGTTCGCCAACTCGGCACGGCCGTCTTCACGACCTACCTGTTCGCCTTCGAAGCCACCGCGGCGCTGCTCGTGATCGCGGTCGTCGGCGCAGTGCTGCTCGCTCGACGCGAACGCTCGCTCGCCAGTGAGGAGGGGGACGAATGAACGTACCCGCCGCTTGGTACCTCGTACTCGCCGCGATCCTTTTTGGCATCGGATCCTTCGGGCTCTTGACCCGACGCAGCGCGCTGATCATGTTCATGTGCATTGAGTTGATGCTCAATGCGGTCAACCTCACCTTCGTCACCTTCGCGCGAACCCTGAGCGACATTGGGGGACAGGCGACGGTCTTTTTCGTGATGGTCGTCGCCGCCGCCGAGGTCACCGTGGGTCTGGGCATCGTCGTCGCGGTGTTCCGACGCCGGGCCTCCACGTCGGTGGACGAGCTTTCGGAGTTGAAGGGCTGAGATGGCGCACGTTTCCACACTGATCTTGTTGTTGCCACTGCTCGGCTTCGCGGTCGTATTAATCAACGGCAAGAACATGAACGAATCCCAGATTGGCTACGTCGCGACCGGCGTAGTGGGTCTCAGCTTCGTCGCCTCGGTGATCACCTTCGTGCTGCTGCTGCACGACCACCACCGTCAGGTGACGGTCCAGCTCTTCAACTGGATCGACGTCGGCACGTTGCACGTGCCCGCCGCGCTCCTCATAGACCCGCTCTCGATCACCATGTGCTTGTTCGTGACGGGCGTCTCGACGCTGATTCACCTCTATTCCATTGGTTACATGCACGGGGAGAAGGATTACAAGAAGTTCTTCCTCTACTTCAACCTCTTCGTGTTCTCCATGCTGGCTCTGGTGCTCGCCAACAACCTGGTGTTCACCTTCGTGGGTTGGGAGGGTGTGGGAGTTTGCTCCTACTGGCTCGTGAGTTTCTACTTCGACCGCGACGCAGCCTCGTCGGCCGGCAAGAAGGCTTTCATCTACAACCGCGTCGGCGACGTCGGACTGCTGGCGGCGATGTTCTTGCTATTCTCGCGTACCGGGACCCTCACGTACATCGGGGTGTTCGAAAAATCCGGGACGCTCACGCCCACGGTCGCCACCCTGGTGGTGCTGGCGTTGCTGCTCGCCGCGACCGGCAAGAGCGCGCAGATCCCGTTGTTCAACTGGTTGCCCGACGCCATGGAAGGTCCGACGCCGGTGTCGGCACTTATCCACGCCGCGACCATGGTCACCGCGGGCGTCTACCTGCTGGTGCGCATGTCGCCGGTGCTCGCACTTTCTTCCTCGGGGCGCATGACCATCGCGGTGATCGGCGGGGTGACTGCCTTCGTCGCCGCCACGATTGCCACTTCGCAAAAGGACATCAAGAAGGTCCTCGCGTTCTCGACGGTGTCCCAGATTGGCTACATGGTGCTTGCCGTGGGCGTCGGCGCCTACGGTGCGGCGATCTTCTTGATGGTGGGTCACGCGTTCTACAAGGCACTGCTCTTCCTCGGCTCGGGTTCGGTGATCCATTCACTCAACGGCGAACAGGACCTGCGAAAGATGGGGGCTTTGCGCAAGTTCCTACCGCTCACGTTCCCGACGTTCCTCATTGGTTGGCTCGCCATCTCGGGCATCCCTCCCTTCGCGGGCTTCTGGGCCAAGGGCGACGTATTGACCAACGTCTTCGCGCACAACAAGGCCCTGTGGGTGCTCGGCGTCGTGACCGCGATCCTGACCGCGTACTACATGAGTCGTCTTTTCGTGCTGACCTTTCGCGGTACCGAACGGTTCCGCGAGGTCACTCACGGCCACGACCCGCACGAATCGCCATGGATGATGACCACCCCACTCGTAATCCTCGCCGCGCTCTCGGTGCTCGGCGGCGCTCTCGCCCTGCCGTGGGTCCATCACGACACCTTGGAACACTTCTTGAGCTCGACCTTCGGGTACGTGGCACCGATCGCGAACCAGAGCACACTCAGCCAGTGGGGACTCGCCGCGGTGGATGTCGCGGCAGCGTTGATTGGACTTGCGGCGGCCTTCTCGATCTGGCGCAGCCGCTACGAGGACGAGAAGCTCACGCCGAGCTTCCTCGAACACGTCTGGTACTGGGACAACTTCTATGACGCGACGATCGGACGTCCGCTCGAGCACTTGGCAGTGTTCAGTGACGTCGTGGTCGAAGACGAGGTCATCGACGGGGGCGTCATGGGCCTCGCCGCGGGTATCGTGCACAGTTCCCAAGGCGTGCGCAAGATCCAGTCGGGCTTCGTGCGTCACTACGCGCTCGCGATGGCCCTCGGGCTCGCGGTGATCGTGGTCTATCTTGTCGCGAGGGTCGGTTAGCCGTGCATTCCTCTCTCTGGCTCTCCGCGCTGCTCGTCGTGCCGTTGTTGGGTTCGTTGGGTGCCGCCCTCGGTCGAGGCAAACAAGGTCTCGCCTACGCCGTTGCGGTCGCCAGCGCCGTCGTGGAGATGGCGATAGGCGTCGTGATCTTCTTCCTCTACAGCGCGCACGTCGCCGGGGCTCAGACCTTCGACTTCGCGACTCGCTACGTGGTGTCCGCCCCCTTTGGTCTCGCCTACGACGTCGCCCTGGACGGCATCTCGCTCTTCATGGTCGAACTGACCGCGATCGTCGTGCTGCTCGCCCTGTTGGGCGGGCGCGACAAGCGGCGAGAGCCTTCCTTCGTTTCGTGGCTGCTCATCCTGACGTCGTTCACGATGGGCAGTTTCGTCGCGCACGACCTGCTGGAGTTCTTCATCTTCTTCGAGCTCACCCTCGTGCCGTGCTATTTCATCATCTCGGGCTGGGGCGGAGCCGAAAAGAACAAGGCGGCGCTCAAGTTCTTCATTTACACCTTCAGCGCCTCGGCCTTTCTGCTCATCGGCATCCTGTACCTGGGCTTGGCTCACCAGCACCAGACTCAGGGGCCGCTCACCTTCGCCTACGGCGTGCTTGCCTCGACGTCGATGACCCACTCGACGGCGATCTGGCTGTTCACCGCCTTCGCGATCGCCTTCGCCGCCAAAGCACCTATCTGGCCACTGCACACCTGGTCACCACTGACCTACGCCGAGGCGCCGACGGCGGGATCCATCGAGCTCTCCGCGCTGCTCGCCAAACTCGGCTCCTACGGACTGCTGCGTTTCGCGGTCGGTCTCTTCCCCCTGGCTCTCGCCGACGTGCGTCCCGTGGTGCTCACCCTGGCGGTGATCGGCATCCTGTACGGCTCGATGCTCGCGTGCGTCTCCAAGGACCTCAAGCGTTTCGTCGCGTACAGTTCGCTCGCTCAAATGGGCTTTATCACGTTGGGCGTGATGTCGGGTTCCAAGATCGCCACCGTCGGTGCGGTGCTCTTGATGTTCAACCACGGCATCATCACGATCGGGTTCTTTCTCATCATCGGCTTCATCGAGCAGCGTCGTGGCAGTTACCAGATCGCCGACCTCCAGGGTCTCCAGGGCCCAGCGCCGGTGTTAGCGGGGGTGTTCACCGTGGTGATGCTCGCCTCGATCGGTCTGCCGGGACTGTCGGGCTTCGTGAGCGAGTACCTGATCCTGATCGGCACCTTCGCGGTGCACGCCTGGTGGGGTGTGGTCGGTGCCTTTGGCGTCGTGGCGGCGGCGGTCTACCTGCTCTGGGCCTACCAGCGCGTCTTTCAGGGACGCGCGGTGGGAGCGAACGCGTCGATTCCCGACGCGTCGACCAAGGAACGCTGGGTGCTCGTGCCGATCGTGGTGCTGATCGTGGCGCTTGGTGTCTTCCCGCGCCCAGTGCTTGAGCGCATCGCGCCGTCGGTCCAGCAACTCATCGAGCACGTCGCGCCAAGCGGGGTGACCAAGTGAACGCCGTGCTGACCACCGCTCCCATCGTGATTCCCTCGATCCACTACCTGGCGATCCTGCCGGTGCTGATCTTGTTCGGCGCGTCGATCTTCCTCGTCTTCCTCTCGGCGCTCGTGCGAACCAAGATCACCCAGGCCGCCGCGACCGCGGTCACGGCGGGCGCGTCGATCGCGGTGCTGGTGGTCACCTTCTTCCAGTGGCACTGTCTGGACAGGTCCGGCGCGACGACGACGATCGCGCACGCGATCGTGCTCGACGGCTTCAGCGTCGTGGCGACCGGCGTCGTCGCGGTGAGTCTTCTGATGGCGAGCTTGGTCGCCCACGACTGGGCGGTGCGCGAACGCGTGCGCGGCGCCGAGTACCAGATCCTCGCTCTCGCTGCCTCGGCGGGTGCGATCCTCATGACCCAGGCGAACGACCTGATCGTCATCTTCCTGGGACTCGAGATCATGTCGCTCGGTCTGTACGTGCTGGTCGCCTTTGACCGGCACCGCAAGACCTCCGCGGAGGCGGCCCTGAAGTATTTCCTGTTGGGCGGGTTCGCGTCGGCGATCTTCATCTACGGTGCGGCCCTCGTCTATGGAGCGACGGGCACGACGAACCTGACGACGATCTCGTACTTCCTGGGTTCGAACGTCCTGTTGCGACCGGGGCTGCTCTACGCGGGCGGCGCGTTGCTCATCGTCGGCTTCGCCTTCAAGGTGGCCGCGGTGCCGTTCCACCTCTGGTCGCCCGACGTCTACGAGGGTGCGCCCACACCGGTCACCGGCTTCATGGCCTCGATCGTCAAGGTCGGCGCCTTCGCCGCGTTCGTGCGCGTGGTGATCTCGGCGCTCGGGACCCAGATGGAGACCTGGCGTCCGATCATCTGGGTGCTGGTTGTCCTCACGACGGTCGTGGGCGCCTCGCTCGCCCTGATTCAGCGCAACGCCAAACGCATACTGGCGTATTCGTCGATCAACCACGCCGGTTTCATCCTGCTCGGCATCTGGGCGGGCAGCGTAAGGGGTGTCGCGGGGACCTTGTTCTACGTCATCACCTACGCACCCACCGTCGTAGCGACCTTCGCGGTCGTGACCCTCGTGGGCGGATTGGGCGACGAGAATCACTCGATCGACGCCTATCGCGGGCTCGCACGTCGCCAACCGTGGCTGGGCGCGTCGATGGCGGTGTTGTTGCTCTCACAACTCGGGGCGCCGCTCACGACCGGCTTCTACGCGAAGTACTCGGTGCTCGCCGCCACGGTTGACCAGGGCGGTATCGCCCTCGCCCTCATCGCGCTGCTCAGTGCGGCGATCGCGGCCTTCTTCTACCTTCGCTGGGCCATGACCCTCTACGCCGACGAGACCGTTGACGCCGCCCGCGTCGTGGTACCGCGCTCGACAGGCCTCGTGATCGGATCGGGCGTGGCGATGACGTTGGTCTTTGGCGTGTGGCCCGGACCGCTCGCGACGCTGGCCCAGCACGCGACGCTGCTCTTTCATCCGTGAGCCTGGTCGGTATCGCGACCTGCGCGTGGGTCGACCCCGACCCCGCCTCACCCTTTCGTGGTGACAACGTCGACCCCGACTCACCGTTGCTGCTGGCGGCCCTCGCCGAATTTGGTCTTCGCGGTGAACTCGCGGCCTGGGACGGCGACGTCGATTGGGACCGGTTCGACCTGACGGTCGTTCGCTCGACCTGGGACTATTCGGGGCGACGAGACGAATTCCTCGCCTGGGCGCGTACCGTGCCGCGACTCTTCAATCCCTACGACGTGCTCGCGTACTCGTCGGACAAGCACTACCTGGCTGACCTCGGTGCGGCCGGCCACCGGATCGTGCCGTCATTGTTCTGTGACGTGGGCGAGTCACCGGTCTTCCCGACGGGCGACTTCGTCGTGAAGCCGAGCGTGGGGGCCGGTTCGATCGACGCCGCGCGCTACGGTGCCGACGAGCACGACCAGGCGAGGGACCACGTGCGTTCGTTGCACGAGCGCGGTCGTGACGTAGTGATCCAGCCCTACGTGTCCTCGGTCGACGAGTTCGGCGAACGCGCCCTGGTCTTCATCGACGGCACCTTCAGCCACGCCATGACCAAGGGCCCGATGCTGAACACGCCCGCGCCCGAGCGCGGACCGCTCTTTCGACTCGAGCAGATGAAGAACGCCGAGGCCGAACAAGACGCGCTGGTCTTCGCCCAGCGAGTGCTCGACGACCTCGAGTGGCGCGACCTGCTCTACGCGCGCGTGGACCTCGTGGCCGATCACGGTTGGGCCCTGATGGAACTCGAGCTGGTCGAACCTTCGTTGTTCCTGCAGTTCGAGGTCGCGGCGGCGACACGCCTCGCTCGAGGAATCGCTCGTCGAGTCGAGGTCGTCCCTTAGGTCGTCGAAGACACTGGTCGCAACACCACCGTGCGCGCGAACTTGTCGCTCAGGGTCTGGTTGTCCTTGTCCCAAAGCGGCCAGAGCAGGTCGAGGAGGAGTGGCACAACCAGGGCAAAGGCGAGCAACGCGTGGTGAGCCTCCACGATCTTCTCGTGGGCGCTGGGATGTAGGTACCTGGTGTAGTGGTAGAGCGTGCCCACGAGCGACAGCGCGCTGAAGATGAACGTGCGCTTGAGTGCCTGGACGTTCGTGAGCGCCACGCTGTCAATGACGTTGGCCACGCGCACGCGCGCGACCTTCATGCCGAGCGTCTGGCCCGAGGCGTAGGTGAGTAGCAGCGTGCCGTAGACGAAGGTGATCAGGACGTTCACGGTCGAGACCGCGTAGGCGTTCAAGTGCAGGGCTCGCAGGGGCAGGGTGACGGCGACGGCGAGAATGACTTCGTCGATGAGGTAGCCGAGCACGCGCCACCCGTAACCCGCGAGTGGTTGGGTGTTCGGCGCGGTGGCCACTTCCATCGGGAAGTACGGCATGGGTCCCGCTTCGGCGAACGCGCCGCCCGTCGCCTTGCCGCACTGGGGGCAGAACTGTTGGTCGGGTTGTTCTAGTGTCCCGCACTGACTGCAGTAAGGCACGCGTTCCTCCTTCGTGGTGTCCGCACCGACAACCTATTTCAGGATGCTGATGGTTATGAGGATGGCGTCATAGAGGAAGTGGGTGACGATCGGGCGAGTCAGGCGATGGTGTTTCTGGAAGGACCTGGTCACGAAATAGCCAAAGGGCACCGTGAGTAGGAAGCCCCAGCCGTAGTAAATGTGATAACTCGTGCGAAGCACCAGACTCAGCACCAGTGCGCCCTGATTGGTCCAGCCGAGTTGTCCCAGGCGCGTGATGAGGTAGCCGTTGACGAGGACTTCTTCGGCTATCGCGGTCACCGCCGAGATGAAGATTCCAGCGATCAAGTAGTACTTGGGTTCACCGCTCACGGTAACGGTGTTGACGAATCCCTTGTGGCTGTTGAGGAATGCCAGAAAAGGGGTGAGCATCGCCACCTCGACGCCAAAGGCGGCCAGACCCAATCCGAGGGCGGGTACCACGTCGCGCTTGAAACGTGGCACCTCGAGTCCCAGGACCTGCGGTGTCTGACCGGTGCGCGCGAGCAAGAACAGCGCGAGCGGCACCACTGCCGCCACCGGAAGATACGCGAACATGCCGAGCAGCATGTTGTAGACGGGATTGTGGTGCACGATGGTCGCGAAGCGGCCGGTCTCGCTGGTGCCGGTTTGCTGTTGGGCGAGCACGACGACGGCGCTCGCGACCACGGGAAAGAGAAACGCGATCATCACCCAACGGGTTTCGAGCACCAGCAACCGGCGGGCACGGCCTTCGGGGAGCACCACTCCCGTAGGCGGGGGAGCCTTGAAGTGGAAACGCCGCGTTCTGGTCGAGGTGACGCGGGCCTCGGTGACGTCGGGCGATCCCGTTTCGCTCTGGTCCAGGTGGGGTGACGGTGCAGGTGCGGTGTCAGTCAGGTCGACGGGTGCGGTCGGCAGGATGTTCGTGGCGGGTGATGGTTCGCCGTGAAGGACGGTCCGGGGTGTCGCTTGACCACAGACCGTGCAGTAGTTCCCGCTGGCCTTGGTACCGCATCGCGTGCAGAAGTTCATGCCGAAGTTACCTGTCGTGGTTGCGGACCAGTAAATATTGTCACACGTTGGCCGTGTCATGTGGATGCGCCACGCGCGGTGTCGAGGCCTCAGATTGGGTCGGGCCAATGGACCACGTGAAGTCGCGAACGTCGGGCGCCGCGTTGTGACAGCATCTCGTTTACGTCGAACGGGTCTTCGAAGTTGTCCAGGGTGTCGAAGTGACGACTCATCGGGCGGTGCGAGACGACGAAATTGGTGATCACGGTCACCGCGGCGACAATGCCGAGGGCCCAGGAGATTGAGAGATGGTCCGCGAGGAGACCGACGGATTCTTGGCTCAGTGGACCAATCAACAATGGAATGAGAGCGAGCAGCGTGAACATCGATGCGCGCTTGTCCGTGGGCGTACCGATCTGGATCACCGACGTGACGATGGACGCGTTCATCAAGACGGCAAAACCAATGGGAATGGTGGCGATAAACGCCACGATGTCGGTGGAACGCGAATGCGTCCCGCCCAGTACCTCCGCGCTCGCCATGGCGGCGAGACCCAGTCCGGCCGCGAAGTAGCAGAGTCGCTGAACCTTGCCCCATCGCACGCGACCGTGAATGCGCCGCACGACGAAGGCCACGAGGATACCGCCGATCAGCGAGCCCGATTCGAGTACCGAGAGCACCTCAGCGTTGGAGCTGATGGTATTGGCGATAGCGGGCAGGGTGACTGTGTAACTCGCGACGAAGAAGCACAGCACTGCGAAGCGACACGCAGCCCACAGGCCTGGTTCGGACCGCAAGAGCCGCAGGGCGTCGCCGAACGACTCTGACGAAGCCTCGACGTGAGAAGCGACCTCGTGACGCGAGGTGGAAAAGAAGACCAGGATCTCGGGTATGGCGGTGAGAGCGCAGATCAGAAACACCCAGGCTGGCCCCACCGCTACAAGGATGCCCCCGCCCAACAACAAACCGACTACCGCCGCCGCGGCGACGTTGCGGGTATAGGCGCTGTTGAGTTCGGGTAGCTTGCCGGGTTCGGCGATGAGCTGGCGCACCAGGTAGGAGCTCGGTGCGTTGAGTCCCTCACACACGCCGTAACCGAGGACCCACCCGAGCAGGGCGATCACGCCGAGGTGGTGGGTCGCGGCCAGCGCCATTGGAAAGAGGGCCCAGACGCCTTCGGTGAGGTTGGCCCAGGCGTCTACGCGCGCCGCGCCGTAGCGGCGCGAGATCCTGGTGGCACTACCGGCGAGCACGAGCGAAGGGACATTGAAGCACAGCAGGATCAGGCCGGTCGCGGCGACCGAGTGGGTCTTATGGAACACCAGGTAGGTCGTGACGAGCATTGCCATGTACTCACCGGTGTGCACGACGCCGGCACCGACGAGGTACCGCGCTCGAATCGTCGAGAATTCGTCGCCGGTCTTTGACGACGCGCGATCAAAGTCCCGGCGATGTTCCATGCGTCGATGTTACGAAGGACGACCGCACGTTTCCTAATCGTGCGGTAATCGGAGTGTGACAACTTAGTGATGACGAAGGGATAGTCCGAGGCCAGCGAGTGTTGTTCGCGGTCCTTTCGCCGCCCCCGAGCGGCGCGCTAGGAGAACGTCTCTGACCAGCGGTCACGACTCGCGCTCGCACGCACTCGACACCGCCCGAGTAACGTGTCCTGCAATGGAGTACTTCAACCCCCTTACCTCGGTGCCGCCCGAGGACCCGAATGCGTGGACCGACGAGCAGTGGATCGATTGGCTGAAGGCGACCGACGCCGAGGCGGGACCTACCGGTGAGTACCCGGTGGGCACCGTGGCAAGTCGAATCGCTCGCTCGCCCGCGGGCCAGGTGCTCGGCTCGGCAATGCTCGGCCTCGCTCAGGCACTCTACGGACCCAAAGACGAGGACCAGGTCATCATCGTCGAGGGCGCCGAACCTGAGGATGATGAACCCTTCAACGTGCAATTGGACTTCAACCATCCCGAACGTTCGCAGATTGTCTTTCGCGCTGGGGCGGAGCACGCAGACGACGAGGACCTGGACTGAAGGCACGCCACCGTCCCTCGGGGCACGGCTTTGGATCCGGCGGCCGTGCGACTTAACGCGCCGCCACCTCGCGGTCGACGCGCTTGGCCGCTTCTAGCACCTCATCAGGGACAACGGTGCCGGGCCGATTGGAGGGGTCATTGGCGAGGAAGCGCCCGATGACCGGGATCTCGGTGATCGACTCCGCGCGCAAGATCGCCGCGACCACCGGGACGAAACTCTCGGCGGCGGGGTAGACCAGGTAGCGCGCCAGCCAGTCCGGGTGGTACTTCGCGTTAAAGGTCCACAGCGACTCGATGGGCAAGACGCCCGACAGGCGCTTGAGAGCCCAACGCTCGACCCGAGTGAAGGTGCCATCACCGCGTTCACCGTCGAGTACCGAGCGAAAGGCGGCGAAGTTGAGGCTGAGACCTCCGCCACCACGTTGGGCCAGGTAGGCAATGGTCGAACACAGCGCGAAGTCGATCAGTCCATTGGGGTGCTCGCCCGGGTCGCGTCGCATGAGATCCAATGAGTAGCCGTTGATCGCGGGCGAGGGAACGAACTGGCACAACGCCGCGGGTTGCCCGTCGGGTCCGTGCACGACCGCGAGCAAGAGTCCTTTGTCCTTGGGGTCGAAGAGTCGTCCGAGCATCATGGAGAATCCGCGCTCGCCCTCACCACGTCGCAACATGCTGATCAATTCGACGATGGCGGTCACCTGGCCCGGGTCGATGTTGGCGGGGTCGAGGAATTGGACGGTGTAGCCGTTGCGGGAAAGTCGGGTGCAGGCTTGGCGCAGCCCCTTCATCTTGCCGCCCTCGAGCGAGAAGTTCTGACAATTGACGATCGCCTCGTCGCCCAAGTAGATCGAGTGCATGCCGGCGGCGTGATAGATCGGCGTCCATTCCTCGCTCGCGGCCATGATACCGATCGTCCAGCCGCGTGACTCGCCGTAGGAGCGAAAGGCGCTGAAGACCTCGGTTCGTTCGGCGATTGGTCCAATAGGGTCGGGCGAAATAAGCGCGACGCCACCGTAGACCGCGTAGGCGACGAGCGAGTCGCGAAAGAAGAAGAATTGCTTGTCGTCGCGCAGCGCAAAGTAGTCGAGAGTGCCGCGTCCGTGTCGACGAACGATTTCTCGGGCGCGCAGCTCGGCGATGCGGCGTTCAGCACTGGTGGCCTTGAGCGACAGGCGTCGGTCGACGACGGGCCGAGTGAGCAGATAGAACAGCGACACCACCAGGCAGACGCCGATGGTCACGAGCGTGGGATCGATGAAGTCATCCACGCCCTCGGGCAAATTGATGCTGTAGATGCCGAACAATCTTTCGCAACATCCGATGAAGATCACGCCGAAGGCGGGCAGGTTCATGTGCCCGGCCGCCGCCTCAATGCCCAAGGTGGCGGCGAGCAGCGTGATCAGCACGATGAGGCCGAGGCGCGGGAGCGCCCCGCGAAGACTCGAGCGGTCGGTAGTCGCCTGGAAGTGCTGACGCTGGGTGACCAGCAACACCAGAATCACGGCTGCTACCAGGGACGATAGGATGCCGCCACCACGAGCCAAGTGGGCAACCACTGTGAAGGCGAGCGCGCCGACCGCGAAGAACCACGCGCGGCGTTGTCCGCGTCGGATGCCCCGTGCGGTCATGATCATGCCAATACCCGCGGCCGCCGTCAACGCCGCTGCGGATTGGGCGACGCCCAGTGGCAGCACCGTGAGCACGAGATGCAGGCGTCCGCGCAGCGGTGGTGACGCCGAGACTGCGACGTTGATCGCGCCGTCTATGAAGAGCAGTCCGCTCGCCCAACGGCGTATCGAACGCTGTCGACGCTGGGCGCCCAGGCGTTCGAGGTTGAGAGGAAAAGGACTGGCGTTGGGCCAGGACCCGACGGTGTTGGTCTCGCGCGACGGAGCGGGCTGCAACGGCTGTCCCGCGACCAGTCGTTCGAGAACGGTGCCTCGACGTCGCGCGGTCTCGCCCGCGATGAGTCGTACCTGGACGGTGCTGGTTGCTTCGACCTCGATGATGCCGAGTCGATCGACTGAGCCGAACACTGGAGGAAGGCCGAAGCGACCCCGACGCTCGACGATGACCGTGCGCGACGGTCCAGGCGTGGCGCACACGCCGTGGTCGAGGAACGCCAGCGCCGGTCGTGGCGCGCCGCCCACGACGGCGCCCGCGCCCCCACGTTCGCAGATTCGCCGTGCGATCTCGAGTGCGTCCACGTCATAGGCGTAG
>Ga0224532_1000018_pt1 | contig 42680 bp, 37 predicted proteins | sample 714E115metaG_FD_179902 | JGI IMG/M metagenome (GOLD analysis project Ga0224532, IMG submission 179902) | Peat soil microbial communities from Stordalen Mire, Sweden - 717 E1 1-5 | ecosystem: Environmental > Terrestrial > Soil > Wetlands > Peat | place: Sweden: Norrbotten County, Stordalen Mire... | reverse complement strand
GCCGTCCTTGGCTACCTACTCATCCAACCACTCTTCGCTCGACCTGGCGTGCTCGACGGTGCCTCCAAAGCGGTGGGAGTGACCGGCCAACTACCATATTTTTTCTCTCACCTCAGTTCAGCACTGTTACTCAACGTGGGTTTCGTCATCGCCGTCGTCGCGGTCATCGCGGTGCAGTGGTTCTTCAACCGATCGAAAATCGGTTTCGAACTGCTGATGGTGGGCCAGAATCCAGAAGCCGCACGCGTAGCCGGTATCTACTCTCGACGCTCCATCATCATCTGCCTCGTGCTGGGTGGGTGCTTGCTCGGTCTGGCGGGAATGTTGGAACTCACGGGCGTCGACCACTTCGTGACACCGAACTTCGGCGGTTCCTACGGTTTTGACGCCATCACCGTTGCGCTCCTAGGTCGCAATAAGCCCTGGGGCGTCTTCTTCGCCGCAATCTTCTTCGGGGCGATGTTCACGGGTGGTGAGGCGATGCAGGCCTTTACTCCTACGAATATCCAGTTCTCCCTCGCCGACGTCATTCAAGCAGTGGTCGTCTTCTGCGTGGCCACCCCGGCCCTTCTGGTAGAGGTATTCCATCTTCGTGGCGGAGGCCGCCTCATGACTGACACGTACGCGGGAGGTTGGGTCTGATGAGCATCGATTCACGTGAAATCGTCACGCTTGAAAACCTGCGGGTCGTTACTCGTGCACGATCCCTCGCCTACGGCATCACGCTGATGTTGATCGGCATCCTTGAGATTCTCTGGTACGGATCAACGGATTCGAAACTTCACACGACAATTCAGTTCGGCTACAACACGGCGACCGTGTGGCCCGTGGTCGCGACCATATGGCGGATCATTCTCTTAATCGCGGGTCTCGCCATCGTTGGCGTCGCGCTTCGCGCGAAGAACCTGCCTCGCCTCGCTCGCCTCGCTCGCCTCTTCGAGACAATCCGCGGAGCTCGAACCATCGCTGCGCTCATCGGTGCGTATCTGGTGCTATGGCCAGTGCTGCTCTGGCTCGGCATCAACCATGGTGGTCAGCTGCGCACCATGACCGTGCCCGTCGCCCTCACCGGCTACTTCTTTGGGATTTTGAGCATCGTGGCCGGAGGTTTGACCGCGTGGAAGCGATTCGACCGCAGTTCCTCGGGCCTTATGTACGCCGGTCTGCTGCTCTTCCTGCTCGGCTTTCTCATCTGGGTTGCTCGCGGCAGTCTCAACCTGGAACTGACGGGCATCCTGGCGAGCGCCGTTGCGGTAGCGACGTTCTTAATGTTCGGCTCCCTATCGGGCACGTTGTGCGAACGCTCGGGGGTCGTCAACATCGCCATCGAGGGACAGTTCATCGTCGGAGCTCTCGCTTCGATTGTCTTTGCGAGCGCCTTCAAAGGTTCGGGAATCTCCTTGACGTTTGCGCTGTTGCTCGCGGGCGTCCTTGGGGCCTTCTTCGGCTGGGTCCTCGCGACAATGGCCCTTCGTTACGGGGCCAACCAGATCATCGTCGGTGTGGTGATCGTGGCCTTCTGCACCGCCATGTCGCAGTTCTTGACTACCCAAGTCCTCGACGTCCATCAAAACCTCAACGGGTCTTACGGTCTGCCGGTGTGGGCCATTCCGGGGCTCTCGCACATCCCGCTCTTGGGACCCGTGCTCTTTGACCAGAACGTGCTCGTCTTCATCGCATTCATCGCGGTCATCATTGCCAATTTTGCACTCTTTCGCACTCGCTGGGGACTTCGGGTGCGCTCGGTCGGTGAGAAGCCGATCGCCTCGGAGACCGTGGGCATCAACGTGGTTCGCGTGCGTTACGGGGCCGTCATTCTCGGAGGCTTCGTGGCGGGCGTCGGCGGTGCTGGATTCACCCTGGGACCGGGATCACCGTTCACCTACGGCATGACGGCGGGTTATGGCTATATCGCGCTCGCCATCATGATCTTTGGACGTTGGCGCCCGTACGGCGCGTTGATGGCTTCACTCCTCTTCGGCTTCACCATCGCGCTGAGCGCCAACCTCAACCTCTACTTGAGCCAATTGGTCATTCCCCAGCAATTCATCACCGCTCTGCCCTACTTGATCACCATTGCCGTGGTGTCCGGTCTCGTGGGACGTATCCGACCTCCGGCAGCGGACGGCGTCCCCTTCCAACGCCACTAGATCACGCAACGCCCACTAGCGCGAACACCGACGCGCCAAGTGACGCACGACTACGCGCGCGAACCCAACTTTCGCACCACTTTGGCCGCTCGACTCATCGCAAGTTCGAGTGACTGATCGCGGCTTCGACCACTGAGCCGCTTGGATAGGTAGGCGCCCGTAGCGGCGTCTCCCGCTCCCGTCGTGTCGACGACCTCGACGTCGCGTGACGGTTTCGACACGAGCTCACCGTCGCTCACGACGAGCGCACCACCCGGGCCGAGCGTGACCACGACCTCCTCGCCATGAGCGCGTATGACGGTGAGGGCTCGTTGGAGACTCCTGGACTCGCCGAGCGCGCACGCCTCCTCCTCATTTGCGAAAAGCATCGTCACCCGGCCAATGGCTCGTAGAAACTTGGTCGCGCCGAGTTGACGGAGTGGTCCCACCGAACAGACGTCGACCGACGTGCTCGCACCAAGTTTGCGGGCCGCCCCTAGGGCGTCGGTGGCGATCGTGCGTGTGCGCGGATCCAAGAAGGTGTAGCCCGAGACGTGCAGGTGATCAAAGGGCACGGCCAGTGCGTCGAGCACGGCGTCATCGCTGAGACGACCATTAACACCACGGTCGGTTAACATCGCACGTTCGCCGTCATCGTTCACGAAGACCACGACGACCCCGGTTGAACCTGGCAGGATCTGCACCAGGGGCGCCACGCCGGCCGAACGAAGGTCCGACAAGAAGACCTCACCCGCCGCGTCGTGTCCTACGGCACCCACGAAGGCGACCCGATGATCAAGTGCCAACTCGACGGCGATATTGGCGGCCGAACCCCCTCGCCCAAGTCGGACCTTCGAGGCGGTGTCGCTGGTGATGTGCACGGGTTCGAGAGCGCGCACCACGACGTCGACCATGGCGTCGCCCAGGACCAGGACCCGCTTCTGATTCACTGACGCGCCGCCTCGATCGCCTGGGCGATCTCACCCGCGAGCGCCGAGTTCGACACCACCAGGTCTCGGTTCACCTGGACGCTCTCACCCGCAGTGAAACGCGCGAATTCTGCGAGCAGCACCGGTGTTACTTCTTTGCCCGTAACGCCCAGATGATTCGAGAGGGTGAGCGCGCTCTCGAGGGCGGTGTCGTGGGTTTGCGCGTCCAACTGCTGATCCTCGGCGACCGGGTTGGCGACGAGCATGCCGGTGGGCGAAAAGAGTCGGTGTCGCAGAAAGGCAACCGCTACCTGGGCGGCGTTGTCTATCGACCAATCGAGGTCAAAGCCACTGCTCGCGCGGTAAAAGCCAGGGAACTTCTTGGTGCGAAAGCCCACGATGGGTACGCCGAGCGAATCGAGCCGTTCGAGGGTCGCGCCGATGTCCAGGATCGACTTGACGCCCGAAGCCACCACGAGCACCGGCGTGCGCGAAAGAGCCGTGAGATCCGCGGACTCGTCAAAACTCTGCGCGGCTCCCCGGTGCACACCACCGAGACCTCCGGTCGCCATCACACCGATGCCCACGTAGTGGGCAACCGCAATCGTGCCCGCGACGGTGGTCGCGCCGTCAGTACCGCTCGCCAAGGCGAGACCAAGATCGCGAGACGAGAGCTTCGCCGCCTTTCGCTGGGTCGACGCGAGTTCCTCGAGTTCACCAGCGCTTAAGCCGACGATGACCTTGCCGTCCAGCACGCCAACGGTCGCGGGTACGGATCCCGATTTTCGCACCGCCTCGTCGCAGTCGCGGGCGACCTCCAAATTGATTGGCGCGGGAAGTCCCTGGACGACGATGGTGGTCTCGAGGGCAACGACGGGACGTGACTCATGAAGTGCGGTAGCGACTTCGTCGCTCAGTACCAGGCGGTCGTCCAAGGAATTGTTCACGCTGAGCGAAGTGTACTGTTACCACCGTGAGTTCGTTGAACGAAATCCCGTGGGCGACACTTCGAGAGCGAGCGATTCACGCCACCTCGACCTCCTATAGCCCTTACTCACACGTGAAGGTAGGAGCGGCCGGCTATACGACTGATGGTCGCGTTGTCGAGGGTGCCAACGTGGAGAACGCCAGTTACGGTCTCACGCTGTGCGCGGAGTGCTCGCTCGTGAGCGACCTGGTCCGACAAGGTGGCGGACGCCTGGCTGCGGTCACCATCGTCGCGGGCGATGCCAAACCGATTGCGCCCTGCGGGCGCTGTCGCCAACTGCTTTACGAACACGGCGGCAGTGGACTGTTGATCGACGCGGGCCCCGACGCGCCGGCCCGGCACCTGCATGAACTCTTACCCGAGGCATTCGGTCCCGAAGACCTCGGTCTGCGCGCGAGTCCATGAACTTCTCCGCCGTCGACGTCATCACCGCAAAACGTGACGGCGGCGAGATTAGTGACGAGCAGATCACCTGGGTCCTGGACGCCTACCAACGCGGTGAGGTCGCCGACGAACAGATGTCGGCGCTACTGATGGCCATCTTTTTTCGGGGCATGGTCAGCCGTGAACTTCGCACCTGGACCGATCGCATGATCGCCTCGGGTGAGACCCTCGACCTAAAGGGACTCTCACGGCCGAGCGTGGACAAACACTCCACCGGTGGCGTCGGTGACAAGATCTCCTTGATCCTCGCGCCACTGGTCGCCGCGTGCGGCGCCTGCGTGCCACAACTGTCGGGCCGCGGACTCGGACACACGGGCGGCACGCTCGACAAGCTCGAGTCAATCCCGGGCTGGCGCGCCGCACTATCCAATGAAGAGATTCGCGAGCAACTCGAATCAGTCGGCGCGGTCATCTGCGCCGCCGGCGCGGGTCTCGCGCCCGTCGACCGACGCCTCTACGCACTGCGCGACGTCACTGGCACCGTCGAATCCATTCCCTTGATCTCATCATCGATAATGTCCAAGAAGATCGCCGAGGGTACCCAGGCGCTCGTGCTCGACGTGAAGGTTGGACGCGGCGCGTTCATAAAGACAATCGAGCGCGCCCGGGAACTGGCCTCGACGATGGTCGCCCTCGGCGAGGACCACGGCGTGTCGACCGTGGCCCAACTCACCGCAATGGACCAACCCCTCGGTCGCGCGGTGGGTAACGCACTCGAGGTCATCGAATCGGTCGAGGTGCTGCGCGGCGGGGGACCCGCGGACGTACGAGAACTCACGGTCGCGCTCGCACGCACCATGCTCGGACTCGTCGGTATTGACGCCGACCCGCAAGCCAAGCTCGGTGACGGGTCGGCCTACGAGGTCTACCGTTCGATGATCATCGCCCAGGGTGGCGACCCCGACGCGGTATTGGCGCCCGCGTCGGAACACGACGTCGTCACCGCTGGCGCCAGCGGTTACGTCACGTCGGTGGACGCCTTGCGCGTGGGGGTCGCCGCCTGGCGCCTCGGCGCGGGCCGTGCGCGAAAGGAAGACCCCGTGAGTGCCGGCGCGGGCGTGATGTGCTTGGTACGAGAAGGTGACCAGGTCGCTGCCGGCGAACCGCTCTTCGAGTTATACGCCGACGACGACGAGCATCTGGCCCGCGGTCGAGAGGCGATTCAAGGCGCCGTGACGATCGGCGAAGACCAGCCCTCGCCCTCTCCAATCCTGCTGGAGAAGATCACGGGGTAATCGCCATCCGCCTTGGCTAGCCTTGACTCATGTCAGAGCCGGTTCTCACGCGCGAGGTCATAGAAAAGGCACCCAAGGTCCTGCTGCACGAGCACCTCGACGGCGGCCTGCGACCAGAGACCGTGCTCGAACTCGCGCGAGAGGTCAACTACCGGGGTCTGCCGACCCAGCACCCTACCGAGCTACGCGAGTGGTTCATCGCTGACGCGCCCGGGAGTGATCTCGTGCGTTACCTCGAAGGGTTTCGACACACGACCGCGCTGATGCAGACCAAGGAGCAACTCCAGCGGGTGGCGAGCGAAAGCGCGCTCGATCTCGCGCGCGATGGCATTGTCTACGCCGAAGTCCGCTTCGCCCCCGAACTGCACCTTCAGCACGGCCTCAAACTCGACGAGGTCGTCGAGGCGGTTCTCGAAGGTTTCGCTCACGGTACCCGACAGGCGGCCCTCGAGGGACGAGGGATCGTGGTGCGCGCCATCCTGTCGGCGATGCGCCAGGACAACGTGAGCGAGGACATCGCCGCACTTGCGGTGTCGTTTCGTGACCACGGCGTGTGCGGGTTCGACATTGCCGGCCCCGAGGACGGCTTCCCGCCGACCGAGCACCTGCGAGCCTTCCACCTCATCCAGCGTGAGGACTTCCACATGACCATTCACGCCGGTGAGGCCTTCGGCCTGCCTTCGATATGGGAAGCCGTGCAGTTCTGCAACGCCGAGCGACTCGGTCACGGCGTACGGATCGTCGATGACATCAAGCACGTGGGAGATACCTTCGAACTGGGCCGACTCGCGAACTACGTGCGCGACCGACGCATCCCACTCGAAGTATGTCCCACCTCGAACGTCCACACCGGCGCCGCCAAGTCCATCGCGACCCACCCCGTCGAGGTGCTTCGCCAACTTCGATTCCGGGTCACGCTCAACACGGACAATCGGCTCATGAGCGGCATCACGCTCAGCAACGAGTTCGAGAAGTGCGCCCAGATCTTCAACTGGACCCTCGCGGACATGGAATGGTTTACGCTCAATGCCGCCAAGAGTTCGTTCTACCAATTCGACCAACGCCTCAAGATGATCAACACCGTCATCAAGCCCGGCTACGCCGCCTTGCGCTCCGCCTAGAACGCGAGCAACGTGGCGAGTTCCTCGCGGACTCGGCCGAGCTGGCTCGCCGCGTCGTCGCGCTGGTGGGCGAGGTCGACGGCGGGATCAGGACTCATGGTCACCTCGACGTAGGCCTTCAATTTCGCCTCCGTGCCCGAGGGGCGCACGATGACGCGTCCCCTGGTCCCGAGTTCGAAGAGCACGCCTTCAGTGGGCGCGAGTCCGAAGGCTCCCGCGGCCAGGTCCACCACGCGCGTTACCGCGAGTCCCCCGAGAGAAGTAGGCGGTGACCTTCGCAGCCCGTCCACCTTCTTCGTGATCACGCTGAGTCCGTGGGGGCCATCGACGCGAAACGAGAGCTGCGCGCCGGCGTGCACGCCAAAATGTCCCTCGATCTCGTCAAGGCGGTCGAGCAGGGTCTTTCCGGATTGGGCGAGCTCGTGCGCTAGCTGACACAGGGCGAGCGCCGCAGACATGCCGTCCTTGTCCGCCACCATCGGGTCGACCGCGAATCCGAGCGCCTCCTCGTAGCCGAAACGGAGTCGTCCGCCGCCCGCGGCGCGCGAGATCCACTTGAAGCCCGTCAGGGTGACCACGTAACGGACATTGGCTTCCCTCGCCATCGCCTCGAGCAGCGTGGACGAGACGATGCTGGTCGCGACCACGTCGTCAGGTTGGGCCCCGCTCAGCAACGACGACGCCAGCAGCCATCCAATCTCGTCACCGCGAAGGACTCGCCACCCCTCACCCTCACGCACCGCAGCACCCAACCGGTCGGCGTCGGGGTCGTTGGCAATGACGAGCGTGGAGTTCGCGACGTCCGCTTTGGCGAGTGCGAGGTCCAGCGCGCCGGGTTCTTCGGGATTGGGGAACGCCAGGGTTGGAAAGTCACCGTCGGGCGTGAACTGCTGTTCGACGAAGGCGACGTTGGTGTAGCCCGCCGCAGCGAACAACTGGGTCATAACCGCACCGCCCACGCCGTGCAGCGGCGTGTAGGTGATGGCCAGGTCGCTCGAGCCGACGCCGAAGCGCGTGACCATGTGCTGTGCGTAATCGTCCACGACCTCAGGCCCGACCACGGAGTGCAGTTCACTCGAACGTGACCCGCGCACGACTGGTGACGGGCTCGCCATGGACCGTTCGACGATCTCATCGCTTGGGGCGATGATCTGGCTGCCACTCTGGTCGTAGAGCTTGTACCCGTTGTCACGTGGTGGATTGTGACTGGCGGTGATCATGATGCCCGCGGCCAGACCCAGGGACTTGACGACGAAGGGCACGAAGGGCGTCGGAAGGGGCCCGGGCATCTCGAGCACGCGCACTCCCGCGCCGAGCAGTACCGCGACGACTTCGTCGTTGAACTTCTCCGATCCGTGGCGAGCGTCGCGACCGACGACGACGCCTCGGGCCAGGTCGACGCCCGTTTCGCGCAGCCAGGCGACCACGCCCTGGGTCGCGCGACTCACTGTCGCGCGGTTCATACCCGAAGGCCCCGCGATCTCGGGACCGCGTAAGCCCGCCGTACCGAAGTGCAAGTTTGAGTTGAACCTGGACTTGAGCTCCTGCTCGTCATCGGACTCGAGGAGTCTCTCGAGTTCGCCACGGTCCGTCGCGTCGGGATCGTTCGCGATCCACAGCATGACCTCGGCGAGGAGGATCTTGTTCACAGCGCTGGAACGAGTTGCGCTAGCAGCACCCCGAGTGACTGGGCAGCGTGTTCGCCCGCCTCGAGTACCTCGAGATGGTTCAACGCCCCCGCGGCGACACCCGCGGCGAAGTTCGAGACAAGACTGAGCCCGAGGACCTCCGCGCCCAGGTGACGCGCCGCGATCGCCTCCAGCACGGTGGACATCCCCACGAGAGTGGCGCCCATCGTTCGCGCCATCGCGACCTCGGCGGGAGTCTCGTAGTGGGGTCCGCGAAATCCCGCGTAGACCCCTTCGGTGAGGTCCGGGACCGCGTCGTGCACGACGCTTCGCAAGCGCTTGCTGTAGAGGTCGGTGAGGTCGACGAAACGGGCGGCGTAGGGTGGTGGGGGCGACGCGCCCTCCATGGGCGAGGTCGCGGTCAGGTTGATGTGGTCACGGATCATCACGACCGTGCCGGGTCCCTTGGCGGGATCGATACCACCCGCGGCGTTGGTCAGAACGACCTTCGTGGCGCCGGCGGCGATCGCGGTACGCACCGGATGCACCACCTGGTCCGCCGTGTTGCCCTCGTAGAGATGCACCCGACCCGCCACCAACAGCACGTTCTTGTCGCCCACGCGCACCGAGAGGAGTTGGCCGTTGTGACCGGCGACCGTCGGCGCGACGAAGCCACTGAGCGACGAAGCGAGTATCTCGCTGCTGGGTATACCCAGGGCCGCCGCCCCCTGGCGCCAGCCCGAACCCAGCACGATCGCGAGATCGTACGAGCCGATGCCGCTCATCTCACGCAGTTCGTCCGCGGCCTGGCGACTCAATTCATAGGGGTCGGTCATCATTGTCCAATCGTGTGCCATACGGTAGAGGTTTCGATGAACGCACGAAGTCGACGCGTCGGGTCAGTGTCGTTCACCTTCGGACGGTAGACGCGCTTGATCGAACCAGCGGCGCTGACGTTGAGTTCACTGGCTTGCTCCACGTCGACACCACTGAGGTCAATCCCGTCGACGTCCTCGTGACTGGCGAGAGTCAGCGCGAGCTCGCTCGTGACGCCAGTGATGATGTTGAGCACCCCCGCCGGAAAGTCCGACGTCGCCGACATCTCTCCCACGAGCACGGCGGGAGTCGGACGAAGCTCACTGGCCACCGCCACGACGGTGTTACCGACAGCAATTGGCGCGAGCACGGCGTCGACGAAGCCTTCGAGCGATGATTCCTGGCTCACGAGTACCCCGACCACGCCCGACGGTGTCGGCAAGGAGAAGTTGAAGAACGGCCCGGCGACCGGATTGGCCCCGCCGTAGACCTGGGCGATCTTGTCGGTCCAGCCCGCGTACCAGACAATGCGGTCAATGGCCCGACCCACACTCGCGGTCGCCTCAAGTACCGTGATTCCCTCGGCAGCGGCGACGTGACTCGCCAGTTCGTCACGCCGCGATTCGGCCATCTCGGCGAGCCGGTAGATCACCTGGCCGCGGTTGTAGGCAGTCGACGCCCACCATTTGGCTTGCACGCCGCGTGCGGCGACCACGGCGTCGCGTAGGTCCTTTCTGGAACCTTGGGCGACGTTCGCGAGGAACTCGCCGTCGTGAGTCAGCACCTTGTAGCTACGACCCGATTCCGAACGCGGGAAGGCGCCGTTGATCAAAAGCTTGTAGGTCTTGCGCACGTCCAGTCGTGGATCAGACATCGAGGTACGCCTCCAGACCGTGGCGTCCGCCTTCACGTCCGAATCCCGATTCGCGCACGCCCCCGAAGGGACTCGCCGGATCGAACTTGTTGTAGGTGTTCGCCCAGATGACCCCTGCTCGAAGCCGCTGTGCCACCCACAAGGTGCGACTGCCCTTCTCGCTCCACACCCCACACGCGAGGCCGTAATTGGTGTTGTTGGCCTTGACGACCGCTTCTTCGGGAGTGCGAAACGTCAGCACCGACAGCACCGGTCCAAAGATCTCCTCACGAGCGATACGGTGCGACTGAGAAACGTTGGCAAAGACCGTCGGCGCGAACCAGTAGCCCTTGTCCGGTAGCGCACAGTTGCTGGTGTAGCGCGTCGCACCCTCGCTCTCGCCGAACGAGGACAACTCGCGAATGCGTGCAAGCTGAGCTGAAGAATTGATCGCCCCGACGTCGGTGTTCTTGTCCATGGGGTCGCCCACGCGTAATTGCTCCATGCGCCGAACCAGACGGCGCAACACGTCGTCAGCGATCGACTCCTGGACGAGCAGGCGCGAACCGGCACAGCACACGTGACCTTGGTTGAAGAAGATGCCGTCGATGATCCCCTCGATCATCTCGTCGATGGGCGCGTCCTCGAAGACGATGTTGGCCCCTTTGCCACCAAGTTCAAGGGTCAAGCGTTTCTGGCTCGGAGCGACGCGCTGTTGGATCTGGCGACCCACGTCGGTCGACCCGGTGAAGGCGATCTTGTCCACGCCCGGGTGATCGACCAGGGCCGCACCGCTCGAGCCGTCACCGGTGATGATGTTCACGACCCCAGGAGGAAGGTCCGCCTGCTGGAGGATCTCGGCGAGCAGCAGCGCACTGAGCGACGTGGTCTCGGCTGGCTTCAGCACGCAGGTGTTGCCCGCGGCGAGTGCGGGCGCCAACTTCCAGGCCGCCATGAGGAGTGGGAAGTTCCAGGGGATGATCTGACCCGCCACGCCAATCGGCTGGGGGTGTGGACCAAAGCCGGCGTAGCCCAACTTGTCCGCCCAGCCCGCGTAGTAGAAGAAATGCGCCGCGCTGAGCGGCACGTCCACGTCGCGTGACTCACGAATGGGTTTTCCGTTGTCCAGGGTCTCGACCACCGCGAGTTCACGCGCCCGCTCTTGTATCAGACGCGCGATGCGAAACAAATATTTGGAGCGTTCGGCCCCGCTGGTCTTGGACCACACCGTGTCGTAGGCGTGTCGCGCCGACGCGACCGCTCGGTCGACGTCCTCGCGACTCGACTGTGCGACGGTCGCCAGCACTTCTTCGGTCGCCGGATTCAGGCTGACGAACTGCTCGTGCGATGAAGGGTCCGTGAATTTTCCGTCGATGAATAGACCGTAACTTGGCCGCAAGTGGGCGATTCCCGCCGACTCGGGAGCGGGGTCGTACTCGAGCGAACCAAGTCGCGAGTTGGTGAGTTCCTGTTCGTCCATCTCAGTCCCCGCTGAATTCGTCGGCTCGCACGTAGGCACCACGGTGCTGCTTGAGGCGCTGCATCAACAGGTCGTTCAAGAGTGACGACGCCCCTAAGCGAAACCGGTCGGGACTGAGCCAGGACGAACCGACCGTCTCGTTGACGAGCACCAGGTAGCGCATCGCGTCCTTGGTGCTTCGGATGCCGCCCGCCACCTTCACCCCGACGAGTCTTCCGGTCGCCTCGGCGAAGTCGCGCACTCCCTCGAGCATCACCAGCGCGACTGGGGTCGTCGCATTCACGCTCACCTTACCCGTCGAGGTCTTGATGAAATCGGCGCCGGCGAGCATGGCGAGCCAGCTCGCCCGACGTACGTTGTCGTAGGTCACGAGTTCACCCGTCTCCAGGATCACCTTTAGGTGAGCATCTCGACAGGCTTCTTTCACCGCCACGATCTCCTCGAAGACCTCGCCCACGCGGCCCGAGAGGAAGGCGCCACGATCGATCACCATGTCGATTTCGTCGGCGCCGGCCTCCACCGCCTCAGTGACGTCGAGCAACTTGACCTTCAACGAGGCGCGACCCGACGGGAACGCCGTCGCGACCGAAGCGACCGCCACCGTTGAGTTTCCGAGCGCCGACCGGGCTTCGGTGACCAGATCGGGGTACACGCACACTGCCGCGACCGATGGCACGGTCAGGTCGCGCGGGTCGGGTCGCAGCGCCTTGGCGCACAACGAACGCACCCGCCCTGGGGTGTCGGCGCCCTCAAGCGTCGTCAAATCGATCATAGAAATGGCCAAATCGATCGCGGCCAGTTTCGTCGACTTCTTTATCGAACGGGTCGCGAGCTTCGCGCAGCGCCCCTCCAAGCCCACTGCGTCGACACCGGCGAGACTCGCGAGGACGGACTTGAGCTGGGCCTCGGAGCCGACGGACGGCACAGAACTCTTGTTGGCGATCTTTACGCCGTAGTCATCGCTAGTGACGAGTCGAAGTGGTGCGGTGCTCACGAGGGCAACGCTAGCAACGAAGTGGTAATGGGCACCCGAGATTGGGGTCTAACGAAAGACCGGCAATTGCTGGGCCACTCGGCGCTGCTCGAGCGTCGGTGCCGCGGCGTCTTTCGCACTCAGAATTGGCTCACCGACGAGCGGCCACGGTACGCCAATGGCCGGGTCGAGCGGGTTGATCTCCAACTCCATCGGCGCGTTGAACGGCGAGGAGATTAGGTAGCACAAGGCTCCTCGATCGCTCGTCACGCAATAGCCGTGGGCGACGTCGCGTGGTACCAACACCGATCGTCCCTCGTCGGCCGCCAACGCCACCACCTCGACACGACCGAATGTGGGCGAACCGACCCGTATGTCGACAATGACGTCGACGAGCTCGCCGATGACGCACGTGACGATTTTCGCCTGACCTTCGGGGGCCATCGAGTAATGAAGCCCGCGCACTGCGTCACGTGACGACAAAGAAAAGTTGGCTTGTTGGGCCTGGAAGGTGACGCCGGCATCTATAAAATCGCCAAGCTTGAACCACTCACGAAAGAGGCCGCGCTCGTCGCCGTGCACGGGCGACTCGAGCAGGAAGAGACCGGGGATCGAGAGTTCGGTCAGTTTCACGAGGCAATATTCTTGAGCGGTCGCCACCACGCTTCGTTCTCGTGATACCACTGCACCGTCGACTTGAGTCCCTGCTCGAACGGGACTTGAGGGTGATAACCGAGCTCGGTGCGAATCTTGGACCAATCAACCGAGTAACGACGATCATGTCCGAGTCGGTCCGGCACCGGCTCAACCATTGACTCGTCACTCGCGCAAAGTTCGAGCAGCTGGTTGACGATCGCGCGATTGGTGAGTTCGGTTCCGCCGCCGATGTTGTAGATCTCGCCAAGGCGCCCGTTCTCGAGCGCGAGCAGGATCCCGCGGCAGTGATCGTCAACGTGAAGCCAGTCGCGCACGTTAAGCCCGTCGCCGTAGAGCGGGACCTTCAGACCCTGGCTCAGATTGGTCACGAAGAGCGGGATGAGCTTCTCGGGGAACTGACGGGGTCCGTAGTTGTTCGAGCACCTCGTAACGATGACCCCGAGCCCGAACGTTCGATGATAGGCCAGCGCGGTAAGGTCCGAACCCGCCTTGCTCGAGGAGTAGGGAGAGTTTGGTTCGAGCAGGTGATCCTCGCGCCACGAGCCCTCGTGGATCGAACCGTAGACTTCGTCAGTCGAGACGTGCACGAACCGATCGACACCTCCGCGTCGAGCACTCTCGAGTAGTTGTTGGGTTCCCACGACATTGGTCTCGAAGAAAGGACGCGCGCCCGCGATGGAACGGTCGACGTGACTCTCGGCGGCGAAGTGCACCACCGCGTGCGCACCGCGCAACACGTCATCGGTGATTCGTTCGTCGAGGATCGAACCTTCGACGAAGGTGACGCGCGAGTCGGACAGAACTTCAACCAGGTTCTCGCGACGGCCCGAGTACGTCAGCGCATCAAGGATGACGATGTCGTCGTAATCCAAGCGCTCGGCCTGCTCGAGAAAGAGTTCAGCGAAACGAGATCCAATGAACCCGGCGGCCCCAGTAATGACTACGCGCATAGAAGTACCTCGGCCTTTAGTAGGGAGTAACCGGACTTCTATACTAATGGAGTGAAGGGAATCATTCTGGCTGGGGGAAGCGGCACACGCCTCTATCCCATAACGCGCGCTGTCTCCAAGCAGTTGCTGCCCATCTACGACAAGCCAATGATCTACTACCCGCTCAGCACATTGATGCTCACGGGATTGCGCGAGGTTCTTCTTATTACTACACCTCACGACCAAGACGCGTTCCGGCGCTTACTCGGTGACGGATCGCAGTTGGGCATGATCATCTCCTACGTCGTCCAGGACCATCCCAACGGACTGGCCGAAGCGCTCATCCTCGGCGAGGAGTTCCTCGACGGTGACAAGTGCGCACTGATCCTCGGCGACAACCTTTTCTACGGACCGGGACTGGGTACGCACCTCCAACAGAACACCAGCGTCGAAGGGGCGCTCATCTTCGCCTATCAGGTCAGCGATCCCGCCGCGTACGGCGTGGTCGAATTCGGAATCGACGGCAAGGTGATCTCGATCGAAGAGAAGCCCGCCAAGCCCAAGAGCACCTACGCGGTGCCCGGCATTTACTTCTACGACGAGCGGGCCTCAAAACTCGCGCGCGAGCTCACGCCCAGTGAGCGGGGCGAACTAGAAATCACGGCGCTCAACAACCTCTACCTCGAGATGGGTGAGCTACGCGCCGAGATCCTTTCGCGCGCGACGACCTGGCTCGACACGGGAACCCACGAATCGCTTTATGAAGCCGGCGGACTCATCCGCACGCTACAAAGCCGCACGGGCCTTCGCATCGGTGACGTCGAACAAATAAGCCGCGACCAGGGCTGGATCTAGAGCCAACGCTTCATTCGACCTCACAGATCATCTCGATCTCGACGGCGATGTTGAAGGGAAGTTCAAAGATCCCCACGGCAGAACGAGCGTGGCTACCGACCGCTGAACCGAACACCTCGACCAAGAGGTCCGAACAGCCATTGATGACGCCGGGCGACTCACCGAAACCCGCCACGCAGTTCACCATGCCGAGGACCTTCACTACGCGCACCACCCGGTCCAATGAGCCCAGCTCGCGCCGAAGCGTCGCGAGTAGGTTCAGTGCGACCAACCGCGCAGCCTCACGGCCGTCGTCAAGGCTGAGGTCACCTCCGACCTTGCCCGTCGTCATCGATCCGTCAGGCCGGTAAGGACCATGGCCCGAGATGAAGAGAAGTGAACCCGAACGAACCGCCGGTACGTAGTTCGCCCGGGGTGACGGAGGTTCGGGCAGCTCCAGGCCCAACTCGACGATTCGTTCCTCTGCTCCCACGCGGCCCCTTTCGAATTTCCAACAACGTAGTAGACCAAAGCGCTCGGGTTCGCACTCCGCGTGACTTTCGAGAGGGGTCCGCCGGATGGCTAGCATCGAAAGGTAGCGAAAAGGGCCCCGGGCTCCGCGCGAAGGCAGGAACGTAATCTATGAGTGACTTCGAGGACTGGGCGCGCGCCACCTACCGCCAAGCAGGTATTGACGTAGACGAGAACGAACTGGCCCTAGTTGAGCTCATCTACGCGGGAGCTCTCAACCAACTCGAGATGCTCGACCGCATCGACCTCGAAGAGTTCCCCGCGCGAGGCGTGGACCTGCGCCACGCGCCGAAGGCAACATGACCCACCCCCAGGACCTCTCACTGCGCCAGCAAGCCGAAGCGATCCGTCGTGGCGAACTCAGTGCGAAGGACCTCCTCGAAGCGACCCTGGAACGTCTCCGTAGTCGCGACTCCTCCATCAATTCGACCCCGGTCATCTTTGACGAACTGAGTCAGGCACAAATAAGTCAAGCCCCCGCCGGGCCACTCTTCGGCGTGCCCATCACCGTCAAGGACATGTTCGCCCTGCCCTGGCGCGCCGCTCGAAACGGTACTTCGCACAACCTGATTCCCGCCGGGGCGTCGGGTCCCTACCGAAGCCTTCGTGACGCCGGGGTCATCGTCGTGGGCATCGCGAACCAACACGAACTCGGCATCGGATCAACGGGCCTCTACTCGGCGTACGGACCAATGCGCAACCCCTGGAATCCTCTTCACATCGCGGGAGGATCCTCGGGTGGCAGCGCCGGGGCCGTCGCCGCGCGACTCGTCGCGGGAAGCCTCGCCAGCGATAGCGGGGGGTCAACGAGAATCCCCGCGTCCTTCTGCGGCGTCGTCGGGCTCAAGCTCACCTATGGTTCTGTCCCCTACGACGGCTACTTCGGCGCGGCGACCACCTTCAGCGCTCCGGGTCTCATAGCGAGGGACGGGGGCGACGCTCGCATGCTCACTGCAGCGATGCTCCAGCGTCCTCTACCCCAACAGAGCGGCAGCGGACTTCGCGTGGGCGTCGTGCGCGAGCCCTACTGGAACGACGTCGAACACGAGGCCGCCGAACTGTGCACGAAGGCGCTCACGCTCGCGGGCTGGAAGGTTACTGAAGTGAAGATCGAGAATCTCGAACTCGCCGGTGCCGCGTTCCTTGGCCGTCTCATCGCCGAAGCCGGAATCCCCTCGCCCGAAGTGTTCGCTACGGTGAGCGAACCCACTCGCGCGCTGCTACTCGCGGGCATGTTGACGCCGGCCCGAATCGTCCCACGTGCCGATCGCGTGCGCGCGGCAATTCGTTACTCGCTCGCCGCGGCCCTCGAGACCGTGGACTTTCTCGCCTGGCCCACGACACCCAGTGGTGCGCCAACCCTGGAGGACCCGTGGGTTAACCTGCCCTCGGGCCGAGTCCCTGTCGACATGCCCAATGTTCGCCAGAACTCGCTCGCGAATCTCACGGGCGCTCCGGCAATCTCGATTCCTGTCGGACTCAGTAGCGCGCAGTTGCCTATTGGGTTGCAACTTCTCGGTCCTTGGGGCAGCGAGGCGAGGCTCCTCGACGCCGCCGAACATATCGAACGGGCCAGCGATCGCGCCTTCGTGAACCTCGTCGCACCACTCGCTCGCTGATCTCACGGTCCGATCGACTCCTGAGAACGCCAACAGCGAAAGACCTCGACGGTCTTCGCTAATGTTTTCTACGTCAGCCACATTTAGGAGACCTTCATGTCAACCGTTGCCGTTAACACCGAACCGCGTCGCGTCCTCGCGGACCTGCTGCCTCGGACATTGGTCGCCAATATTCTGCTCGTCGTCGGCGCCGCCGGACTCGTCGGACTCCTCGCCCAGATCTCGATTCCTCTCTCGTTCACGCCGGTTCCCATCACTGGTCAGACCCTCGGCGTATTGCTCGCGGGGTCCGCACTCGGCTGGCGCCGTGCGGGGCTCTCAATGTCGCTCTACCTCGTCGCGGGTCTTGCGGGCGTGCCGTGGTTCGCTGGTCACGCGAGTGGTTATGCGGGTGCGACGTTCGGTTACTTGCTGGGCTTCATCGCTGCGGGCATGTTGCTCGGTTGGCTCGCGGCCCGTGGCAGCGACCGCAAGATTCTGCGCGCCGCGTTCTCCATGGTCCTCGCCGAAGTACTGCTCTACGCAATTGCCCTTCCGTGGCTCGCGGTCGACCTGCACGTGTCACTGGCCAAGGCTTTCTCGCTGGGCATGTGGCCCTTCGTCGCGGGTGACGTAATCAAAGCGGCGCTCGCGGGTGTGGCCCTGCCCTCAGCGTGGCGCCTCGTGAGCCGCACCACTCACGACTGAGATCAAACGCTAAAACCGAGCAGGCGCGCTTCGTCGCCGTGGATGAGGCGCTTGTGCTCACCCAAGATCTTTCGATCGAGCGTGGCGTAGCGATCGGCAACACCAATGGCGTGGTCGAGCAGTTCACTCTCAGACGAGAGCGATTCGACGATGCCAAAGGCGCGCGCGTCGGGTCCGGTGAAACGGTGAGCGGTCGTCGCGGCAGCGATGGCCGTCGGACGCGGTAGCCGATTCGCGAGGATTGACCAGAGTCGCTCGTCGAGCGCCAAGCCGATCTCCGCTTCGTTCATGCACCAGTAGCCACGGTCAGCGCGCATCACCCGGTAGTCGAACGCGCACGAGATGAGCGCTCCCGCGGCGAATGTGTGACCGTTGAGCGCGGCAACGCTGTAGGCGGGATAGACGAGCAGACGGCCAATGGTACGGTTCAGTTCGCTCAGCGTCGCGCCGAACTCACTCGGATTCGAGCCGAAGCGCTCGAGGTCCAAGCCGTTGCAGAAGAACTTGCCCTGACCGGTCAGCACGATTCCCAACGGCCCTTCGAGTCGCTCGAGTTCGTCGAGAATCTCGTTAAGACGGCCCAGCGAATCGAGATTGACTCGATTCTCGCCCTCGTTCCAGGTGAGTACCGCGACCGCTCCTCGTTGCTGCACGGATATGTCCATGAAATGGAGCATAGAACGGGCTTCGCAGACCTACTAGTAAGTTGTCGTCTGTGAGTGAGAACACTGACGTACCCGAACCCGACGTTTCCGCCGAGCATCCGATCTCCGAGCACTGGGTCTGGGTCGGGCCCCATCGGCCGCCCTGCCCGCGTGTGCTCTTCGAACACATGACCAGCAACTGGGACATCGGCGCGCCCTCAAGCGACGTGCACCCCGCCGCGAGTTTCAGCGCCGCTCGACGCGCGACGATCGGCCAGCGTTTCAAGGACCGCGTCCTCGTGATCCCCACGGGCAACCCCAAAGTCCGCGCCAACGACACCGACTATCGCTTTCGCGCCGGCACCGATTTCTTCTACCTCACGGGCTGCAGTGAGCCCGACGCCGTGCTCGTAATTGCGCCGGGCGCGACCGGACCTCGCTCGACGCTCTACGTCGCGCATCGACGTGATCACCACACCCACGAATTCTTCACTGACGCCCGCTACGGCGAACTGTGGGTGGGGGTGCGCCGAGGGGTCGAAGAGTCGGCGACGTACTACGAAATCGAGACTGCACCGCTCGAGTATCTCGAGAAGGACCTCGGATCGCTCGACGCCAGCAAGGTCCTCACGCTGCGTGGTTTCGACAACGACGTCGACACATTGCTCGAGGAAACCGACGCGGACGAAGAGTTGGCAATCGCCCTGAGCGAACAGCGACTCGTGAAGGACGACTTCGAGATCGCCCAACTACAGCTCGCGGTGAACTACACCGTCAAGGGTTTCGAGGACGTCGTACGGGCCCTACCCGTCGCCCAGGGTCGCGGCGAGCGCGTCATCGAGGGCGTCTTCAACCTTCGCGCCCGAGTCGAGGGCAACGACGTTGGCTACGACACGATCGCAGCGAGCGGTTCGCACGCCACGACCCTGCACTGGACTCGTAATGACGGCGAGGTACGCGCAGGCGACTTGTTACTTCTCGACGCGGGCGTCGAGTGTCACAACCTCTACACCGCTGACGTCACGCGTACCATGCCCGTTAGCGGTAAGTTCTCTCCCGCCCAGCGGCGAATCTACGAACTCGTCCTGCGCGCCCAGAAGGCCGGCATCGCCGCGGTGAAGCCCGGTGTACCCTTCATGGCGCCCAATGACGCCGCGATGAAAGTGCTCGCCGAAGGTCTTCACGAACTAGGTATCCTCCAAGAGGACCCCGAGACCGCCCTGCGCAAGGACCGTCAGTTGCACCGCCGCTACACATTGCACGGGGTCAGCCACATGCTGGGACTCGATGTGCACGACTGCGCGAACGCCCGCAACGAGGAGTATCTTGGCGACCTTCACGAGGGTTACGTCCTCACGGTCGAGCCCGGTCTGTACTTTCAGCCCAATGACCTCACCGTTCCCCCCGAGTACCGCGGCATCGGCGTTCGCATCGAAGATGACGTGCTCGTCACCAGTGACGGCGCGAGGAACCTCTCCGAGGCCCTGCCGCGCGAACCCCACGCGATCGAGGACTGGATGACCGAACTCTGGTCCGGCGCGATGCCCCACCTCGGCCTTTGAGGCCACCTCACTCAAGAGAAGGAGGCCTTCGATGACGACCAGTAGACCCACACAACTGGGAATGGTGGGGCTTGGACGCATGGGAGCGAACCTCGTTCAACGCATCGTGCGCGACGGGCACCACGCGGTCGTCTTTGACGTGAACCACGACGCTGTCGCGGCCCTCGAAGCGAAGGAGATCACTGGCGCCGTGTCGCTCGAGGACTTCGTCAACAAACTGAACCGACCTCGAGCGATCTGGGTCATGGTGCCCGCCGCCATCACCCAAGGCATCCTCGACCAGCTCGTACCCCTCCTCGACGTCGATGACGTGATCATCGACGGTGGGAACTCCTATTACCGTGACGACATCGTGCGCGCGGCAGCACTAAAGCAGCACGGTATCCATTACGTCGACTGTGGCACGAGCGGTGGCGTCTGGGGTCTCGAACGCGGTTACAGCCTGATGATCGGTGGCGAAGACGCGGTCGTCGCGCGACTCGAGCCGCTCTTCGAGTCGATCGCCCCAGGGGGCGAGCCTTCACCAGGACGAGTCGCCGACACGGCGTCGAGGGGCTACTTGCACTGTGGACCTAACGGCGCCGGCCACTTCGTCAAGATGGTCCACAACGGTGTCGAGTACGGCATGATGGGTGCGATTGCCGAAGGACTCAGCATCATCAAGCACGCCAACGTAGGGCTACATCCGCGCGCAGCGGACGCCGAGACCGCGCCACTCGAGAACCCCGAGTTCTACTCCTACGAGATCGACGTCGCTGACGTCGCCGAGGTCTGGCGTCACGGCTCGGTGGTCAGTTCCTGGCTCGTCGATCTCACCGCAGCCGCCCTCGCCCGGTCGCCAGAGTTAGCCGAATTCAGCGGACGCGTCTCGGACTCGGGCGAAGGGCGCTGGACAGTCAAGGCCGCAATCGACGAGTCGGTACCTGCGCCCGTGATCAGTGCGTCTCTCTGGCAACGGTACGAATCGAGGACCGAGGGCGATTTTGCCGCACGAGTTCTTTCGGCGATGCGCTCGCAATTCGGTGGTCACGTCGAAAAACCCGCCTGAGAAGGTGAGCCACTCCATAGTGGTCATGGGGGTATCGGGGTCGGGAAAGACAACGATCGGCGAAGGTCTCGCAGTCTCGCTGGATGCGCAGTTCATCGACGCGGACTGGCTTCACTCACGCGACAACCTCGAGACGATGGCGGCCGGTCATCCCCTGAAAGACGAACAACGCGGGCCATGGTTACACGCGGTTGGCAGGAACCTCCGCGAGGCCCGTGACGCTGGACGCGACCTGGTAGTCGCGTGTTCGGCGCTCAAGTACCAGTATCGCGACATCCTCCGCTCTTACGTGCCCGAGGTCTACTTCGTGTTCCTCGATGCCTCGCGAGAACTATTGCGCGAGCGGGTTGCTTCACGACACCACGAGTTCATGCCCCCTTCGTTACTCGACTCGCAGATAGCCACCCTTGAACCTCTCGTTGACGGGGAAAACGGCGTGCGCGAGGAAGTGGAGCGAACACCCGAGGAGATCGTCCGCAGCGTGCTAGATGAACTTCACTAGGACCGCACAGGTAACAAGAGTGCGCAGGGGCAGTTATTCCAACCACGATTACGTCACTCGAGAGTATGGAGTTCGAGCTTCTCCCCGGGCTTGCGCAGAGCCACTGGGCCAAATCATTGCGCGGGTCTGCGTTGCTTCGCACCCAAAGCCATCGATTCTCGCCCTCTCGTAGATCGCCGAGACGTCATTCTCAGAATTCAGACTTCAACCCAAGCACGTGGGGGGGGAATCTCGCCTTGTGACACTTGTCACTAGGTCGTTGTCAGCGTGAGCAAGACCAGAACAGAACAGAACCGAACCAAACAGAACCGTACGGTCTAGCATGACCGCAGTACCAAGTATTCAATCGCGTCATCTATTGAAACGAGGTCCGCAATGGTGCGCAAGTCGAACCGCGCCTCGACCGGTCCTCTTCTCAACTCGCTCCTCGAGTTAAGCGACTTCGTCGACACCACCGATGTGGGGCTCATCTATCACGACGTCGACGGGACCATCGTTGACTGCAATCCGGGAGCCGCTGTGCTCTTTGGTCACTCGCAGGAAGAATTGATTGGTCTGGACATTGCCGAACAGAACAAGGGCGTTGTTACGCGCAACGGCTCGCCCTTTGAAGAATTACAGCGACCAGTACTTCGCACGGTCCGCGAAGGTCGAGCCGTCTACGGAGAAACTATCGGCCTCGATCTCCCGGGAAGGCAGCGTCGTTGGTTGAACATCAACACTGAACCGTTGTTCGAGGATGGAGAAGTGGTGGGCGTCATCTCGACCTACGTTGACGTCACCAACGAAATATCGCGCCGACGCATGCTTGAATTGGGTGCTTCAGTCAATGCGATCATTAGGGGCGCCAGTGACGAGTCATCGGTTCTTCAGGGACTATGCGATCTCCTGGTGAGCGACGGGGACTACGCCCTCGCCGGCATCGCGTCGCCCGTACCCGACGACAGCGGCGACTGCGAGTACCTTTTTACAGCGGGCCAGACGGACTACCTCTTCACTGGCATCGCCTCGATTCTCGAGAACAACCCCCGCAGTCGTGGACCAACCGGCGTCGCATTCCGAACGGGGGTCACCCAGGTAGTCAATAACTTTCCGGCGGCAGCATCATTCGATCCTTGGCGCGATCGTGCGAGTCAGTACGGAGTGTGCTCTGCGGTAGTCATTCCCATCGCAGTATCCCGGCCATCAGTATTGGCTATTTATGATCGACACCCGGTTGCCTTTGACGACGTCTTGGTCGAGGGTCTCGAAGGGCTCGTCCGCGAAGTCGAACGCGGCTGTGCGCTCCTTACATCAGTCGACCAAGCGCGACAGTCCCTGGAAGGTACGATTCGAGCTCTCTCGGTAATCACCGAATCACGTGATCCCTACACTGAAGGGCACGAAGTGCGAGTGGGAGCACTCGGTGCCGCGATTGCAGCACACATGGGCCTCGACGCTGGCCTCGTGCGGCTCATTCGTCTCGCGGGCGAGGTCCACGACGTGGGGAAGGTGTCGATACCAGCTGAAGTGCTCACCTCTCCACGAAACCTAGTCGGCATGGAACTCGAACTGGTGAAGGAGCACAGCACCGTCGGCGAAGAAATCCTCGCCTCGGCGTTGCTTCCGTGGCCCATTCCCGAGGTAGCACGGCAGCACCACGAGCGGGTCAACGGGTCCGGTTATCCTCTCGGACTTCGGGGCGAGGACATCATCTTGCCGGCACGAATCATCGCGGTCGCCGACGTGGTTGAGGCGATGGTCAACGATCGACCCTTCCGGCTCGCGTTGGGCATGGACAGCGCACGGGACGAACTCTTGGCGGGCAAGGGAATCCTCTACGATGCGGACGTCGTCGATGCCTGCCTCGCGGTGTTCGAGAATGGCTTCACCTTCGATGGGCTCGCGGTCGCCAGCCCACTCAGGTTCATATAAGCCATGAGACAAGGCCTGAGCGGGACGGCTCCGGGAACCCTGCTGCGTTCGCGACTCGGTTCGAGCAATTATGTCGAAAGGACCGAAGTCGGATTGATCCATCACGACAAGCAAGGTACGGTAGTTGACTGCAATCGGGCGGCGGCCGAGCTCTTCGGGAGTTCCCGCGGCGACTTCATCGGCATGACCATAGACGAACAGAATGTGGGCATCGTCCGCCAAGACAGTTCCGAGTTCCGAGCGTCTGAACGTCCTGTCATGGTCTCGATCCGAGAAAGGCACGCGATCTCGGCCGAGATTATGGGCATTGACCGTTTCGGCCAACAGCGCCGCTGGGTCGAGGCGAGCACGTACCCGGTTTTTTTCGAAGGGGAATTCTACGGAATCTTGTCCTCATATCTCGATGTCACCCAGCAGGAGGAGCGACGACGGATGCTCGAGCTCCGTGGTCGCGTCAACGCACTCATCACGGACGCACCCGACGAACCGAGCGCTCTGCAACACCTGTGCGACGTGGTGGTTCGTGACGGAGGCTACGACCTGGCGTGGGTGGGCGTTCTTTCCGAGGGGGGTGACGGGCTGCTCGAAATTCCGTTCTCCTCGGGTGTCACGGACTATCTCTACGAAGGCATCGTTTCGACTCTCGAATCGGACTCTCGCGGTAATGGCCCCACGGGTACCGCCTTTCGAACGGGTCGCACCCAAGTGGCCAACAACTTTACGGTGCAGGTGGGGTACGAGCCTTGGCGCCAGCGAGCTGAGGACTTCAAACTCTCATCGGCGATCGCGTTGCCCTTTTCGGCTTCTTCCAAGATGGTCCTCAATGTTTATGACCGGCACATCGTGGCTTTTGACGACGTGCTAGTCGAAGGCTTTCAGGAGATTGTCCACGAGGTCGAGTTGGGTTGTGCGCTACTTCGCTCCAAGACCGAGTGTCAACGAATAATCGCCGGTACCATCCGCGCCCTCGCACGTTTAACCGAGGCCCGCGATCCCTACACCCAAGGCCACCAAGCCCGAGTCGGCGACCTGAGCGCCGCCATCGCGACTCAATTGGGCGTCGACGAGGATCTAGTGCGCCTGATACAGATGAGTGGACAGGTACACGACATCGGCAAGATTACCGTGCCGGCCGAGATGCTCACCAGACCCGGACGCCTCTCGAACCTCGAGTTTGAGATCGTCAAGACCCACTGCGCGGTGGGAAATGAGATCTTGCGATCGGCCTCGCTGCCCTGGCCCATCCCTGAGGCGGCGTGGCAGCATCATGAGCGCCTTGATGGATCGGGATATCCCAGAGGACTGAAGGGAGACGAGATTATTCTTCCCGCGCGAATACTCTCGGTCGCCGACGTCATTGAAGCAATGATGAACCACCGACCATACCGACCTGCGTTGGGCTACGAACAGGCGATTGCCGAAGTCACCGCCGGTCGAGGGACTCTTTTCGATCCAGACGTCGTTGACGCGTGTCGCGCGGTCTTTGACGCAGGCTTCGCGTTCGATCAGCGCAGCGTCTTTACCCTGAAGACAGGTGCGTGAGCCTCGGCGAGGCCGCCCGCGAGTGCGACGACAAGCGAGTTCGTTAGTACCACACCTTCAGCGGTAATGCGCGGGGACCGCGGACTTGACCTGGCGCCCAGGTGACCTCGCTCGCAGTGTCGAGCTCGAACCGCTGGTAGCGCTGGAGGAATTCCTCGAGTGCGACGCGAAGCTCCAGGCGAGCCAGGTTCGATCCCACGCACCGGTGGATGCCGAGCCCAAAGGCCGCGTGACGATTTACCTCGCGATCGATAATGAACTCGTCCGCCTTCGCGAACGCCTGAGGGTCGCGATTGGCGGCAGGAAAGCCGAGCAGTATCCAATCGTCCTTCTTCATCGGACACCCCTGAAATTCGTAGTCCTCTTTCACCAGGCGCGCCATCGTGACTGGCGCGTAGAAGCGTAAGAACTCCTCGACCGCTACCGGCATGAGGTCAGGCTCGTTCACCAGTCGCTCGAGGTCCTCGGGGTGGGTCGCCAGGTGCCAGATGGACGAACCGATTGCCGACCAAGTCGTGTCAATGCCCGCGACGAGGATGAGGACCATCGAGCCACGCACGTGTTCGGGAGCGAGTTTGGCCCCGTTTACTTCGACGTTCAGCAAGTAAGTCGTGAGGTCGTCACGCGGGTTCACGAGGTGGTCTTCGATCTGCTTGGTGAAGTACTCGTTGATGGGCTCAAAGAGCGGGCCCCGGACCTCGGGCTCGAGGTCGATGAGGTCGAGAACCACGTGCACGAAGTCGCGGAACTGATCCTCGTCCTCGGGCGGGAAGCCGAGCATTCGCGCGATCACGCCCGGTGGGATGAATTGGGCGTACTCGTGACCGGCGTCGATCGTGTCGCGTCCGGCCAGACCATCGAGGTGCTTGGCGCACAGGGCTCGGATCTGGGGCTCGAGTGCGTTGATTGGTCCCGGCGCGAAGGCGGGTAACAGAAGGCGGCGAGCAATGGCGTGAAAGGGTGGGTCCGACGTGATCGGCGGTGCCCCTCCCATGGGAGCCGGCGGCGCGCCGGGTGGAAACTTGTTCTTGGTCACCACGACCATACGGCTCGTGAAGTGTTCGGTGTCGTTGGCGATTCTCGAGACGCCATCGTGGGTGGTCGGGAACCAACCGCCACCGTAACGATCGGTGTGCGCGACCGGGCAGCGCTCTCGCAGGTCGTCCCAGATCGGGTACGGGTCATTCACCCACTGGGGGTCAGTGTGATCCCAGTCGGTCGCAAAGTCGAGGACCGGTTCTCGATCAGCCATCTCTCCCCCTAGCCTGACTCGCCGACGTCGACGTCATTACGCGAGTATGCGCACCGGTAGGTTCCGCGGACCGCGGACCTGCCCCTTGGCCCACGTCACCTCGTTGGGGTCCGCGAGCTCGAAACGCGGGTAGCGCTTGATGAACTCCTCGAGCGCGACGCGAAGCTCCATGCGCGCGAGGTTCGACCCGGCGCAGCGGTGAATGCCCAACCCGAAGGCGACGTGTCGGTTTTCGGCGCGGTCGATGATGAACTGATCGGCGTCCTTGAAGACCGCCGGGTCACGGTTCGCCGCGGGAAATCCCAGCAGCAGCCAGTCGTCCTCTTTCATCGGACAGCCCAAGTACTCCATGTCGTGCTTGACCAGTCGAGCCATCGTCACCGGAGCGTAGAACCGCAGGAACTCCTCGATCGCCACGGGCATGAGGTCGGGCTCGTTCACGAGGCGCTCGAGGTCCGCGGGGTGAGTCGCCAGGTGCCACATCGATGCGCCGATTGCGGACCACGTGGTGTCGATGCCGGCGACCAGCGTGAGGACCATCGTGCCAAAGATGTGCTCGTCGGCGAGCTTCTGCCCTTCGACCTCGACGTTCAACAGGTAGTTCGTGAAGTCATCGCGCGGGTTCTCCCGGTGGTCTTCGATTTGCTTGACGAAGTACTCCTCGATGGGCGCGAACTCCTCGAGTCGCTCTTCTTCGCTGTGGTCAACGCCTTCGAGGATGATGTGGACGAACTCACGGAACAGGTCCTCGTCACCGGGAGGGAAACCGAGCAACTGTTTGATCACCGCGGGAGGGATGAACTGGGCGTACTCCTTGCCGGCGTTCACGACCTCGTGGTTGCCCATGTCGTCGAGCAGGCGCTGGCACAGCGCGCGCACCTGCGGCTCAAGGGCGTTCACCGGTCCGGGCGCGAGGGCCGGCAACATGATTCGCCGTGCGATCGCGTGAAACGGTGGATCCGACGTGATAGGGGGCGCGACACCGATTGGTGCCGGTAGCGCCTCCTCACCGGGTCGACCATTGCCGACGACGACGGTTCGGCTCGTGAAGTTCTCGGTGTCCTTGGCGACGGTCGTCACGCCCTCGTGGGTCGAAGGGAACCAGCCGCCACCGAAGCGCTCAGTGTGCGCAACCGGGCAGCGTTCGCGAAGGTCATCCCAGATCGGGTACGGGTTGGCGACCCACTGCGGATCAGTGTGGTCCCAGTCGGTCGCGAAATCTTCAACGGGTGGTTTGATTGTCATGACTACTCCTCAATGAAGATGGCGTGCTCGGGACAGTTGGACTGCGCGAGTCGCGCCAAGTCAAGGGTTTGCTTAGTCAGCGTGCCGTCACCGATCACCACGCCGTTACCAAGGTCATCAAAACTAAAGACCTCTGGCGCGATGGAAAAACATCGACCCTGTCCCTGGCAAATCTCTGCGTCGATCGATACCTTCACGACCCCTCCTTCGTGTTAGCGAGACCTTACTACTCAGTAATCAAGAGATAGTAAGTGCTTAGTTAAGAAGTAGGGCACATTTTTGCGGGACCCGATTCAACGACTCGCCAAAATGGGACGCCCGTCCCATTCGTTAATCGGTGTCGATCTCCTCGCGGCTGATGCCAAGGAAATACAGGACCGCGTCGAGATAGGGCACCGAGAGAGCCGCGTCGGCGTGCTCTTGAACCAAAGGCTTGGCGTTGAAGGCAATTCCCAGCCCCGCGACCGAAATCATGTCGATGTCGTTGGCGCCATCGCCCACCGCGACGGTCTGTTCGAGCGGCACGCCCACCTCGCGCGCGAATCGTTCGAGAGCCCGCGCCTTGCCGGCCCGGTCCACAATAGGTGCCGCCAGACGACCGGTGATGACGCCGTCTTTGATCTCCAGTCGATTCGCCTCGAGATAGTCGACGTGTAACTCAGCCATCAGCGGCGCCAGAACCTCGACAAACCCACCCGACACGACTGCGGGAACGTATCCGAGTCGCAGCAACGTTCGAAGCAACGTGCGCGCGCCTGGCGCGAGACGCAATTTAGCTCGTACGTCGTCGAGTACCGATTCTGGCAGTCCGGCCAGCAAGGCCACGCGTCGACGCAGAGACTCAGCGAAGTCGATTTCACCGGCCATGGCCGCTTCGGTGATCGCCGACACTTCCTTCGCGCACCCGCACGCGTCGGCGAGCAGGTCGATGACCTCATCTTGGAGCAACGTCGAATCTGCGTCCATCACGACCAAGTGCTTCGCTCGTCGGTGCAATCCCGCGCGTTGAACCGCCAGATCGAGGCCAACCCGCTTGGCGACCGAGGCGAGGTCCTCGCGCAACCCAGCGTGGTTGTTTCCGCGCACGACGAGCTCATAACAGTCAACGGGGTAGTTCGCGAGGTGCACGATCCGTTCGCACGTAGAGTCGTGTCGGGCGAAGGTTGCGAAGATGGTGTCCAACTGCCTGGCGCTTATCGAAGGAGCGAGCAGCGTCACCAGCAACCGGCCCCCGTGCACCACGTCGCTCGGCGTGACCCGTTCCACGTTCGCGCTGATACCCGCGCGCACGATGTCGCGCTCATCCAGCGCGTGGCGGATCGTCTCGATCGTGACGCCGTCGTCGACGGCGACCTCGGCGCACAAGACGAGCGCCCCGCGGATCGTGATCTGGGCGACGTCAGTCAACGTGGCGCCCAGTTGGTCGAGTAAGGAAAGGGCGGCGAAGAGTTCGGCCCCCACGCCCACTCGGTCGGGGCCGCTCACGGTCACGAGATAAGTGGACGACGGCACTCTAGAAGCGTAGAGGCTGGGCTACAACGTCCAGGCCAGAGCAAACCCGGATCTCACCTCGTCGGGCACCTACGAAGGTGGAGCCTCGCGCCGACGAAGTTCTCGAACCTCGGCCACGTGCGGATCGCTGCGCGAATCGAAGCGCCACAGCGAGGGCAGGGCCGCCGCCACCATGGCAATAGAACCAGTGCAGGCGACGCCCCCGAACGTGAGCGAGAAGCGCAACGTCGTCCAGGCCGCCATGGCCCCCGCTCGGAATTGCCCGGCCATGGGACCGAGCGCGTAGGAAATCATCTCGAGACCACCCATGCGACCACGAATCGACGGCGGGATGGACTGGTTCCAGATGGTCTGGCGAAAGGTCGCACTGTAGGCGTCGGCGCCCCCGGCAGCCGCCAGGCCGAGAAAGACGAGCCACAGTGTCGAGGCGTAACCGAAGACCGCGATGCCGATCCCCCACCCGGCCGCGGCGAAGACGAGCCCCCGACCGAGTCGGTGCACGCGATGGGTCCAGCCCAAGGTGAGCGTCGCGAGCAACGCACCTCCCGGCAAGGCGCAGTAGAGCAGGGACAGCGCGTACGTCTCGTGAAAGTGCGCCGCCACGAAGGGCAGCATCACCACCGGGTAGGCCATGGTCATCGCGAGCAGGTCCACGAGATAGGTCCCGACGACGTCGGGTCGCGTACGGGCGTAACGGACGCCCTCGCGCATCAGCGCGGTCTGACTCTCACTACGATCAGCGGTCGAGCGAATGGGCTCGAGAGTCACGAACAGGCCAATGGAAAACACGAACGTCACGACGTTCAAGAAGTAGGCCCAACCCGGTCCGACCAACACCGACAGCAATCCCCCGAGTGCGGGTCCGATGATCGACATCGACGTACCGCGCAGCACGTTCAACTGTGACGCCGCTCGTTGTTGATCATGGTGCACCAAGATCTGGTTCATCGCTGAGACGCTCGGCGTCTGGATGCTGCCCGCCGCGATGATGAAGGCGTCAAGCACGAAGATCGCCCATACCTGGGGGTGACGGACGAACGCGTTCACCACCAACAACGACGTCGCCACCATCAGTATCGCCTCGCTGGCGATGATGACGCGCCGTCGGTCCCACCGGTCCGCGATCACCCCGCCGTAGAGCCCGAAGAAGAGTAATGGCACCAGCTCAACGAGGCCGAGTGCACCGACTTCGAGCGTCGAGTGCGTGAGCTGGCGGAGTTGGAATGCCGTCGCCACGTACGTCGCCTGGCCCCCGAGCATCGAGAAGAGTCCCGCGACGTAGAGCCGTCGATACTGTTTGGATCCGCGCAACGGCGAAAGGTCGACACCGAAGAGCGAGTTCAACTGGCCGGGCCCGTCTGCCACCCTCCGGCTTCGCTGTAGTGACGAAGCACCTTGGCGGGTACCCCGCCGAGCACGACGTGGTCGGGGAACGTGCCGCGCACCACCGCGCCCGCGGCGACGACGGTGTTCCTACCTAACGTCGTGCCAGGGAGGATGACGGCGTTGGCACCGAGCCAACTACCCGAGCCGATGCTGACGGCCCGCTCAGTGGGCGTCTGCCAACCCACCGGCTCGTCGGGGTCGTCGTAAGAGTGGTTCTGGTCGGTGATGTAGACGTAGGGCCCCGTTTGAATCTCGTCACCGAGCTGGATCGACCAGTGTCCGATGATGTGCGAACCGCGACCGATGATGCAGCGTCTACCGATGCTCACCACCGGCGAGGACAGCATCTCCTGATCCCCGTTTATGCCCGCCGTCAGACAGACGTTGGGGCCGATCAGCGTCTCGTCACCGATCGACAGGTACCGCTCGTTGTAGATCACCCCTTGGGGCGACATCAGCGCCGCCCGGTCACCGAAGTGGAAGAAACGCTTCGCGTAGTCGTCGGCGGGCCCCACCGTAGCGATCTCATTCGCGTAGGTCCGAACGCGTCGAATCCACGATCCCAGGAGTCGACGGAACCGTAGGCGAACACTCACCCGTGTCACGCTACCGTGCGCCTTGGTTTGAGGCTTGACAGACTGTGTATGGTCAGGGTGTGATTCTCAACGTGGCGGTCATCGGTTCAGGCTTCGGCGGCCTCGGCACGGCTATCCGGCTGAAGGATGCCGGGATTGGCAACTTCGCGCTGTTCGAACGGGCGGACGACCTGGGCGGCACGTGGCGCGACAACACCTACCCTGGATGTCGCTGCGACGTGGCGAGCGACCTCTACTCCTTTTCCTTCGAGCCGAACCCTCGGTGGTCGAACACCTACAGTTACCAGCCCGAGATATGGGAGTACCTCCAGAACGTCGCCACCAAGCACCACCTTCGTGAACTCATCAAGTTCAACCACGACGTCACGGACATCTCCTTTGATCCAGCGTCCAAACTCTGGAACCTGACGACGAGTCAGGGTGTCTTCCAAGCGCGAAACGTCGTGCTCGCCGCGGGGGGACTCGCCGAACCGCGACTACCCGTCATCGAGGGAATCGAAACCTTCGCTGGACCGATCATGCACACCGCGAAGTGGAACGAGAATGTGACTCTCGCCGGCAAGCGCGTGGGCGTCATCGGCACGGGTGCCAGCGCGATCCAAACCGTGCCCCAGATTGCACCGGTGGTTGGCCAACTGGAAGTCTTCCAGCGCACACCGTCGTGGATTCTTCCGCACCTCGGTCACCAGGTCCGCGAACGCACGATGAAGATGTTCTCCGTCGTGCCTCTCGCACAGAAAATGGTCCGCTCCTTTGGCTACTGGCGGCGCGAGTTGATGGTGCTCGGTTTCGTGAAGGATCCCTCGCGAATGTCCAAAGGCGAGACCATGGCTCGTGAACACCTCGAACACCAGGTCCCCGACCCCGAGTTGCGCGAACGCATGACGCCCCACTACCGACTCGGTTGTAAGCGAGTGCTGATCAGCAATGACTACTACCCGGCCTTCTCGCGCGAGAACGTCGCACTCGTCACCGAGCCAATCGCACGTATCGAACCACAGGGAATTCGAACCACCGATGGCGGTCTACATGAATTCGATGTGCTGATCGCCGCGACCGGCTTTTACGTCACGGACAATCCCATTGGCGAGAAGGTCCACGGTGCCAAGGGAGAGAAGCTCGCCCAGGCGTTCCGTGGCGACATGGCCAACTACAAGGGCACCATGTTTCCCGACTTTCCTAACCTCTTCATGCTCGGCGGCCCCAATACCGCCCTCGGCCACTCGTCGATCATCTTTATGCACGAAAGCCAACTCAACTACATCGTCAAGGCCATCGAGGTCGCTCTCAAGCGCGACGCTCGGGTCGAACCGACGATCGACGCCGCACGTAAGTGGACCCAAGGACTTCAGGAAAAACTCCCCAGCACCGTCTGGGGAACCGGCTGCTCGAGCTGGTATCTGAACGACGAGGGAAAGAACACCACCATCTGGCCCGATTTCACGTTCAAGTTCCGCCACGAGACCCGGCACTTTGATCCCAAGGACCACGAGATACGGGTCTAATCGCTCGCGCGTGCGTCGTTAGTAATGGGCGATGATTCGCCTTGACGGACCGTCAATGGTCATCATCCCTCCGTACGGCAACACGTACTGGGGATCGGTGTGACCAAAGTCCGGTCCGAAGACCACCATGACGTCGGGTCGATAGGCGCTGAAGGCTTGCATCGCGGCCTCCTCCTGGTCGAGTCGAAACTTCGCCCGCTCAGTGTCAGCCAACTGCCTTTGCGGATGCCACGCCTTCGGCTTCGCGAACATCACGGCCGGAAATTGCTCGAGAAGGCCGCGCTCACCCATGTTGCGCAGCATCCGAAACACTTCCTCAGCTGAGGGCATCTCCTCGGACGTCTCCAGCAACAACACGCAATCGCGATAAGAATCGTTGTCGTCGATCCAGTGATTCGCTGCGAGGTTCCACTGGAGGATCTCGAGGTTGCCTCCCCACGTCGGACCGGTGACGACGCGCTCGGCGTTGTACCATTGCCAACCCGGCTCCCTGGTCGTGTCAAGTTCGCTCGTCAACGTCGATACGTCCGACCAGTCCGGCTGCAAATCAGTGAACGATTCGAGCGGGAGGATCTCCACACTCTCGTGATCGAAGAGCGCGTGGCGCAAAGACGCAAGAAAGACCGAATGAACGCCTCCGGGACGAGCCAAGTGCACCAAAGTCGAGCCACCGTGGTAGCTCGCGATGCCCGCGCGCCACAGATAATTCAAGAGGTTGGTGTTGTCCGAGTAACCAAAGAACGCCTTGGGATTGTCGGCGATGACTTCAAAGTCCAGGTGCGGCAGAACCGTGATCTGATCAGACCCACCGATCACCGCCATCAAAGCCTTGATTTCGGGATCAGCGAACGCGGCGCTGATGTCACGGGCGCGCTCTCGAGGACTCGCCCCGACCTGTCGGGTCGTGGGGAACTCCACCGGCACAAGTCCCAGTTCCTCACGCACGACGCGAAGACCGCGTTCGTGAACTGCAGGGAACACGCCCGCACCAGCCCACGACGGAGAGAGAATCGCCACCTGGTCACCTCGTTGAAGTTTCGGGGGCAGGCGCAATGATTCGTTGCTCGACATTCGCTCCACCGTACTCGCAGGTTCTTTGAACGGATTCTCTTTTGGCGCTCGCGCACCAAGAACTCCGTTCAGTCCAAGGTGATGGGCGTGTCGATATCGATACCAGATTCGTCCCCGCTCACGCCAACGACGTCTGGAGCGAGCGAGTTCGCAAGGTGCTCGCGCACCCGCCCGTCGATCTCAGCCATGGTCTGGGGGTTCTCGCGAAGGAAACCCTTCACGTTCTCGCGGCCCTGACCCATCTGCTCACCTTCGTAGGTGAACCAGGCACCCGCCTTCTTCACGAAGCCGAGCTCGACGGCGACGTCGAGTACCGAACCTTCACGGCTGATGCCTTGGCCGTACATGATGTCGAACTCGGCTTGCTTAAAGGGTGCGGCACACTTGTTCTTCACGACCTTCACGCGCGTACGGTTGCCCACCACCTCGGTGCCGTCCTTGATCGACTCGATGCGACGAATGTCGAGTCGCACTGACGAGTAGAACTTCAGCGCACGACCGCCGGGGGTCACTTCAGGTGAGTTGTGCACGACCACGCCGTCGACCAAATAGTTATGGCTGTCCTCGACCTCGATGTCGAAGCGGTGCATTGAGCGCGTCTGCGGCTTCACTCGCACGTCGGTCACGGGCATCGCCATGAGTTGGTAGCTCATGGGCCCGAACTCTGGTTCGACGTTGAAGCGTCCGCGAAAACGAGGCAGAAGCTTGTACTCCATGCTCGGGTGGACGTAAGGAGCGATCAGTGCCTGCAGCTTCGCTGATTCGGCGTTCGTGAAGACCAGCACCGCTTGTTCTCTCGTGCCCTTCGACTTAAGGTCAGCGCGAATTCCCCAGGTGTCAGCCAGGTAGGAGACGAGCCGTTCGCGGGTCTGCTCTTCCATGGCCTCGACGCAGATGCTCACGCGTCCAGTAAGACCCTCAGTACACACCTGCACACCCTTGGACCCGACCGAAAAGTTCGCGTCATCCATGTACCAGAGCGCCAACGACAACGGCGAGAGGGACTTCAGGTAGTCGTCGTCTAGGACCTTCTTGCCGTCTACGTAGACACTCTGACGCATGTCCGCGAGCTCTGGTAACGCCTTGAAATCATAGGTAACGACGCCGTCGGGACGCACCTTTCGACTCGACGAGACGTTCGAGAAGAGCGAGGCTTTCCAGTCGGCGTACTCGGTCTGAGCGGCGCAGTGCGCGTAGCGGAAACGCGCGCCATGACCGCTGCGGGTGGGCGACAGCGCGCCGTCACCCATCAGCGTGCCCCGCAGGGCCGTCATCTGGAAATCCGACAAGTAGTGCGGTAGCGCCTCGAGGACCCGATCACCCACCTTCAACTTCCCGGCTTCGGTCCAGCCGCCCGGTGTGCGGATGAGGTGATTCGACGTGCACGCGAGTTGGGCACGACCGTTCTTCTCTGGCTTGGCGACCGTGATCTGGAGAAACTCTTCAGTACGGCCATTGTCGAACCAATTCACCACTCGTTTGGGCACCATGGCGCCTGTCTTCGCGTCATAGGAAAGGACTTCGACCGGCAACTTCTGATTCACGATCTTGCCGATCTTCTCGGTCGTTCCGTCAGCCAAGACCACGCGCGCGTCGTACTGAAAGCACCCGTACATGACACCTATCTTTTCGCGCAACTGGTTAATGAAGAGCGCAACGGTGTTCGACTTGGAAAGTCCACCGGTCAACTTGCGAAGGGCCTGGCTCATGAGACGAGCCTGGAGGCCGACGTGCGAGTCACCCATGTCGCCTTCGATCTCCGCGCGCGGCGTCAACGCCGCCACCGAGTCGATGACGATGACGTCAAGCGCACCCGAGCGGATCAACATGTCACATATCTCAAGGGCTTGCTCGCCGGTGTCGGGCTGACTGATGAGCAGGTCGTCCACGTTCACACCAATGGCGCGCGCGTAGACCGGGTCCATCGCGTGCTCGGCGTCGATGTACGCGCACACCCCGCCGTTGCGCTGCGCCTCGGCGACCACGTGCATGGCGAGGGTCGACTTACCCGAGGACTCGGGACCGTACAGCTCGACGATGCGGCCGCGGGGCAGCCCGCCAATACCGAGCGCCATGTCCAGAGCCAAGGCACCAGTGGGAATGGACTCGATATTCATGTGCATGTTCTCGCCCATGCGCATGATCGATCCCTTGCCGAACTGCTTCTCGATCTGGCCGAGGGCTGCGTCGAGGGCCTTAGCGCGGTCATCGGTTGCCATTGCTGTCTCCTTGTTCTTTGTCATAGCGGGAAGTTAATTACCCCTAGTGACATCGGTCGGTCTCCACCTGGCTTCACGATACTACGAACATATGTTCGTAAAGAGGATTTGGCGAACCGCGCAAATCGTTCGCCGACGCACACCGACCCACCTCACGAACAGCCTTCACCTTCAAATCTACTGGTCAGATGGGTGAAAACTACGCACGCAGCGACAAGGTCACCGGTCCTCGCCCGAGATCCGCCGCGGCGAGGAACGCCCCTTCGACGCTGAGTGCCCGGTTCGGTACGACCTTGCCAACGCGCTCGCGAGCGATCTCTTCTCCTGCCTGGCGAGCGACGAGCAAGCGCGACTCGCTGAAGGCCTTCGCACGCAACGCGAGTCGGCTTACGGGTGCCGCCCGTTCGACACGATTCGGCCACACCCACAAGAGCGGCGCCTCGACCCTCAAGGCGATCTGCTCGAACAAGGACGACGATGGACCTCTCTTCAAGTCTTCGGCGAGTACTCGTGCGACTTCACGCGCACGAAGCGCCGCGACGTCCGCGGTCTCGACAGGGTGCACCAGGTTGCCCGCCGCGTAGATCGAAGCAACGCTCGTGCGACCTCCGACGTCGCTCGCTGGACCCAGCGTGCCCGGATCGATCTCGACGCCCACTCGGCGCGCCAGTTCATTGTCGGGAATCCAGTCGCCGCTGAACACGACGACGTCAACAGCTTCAACACGGCGTTTACGTGTCGCCACGTCTTCGAGAACGACCTCGCGCACACGCTCGTGACCGTTGATCGCGATTACGCGTGTTCTCGTCCACACCGGTACGCCGAAAAGCATTCGTGCGGCGAAGGCATATGATGCGACACTCTGTTGGTTCTCGAGGTCGGTGACCAGAGCGACCGTCCTCACGTGGGCGTGTCGAAGGGTCAACATCGCCGAAAACGACACGTGCTCTGCGCCGATCACCAGCGCGCGTGAACCTACGGGAAGGTTCTTCACGTTGACCCACTGTTGAAGCTGACCCGTGGTGAACACACCCGGCGGTCGGTCACCCGCCACGAGGCGGGCGCTACGCGGTCGCTCGCGAGCACCGCTCGCGAGCAGCACGGCGCGCGAGGTGATGACGTGGAGGCCCGAGGCGTTGGTGGCCCGTGCGTCGCCGTTGTTCTCGAGCGACGTGATGGTGGTGCCCGTGAGGATCCGCACGCCTGAAGCAGTCGCACGGCGACACAACTCGTCGGCGTAGCGCGGGCCCGCCAGAGACCGGTGCAGGTCGCGCAGGCCAAAGCCCGTGTGGTGGCAGTGTCGAGGGACCCCGCCAGCCTGTGCTTCTCGCTCAACGACGACTACGCGCTGAACCCCTCGAGCGCGCAATTCGATCGCCGCACTGAGTCCGGCCGGCCCGGCCCCAACGACCAGGACGTCACAATCAATCTTGTCGTCCCTGGTCATGAGCCAAGTCCCGTGAGAGCGGCCGGCGAACGGCCGCTCAATTGGCTCAGCAGGGCCACCACCTCGGCGCCGCAGTAGAACCCTTGACAGCGACCATTCAGGGCCCTCGTGCGCCGTCGCAGGGCACCGAGGTCTCTCGCGCCGAGCACCCCCGTGGTCGCGTCGCGGACCTCGCCGCGAGTTACGCGCTCGCAGTGGCACACGATCTGGCCGTACTCGGGGTCGCGTTCAATCGCCTCCGCGTCGAGGTAGCGACGACGTTGTTGCTCACCGAGTGGCGCCATGTTGGGCGTCGCGGGCGTCGCGAAGCGCTCCTTCAATTCGAGACCCTCGGTACGCAAAAGGCCCGCGACGTAGTCGGCGATCGCCATCGACGCCGTGAGTCCGGTGGAGCGGATCCCGCCGACGCACACGTACGCCTCGCCCTCGTGAGCCCGGATCTGGTAGTCCTGGAACTGCGTGGCGGCGCGAAGACCCGCGTACATCGCGGTCACCTCCTCGCCGACCAATTTCGGAACTATCTTCGCGCCCGCCTCGAACAACCTTGCGATCCCCTCTTCGGTCGTCGCCGTGGCGAAGGGATCCTCGACGTCGTCCGCGGTCGGGCCGAGCAGCACGTTGCCGTAAACCGTCGGCGCGACGAGGACGCCCTTGGTGCGCTGGGTCGGCACCGGCAGGATGATCGACGTGATGAGATTTCGAGCGAGTTTGTCAAAGACGACCAGCTCGCCTCGACGAGGGGTCACCTTGAAGTCGTCGTGATTGCACAGTCCGTCCACGTCACTCGAGAAGAGACCGGCCGCGTTGATGAGCCAGCGACTTCGCACCTCGCCCCGAGTGGTGGCGAGCACGTGAACGCCCTCGAGGCGCGTGACGCTGCTCACCAGCGTGTCGAACAGGAACGACACGCCCGCCGTCGCCGCTTCGAGGGCGTAGGCGAGCACGGTGGACCAGGGACAGATGATGGACTCACCGGGCACCTCGAGGCCGGCGCGCACGCCCTCGCCCAGGTTCGGCTCGCGGTCGCGAACCTCAGCGGCACTGAGTATCCGCGTCGCGCCGTAGCCGTTCTTCACGGCCTTCTCCTGGAGTGACGCAAGCGTCGCGTGCTGCTCGTCATCCCAGGCGACCAGCAGGCCACCGGTGCGTTCCACGGCGATCCCGGCCGCCTCGGCGTAGGCGCCCAGGAGGTGGTAGCCCCTCGACACCAGCGTGGATTCGAGCGAACCCGGCACGCAGTCAAAGCCGGTGTGCAGGATCGCCGTGTTCGCCTTGGACGTTCCGTTGCCGACGTCGCTCGAACGCTCGAGCACCACGACCGATACCTCGTAACGCGCGAGCTCGCGCGCGAGGGCGCAACCCACGACGCCCGCGCCGATCACCGCGACGTCGTAGACGGTGTCGGGGGCGTCGTTGGTCATGGGCCCTCGGTGCTCAACGCGTCGACGACGCGCCGGGCCGCACGATCGAATCGCTCGAGCCGACGCGCGGCGTCATCGGACGAGATCGAGGGTTCGTAACGACGACCGAGCGCCGCCAGTCCCTGGTCGAGAGTCGTCGCGGCCCCCGCGCCCAGGCGTGCGAGGGCGGCCACGCCCAACGCGGTTGCGTGCGGCGACGGATACAACTCGACGGGTATCTGGAGTAGGTCGGCTTGGGTCTGCATGAGGACCGACGACCTCGTGAGCCCGCCATCGACGCGCAACGACACGAGTGGCTCGCCGAGGTCGGCCTGCGCTGCGCGCACGAGCACCGCCACCTGGGCCGCGATGCCCTCGAGGACCGCCCGCACGATTTCGGCGGATCCCGTGTCCAGACCCAGACCCTCGAGGTGCGCTCTCGCTTGGGGTTGCCAGTAGGGCGCGCCGAGCCCGACGAAGGACGGTACGCACACCACACTCGAATCGCCGCGGGCCTGGGAAGCAGCGGCGTCGAGGTCGGCGGCGTGTTCAATCAGGCCCATCGTGCGCAACCAGTCGACCGCGCTGCCAGCGGTGTAGACCTGACCGTCCAGACAGTACGCGTGCTCGTCGCCGTACTGCCAGGCAACCGACGCCGAGAGTCCGTTGTTCGATCGCCGAGGCGCCGCACCGGTGGTGACGAGCAGGAACGCTCCCGTACCATAGGTGCACTTGGCCTCGCCTGCGTCAAGACAGCGCTCGCCCACGAGGGCGGCCTGCTGGTCGACCGCGAGACCGGTCACGGGCAGTGCCGGCCCGAACGCCGAGGTCTCGCCGAGTTCGCCCGCACAGTCCACCACCTCGGGCAGGCACGCACCATCGAGTCCGAAGATCTCTACCGCCTCGTCGGACCATCTGCGCGTATCCAGATCGAGCAACAGCGAGCGCGAGGCGGTACTGACGTCGGTGACGCAGCGCCCGGTGAGACGGAGATTGAGCCAGGCGTCGATGCCGGTGACTCGAACGTCCGTGCCCACTCGCTCGGCGAGCCACGCCAACTTGGGCGCGGTGAAGTACGGGTCGAGTGGCAGGCCCGTGATCGAGTGCAGACGCGCCGCCGAATCACGAAGTCGATCGGTCACCACCGAAGCGCGACGATCTTGCCAGGAGATCGCGCGATGGACCGCCTCGCCGTGCGAACGCCAGGCCACCGCGGTCTCTCCCTGGTTCGCGACGCCCACGGCGTGCACGGGCGACGCCGCGCCGGCCAACGCCGCCCGGCCCGCTTCGATAATCGAAGAGAGCAATTCATCGGGGTCCTGTTCCACGCCACCGTTACCCACGGGTGTGGGACGCACGGCTACCTCCGCCTCGGAGAGGACGTCGCCGTTCTCACTCACGACGAGTGCCTTCGTGGACGACGTGCCCTGATCGATGGCGAGGACGTTGAAACTCACGTCAGCGCTGCCAGTCGAGCTGACGAAGGTCGAGATGTCACGATGTTCCCTACGACGCGGCTAATCGACAAGTGCCTGGTACACCACTTGCTGGAGGTCTCGGCGAATCGGGTACGTGGAACTCGGGAGCAACTGGGTGAAGAAGCTCACGGTCAAGTCTTCGACCGGATCAACCCAGAAGACCGTTGACGCCGCACCACCCCAGCTGATGGTGCCTTCACTCGCGAGACTCTTGTTCTTGGCCTGATCGAGCTTTACTGAGAACCCCAGACCAAACCCGATGCCCGCGAAGTCGATCTCAGAGAACGAGTCCGTCGCGAACTCTTCGAGATCGGCGTCGCCGGGTAGGTGGTTCAACATCATCAACTCAAGGGTGCGACTCGAAAGGTAGCGAACCCCGTCGAGTTCACCGCCGCCCAACAACATGGTCATGAACCGGTTGTAGTCGTGCGCGGTCGAAAGCAACCCGCCTCCGCCGCCAAGCAACTGCGGTGGATGGGTGGCGCCCTTCGCCCATTCCTCGTAGGGCAAGGAATCACCGTTGACCGGCACGTAGAGCATCGCGAGTCGGTCCTGCTTCTCGGGAGGACACCACCACTCGGTGTCGTGCATCCCTAGCGGGCCAATCAGTCGCTCGCGAAGAAAGACGTCGAGAGGTTGACCCGACCAGATCTCGATCAGACGTCCGAGCACGTCGGTGGCGACCGAATAATTCCAGCGACTACCGGGCTGGAACAACAAGGGTGCGCTACACCAGTCGTTCACCGCCTGCTCGAGGTCGGCGCCTTTTGGATAGCCGAAGTCATAACCGAGACCTCGATAGATCGCATCCACCGGGTGCAGATAATTGAAGCCGTAGGTGAGACCACTCATGTGCGTAAGAAGGTGATGCACGCGTACCGGCCCGGTGGCGGCCACGGTGACGGGACTGCTGGCGGGGCCCGACGAGTAGACCCGGGGATTTTTCAGGGCATCGATCCATTGGCCGACGTCGTCATTGAGGTCGAAGAGTCCCTCTTCGTAGAGCATCATCACGGCGACGCTCGTGAGAGGCTTGGTCATCGAATAGATGCGCCAAATCGTGTCGTCACGCACCTCGACGCCTCTTTCGCGATCCTGATGACCGGCTTTCCCGCTCCAGACCAGTTCGCCCGCGCGTGACACCGTCGCGAGCCAACCAGCCAGTCGTCGATCCGCAACGTAGGTGTCGAAGTGGGTCTGGATCCGCTCCAACCGACGTGAATCGAAGCCGAACTCCGACGGGTCAACTCGAACATTCAGCAGTGTCATGGCGCCCCCCTTGGTTCGCCACCGAGACTACGGGAGATTCGTCGTGTCACCCGTGCGGTCCAGGGCCCTTCGAAGAGCGTCGAGCGCACTGATCGCGCTGTAGGCCCGGATCCTCGGTCGGTCCCCGGGAAGTCGCAGGGCGACGTCGGTGATTTCGTCGCCCACCGCCAAGCCAACGAACACGGTGCCCGCCCGCTGACCGTCCTGTTCTTCGGGCCCGGCGACGCCGGTCACGGCGAGTCCGACGTCGGCGCCAAGCACCCTTCGAACGCCCTCGGCCATGGCCCGAGCGGCGCTGGCACTGACGACGGGACCTTCGGGCACGCCGAGCAGGTGGTACTTCACGTCCGAGGCGTAACTGACGACACCCCCACGGAACCACTTCGAGGCTCCCGCCACGTTCACCAAGCGACTGGCAATAAGGCCGCCAGTGAGCGACTCGGCGACACTGAGCGTGAGATTGCGACCCATCAACCGATTGGCCACCACGTCTTCCATCGACTGATCGTCGACTCCGAAGATGATGTCACCCAACTTCAGTTCGATCAGGGTGCGGACCTTGTTCTCCTCGTCGCCGAGCAGCGACGCCGCGTGTTTATCATTGTCGCCCCTCGCGGTGATGCGCACCTTGATGCCTTCGATGCCCGAGGCGAGGAACGCGATCGTGACACGCCCACTATCTTCGAGGGCCTCGAAACGTTCACCTACCGCTTCGGCGAGGGCGGACTCGCTGGCGCCCCAGGTTCGCAGCACCCGGCTCGTGATCACCGACGTCGTCCCACCGGCGAGTTCGCGCGCCATGAGGTCGGGCAGGATTGAACGTTCGAACATGTCGGTCATCTCATAGGGCACGCCCGGCACCGCGTAGACGACTTTCAATCCGACCGGACAGATGAGCCCCGGCGCCGTGCCCCTCGTTTGGGGGATGATCGTCGCTCCGACGGGTACGTCGGCCTGGAGCAGGTTGTTGTCGGGCATCTCGCGGCCACGCGATCCGAACATCGCACGGATCGTCTCGACGATGTCGTCGCGTCGCTCGAGGGGCACGTTCATCACCTCGGCCAACGCGGCTCGAGTGATGTCGTCCTGGGTGGGGCCGAGTCCACCACACACGATGACCGCGTCACTTCGCGCAAGGGCCGTACGGAACGCCAGCACGATGCGCTCGTGGTTGTCACCGACGTGTTGATGAAAGTACGACGCGATACCGTGCGCGGCGAGTTGCTCGCCGATCC
>Ga0224532_1000017_pt1 | contig 43246 bp, 40 predicted proteins | sample 714E115metaG_FD_179902 | JGI IMG/M metagenome (GOLD analysis project Ga0224532, IMG submission 179902) | Peat soil microbial communities from Stordalen Mire, Sweden - 717 E1 1-5 | ecosystem: Environmental > Terrestrial > Soil > Wetlands > Peat | place: Sweden: Norrbotten County, Stordalen Mire... | reverse complement strand
CGTCCAGACCACCGGCTCACCCAATCTCGTGGTCTCGAGTACGGGACTGCTCACCACCAGTGGTGCGTTGGCGCCAGGCACTTACAGCGTGACGGGTTCGACGAGCGATACCAAGGGCGACGTAGGACTGTTCAGTTTTATCCTCTCGGTAGGAACGATCACCCAGGTGGCGCCGACGACGATAACGCTGAAGACGACCCAGACGCCGACCTACTCGCTGCAACTCATCGTGACGGGAAACACTGGCACGCCGGTGTTCACCCAGTTGACCGGTTCGCCCAGTCTCGCGGTCTCGAGTACGGGACTGCTCACGACGAGCGGCGCCTTGCCGTTTGGGATCTATAGCGCGTCGGGCACGACCAGTGACCCGAGTGGGGACGTGGGCGTGTTCACGTTTACCATGACCGTGGGACCGATTACCCAAAACAGCCCGACCACGGCGTCGATCATTTCGTCGGGGACGCCGACCTTCAGTGACCAGTTGAGCGTCAGTCGCAATACCGGTCCGGTGACGTTCACCCAGTTGACCGGTTCGCCCAGTCTCGTGGTCTCGAGTAGTGGCCTCGTCTCGACCAACGGCGCGACGCTTCCTGCGGGAACGTACAAGATGACCGGCACGACGACCGACGGCTACGGCGACCAGGGGACGTTCGTCTTCACGCTCACCGTGACCCCGGTCATTTTGACGCCCCCACCCATCGCCATTCCGCCGGGACCGGTTGCCCAGTACGTGGTCGGCCACGCCGTCGCGGGAAGAACGGTGACCCTGCAGATCATCGGCACCGGCTTCTACGGTCGGCCCACCGTGACCAGCCACCACGGTACGACCGCCCTGGTGCTGAGTGACAGCGGCACTGCGCTGGGAGTCCGCGTAAGCGTCAAGCCACGATCGCGCAACGGCGTGTTCACCTTCACGATCACCCTGCTGAACGGCCTGACAACCACGGTGAAGTACAACCAGCATTGAGTCACCGCGCGGTGATTCGTTCATCCTGCCGTCAATCAGGACTAGTTTCTCCTTATGCTTTCGCATTATCACACGGCCATAGACCCCGGCGGTGAGAACAACTCGCACGCGAGCATGTTGCGCATGGTGGGCTTTAACAAACGGACCCTCGAAGTCGGCTGCGCCTCGGGTCACGTGAGCGAGCAGTTGAAGGCTCAGGGCTGTCGCGTCGTGGGTGTCGAGGTTGACGCGGCGGTGGCTGAAGCGGCCATGCCCTGGCTCGAACGGCTCGTCGTAGGCGACGTCGAGTCCGACCAACTCTGGAGCCACCTAGAAGGCGAAGAATTCGACGCGATAATTTTCGGTGACGTCTTGGAACACTTACGCGATCCGCTGAAGGCACTTCGAAGTTCCTTGAAGCACCTGACCCCTACGGGCGTGGTCGTCGTCTCGGTTCCCAATATCGCCCACGTGGACGTGAAGGTCGCACTGCTTCGAGGAAGTTTCCCCTACGCCGATACGGGTCTGCTCGATCGAACGCACATTCATTTCATCACCAAGGAGAGCCTGCTTGACCTACTTCGAGAGGCGGGACTCGTGGCCGTGGAACTGCAACGGGTGACCGTGCCGAGCTTTTCGACCGAAATCGGTGTCGAGCGTGGCGACCTGAGCGACGAGATGCTCGAGGCCCTGCTCGAGGACCGTGAGTCGTTGACCTATCAATTCGTCGTCAAGGCCGTCCACGACGATGGCGGCCGGGCGCTCGAGGAACTCTCACAGGACATGGTCACTTTGAGCGACCAGCTGGTCGACCTCAACAAGCGTCACGACACCTTGACCCACGATTACGCGGTCCTCGAGGCCCAACACGAATGGGACGAACGTGAGATTGCGCGTCTTCGTCGACAGACCGACTCGATCAAGCGACTCATTCCTGGACCGCTCCGTCGTGTGCTCGGCAAGCGATTCGCGTCCTGACCGGGCGCCCTCGGCACACGGCGATGGGACGCTGAGAGTCAACTCAGCAGTACTTCGTCGTTGACGAAAATTGTTCCTCGAGAGCCGACTCGGCCAAAGGTACTTCGCTACGATTCGAGGAACTACAAGGGGGCGTCGTGCTTTCAACTATCTTGACGGCTACTGCGAGTGGATCTGGATCAACAGGGATACTGATCTTCCTCGTCATCATCGTGTTCTTCATCGTGGCCTACTGGCGATTGTTCACTAAGGCCGGCGAGCCCGGTTGGGGAGCCATCATCCCCATTTACAATCTCTACCTCTACTGCAAGATCGCGGGGCGACCGGAGTGGTGGCTGATCCTGCTGTTCATTCCGTTCGTGAACATCGTCTTCTCGCTCATCTTGGCGATGGACATCGCCAAGGCCTTCTCGAAGTCCTCCGGCTTCGGTATCGGACTCTGGCTACTGAGTTTCATCTTCGTACCCATCCTCGCCTTTGGTTCAGCCACCTATACCAAACCAGCGCCTCGTTAGGCGCAGAGCGCTCGCCACGTCACAGATGCCAGGCCCGATGTGGGGCTGCGCGTCAGCAGGCAGGCCGACGTAACCGTTGTCCTTGCAAATACCTCACGGGGCCAGCGCGAACGAGGTGGCTCTGTGACGCGTTCTAGACCCCGTGCGCCGCAGCCACCTTCGGGCTACTGCTCGACCAGATCGAGGGCCAACTTCGGCGGCGGCCGGAGAACGTTTCGATGGCCGTTCAGACGAGAAGCGCCGGTCCGATGTGCCGCAAGCAAGCAGCGATCGTCGCCTTAAGGTCATGAGTGGAACACGGAGAGAAGGATGTGACCATGGATGACAGCATCATCTTGCAGAAGGTGAGCGACCTCACCGACGAGGAGAAGAGGCTCGAAGATTCTCACGAGCATGAGGCACTCTCCGGAGTGAAATTGGCGCGACTTCGCGCCATCGAGATCGAGCTCGACCAGTGTTGGGACCTACTTCGCCGACGCCGCGCGCGTCGCGCGGCGGGCCTGAACCCTGACGGCACCGGCGTGCGGTCCGAGAGCGTCGTGGAGAACTACGAACAGTAGGGAGTCGTTCAGGCTGCTATGACGAGCGGCTTGTAGCGCAGGGCGTAACTGAAGACCAGGATGTCCAGGGCCGCGAAGGCCGCGATGACCAAGGACACCGCGTGGATGCCAAATGCGGCGACCATGAGACTCTCGGCGCCCGGACCGATGATGCCCCCCGCCATCATGAACAAGATGATGAGGGCAAGACCGTCGCTGTCGTTGGGACAGAGGATCGTGTACCAGATGAGCCCCATCGGGTAGACCGAAGCGAGCACTAGTCCGATGAAGGGGTACGCGTAGGGCGAGAGCGCGTGTGAGTACGCCACGATGCTCAAGACAATGCACGCGCCAAGACCCCCGAGTACGAGGGACTTGTCCGAGAAGCGCTTGTAGAGCGGTCCGCCCACTGTGCGCCCGAGCGCCAGGCCCAACCAGAAGCCGCCGGTCGCGAGGCTCGCGATCGAGGTCGTGAATCCTTCGCGGTGCAGTTGAGATGCGAGCCAGCCCGAGGTGCTCGTCTCGACGGCGACGTAGAGCACGTAGGCGATGATGAACGTGACCAGGATGGGTCGACGTTCGTCGCTGTAGGTCGAGCGTTCGTGGGCCATTGCTTCGGCACTGAGCGGCGGTGCGACGATGCCCCTGTTCAGTGTGGACAGCACCACGGCGAGCACTGCGGCGGCGCCGAAGAGTACGGGAAAGTTGCTCGGGTGCACGGCAATCACCAGCAGCGGTCCGATAACCGCACCCACGCCGTAGCCGGCGTTGGCGAGCGAGAGCCGGTGCGCGCGACCCTTGATTTCGGTCCTGGCGAGCACCGTATTGAGCGAGAAGTCCAGACCACCAAAGCCGACGCCGATGAGAAAGACGCCCGCGAGTAAGAGGTCCCAGTGGTTCGCCAGGGCGACCACCCCGGCACCCAGCGCGAGACAGAAGAGCGTCGCACCGATCACGACGTTGCCCCGGAAACGACGCACGCCCGCCCATCCGAGCGGCACGCCGACGAGAGCGCCGACGAAGTGGATGCTGAGTACGATGCCCGCCGTTGGCAGTGTGAGGTGGAACTTCTGAGAGAAGCTGATCAGCAGTGGACCGTAGAGCGAGGCGGCCGCACCGATCAGCACGAACATTGAGCTGAGATTCGCGAAGGCGAGGGCCCGCAGCGTTACCTGGGTTGAGGGTGGCCCGGGGACGAACGAGTCGTCAGCACTCATGATGAGGGCGCTGGCTCACCGTCCGAAAGCCACGTCGTGGGGTCCGAGCTCGCGTCGCGAAAAGTCGAAAGGGGTGAGCGAGGCCTTGGCTGCGGCGGCGGCATAGCCGTGTGCGTTCATGCGGGTCCTTTGGTCGGGAGGGGGCACTGCCAGAATTTTATTCATCTGGTGGTGGCGACCAATCATTTGGTCGCCAAGTAACGAGATTGTGACGATCTATCCTCGCGGCCTTGCAGGGGACCTACGGTGGTTTCATGTCATCTACGAGATCATTCACACAACGCACGATTCGAGCAAGCCTTCGCCTCGTCACTCTCCTGGCGGTTTCGACCATGGTGACGGCGTTCATTCCGGTGCTCGACGCTGGTGCCTCCACCCAGTCGGCGTCGGCTGACGGCGTGACCGCGACGTTCACGTATTCGGGCACGTATCCCAATGCCCACAATCCACACCTGACGATCTCGCGTGGGGGCACCGTCCTCTTCAACGGATTGGTGAAGTCGGCGTATTGCGGAGACGTGTGTTGGCCCAACACCATCTACTCCAGGCTAAGCGTGGTCCACGTGGTCCACCTACAAACGGGCGGGTCGCCCGTCGTCGTCCTGGACCTCTACAGTGGTGGGGCGCACTGCTGCTCCATTGAACAGGTGTACTCCTTTGGCGCGACGTCAACCAAAGTGACGAAGATCGAACACAATTTCGGTGACCCGGGCGCTCGGCTTCAAGCACTCGGTAAGAGTGGTTTGACCTACTTCGTCTCGGCCGACGACCACTTCGCCTACGCCTTCACCGACTTCGCCGCGTCGGGCCTGCCGATCCAAATTCTCACGTACACCAACGGTTCATTTCGTAACGTCACGCGAAGCTTCCCGGCCTTGATCAAGGGTGACGCCACCCAGTGGCTCGGCGCGTATCACGCTCAAGCGAAGACTCACTACCAAGACTCCGTGGGCGTCATCGCGGCATGGGTCGCTGACGAGGACCTGCTGGGCGAAGGTCTCGTGGCCAAGAGCTTCCTCGCCTCGCAGCTGAAGGAGGGACACCTCAACAGCGCACTCAGCCCGCTCGATCCGAGTGGAGCAGCTTTCGTCACCGCTTTGCAGACGTTCCTGCACAAGCACGGGTACACGAAGTAAGGGAACAATCGCCCGAAGGAGGCGACAAGAAACGACGGTCTATGTCTCGGCGAGGAGGTCCTTCTTCGCTTGATCAAGGGCGGCGAGCTTGTCCTTGGGTACCCGAGGGGGCTTGAGGTCCATCTGGTCGATCGTGTCGACGATGATCCCACCCACGAGGGCTCGAAGGGCGTACTTGTGGTCGGCCGGCACGACGTACCACGGAGCCCACGGTGTCGAAGTGGCGCTTAGGGCCTCTTCGTAAGCGGTCTGGTAGTCGTCCCAGTGCGCGCGCTCGGCGAGGTCGCTGGTGGAGAACTTCCACCGCTTGTCCGGGTCGTCGAGACGCTTGAGGAAACGCTTCTTCTGCTCGTCACGTGAGAGATGCAAGAAGACCTTGACGATCCTCGTGTTGTTGCGGTGCAGGTGTCTCTCGAAGTTGTTGATGTCCTCGTAGCGGTTCTTCCAGAGTTTTTCGAAGTCGCCATCGTCAGGCTTCTCGTGGGTCCGGTCCAAGAGCTCGGGGTGCACTCGAACGACCAACACGTCTTCGTAGTACGAGCGGTTGAAGATGCTGATGCCGCCGAGCGCGGGGAGCACCTTCGCGCTTCGCCAAAGAAAATCGTGATCCAATTCTTGGGCAGAAGGCTGCTTGAATGACTCGACCCGACAACCCTGCGGGTTGATGCCCGACATGACGTGCTTGATTGTGCCATCCTTTCCCGCAGCGTCAAGCGCTTGCAGCACGATCAAGAGAGCGTGCGAGCCGTCGGCCCAGAGCAGGTCCTGGGCATTGGCGAGTTCGGTGACGAACGACGTCAGGTCCTTTTCGGCAACTTTCTTTCGCGGCTCGTCGTTCTTCTCGTCCTTGTCCTTTAACCAGTCGGTGACTGTCTGCTTCGTGCTGCGCTCGTGGAGGTGGGCGTGTTTTCCTGGCTCGACTCGCAGCTCGGCCAGTACGTCCTTGTTCAGCTTCATGGCTTTCTCCTTTGACGCGACGTTACGGTTCCACGTAGTTCTTCGAGCAGCGTGGCGAGAATCGACCCGAAGACGTTGCTGGTCGCGGCGTGCACGCCCACGCGTTCACTGAGGTCGAGGAAGCGAAGGTTGTCGAAACGAGCGAGGAGTTGTTGGGCCGCGTGAGGTTCCACCGACCCGCAAAGAATGAGGAGGGGGACTCGACCATCGATCATGGCGGCGAGCCCGCCCGTGACCTTACCTTCGAGACTTCCTTCATCGAAACGACCTTCGCCCGTGACGACCATGCTCGCCGCCGCAATGCGCGAGGCGAGGGCAGCGGCGTTGGCGACCGCTTCGAGACCGTCGACGAGCGACGCGCCGAGGGCAGCGAGAGCACCGGGAATTCCTCCGGCCGCACCGGAGCGTTCGAGGGACTGGACGTCAACGCCTTGTTCCCTCAGGTAGAGCGCGCGGACTTCCTCAAGTCGCTCGTCAATGAGCCCGAGGTCCTCTTCGCGAACGCCCTTTTGATGCGCGTAGCGCCGGGCACCACTGAAGCGGGCGGTCACGTCCGTGGCGGCGATGACCGGTACCGGGAGCCCGCCATGGTCGCGAAGTACCTCGTAGCACCCGAGTCCACCGTCGGAGGTTGCCGAACCTCCGAGGCCAATCAACACACTGGTGGCGCCGAGATTCGCGGCGGCAAGGATCAACTCGCCGACGCCCGCACTCGAGGCGGCGAGTGCCTGGTCGCCCGAGGGCGATGGCAGATACTGTCGCCCCACCGCGTCAGCGCATTCGATGATGGCAACGGGACCCGCGGCGCCAGTGACGAGGGTGACCCCCGCTCGCTCGACTTCACCGAGTGGGCCCGGTACCTCGACGAGGAATGTCTCGCCGGTGAACGCTTCGCGGAATCCCTCACCTCCGTCGGACATGGGTTGGCTGTCGGGCTCGCAGTCGAGTTGGCGAACGACGTCGCTCACCACCTCGCAGAGTTCGAGTGCTGAGGCAGTGCCGCGGAACTTGTCCATGGCGACCAGGATTCTCGATCCTGGCGCGATCGGCGAGAAGCTCTGTTTCGAATTCTCGACGGCGCCAGTCATCGCGAACCCGAGTAGTGGCGGCGACGGCGAGAGACCGTCTCCTGGCCGCTGACCGGCGTGCTCACCATACGGGGAACTCTAACAATGGCCCGGGATGCCTAGGGGTTCGAGACTCTACGTTCTGAACCGACACCAACGAGTGGAGCGCTCGTGTGGGCCTCGCACCACGAACACCGTCGACGACCGTCGGCGCCCACGAGGTCGTGGTGGTCGTCGGTGATTTCTTGTCCGTAGGGACACGACGTCGCATCGTGATAGACGGGCTCCTCGGGTCCGGTGCGCACGTCAGTGTGAAAGGGTGCCACGTGCGCGTGTCGCTCGCACCACGAGCAGCGCTGGCGGTTATCAGTTCCTGCGACCACGTGGTGGTCGTGGGTGATCTCCTTGGCGTACTGGCACGATGCACTGTCGTGATAGACCGGCGTCTCGGATCCAGTGCGCACGTCAGTGTGGAAGGGCGCCACGCTCGCGGCCATGAGCGAGAGGTCGGCGTGGACTCGACCACTGCGCTGATCCTTGTCCTCCGCCTTGCCCGACGGGTCCAAGAATCGGTAGGCCCAGATCTTGACCCGGTCGGTCAAGAGGAACCAGACAAGGGCGTAACCCCAGACGAGGGCGGCGTAGCCAATGCCGAGGGGCGTCATGATGATGCCAAAGACCGCGATGAGGGTGGCGAGGATTTGGGTGCCGAGCACCGCGACCCACAAGATTCGTGCTGGTCGGATTGACCAGAAAGGGCCACGGGTTCGGGCCTGGAAGATGGTCAGGTGTCCCGCGACCGACAAAGTGAGGTACATCATGGTCTGCAACTCTGGCCGACTGAGGTGGAACACCCGATCGCCCAGGTAGAAGATGCCAAAGGCGGCGATCGGTCCGACGAAACCGAGGACGGAGGCCATACCGAGCACGACGCGCATGTTCCAGGCTTCGGGCTGATTACGGTAGCGGACATTGTCGTAGGCGATCGACAGGATCGCTCCGTCGTTCAGCAGCGCCAACAGCACGATCTGTATCGCGGTGACGGGAAAGAAATTGAACAACAAGATCACGGCTGTGACAAAGAGCAGGACGCGCAGCGTCTCGGCGATCCGGTAGATCGCGTAGCTGTTCATGCGCTGGAAGATCTTGCGGCTCTCCTTGATCGCGTCGATGATCACCGAGAGTCCTGGCGTGGTGAGCACGATGGACGCAGCGGCGCGCGCAGCGTCGGTAGCGCTCGAGACCGCGATGCCGCAGTCGGCTTTCTTCAGGGCCGGCGCGTCGTTCACGCCGTCACCCGTCATGCCGACGATGTGGCCGTGTCGCTCCAAGACGTCGACGATATGGAACTTGTCCTCGGGGAACACTTGGGCGTAGCCGTCGGCGGACTCGATGGTCTTGGTGGACTCGGGGGTCTCCTTGTTCTTGTCGGCGCGAAGCGTGGCGGCGTCGAGGATGTCCGAGCCCATGCCGAGGGTCCTGGCAGTCTCCTCGGCGATGGCGAGGGCGTCGCCGGTGACCATCTTGACGTGCACGCCCATCTGGCGGGCGGTGGCGATGGTGGCCTTGGCGTCAATACGCGGTGGGTCGAACAACGGGAGCACCCCGATGAATTGCCACGCGCCGTTACCTTGCGCGCGAGCGACGCCGAGCGAGCGAAAACCACGCTTGGCGAAGTCGTTCACCACGTGATCGACGTCGGACTTCACGGTTCTGGCGTTGGACGACAGCGCGAGGATCACCTGAGGCGCGCCCTTGGTGACTTTAAAGGTCGGTCCGCCCTTGGCCTTCACGGTCGCCTCGGTGCGCTTGCCGACGGGGTCGAAGGGTTGGAAGTGTGTGACGCTGTAGCCGCGCAAGTCCGCGGGGTTCTCGAGCCCCGCGAGCACGGCCAGGTCGATGGTGTCGTTGTCGTCCGCCCGCGAAGCGAGCGCCGCGTCCAAGACAACTTGTTCAACGTCGACGCCGTCGACGGCGAAGGGTTCACCCATCGTCAACTTGTTCTGGGTGAGAGTCCCGGTCTTATCAGTACAGAGGATGTCCACGCCCGCGAGCTCCTCGATGGCGACCAGTCGACTGACAATGGCCTTCTTTCGGGCGAGCAAGCGGGCGCCTACGGCCATCGTCACCGACAACACCGTCGGCATCGCCACGGGTATGGCGGCCACGGTGAGCACGAGCGCGAACTGCAGCGTCGTGAGGAACGGGTCACCGCGTATCAGCGAGACCACGATGATGATGGCCACCATCGCGATCGCGAGGTAGATCAAGTACGTTCCGATTCGCAAGACCGCCTTTTGGAAGTGGCTCTTGGTCTGGGTGTCTTGCACCAGCTCTGCGGTCTTGCCGAAATACGTGGACGAGCCGGTCGCGTAGACCAGCGCGCCGACCTCGCCCTGTCGAATGATCGATGCCGAGTAGACGGAGTCGCCAGGTCCACGTGAGGCTGGCAATGACTCGCCCGTGAGGGCTGATTCGTCGACTTCGACTGGATCGCCCTCGAGGAGCCGGGCATCGGCGGGAACGATGTCGCCCAGACGGAGTCGTATGACGTCACCCGGGACCAGATCCTTGGCGGGCGGATTGATCCACGCACCATCGCGCAGCACACGGGCCTTGATGGCGAGCGACGCCTTCAATGCGTCAACGGCCTTGCCAGCTTGGTGCTCCTCGGAAAAGCCGATCACGGCATTGGCGAAAAGCAGCACCATGATGATGATGAAGTCGGGCCAGTGACGAAGTATTCCCGACAGCACGACAGCGATTTCAATCATCCAAGGAATCGGTCCCCAGAAGTAGCTGAGAAACTTCAAGAGTTCGTTCTCTTTGACTTCGGTAATCTCGTTCGGGCCGCACTCAATCAGACGCTTCTTCGCTTGGGCACTCGTGAGCCCATCTACTGACGTGCCGAGTTTCGTCATCACCTCGTCGAGCGGCAGCGTCGCGAAATCGCTGCTCTTCTTTGACGCAGTCGCGTTCTTGTGTTGGTGAGGACTTCTGCCAGGCCCCTTGGATGTGGTGGGACGAGTGACCATGGCCGACCTTTCGGCACGCGAGGTGCTGGGTGCATATCCTGCGCACTTCCAACGTAGTCACTTCAATCTTTTGTCGAGCAATCGAAGTATGACGTCGCCATCAGTTTCTCGATCGAGCCACTCGGCGAGGTTCATCGTTTCAAACGGTTCTCATGGTCACTCTGTCTCGTTTCAGGAAAAACGCTGGAAACGAGTGTGATACCATTTGTACGTTGCTCCAGACCCTAGGCGACGATATTCGTTCCTAGGAGACATCATGAGTGACGTGCGAAAATCCCTCGAGTTTGCCGCCACGTCTTCTGGCTGGTCAGAGGACAATTGCACTCGGCGTCACACTCATCACTTCGGCTGTTCGCCCTTGGCGCGTCGGCGTTCTAAACGGGCCTATTTCAAGAGGACCGTCATTAACCTTTTCTCGCTCGTACGACGTTCGGGTACGAAGCAGGTAAGCGTGGGGTAGAACACAAACTTGGTGGGCCGCCCGGGTCTCGATCCCGGCACCTTGAGATTAAAAGTCTCCTGCTCTTCCCGATGAGCTAGCGGCCCCAACGGTGACGCAACTTTTGGAATGCAGCGTCGCCGAAGGACCACCTTACTTCACACGATTTGAAGTGTTTCTAAGTGCACGAAGTAGCGCAGTAGAAGTAGTCACCAAGGCGTCACGCAGTGCTGTAAGGAATTGGACTTTCGGCCTTAGCCCGCCAGAGAAAGTTCGCCGTATCGGTAGGACAATTAGTTAGGGCCTCGTGCCCATCATGCAGTACTTGAGGAGGCAGTATGACGTTACTTAACTCTCCGTCCGATTCCAAAAAAGTGCCAGTCACAGAGCCACTTTCGGAACGAAATCAGCAGAAGGCCCACGCGATGGGTCTCACCTCAGCGACCGCCCTGGTGATGGGCAGCATCGTCGGTACCGGCGTGTTCACGATGCCGGCCGTTCTCGCGGGCGCGGGCACCATGGGTATCGTGGTACTCGCCGTCATCGCCGTGGGTGCAATGCTGCTCGCGGTCTTGTTCGGTCAGCTCACCAAGCGAGTACCGAACAGCGACGGTGGCGTCTACGCCTACACTCGCCACGAGTTCGGCGACTTCGCTGGTTACCTCGTCGGTTGGTGCTACTGGATCCAGTCCTGGGCTGGTAACGCGGCCATTGTCTCGTCGTGGGTCTTCTACGTCGACGCCCTGTTCAAGTTCAGCCACCCGAGTGGCATGGCGAATTGGGGCATTGCAATGTTCGGACTGTGGATCCCAGCGCTGATCAACCTCACGGGCGTTCGCCAGATGGCCTGGTTCCAGAACATCACGGTCGTCTTGAAGTTCCTGCCGCTGCTCTTCGTGGGTGTCGTTGGCTGGTTCTTCGTCGCGCGGTCCAATTTCGGACCCTTTAATGCATCGGGCGGCAGTCTCTACAACGGCATCGGCATCGCCGCTGGTGTTGCGCTGTTTTCCTTCATTGGTGTCGAAGCGGCCGCCATCACCGCCAAGCGCGTGGTCAATCCCCGCACCAACGTGATGCGCGCCTCGGTGATCGGTACGGTCGCGAGTGCCGGACTCTACGTCTTGGTCACCGCGGTCGTGATGGGACTCGTCAGTCACCACACCCTGGTGAACACGGGTTCCCCGTTCGTGAACGCCTTCCAGACAATGTTCCCCCACAGCGCGTGGGCTGGTCAGTTCGTCGCGGGTGTCGCGGTCGTGTCCGGGCTCGGGGCCTTGATTGCCTGGACGTTGATCGTGACTGAGACGTCGCGCGCCATCGCCCAAGACGATCTCTTTCCGCGCGCCTTCGCGTGGGAGGACAAGCGCGGCACGGCGTGGTTCGGTATCGTCGTCGGCACCGTGTTGCCGTCGTTGCTCATGCTCTGGCGCTACTCGACGAGCACGGGTCTGACCGTGTTCACTTACCTCGTGGACCTCACGGTGGTGACCGTCGCCATCCCGTACTTCTTCTCAGCGATAGCGCAGTTGACGTTCCTCGTCTCCAAGCGTCGCCACGTCCAGGGTTGGCAGTTGGCGCGTGACCTCTGCATTGCGGGAGCCAGTGTGCTCTTCTCGATGTGGGTCACGTTCGCCTCGGGCTACCAGGTCGTGTACCAGGCGCTCGTGGTGCTGCTCGTCGGCTTGATCTTCTACGCGTTCCTTAACGCGCGTCGCCAGGGACTGGGCGAGATCCCCATTCCCGTTGACCTGCCCGACGAGGTTCCCGCTTCCTGGCACGCCGAAGTACTCGCGAGTGCTGCTGCAAAGCCCGAAAAGGCTTCCAAGAACGAAAAGGACACCAAGTCCAAGAAGTAAGAGCGAAGAGGTAGTGCGATGACACTCCACGTTGATTCAGAAGTAGGCCAACTCAAGCAGGCAATCCTGCACCGTCCAGGGCTCGAGCTCTCGAGGCTCACGCCGTCGAACATCCAGAGTCTGTTGTTCGACGACGTCCTGTGGGCGAAGAAGGCGCGCGAAGAGCACGACGCCTTCGCCCAGGCGATGCGCGACAAGGGCGTCAAGGTGCACCTGTTCGGCGACCTGCTCGCCGATGTGCTGTCTCTCACCGACGGTCGGGCGTTCGTGCTCGACTCGCTGTGCACCGACGACCAGATCGGGCCCTCGCTCGTGAAGCCGGTTCGTCAGTTCCTCAACGACCTCGACGGTGAGAAGTTGGCGGAGTTCCTCGTCGGGGGGATTCTGAAGGCCGACCTGAGGCCGCTGAGCGCGAAGAGTCTCTCCTGGGAGATGATGCGCGCGGACGACTTCGTCTTGACCCCGTTGCCGAATACCCTCTTCCAGCGCGACAACTCGTGCTGGATCTACGGCGGGGTCACGATCAACCCAATGGCCATGGCCGCTCGCAAACGAGAGTCATTGCACACGAGGGCGGTCTACCGCTACCACCCGATCTTCAAGGATGAGAAGTTCGACGTCTTGCTCGACGCTGAGTCCGTCAATCATCTGGCGACCATCGAAGGTGGTGACGTGCACATTCTCGGTCACGGGACCGTCATGATCGGCATGGGCGAGCGAACGACGCCGATCGCCGTGGAGATCCTGACCAAGCGTCTGTTCGAGACCGGTCAGGCCACGCGCGTGATCGCAATAGAACTGCCGCACAGCCACGCGTTCATGCACCTGGACACCATGATGACGATGATCGACCGCTCGACGTTTGTCCTCTATCCCTACTTTGACAAGAACCTGCGTAGTTGGACTATCACCCCGGGCGACGAACCCGGGACGCTCAGCATGCTCTTGAACGAGGACCTGTGGGAGACGTTGGCCCAGGTCCTCAAAGTCGACCGCGTGACCGTCCTCACCACCGACGAGGACGTTCGCGCGGCCGAGCGCGAGCAGTGGGACGACGGAACGAACTTCCTCGCGGTGGCCCCTGGGGTCATCATGGGTTACGACCGCAACGTCGCCACGAACACCATGCTGCGCAAGAACGGTATTGAAGTCGTCTCGATCGAGGGCAGTGAACTCGGTCGAGGACGCGGTGGTCCTCACTGCATGACGTGTCCCATCGAACGAGAGAGTGTCGTATGAAGAGGTCCGAGATCTCAATTGGCCTGAGGGGTCGCAGCCTGTTGAAGGACGCTGACCTCACGAAGGAAGAATTCATTGGGCTGCTCGACTTGAGCGACCGCCTACGACGCGAGAAGTGGTCGGGCACCGAGAAGAGGCTGCTCAAGGGCAAGAACATCGCGCTGATCTTCGAGAAGGCTTCCACTCGCACGAGGTCCGCTTTTGAGGTCGGGGCCCACGACCAGGGGGCGAGCACCACCTACATGGGGCCCGAAGAGACGCAGTTGGGCCACAAGGAAACCGTCAAGGACACCGCACGTGTGCTTGGTCGCATGTTCGATGGAATCGAGTTTCGAGGCTTCGCTCACCACGACGTGGAGCTGTTGGCGGAGTTCTCGGGGGTGCCGGTCTGGAACGGACTCACCGATCAGTGGCACCCCACCCAGCTGCTCGCGGACATGCTCACCATCCGCGACCACACCGTCAAGCCCCTCGAACAGGTGGCTCTCACCTACGTGGGTGACGCACGTAATAATACGGCTAACTCGTTGCTGTGCGTAGGGGCCTTACTGGGCTTGGACGTGCGAATCGGTGCGCCGGCTTCACTGCAACCCTCCAAGGAGGTCCAGGAAATCGCCCAGCAATTGGCGCAGTATTCGGACGCGAGGATCCTGATCACCGACCATGCCCAAGAGGCGGTCGCGAACACGGATTTCATCTACACCGACGTCTGGGTCTCGATGGGCGAGCCGACCGATTCCTGGGCGGAGCGAATCAAGCTGCTCTTGCCCTATCAGGTCAACGAGAGCCTCGTGAAAGCGACGAAGAATCCCGACGTCCGGTTCCTGCACTGCTTACCGGCTCTGCACAACACGGACACCGATCTCGGCGCCGAGTTGGACAAGAAGTACGGCGTCAGCGCCCTCGAGGTCACTGACGAGGTCTTCGAGTCAAAGACCTCCATCGTCTTTGACCAGGCGGAGAACCGTTTACACACAATCAAGGCGATCATGGTCGCCACGTTGGCAGGAGTTTGACATTCTCATCGTTGCGGCACTAGGCGGAAACGCACTCCTCCAAAGAGGTGAGAAGCCCGCCGCCGAAATCCAACAGCACCACGTCGTTGACGCGGTGAAGCAATTGGCGCGCATTTGCGAGGGCAACGAGATCATCGTCACACATGGCAACGGTCCTCAGGTAGGTATGTTGGCGCTCGAGAGCGCGAACGACCCGGTCCTCGACCACCCATTCCCTTTTGACGTGCTCGGTGCACAGACGCAAGGCATGATTGGCTACTGGCTCATGCAGGCACTGGACAACGTCCTCAAGCGACGAGTCGTCGCGATTCTGACCCAGACGATCGTCGACACGAACGACCCCGCCTTCGTCGCGCCCACCAAGTTCGTCGGCCGCGGCTACTCCAAGGAAGAGGCGCGTCGCGTCGGTGGTGGTAAGTGGGCCCTCAAGCAGGACGGAGCCCTGTGGCGTCGCGTCGTGCCCTCGCCCGAACCCATGGAAGTCATCGAACTTTCGACGATTCGCGACCTGGTCGCTACCGGCACGATCGTCGTTTGCGCTGGCGGCGGCGGTATCCCCGTAGCGCGCGACAAGAAGGGTTACCTCGAGGGCGTGGAGGCGGTAATCGACAAGGATCTCGCGGCGGCGCTAATCGCGCGCGACGTGAATGCCGATGCGCTTCTTCTGCTTACCGACGTGCCCGCGGTGCTCGCAGACTACGGTCTTCCTAGCCAGCATCCGTTGGGTAAAGTGAGCGTCGAGGAACTGCGCTCCATGAACTTTGCGGCCGGTTCCATGGGCCCCAAGGTCGAGGCGGTCTGCCGATTCGTCAAGGCCACCGGGAAACACGGTTCCATCGGGACCTTTGATGACGCGCCGGGCCTCTTGGACGGTTCGGCGGGAACGACCGTCGTACCCTGAATTCTCGACCCACGCCGGTCACTGGTAACTAGATTTGTCTCCATGCCAGACACTGTCCTCGTAACCGGCGGAACGGGCTTCATCGCCCAACACTGCATCCTTCAATTGCTGGACGCAGGCTATGACGTGCGCGCGAGCGCTCGGTCGAAAAGCCGTGAGACAGAGTTGGTCGAGGCGCTCACGCCACACCTCGCCGCCGGTTCCACCCTCGAAGGTCGGTTCAGCGTCGTCGCGGCGGACCTGACGAGTGATGACGGTTGGGACGAGGCCGTGAAGGGTTGTACGTTCGTGTTGCACGTCGCCAGTCCGATCTTCTTGAAGGTGCCCAAGGACGAGAACGAGATGATCGTGCCCGCTCGCGACGGGGCCCTGAGGGTGCTTCGTTCCTCGAGTCGAGCGGGGGTGAAACGTGTCGTCTTGACCTCGTCGGTCGCGGCGATTGCCTACGGTACGCCGAGGGATCACGTCTACACCGAGAAGGATTGGACGAACGTCGCCGGGAGCGACGTGGACCCCTACGCGAAGTCCAAGACCGTCGCCGAGAAGGCCGCGTGGGAATTCATTGGTTCGCCCGAGAACACCTCAAAGATGGAGTTGGTGACGATACTTCCAGGTCTCGTGCTCGGTCCGGTGCTCTCGAGTCACTTCAGTTCCTCGGGTGAAGCCGTCAAGCGCATGATGAACCACGAGGTCCCGGGCATGCCCGACGTCTGGTTCCCTCCGGTGGACGTCCGTGACGTGGCCTGGTCGCACGTGAAGGCGATGACACAGCCCGCGGCGAACGGCCAGCGCTACATCTGTGCCGCGTCGGATTCGGTGTCCTTACTCTCCATCGCGAAGATCCTCGACGAGCACTACGCCAGCCAGGGCTACAAGATCCCCTTGAGGAAGCTTCCCAAGACTGCGGTGCGGGTCGTGGCCCTCTTCGACCACGATTTGAAGTTCATCGTCCCCGAAATAGGCAAACCGTTTCACGCGGACCCCACCAAGATCAAGACCGAGCTGGGTCTCGAACCGCGCGACCTTACGGTGATGACGCTCGCCATGGCGGACACGATGATTCAGTACGGGATCATTAAGAAGCCGAAGTGACGAAGTAATCGCCGACCGCGCGCGATAGATGTCACCGAACGGTCGAAGGGGGTACTGCTCGCGACCAGTGCGGGGACCTCGGTGTAACGTTGCAGGAGGTGAGCCGGGAAGACTGGTCGGCACGAAGACTTTGACCGGAGTGCGTTGACTTGACCTTGCCTTTTCTTGAATTCTTCCTCGGCACCGTGGTGAGTCTTGCCACGAGTTGGGTCCTCGTGACGAGGCTCGAACGCGTGGGTGAACGAATCGGACTCTCCGAGGCGCTACTCGGTGTCCTCGCCGCGTTAGCCGCGGACGCTCCGGAGATCACCTCGTCGGTGACGGCCCTGTCGCACCATCAGCGCAGCATCGGTGCTGGCGTCGTAATTGGATCGAACGTCTTCAACCTGGCGGCCCTCTTGGGACTCGGAGCGCTGGTGTCTGGCTTCATCGCGCTTCACCGAAAGGTCGTCGTGCTCGGAGGAGTGGTCGCGATGCTGGTCGCATCGAGTTGCATCGCTACGATCACGGGCGTCTTTTCGGTTGGAACGGGTCTCGTCATCGCCGGCCTCGTCTTTGGTACCTACGTTATTGTCCTTGGCGCAAAGGGTCAAAGCCTGCGACGCTTGGCGATTCCAGTGAAGTGGCATGAATGGATCTCAGTCGCCATTGAAGAGGAAGAGCTCGAACTGTCCGAAGCGATTCGACCACCGCGTGGCCGGACGTCCGACTTCATGGTCGCTGCGGGGGCTCTCGTCACGGTCGTGGTCGCCAGTGCGACGATGGAAAGGAGCGCCTCAACGTTGGGCCGCCACTTTCACGTTGCTGATGCGGTGATCGGTGCCATCGTCCTGGCGGGCGTCACGAGTCTTCCCAACGCGGTCGCGGCGATTCATCTTGCGTCCAAGGGTCGCGGTGCCGCGGCGCTCAGTACGGCGCTCAATAGCAACAGCATCAACGTGATCGCGGGACTCTTGATTCCTGGACTCTTTGTTGGTTTGGCGCGAAGCTCTGTACCTGGAAGCGTCACCGCCTGGTGGTACGTCGGACTCACCTTGGTCACTTTGGTGTTTGCTTTCCTGAGTCGAGGCCTTCGTCGCTGGCAAGGAGGCGTGCTCGTCTTGGGGTACCTTGCCTTCGTGGTCGTCCTGGTGAGCGCCACCTAGATATTTAGTAGAGAGTACCCAAGGGCCGCGTCTTTCATGACCGCGGATACTGCGCCACAGTGTCAGTCCACCTGCACGATTTCGTAACGTTCCCGCGATACTGGAGGCGAAAAAACGTCTTCGAAGGAGGGAACCATGAGTTTCAGAATCCCCTTTCACCGCACGGATGGCCTCAACGTAATGAGTGGGCGCTACCTGAAATCGAAGTGGAGCCGATCGCTGGAGCGCGAGTTGCGCGTCACGAACGAGCGCCTCCTTCGCAGGAATGCGACAGTGGTGCCGGTCAATGAGTCACTGGACGAAGAGCGAGGGCTGATGGCTCCGTTTGTGGCTGTCGTGAGTGCTCACGTTCTTGGCGGAGTACTGGATGGGCAACTCGCCGACGGAAAGTCGCCCGCGTCAAGCACGCTCTTGGCGACCCGTGCCCAGCTGATCGTGTCACCGATGAGTCGGCGCATATTGGCTGAGAGTTGGCTTTCAATGATAACTAAGGCGGGTCTACCGTCATCTCCGCGCCGGAGCCTTGAGGTCCCGGTCGTTCGCACGAGGATCCTCGGAGCAGAAACCCAGATACGAGCACTCGCCATTGCCCTACTCGCGCCGATGGTCACGCCGCGGGGCGTCGCCATGGCCCGTTCGCTCTTGAGCGACGGTTCAGGACCGGTTTACTACGGTGAGAGCGCCTCAGATCTGAGATCGAGATTGCAGGAGGTGATCACGCGATTGAATCCCCTCACGCCTTGATTTGCCCGCGTCAAAGGTCCGCTCGACGTGTGGCGTGGCAGAGTATGGCTGAGTCCTCAGTTGTTGCTTACCTTCAATCAACGGTACGTGGACCGTTCTTAAGCGCCTCTTCTTGGGGCAGTGACGGGACAAGAAGTGGTTAAGGTCGTAGTTGAGGAACGGATTATTGGGCTTCACGATACGACGCACTATTTCGTGAAAATTGTCTTGGTCCGGGTTCTTGACGCCGCCAACAATGACGTCGCCTGCTGAAGGAGCCACCATGGCCGAGAAGTCGCCCCACCAACACAATGCCAAGAAGGTCGGCAAGACGTTGAAGGAAAAGCGTAATGAGAAGCACGCGAAGAAGGAATCAAAGAAGGGTTTCACAACCGAGTGACGTGCTGCTTGCTGTAGCCCTCCGGCCAGCCGTATCGAATTCCTTCGAAGGGCCTAACCCTCGGATACTTGGTTCGCAATTCCAAGTCGCCATCGAAAAGTCTTCTCTCTGTCTCGACTTCTAGATCTTGTCGGGTACTGGTTTCGTCATGGTCATTGCGCTCGTTGCCAATATGGCTGTTCACGCTTGAACATTTGGTCGAGGGTCGGCAACGTCTACGGAGCGGCGCCGTATGGGTGCGAAAATCAGACCATACTATAGTGCAAAAGTAACACTATTTCGCTTTGATTGCACTATAGTATTACTAAAGGAGCCTGGTCGTGGACGTGTCGTCGCCAATTAGTTCGGTCGTACCCTCACTCGACGGACCGATTCTTGCGGTTCTTTGCGGCGTGCGAGCACCACTGTCGACGGCAGAGGTCACGCGCTTGACTGAAGTTGCGAGCTACAGCGGGGTTCGAAAGGCACTGGACCGTCTCGTGAGATCGGGTGTTGTCCTTGAGGTTCCTGGAGGCGTGGTCCTTAATCGTGAGCACCTGGCGTCGCCGGCAATTGAACTGCTCGCAAGTTTGTACGGAACTCTTTTTGAGCGCCTTCGTCAATTGGCAAGCTCGTGGCACAATGTTGCCCTGTTAGGGGTTTTCGGTTCGGCAGCTCGCCGCGACGGTGATGCTTCAAGTGACATCGATGTGTTGTTGGTGGTGGACGACTCGGATCAACAGCAGTACTCCGAAATACTCGCCGAACGCATACTGGCGTGGACGGGTAACAGAGCGCACGTGATTGCCGTATCCACAGTCGGACTCAACCAACTTCGAGCCGCGAAGTCCCCGCTGTTCGAAAGTTGGCGCCATGAGCTCGTTATCCTGGCTGGAGATTTCCAAATTTTCGATTTGATGGTGTCGCCATGACGCGCAACCAAGAACGAACTGAAGAGTGTGGGCGCCCACAGGCCATGGTGCGTCTAGCCCAGGCCGATCGTTTCGTCGAAGTCGCACTCATGGTCCTCGACGCGTCGCACGACGATTCCATTCCAGGCGTAGCTGGCGCGCTCGCGGTTCTTGCGGGAATTGCGGCAGCGGACGCTGCGTGCTGCGCCAAATTGCACAGACGCTCCCGAGGTCAGAGTCACACCGCAGCGGCAGACCTCGTGGATACGATCAGTCCGCACGGACCTGCCATGGCCAAGGATCTTCGCCGCCTTATTCAAAGAAAGGATGAGGCACATTATGCGAGTGAGTTCATGACGACCAAAGTGGCGAAAGACATGGTCACGTGGGCGCAGCGTTTAGTGGCGAACGCGAGGCGCGTGGTCGAAGCATGACCTTTATCTACTGTCTGTCGCCCACGGTTGATGCTGAAGGCGTTGCTGAACGGGGCCAAGATTTTGGTGGCTGTGTCGTCAATCGTTCAACTTTTCAGAGAAGGGACGTCTCGAAACTCTTTGCTTGACAGGCAAGAGGATGAACTGAGGTGTCAATGACCGTCACTACTTTCAGTGGAGCGGAATACTCGGGTCACGCAAGACGATTAGGCGACTCTCCGAAGCGAGCGGGTTTAGTTCGTGCCACAGTCGTGAATCCACATGGTCTGAATGAGTTGTCTGTATAACGCTGTCTGAACTTGAATTTCCCTAGAATTCTGCCAAGGCAGACATCCGTGTGGCTTACTAAAGGTAGTATGGAAGTATGAAGATTAGCATGAGTCTGCCAGAAGAAGATGTCATTTTCCTTGACAAGTATGTCTCTGAGAAGGGTCTCCCGTCTCGCTCGGCTGCACTGCATAAAGCAGTGCGCCTGCTCAAGGCGACAGGTCTTGGTGCCGCCTACGAAAGTGCGTGGGCCGAGTGGTCAGACGAAGACGAACAACTTTGGGATCCCACTACTTCAGATGGCTTGGGCTAGTGCGTCGAGGCGAGATCTGCGTCGTTAACCTTGAGCCCGCGAAGAGCGGAGAGGCAAAAAAGCAACGACCTGCTGTCATTGTTAGTAACGACGGTGCAAATATCGCTGCCGAACGAACTGGCCATGGAGTCATAACTGTCGTGCCGGTTACCTCGAACATCTCGCGGGTCTACCCCTTTCAGGTGCTTCTCCCTTCAAACCTCACCGGACTGGACCATGACTCCAAGGCCCAAGCAGAGCAAGTCCGGTCCATTTCGGTGGAACGACTTGGGCACACGATTGGAGCAGTCCCTCAAAAGTTGATGTCCGAACTCGACGAGGCACTTCGTCTACACCTCGCGCTCTGACACCCGAGGCCCCTTTCTGTTCAGAGTTCCGAGACGGATCAAGCGCATTCAGTCGCCAGTGCATGATTGCAGATCTGTTGCGTCGGGCCTCCGACACCAACTAAATCTCATCTGGTTCGAGCCGACGGAGCGAGGGTGCACTTATGTTCGATCGGTCCTCTGACACGAAAGCTGGAGCCTGAACCTGCAAGACAGGATGTGAGCGTCAGCCGGCGAACCGGTTAGTAATCCAGCGTGTGTGCAACGAAGTCCCTGAGACTCAAACGGATGTCGCTGTGGCTCATGCCTTCTCCTTTGACCAGGTGGCCAAGGAGGTCGGCCCTAATGTTCGCTAGGAGTGAATGGGCGATCCAACTCGCTCGGCTCTTTTCGAATTCGCTTGCGACGAGGTCACGCAAGAGACCATGGACGGCTACGTAATCGGCTGACTCGTAGAGGGCATTCGTTGGTCCGCTGCCTTCTTCGAGGGCCAACATGAGATGGGCATTATCGAGTTTGACGACAGCGATTGCATCGATAATTGCTGAGACGCGTTCCCGGGGCGGGGTGTCAGGCCCGAGCGGCGGCGGCCCTGACTCGATCTGCTCTCGAAGTGGCGCTAGCCGAACGGCATAGACCTGTTGGATCAGGTTGCGCCGGTCACCGAAGCGCCGAAAGAGCGTGCCCTTGCCTACCCCCGCGGCGCGGGCAATGTCGTCCATGGACACCTCGCTAGGACTGTCCGAGGCCGCGAAGAGGTCATCGGTGGCCTCCAGGATCGCCTTGCGGTTCCGTGCTGCATCGGCTCGTTCTTCTTGCATGACGTGCCAGCGTCTCCTCTTGACAATCGGACCATCGGTCCGTATTCTGAACACTAACCGGACCACTGGTCCGAATACTATCGACAGTCTCAACTTGACGACAAGTTTCTTGTCATCACACTCGAAAGGTGACGGACCCATGACCGACGACGAAGGTATTCGACTTGAGACCCTCACCTTGATGCAGCAGTACCAAAGACTTCTGACCGAGGCGCGCTTCAGCGAGTGGATCGAACTGTGGGCTGATGACGGAGTCTGCGAGTTTCCCTTTGCGAGTCCTGGACGTCCGAGACTTCTTCAGGGTAAAGAGCAAATACTCGCCTACATGACGACCTATCCCTCTCGCATCTTCATTGAAGGGGTGGACAAACTACGCGTCCACCCCGCTCTTGACCCCCACGTCGTGGTCGTCGAGATGACAATCAAGGGACGGGCCGTCGAGACGGACAAGCCCTACAACCAGCAATACGTCATAGTGGCCGAGACGCGTGACGGCAAACTGACCCATTACCGGGAATATTGGAATCCGCTCGTGTTGGCCGAGGCCCTGTCGTGATGGGGAGGGTTCTGGTCACCGGGGCCACCGGCAAGACCGGGCGCCGGCTCTTGACGCTTCTTGATCAGCGCAGCGTTCCCGTTATCGCCGCTTCCCGTAAGCCGCCGAATGGTGGGATCCGTTTCGACTGGACGGATCGCACGACCTGGGACGCCGCGCTGGACGGAGTCAGTGCGATCTATCTGGTTGCGCCAATGGGGGCGGGCGATGCGGTGTGCCTCATGACCGAGTTCATCGAAATGGCGATCGACCGTGGAGTTGCTCGATTCGTGCTGCTCAGCGCATCGTCACTCGATGCGGGTGGTCCAGCGATGGGCCAGGTCCACCAGTGGCTTCAGACTTCCGGCGTCGAGTGGGCGGTACTCCGGCCTTCTTGGTTCATGGAGAACTTCTCCGAAGGGCCGCACTGTGCCACCATTCGCGACGAGCGCGCCATCTACTCCGCAACCGCACACGGACGAGTCCCTTTCATCAGTGCCCACGACATCGCTGCTGCTGCAGCAACCGTGCTGACCGCACCCGTTCCTCCTCACGCGGACTATGTGCTGACCGGGCCTGAGTTGCTCAGCTATGACGAGGTTGCCCAGCGCATCAGCGCCGTCATCGGTGAGACCATCACCCACCACTCGCTCACTTTCGACGAGCTCGTGGCTCGCCATATCGCGAATGGATTGAGTGAGCCATACGCTCAGACGCTTGCCTTCATGGATCTCATCATCGCCGATGGCGCCGAGGATCGAATCACAGACGGATTGGCGCAGCTCGTTGATGAACCACCCGTGACGTTCCTTCAGTTCGTGTCGCACAATGCGTCCGTCTGGAATCGACCATAATTCTTATCCGGGGGTGCGTGCTCAAGCCTCCAGGGCAAGGTTGCATTCCTGTTGCGTCGGGCCTCCGACACCAGACAGTGACCTGAACGGCTTCGGCCATCAAATCGCGTACCATCTCAGACTGTGGAGATTCGTAAAGCTAACGACGATGATTGGTCGAAAATATATCCGATATTCCGAACAACGGTCGAAGAGGGTAGGACGTACGCGTTCCCCGAGAATCTCTCCTTCGAGGAAGCACGTCCGTTATGGATGGAGAAGCCGCCCGCGGTCACTGTTGTCGCTGTTGAGGGGGACGAGATCTTGGGTACAGCCAAGATGGGACCGAACCGCCCCGGCCGAGGCTCTCACATCGCGACGGCGAGTTTCATGGTTGCCCCCGCTAAGCAGGGTCGAGGAGTGGGTAGGGCCTTGGGTGATTCCGTCATTGAGTGGGCGCAATCCCACGGCTACCGTGGTATGCAGTTCAACGCCGTCGTTGAAACCAACCAACCGGCGGTGCATCTGTGGGAAGAATTGGGTTTCGAAGTTCTCGCCACAGTTCCTGGTGCGTTTGATCACTCCGAATATGGCCTTGTCGGTCTTCACGTGATGTACAAACGTTTGTAATTTTTACCTCGTCAGCCAGGAATGACCGCACTTGTCAAATTGGCGTCGAAATGGCTACCGGTAAGACCAAGCGAGGTCCTCTGGCACTTCTCGAAGAAATCGTCGCTTCAATACTGAATCTTGAGTACGACGGGGTTGTGGCAAGAGCCCACGCCAAACTTCTGGCCATTGTCCGACGCCAAGGGCGTCGCGAGGTGCGTATGACTTGATCATCGCGGCAGCCGCCTTAAATTCGAACTTATTTCTAGTGATCGCTTATGAAACAGCCTTTGAGGATCTATCTGGCATCGTCACAATTTCGCACCGACAGCGTGTTCTCAATATGCGTCTCCACGCAAAAGTGTGACCTTACATTCCTGCGGAGTCAGGTAAGGCTATTTCCGTATCTACTCAGGCAAATGGGTTCGCACGCGATTGTTCAGGAATGTAGTCACCGCGTCAGTGAACGCGTCATTTTGATCACCGGCGATCATGTGACCTGCTCCGGGAACTTGCACGATATCGATGCCGGGAAGACGAGCGACCATATTATCGATGCCCTCCTGTGTGAGGACGTCGCTTAGTTGACCTCGCACCAGCATCATGGGCACGTCGATGTTGTCCATTGCAACTTCGAGGAGGCCCTTAAACCGGTCTGCCACCACTTCGGTCCGTTGGCGGTCGATAATTGCGGGGTCCCAATGCCAATACCACTTGCCGTCTCGTTCGCGAAGCACTTTACGTAAGCCGTCGGGATTGAATGGTCGTTTGCGCTGGGGAGTGTACGCAGCGATAGCAGTGGCAGCCTCCTCGAGAGAAGCAAAGCCGTTGGCGCCCGAGCGCATGAATTCACCGATTCTCTTGACGCCCTCACTGTTAGTGACTGGTGCGATATCCACGAGAATCAGACCACTACTCACCACCCGATCACTAGTTCCTTCGGCGAGCATCGCCGATATGCCGCCGAGTGATGCCCCGACGAGTACGGGTGGTTTACCGAGTTGGTCAGCGACCGCGATGCAGTCGGCGCAGTAGGCAGTGAAGGAATAGTCCTTGTTGGGCGCCCATTCACTTTCGCCGTGACCGCGTAAGTCCAATGACACGGCGCGCCACCCGTTTGCCGCAACGGCCTCAGCAGTGCGACCCCACGCGTGCCTCGTCTGTCCACCACCGTGGAGGAAGAGAACGGGCCAAGCGTCTGAGCTCCCGCGCTCATCAGCGACCAGTTCAAGACCTTCGAACCCTTCGAACGTCACTCGTTTGGCGTCCATAACCAACGCCATCAATCTTGGAACGACTGTGGAAAGGACAGACCCTCAGAGGCCATCAGCCGGCAGGTCCACCAGCCACGTAGATCACCTGACCCGAGACGAATGAAGAATCCTCACGCGCGAAGAACGACACGACAGCGGCAATATCCTCAGGCTGGCCAACTCGGGCGACTGGAATCTGCTTGGCGGCGCCTTTCTTGAAGTCCTCGAAGTCCAAGCCCATACGCTTAGCCGTATCGGCCGTCATGTCCGTTTCGATGAAGCCCGGAGCGATCGCGTTGACGGTGACGCCGTACTTTCCCAATTCAATGGCCAGGGTCTTGGTGAAGCCCTGAAGGCCAGCCTTTGCCGCCGAATAGTTCGCCTGACCACGATTACCTAACGCGGAGGTACTCGACAGGTTGACAATTCGTCCCCAGCCGGCCTCGGTCATGTACTTCTGAGAGGCACGACTCATCAGAAACGAACCGCGCAGGTGGACGTTCATCACGGCATCCCAATCGTCGACCGACATCTTGAACAGGAGATTGTCCCGCGTGATGCCTGCATTGTTGACGAGTACCGAAGGCTTGCCGAGCTCTTCGGCCACCCTGGTCACGGCTTGCTCAACCTTGTCCTCATCGGCCACGTTGACCCCCACGGCGATGGCTTTTCCGCCCGCCTTGATGATTTCGTCGCGTACTGGCGCGCAGGCCGCTTCGTCGAGGTCAAGAATCGCTACCGCAAAGCCGTCACTGGCTAGTCGCTTGGCGATTGCGGCCCCAATGCCGCGGGCAGAGCCAGTAACGATAGCGGTGCGTAAGGGTTCAGTCATGGCGTTCCTTTGTCAGATGTTCCTTGGAGAACTGATTCTATGTTTATCGCAATCGGTCACCTCTTTCATTCGCCGAGTCACGTCGTAGAAGGAGTGACTTCGAACTCGATGGCCTGCTTCGTCCGTTACCGGCCGGATACCGCTGAGGCCCACTTGGACCTTGAGAGAAGTTGCGTCGGAGTTTTCAACGACTTGATTGAACAAATTCCGCGGCCAAGGACCAAGAACCGTCGTTGCGCAATCACGGCCACGCGTGGTCGCTCCATGTCGACGCTTCGAGGCGTGGCTGGGAATCCGGTAGTTTTCATATGTATCGCTCGATGCGATAGACGCTGTTGGAGGTGGGTCCCTGATGCCTTATGAATTCTCGACGCAAGGTCTGGAAGTACAGGAAGCGGTTCGCACGTTCATGGAGAGTGTTATCACTCCCAATGAGGAGACCTACTATCGCCAGTTGGAAGAAGTTGGCGTCGACGGGTATCCGCCAGTACTTGACAAGTTAAAAGCATCTGCCCTCGAGCGCGGGCTCTGGAACCTCTTCCTCCCGCATCTAAAGGCAGGCATCCCTGGGACTCCACTCACGAATCTCGACTACGCGCCGGTGTCCGAAGCGCTTGGGCGGGTGTCGTTCGCCTCCGAGGTGCTCAACTGCAACGCGCCGGACACTGGCAACATGGAGATCCTTCACTTGTACGGCTCGGAGAAGGTGAAGGCTGAGTGGCTTGAGCCATTGCTCGCCGGCGAGATCCGAAGCGCGTTCTCGATGACCGAGCCCGACATCGCTTCTTCGGACGCCTCTAATATTCAACTCTCGATCGTTCGCGACGGCGACCACTACGTCCTCAATGGACGCAAGTGGTTCAGCAGTGGCGCCCGTGCCGAGCGTTGCAAGGTGCTCATCGTCATGGGTAAGTCCAACCCTGAAGCATCCCGTCATAGTCAGCAGTCCATGATCGTGGTGCCCAAAGATACGCCTGGAGTCGAGCTGGGACTTGATCCACACGTGTTTGGTTACGTCGAACGCGGAGGACACTCCGAGGTGATTTATCGCGACGTGCGCGTGCCGGTGGACAATTTGCTCGGAGAAGAAGGCGGTGGGTTTGCGATCGCCCAGGCCCGCCTTGGACCGGGACGAATCCATCACTGCATGCGCACCATCGGTGTCGCCGAGCGCGCCCTCGAGCTCATGGTCATTCGCTCCCTCGAGCGCAGCACGTTCGGGTCGAGTCTCGCTCACAAGGGCCTGATCCAGGACTGGATCGCCGAGTCGAGGATCGAGATCGACATGGCTCGTGAGTATGTGCTGCGCACTGCGTATCTGATGGACACGGTCGGGAACAAGGCCGCGGCGACCGAGATCTCAGGTATCAAGGTGGCTATTCCGAATATGGCGCTCAAGGTCATCGACCGCGCGATCCAGGTGCACGGGGCCGCTGGCGTCACACAATTCTTTCCGCTGGCGCAGATGTACGCGGGCATCCGCACGTTGCGAATCGCTGACGGTCCCGACGAGGTGCACAAGATGACCATCGCGCGTCGCGAGATCATGAAACACAATCGTGGCTTTCGAATGCACCTCACGGCCGGCCAGTAGCGCTTCGAAAATCGGGATTTCTCGGAAGTTCAGATCAGTGGATTCTCCACGGCTATCGGCAGGAATGCTCGAGGGCAGTGCGACTTGCCGATTTCGTAACGTCTAGGCATTGCGGTGCGGCGACCATCGAAGATAGACTCATTCTTTAACTCTTCTAACTGTAGTGAAGAAGAGACGTGGGGGACTGGACGCCCGGGCAATTCGTGGCAGTCCAAGAAAGAGGGTTGACATGGCGGACCGAGACGATCAGATTCTGGCGCTGCTGGACAAACAAGCAATCACCGAGGTACTGACGAAGTACTTCCGTTCGGTGGACCGGGGTGACGTCGAGACGTTGCGCTCGTGTTACCTGCCTGGGGCGACCGAGGACCACGGCGGCCTTTGGGAGGGTCCGGCCGAGCAGTACGTCGAGAGCATCGCCGCGAGCGTGACACACCCCAAGAGCCTTACGAGTCACGTGTTGAGCAACGTCCTGATCGAACTCGACGGCGACGTCGCCGAGGTCGAATCGTACGCCACGACGTTCGCGCGCGTGAAGAGTGAAGGTGAGCGTTTTGACTGCTTCGTGGGAGCTCGGATCGTGGACCGCATGGAGCGTCGTGACGGCACGTGGGGGATTGCCCATCGCCAACTCTTGTGGGAGTGGAATCTGGACGTTCCTTCGAACGAGACCTGGGTTCGGGGCTACTTGACACCCGACGTGACCCGGATGCGACACGGCGCGAAGTTCCCTGACGACCCGGTCTTTCGCCACTAGACATCTCGTAGGGGAAGAATCCTGGAGGCTCATTAGTGACTCTTGTTATTGTAGAATCAGTGTCTAGTGCGGGGGGTGGATCGTGGGATCGAACGGTGTGTGGATAGCAGGAAGTTATCAATCAGACTTCTCCAGGAATTATCTGCGTGAAGGTCTAGAGGTATCCGATCTCGTCGCCGAGGTCGTCAACGGCACCCTTGAAGACGCGCACGCGGACGCCAGCGCGGTGCAATCAATTCACGTGGGCAACGCCTTCGGTCAACTCTTCAACGGCCAGGGCCAACTAGGCGCGATGCCGGCGACCGTCGACGAGCGTTTCTGGGGCCTTCCCGCGGCGAGGCACGAGGCAGCGTGCGCCTCGGGCTCGGTCGCGGTTCTCGCGGCCATGGCGGAGATTGAGGCCGGTCGCTACGACTGCGTGCTGGTGCTCGGCATCGAACAGGAGCGCAACGTCCCGGGCAGTGATGCGCCCCGTCACCTCGGTGCGGCGGCGTGGGTCGGCCACGAGGGTGCTGAAGCCAAGTTCATGTGGCCCTACATGTTCAGTCAGATCGGTGACGAGTACCAGCGTCGTTATGGACTCAATGACGATCACCTGCACGCCATCGCCGAACTCAACACTCGCAACGCGAAGTCCAATCCGCTCGCCCAGACGCGCCAATGGCAGTTCACCGACGCCAGTTTCAGTGACAGCGACGCGGAGAACCCAATAGTCGAAGGTCGACTGCGGCGAACCGACTGTAGTCAAGTGACCGATGGCGGGGCTGGTGTCCTGCTGGTCTCGGATCGTTACCGAGACTCGACGAAGTCGGCTCGCAAGGGCGCGCGCATCCTGGGGTGGGCTCACGCGACGGCCGGTCTCGCGCTCGAGCAGAAACTGGTTCGCAGCCGCAACGAGACTCACGTGTTCCCTCACGTGCGCCAGGTGGCGACCCAGGCGCTCGAGAGGGCGGGGATCGGCGACGTCCACGAACTCGACGGCATCGAGGTCCATGATTGTTTCTCGATGTCGGAATACGTGGCGATCGACCACTTCGGGATCACTGGTCCGGGCGAGAGCTGGAAAGCGATCGAAAATGGCGACCTGGAAAAGAACGGCTCGATCCCGATCAACCCCAGCGGTGGCCTCATCGGCATCGGCCACCCGGTGGGCGCGACCGGTGTGCGGATGTTGCACGACGCCTCTCGTCAGGTGACCGGCCGCGCGCAGGACTGCCAGGTCGAAGGGGCCACGCGGTTCGCGACCTTGAATATCGGGGGCAGTTTGACCACGACCGTGAGCTTCGTCGTTGGTAGCGGCGAAGACTGAACTTGATTTCAGGCGAGGCGTCGAGTCCCGTCAGAAAGGAACATCGAAGAATGGACATCTCAGTATTCGGAACCACGTTGTCAACCCTGCCCGAGGACGACGATCACCCGTATCGAACTGGTCCGTGGCGGCCACAGACTCGTGAATTCGACGCCGAGGATCTCGACGTAGAAGGCGAGCTGCCGAGCGACCTGTACGGCGCCTACCTACGCAACACCGAGAACCCCGTGCATCCGGCGATAGTTCGCTACCACCCCTTCGACGGTGACGGCATGATCCACATGACCTCGTTTCGCGACGGCAAGGCGACCTATCGCAACCGGTTCGTCAAGACCGACGGCTTCCGTGCCGAACAAGCTGCGGGCGGTCCGCTGTGGGCGGGCATCGCCGAGAGTCCGTCGCTCTCGGTCCGACGTGATGGTTGGGGTGCGCGCGGACTGCTGAAGGACGCCTCCTCGACCGACGTCATCGTGCACGCGGGCGTCGCCGTGACCAGTTTCTGGCAATGCGGTGATCTCTACCGACTCGATCCACTCACACTTGACGATCTCGGCAAAGAGTCGTGGGGTGGCGCCTTTCCCTCGGACGTGGGCGTCTCGGCGCACACTAAGGTCGATGAGCGCACCGGCGAGCTGTTGTTCTTCAACTACTCGACCAAGGCCCCGTTCCTGCACTACGGGGTGGTCGACGCCGAGCGCCACTTGGTGCACTACGTGCCCCTCGAGATCCCTGGTGCGCGTCTTCCCCACGACATGACGTTCACGGAGAACTACGCGATTCTGAACGACCTGCCCTTGTTCTGGGAGCCGGAGCTTATCGAGCAGGGTCACTACGTCTCGCGACTGCACCGAGACCTGCCGTCAAGACTGGGCGTGATCCCACGACGGGGTGGTCCAGAGTCAATCAAGTGGTTCGACTTCGATCCCACGTACGTGTTGCACTGGACCAACGCCTGGGAGGACGGCAACGACATCATCGTCGAAGGCTTCTTCCAGGGTTGTCCGGAGCCCAAAGATTCGAGTCCCAATGGACCTTCGTCTCGTATGTTCCGTTTCCTAGCCCAAGACGAGTTGCAAACTCGGTTGCACCGTTGGCGCATGAACCTGTTGACGGGCGTCGTGAAGGAGGAGGACCTCACTGCGACGTGCAGTGAGTTCGGCACCATCAACGCCATGTACGCCGGACGGCCTTCGCGCTACGTGTACGCCGCGACGAACCGGCCCGGCTGGTTCTTGTTCAATGGCTTCGTGAAGCACGACACACTGACTGGTCGTGAGGTTCGCGTAAGTCTCGACGAGGGCGTCTACTGCAGCGAGATCGGCGTCGCCCCCAAGGTCGGCCAGACCGGCGAGGACGACGTGTATCTCGTGACCTACACCGTCGACATGAACCGAGACCTGTCCGAATGCGTTATCTACGATGGCGCCGACGTCGCCGCGGGCCCGGTGGCTAGGGTACGCCTGCCCGAGCGATTGTCTAGTGGCACGCACAGCTGCTGGGCGCAGGGCGCCAACCTTGCGGGCTGGTAGACGTGTCGCGCACCCGTGCTGGTGAGGGATTGAGGCTCACGAGTACGTGCGGGCTGCCTTCACGTAGCGATGAGCGCTTGCAATGGCCATGATCGAAGTTGGCGAAACCTCTGAAGGAGGCGAGAACTCCGTCGCCGTGGCGTTGGGACTCCTCGGCGACGAGTGGAACCTTCTCATCATCCGCTTGGCGTTCCTCGGGGCCCGTCGCTACAAGGACTGGCACGACAAACTAGGAATCGCCAATTCGGTCTTGTCCTCGCGCCTCAATGGACTCATCGACGCGGGCGTCTTCGTTCGCGTGCCGTATCAGAAGCGGCCGCTGCGCAACGAGTATCGCTTGACCGAATGCGGTAAGGACCTCTGGCAGGTTCTGGTGACGATCTGGGACTGGGAGTCCCAATGGGTGAAGGATCGCCCGGTACCCCTGCCGCCCATGGTGCATCTCGAATGCGGGAGCGAAGCGTCGCCGGTACTCAAGTGCGGCAAGTGCAAGAAGCCCGCGACCGTGAAGAACGTGCGCGGAGCCTTCGGACCGAGCGGTTCGTTCGAACGGTCCGTGCCGAGGGCGACGACGCGACGGCGCAGCGTGACGCCGGACAATGGTGATTATGGCCTCTACTCCGAGACCATTTCCTTGATCGGTAATCGGTGGTCCGCGACCGCACTCGCGACCGTCTTCTTCGGTGCCAGCAGATTCACTGATTTTCTGCAGTTGATGTCGGCCCCGCCGGTGATCGTGGCCGACCGACTGAAGACGTTCTGTGACATCGGTGTTCTACAGAGGACGGTCCCGACGAACGGTTCCAGCCGACTCGAATATCGACTGAGTTCCAAGGGTCACGCCGTGTTCCCGTTGATCCTCACCTTCATCCACTGGGGCGATGAATGGTTTCGCTCACCCGAGGGCCCGGCCTTGATCTTCACCCACTTGGAATGCGAGAGCGACCTGATCCCGACGCTCTACTGCTCCAAGTGCGATCACGAACTGGTCCGAAAGCAGATTGGCGTCGGAGGGCTCGTCCTCTAGCGGTGGCGTTGATACGGCGCGAACACCGGAGGTGAGAAGATCCCCGCGGGCGCAGCCACCACGTCGTCGATGGCGTTCATCACGGGCCCGGCGGTGATGTACTGACCCGCCTTGGTCTTGTAGATGCTGTTCTTGGGATCAGACATGTTGAGCGTGAGGTGAAGATCAGGTTTGCCGTGAATCTCTATGCTCCAGTGGTCGCGCCCGCGGTAGGTCGCCATGGTCGGATCCATGGTCCAAATGACCGAGAGGGTCACGAAACGAGCGCCGTCGACGATCCCGTGCCAGCGCCACTCGGTCGCGGCGATGGTCCCCTTGGTGATGGTCCCGGCACTGACCACCAGGTCGCGCTCAGCGGGCAAGACTCGGTGGTCGGACTCGATGCGATCAAAGGTGACGCCGGTTCGATCGCCGAAGAACTGGATGGCCTCGCCGTAGAGCTGGTCGTAAAGGTGGGGAAGTGCGCCCGAGAACAGATCCACCTCGCCCATCTCGCCGCCCATCCCCATGACGTTGAAGACGAAGTCCGGATCGGGCATCGTGGATGCGTCGAGGAGTTCTTCGACCTCGACCGATTCGAGCTCGACACAGAGTCCGGTAAGTCCGAGCACCATGCGCTCTAGGAGGAACCCCGGGTTCATACCCACGCCGTAGAGGGTCGAGTTGCCTTCACGACAGGCGTCGTCGAAACGTCGGGCCCGTTCGGCGCCGTGCGCCTGCGGGTAGTGGTTGCCGGCCGTGGTGATGACGTTCTTTCCCGAACGCAACAGGGCGATGATGTCGTCGTCGTGCGTCTCGTAGGGCACCTGGAGTCGAGCGGTGTGGATCACGAGGTCGGCGTCGAGGGCGAGGATCTCCTCGCGGCTCCTGGTGGCGAGCACGCCGGTCTCGGGAAAGCGCGCGATGGTCCCCGCGTCGACACCCTCCTTGCGTTCGCTATAGACGAAGAGCCCGACCAGTTCGAGGTCGGGTCGCTCGAGAACGGCGCGTAGACACGTCTTGCCGATCGCCCCGGTGGCCCAGAGAATCACTCGATGCGTCATTTGTTCTCCTTCATCGTCAGTGGAACTGCACCATCACACCAAGAGGAGCCGCCGCAGCGACTCCTCTTGGTGTGATGCACTTCGTGTTGTTGCAGTCTTTCGTTGGTACTACTGGACTACAGACCGCCACCACAGTTCTTCGCGCCCAGGATCTGCGGGCACGTGTCGATGATCTTGCCGTCGTAGTTGAAGCTCTGGGTCTTTGACGCGTAGACGAGCGGCTGTAACTTCATGATGCCGTAAGCCTCATTCGCGTTCATGATCCACTTCAGGCCGTTGATGAACAACGGCTCCTGGTAGTTCTGATTACGCGCCGCCTGCATGATGCTCGCCTGGGTGAGTCCCGTGGGCGAAGCAGCCGCGGTGAGGTAGGAGTTGACCTCCATGTCAGCGGTCATGTACCCGGTCTCGTAGTAGGTGTTGTCCACCGCTGCGCTCGGGTCGACCGACGTGGCGTCAGCGACGTAGGCCTTCCAACCCGGGTCGTTCGTGTAGAGCGGGTTGCCCGGGTCCTTCTCCCAGAACACGAGCTTCTGTCCGTTCGCGGCACCACCGGCGGGAGCGAACATCAGCGCCGCACTACCGCAGTTCGAGGCCTGCACGGTGAGCGGTGGCTTGTAACCAACACGAGCCATGGCCTCGGTGAGCTGGAGGCACTCAGGAACGACGAGTGCGCCAAAGACGGCGTTGGCCTTGTCCTTCTTCAGGGTGATGGCCGCGGTGGCCGCATTGGTGAACGGGACGATGTTCTTGATTCGGACGTTGGTTCCCTTGACGGCGGCTTGCATGCCAGCCAAGTAGGCGGCACCCGAACCGGTCTCGTCCTCAGCGACAGCGACGGTGATGACCTTGTTCTTGGGGAACGTGGCCTGGATCAGCTTCACTTCTGCGCTCTCCTCGACGGAGTTCGACGGGAGGAACTGCGTCGTCCACGGGTACTGCTTGATGTCGCGGTACTGGTCAGCCGACGATGAAGCCATCAGCAATGGCAGGCACGCTAGGTTCTGGTCTGCGGCGACGGCAGCCAGTGGTCCCGAGCCGAAGAGGGTTGCGATTTGCACGGCCCCGGACTGAATCCATCCGTCGAAGTTCGACTTCGTGGTGGCCGGGTTGAACTGGTCGTCCTCGGCCGTCACCGCCAACTGCACGCCGCCGATCCCGCCGTTGGCGTTCTGGTAGGCGTAGCGGTCCTTGATGCCCTGGACGTAGGCGTCAACGAACGGCGCGATGGGGCCTGACAATGGACCCGAGACGCCGATCGTGAGTGTGCCGGTGATCTTCTGAGTCGCTGTTGCGGGACAGTTTGCCGTACTGATCTTGTACACGCTTGATGTCGACGCGCTTGCGATCGTTCCCCCTGAGAACACCAGTGAGGTGATGACGCACAAGAAAGCGCTGACAATCGTTATTTTGGCTTTCATTTACTTCCCTTCCATGTTTGGTTTACTTCGTCGAGGTCGTTCGACCTCTTCAATTCACGGTGACGACCGGCTCTCACGAGGAGATTCCGGCCCAACTTGAGCGTTGCCATGACTACGACAGCGCGAGTGTGGTGTCTCCTTTCCCCTCAGAATCTGGTGTGGCACTTCGATCCTGGCCAGCGAGGAGGCCCTCGCGAGCTCGGCTAGTTCCCTCGGGCGCGCGCGGCTTCACTCGCACGACGTGGCGCGACAAGCGCGTCAACAAGCCCATGAGTCCATCGGGCATGACGAACATGAGAATGATCAGGATCGTCCCGAAGAACAGACCCTCGGTCTGGCCTTGGCGCAGGCCCTCGGTCCAGTGGGGAATGTAGATGATGGCGAGTCCACCGATGATGGGACCAACCACCGTAGCGACGCCACCGATGACGAGCCCGGTGATGAGCGTGATCGACAGGGTGAGCGTGAAGGAGGAGTCGGCGGACAACGAGCCGAGATACATCGCGAACACCGAGCCCGCGACACCAGTGACGGCGGCGGAGATGCCGAAGGTGAACAGCTTGATCCACGCCAGATTGACACCCACGGCGGTGGCCGCGATCTCGCGGTCTCGAGTAGCGCGCATCGCTAGGCCGGTTCGTCCTCGAGTCAGGTTGGCGCAGAGTACCAGCACGAGTGCGAGCAAGAACGCGGCGATCCAGTAGTAGTACTCGAACCGGTTCTGGATCCCGATACCCGTCCAGTGCGGTGGGAGTAGTTGGAAGAGATTGACGTTGAGCCCAAGGGTTCCCCCGGTAAGTCCTGGGAACCGGTCGATGATCTCGGGGAAGGCCACGGCGAGCGCCAGTGTCACCAACGCGAGATTGATGCCGCGGATTCGAAGTGCCGGCAGACCGACGATGAGCCCAAAGATGAAGCAGATCAAGAATGAGATGGCGAAGGTCCAGAGTGGGTTCCAGTTTTGCTCCGAAACCAGGATGCCCGTCGTGTACGCGCCGATGCCGAAGAAGGCCGAGTGGCCGATCGACAGCATGCCGGTGTATCCGGTCACGAGGTTGAGGCCCGCGATCGCGCTCGCGTAGATCAAGGCTTCGGTGAGCAGGCCGACCTGAAAGGAGTTCGTCCTCGAGCCCAGGATTGCGAGCCCCGCGAGCAGCGCGACACCAAAGATCTGTAAGGACCGGTGTACGGCCGAACCCTGGTTGATCAGCAGCGGCAGTGGGGCCCTTGAAGGTTCGCGCGACATCGTCATACTCGCTCAACTTCCTTTGAACCGAAGAGTCCCTGGGGCCGTACGAGAAGGACGAGGACAATGGCCACGAAGGCGATCGCCTCCTGGAGTTGTCCACCGATGGCCGGCACGTAGCCCGAAAGGAGCGATTCGACGATGCCCATCAGCAGCCCAGCCGACACCGCGCCTCCGGGCGAATCGAGACCACCGAAGAGCGCGGCCGCGGAGGCCTGGATGAGGATCGGAAACATCTCGCCGACCCCGAGCGAATCGGGCGTCAGTGGCGTGAGCAGAATGCCGGCGACTGCACCGATCGCGGCGGCAAAGCCCCACCCGAGCAGCAGGATTCGACCAACGGGGATGCCCGAGAGTGACGCCGACTCGCGGTTGGAGGCGGTAGCGCGCATGTGGAGTCCTAGGCGCGTGTGGTTGAACAACTGGAACATCGCGCCGACCAGCACGGCGACCAAGATCCACAGCCCGAGGTTCGCCCAGTACAGTCGTGCGCCGCCCACCGTGACGAAGGACGAGACCGAATTGGGAAAGAGGCTGGGCATCGAGTAGTTCTGGTTGCCCCACAGGATGCCGTCGAGGGAGTTGAGCGCGAGAAAGAGTCCCAGGAGAACGATCAGGGTGGCGAGCAGACCCCGGCGCTCGATGGGGCGGATGAGGACGCGCTCGGTCACCGCGCCCAGTACGAAACCTGCTGCGGTCGCGATCAGCAGGCAAAGGACGACCGGCACGTTCTTGGTGGTGAGTCCCCAGGCGATGTACGTGGTGAAGAGGGCCATCTCCCCTTGCGCGAAGTTGATGGTGCCGGTGCCACGAAAGACCATGACGAGCGCCAGCGCCAGCGCCGCGAAGATGGCCCCGTTGCTGATGCCGTCGAACAGATATTCGAGGAAGAGTTGCACGCGACCTCCCTAATACCCGAGATACGCTCGGCGCACGGCGTCGCTGTCGCGCAGCGACGCCGCCGTACCTTCGGTGACAACAGTTCCCGCTTCGAGCAGGTAGGCGCGGCTGGCGATCTCGAGAGCCAGTTGGGCGTTCTGCTCCACGATCAACATCGCCATCTTCTGCTCGGCGTTGATACGCGTGAGCAACGCGAAGACCTCGCGTACGACTATGGGTGCCAGGCCGAGACTGGGCTCGTCGCACAGGAGCAGGCGGGGGCGATTCATCAAGGCCCGGGCGATCGCGAGCATCTGCTGTTCGCCGCCAGAGAGCGTCCCTGCTGGTTGTTTCTTGCGTTCGGCGAGCCTGGGAAACACCTCGTACCACTGCTCGAGGTCTTCCTTCACGCCCGCGCGGTCTCGGCGCGTGGCTGCACCCACGTAGAGGTTGTCCTCGACACTCAACTTGGCGAAGGTGCCGCGTCCCTGGGGCACCAGTGCGATACCGGCTTTCACCACTTTGTCGGGATTCATGCCGATGATCGACTTCCCATCGAGGGAGATAGCACCCTTGGCGGAGATGAGTCCGGCGATCGCTCGCATGGTCGTGGTCTTGCCGGCGCCGTTGGCCCCGAGGACTACGACGATCTCACCTTCCATGACGTTGAGCGATATGCCGTGCAATACCATGGATGGGCCATAGCCGCCGTAGAGTTCGGTGATCTCGAGCAGGCTCATGACGCACGCCCCAGGTACGCGTCGAGCACTTTGGGATTGTCGCGCACCTCATCGGGGCGTCCGTCAGCGATCTTCTCGCCGTTGTCCATGACCACCACGTGGTCCGTGATGCCCATCACGAGGCCCATGTGGTGCTCGACGAGCAGCACCGAAAGTTTGAACTCCTCACGGACGTGCTTGATGAGGTCACCCAGTTCAGCGACCTCTCCGTGGGTGAGGCCCCCTGCGGGCTCGTCGAGCAACAGCATCCGTGGACGCGACGCGAGCGCTCTGGCCAGTTCGACGCGCTTCAATGTGCCAAAGGGCAGTCCCCCGGCCTTTTCGAAGGCCACGTCTTCGAGGTCGAGGCGGCGAAGTATCTCGTAGGCCTCGTCTCGGAGCTCCCGGTCGCGCCGTAGCGCTGGCGGCCACCACACGGCAGATTCGAGCAGGCTCACCCGAGCGCGAGAATGGGCACCGGTGACCGTGTTTTCGAGCACGGTCATCGTGGGGAAGAGTGCCAGGTTCTGGAAGGTTCGCGCGATGCCGAGCCGAACGACCTGATAGGCGCGAGCTGCCAGCAGGTCGGCTCCATCGAAGGCGATGTGACCCGAGTTCGGCTGCAGGATCCGAGTTATGACGTTGAACAGCGTGGTCTTTCCCGCACCGTTGGGTCCAATGAGTCCGCAGATCTCACCGTCCGCCACTTCGGTACTGAAGTTGTCGACCGCCTTCACCCCGCCGAAACGGACGGTCACGCCATCGATCGTTAGCATCGGCCCCCCCGATTCTGCTTCCGTGCCACTTAACTATAATTAACAGAGAAACTACAACTACGAGAGACTATATGCGCAAGCCCGGCCCGTCAAGGTGGAACGGCCCGCCCGGTCTCGGTCCCGCCGCGATTCGGGCATCTCGTCGCGGCGTCCCTGGTCCGCGTCGGTGACCAGCCGGTGACGCGGACAGAACCCCCGTACGTCGGTGTCGGACGGTTCTTCCAACGGACACCTACGCGGGTTCCTTGATCGTGATGCCACCGTCGACGACGATGGTCTGTCCGGTTATATAGGCGGCCGCCTTGGACGCGAGGAAGACGGCAACGCCGCCGACATCCTCTGGTTGGCCGATCCGGTGGACCGGCGTGCCCTCCTCGACGTTCTTGAGCAACTTCTCGTTTTCCCAGAGCGCTCGCGACATATCGGTCTTGATCAAGCCCGGGGCGATGCAGTTGGCGCGGATGCCACGCGATCCCCATTCAATGGCGAGGCTCTTGGTCATCGAGGAGTCGGCCGCCTTGGAGATGCCGTAGATGGCGAGGGTGTTGCTGCCCTGGTTGCCGCCGATCGAAGAGATCAGGATGATGTTGCCGCCGCCACCCTTGGCCATAAGCGGTGCCGCCATCCGGGTGAGCAGGAAGGTCGACTTCACGTTGCAGTTCATGATCCGGTCGTAAGCGTCCTCGGGCATTGTTTCCATGGGCCCGAAGTAGGGGTTCACCGCCGCGTTGCACACCAGGATGTCGAGTCGACCCCAGGTCGCCACGGTCTGGTCCACCAAGTTTTGCAATTGGGCGGGATCGGCAACATTGCACGGTACGGCGATCGCCTCGCCGCCCGCTTCGGTGATCGCGGCCACGACGTTGTCGCACGCCTCGGCCTTGCGGCTCGAGATAACAACTTTGGCCCCCGCGCGGGACATGCTTTCGGCGATCGATCGGCCGATACCGCGGCTCGAGCCGGTGATTATGGCGACTTTTCCTGACAGGTCAAACATGAATGCCTCTATTTCTCGGTGTCACGTCAACGCTCGACGTGAAATGGTCTAGAACTGACTGCTGAGCCATTCCTCCCGGAACACATGGTCGAAGGCGCAGCGACTCGTGACGTTGCCTCCTAGGGATTGAATGTCGTGCGCAGATCGCGCTTGAGGACTTTGCCAACGGGATTGCGTGGAAGTGATTCGACGATCTCGAGCCGTTCGGGCAGTTTGAAGGTGGCAATGCCGAGCTCGCGAAGGTAGGCGATGATCTCATCCAGCGCGGGAACCTCTCCTGGTCGAGGCACGACCACCGCGCACGCCTTCTCGCCGAGGATCTCGTCGGGGTAGGCAATGACCGCGACATCAGCGACCTTGGGATGGCCCGCGATGAAGGTCTCGAGTTCGGACGCCGAGATCTTCATGCCGCCTCGCACGACGAGGTCCTTGGACCTGTCGACGTAGTGCAGGTACTGCAGTTCATCGCCCGCGATCTCGAGCAGGTCGCCGGTGATCATGAAGCCTTCGTCATCGAAGGGATCCTGGACGCCCGAGGCGGGAAGGTAGCCAGCAAAGACCGTCGGACCCTTGATCAAGAGCTCCCCGGGCTTGCCTGGTTCGAGGATCTCCTCGCGGGTCGAGATGTCCACGATCTTTACCTGGGTCCATTCGGCCACTCTGAAGGACCACTTGTGATTCGCCACGCCGTAACGAGGGAAGTACATCGCTCGTTCGGTGGGATCGGGGATGTCGACGGGTCCGCTGAAGAGCACGATTCCCTCGTTGGAACCGTAGAGGTTCAGGATCTCGATCCCGTACTTGTCGCGCCAGCCCTGGAGAAGGGAAGGCGCCAGCGGCGTGGACCCCGAACCCAACAGGCGAAGTGACGAGATGTCGGCGTTGGCGAGCAGCGCCTCGTTCTGTAGCAATTGGGTCAGCAGGGCGGGCGGCGCCACGGTGTAGGTCGCTCGATACTTCGACACCTGCTCGAGGAAGGTGGCTAGGTCAAAGGGGTGGTGTTGGACCAACACCCCGCCGACGCGAAGCCAGGGCAGGAACATCCCGTTGATGCCGGCCATGTTGACCATGGGGAACGGGTTGATCAGGACGTCGTCCTTGGTGAGCTGCGGAGCCTCCACGGTCGTCCAGTGCATCGCGATCCAGTCGTAGTGGGTGCGCGGCACCCCCTTGGGAGTGCTCTCGGTGCCCGAGGTCCAGCAGATGGTGACGCAGTCATTCGGGTCTGGCTTGAAGGTTTCACGAAACTTCGCGAGCGCGGAACGGTCGTTGGCCGAAGCGATGCGCTGGTCGAGCCCGATCACTCCTTCGGGGAGCGAGTCACCGAAAGCGAGGATGTGCTTCAACGACGGTATGGCGTCACGCAGGTTAACGAGTTCACGGGCCGCTTCGCGCGTCTTGCCGATCCGAGTGGAGGTGACGAATACTTTGACGTTCGCGACATTGCTGAGCTGGGTCAACTCGTGGGAACGATACTGAACCGGATAGGGGGTGACGATGGCGCCGAGGCGCAGCACCGCGAGGAACGTTATGACGATTTCTACGCAATTGGGCAGTTGGACGCCGACGACGTCACCGGTCTCGACACCCTCGTCAAGCAGGACCTGGGCCATGCGGTCGACTTGATCTTCGAGCTCAGCCCAGGTCAGTTCGCGAAAGGGCCCTTCGACGAGGTCGGCTCGGTTGAGCGGATCCACGAGAGCCAGGGCATCGGGGTCTTCGAGGACCCGCTGATCGAACAGATCACCGATCAGATCGTCGACCCAATAACCCTTGCTTCGATAGTCGGCCACGCGCTCGGCTGAGTGCAGTCCCATCATCTCCTCCTCAAGAAATCTTGATCGTCGACACTTTGCCTGTTGTTCACTTCACCTCTCCCTTGGAGAGGTCGGACGCTCTTGCGAGGGACTCTAACGTGTGGACGCCGCCCGGGTCTGACTCGACCGACGAGGGGACCACGATGACCTCGTCTACTCCGGCTTGGGCGTAACTGACGAGACCAGCCCTGACTGCGTCGAGGTCGCCGATCAACGAGACCGACTTCACCAACTCGTCGGGTATCGCAGCGAGGAGGTCCCTCGGATGTGGGCCTTGCCGAGCGAAGGAGACGACGTCCGCGAAACCCGCCTCGCTGAACATCTCGCCGTAGCCGGGTGCGGCCAGGTACCCAACGATGCCACGACGCAACTGTTCTAAGGAGTCGGCGCTCGGATCCACGGCGGCGGTGACCCACGCGGCAACGCGTGGCGCACTGAAGCCAGCCCGTTGTGCGTCCTCGCGCATCGCTTGAGCGAGGCGGCCCGCCAGCTGGGGCGTGACCAGGTTCACGACCATGCGGTCGGCCATTGTCGCAGCGACATTGATCGCGCCCGCACCGAACGCCGCAATGGTCAGCTCGGAGTGCGGGGCCGCCGCTCGCAAGCGGTATCCCTGGCTGCGCAGAACCTCTCCCTCGAGATGCAACTTCTCGCCGGCGAGCAGAACGCGTAGTGCTGTTGCCATCTCGCGAAGCGCGAGCGCCGGGCGGTGCTGGACGCGGCCGTGCCACTGTTCGACGACGAGAGGACTTGACGAACCGATCGCCACGTTCACCCGGCGTCCGGTCAGTTCGGCGACCGAGGCGACACCCATGGCGATCATCACCGGATCGCGCACGGCCACCGCGAACGGTCCGAGGGTCAGCGGTATGTGCTTCGTGCGTTCGGCGATCAAGGCACCGAGCGCGAACGCGTCGTAGGTTGCCATCTCGCCGATCCAGAGGTCGTCAAAGCCGAGCCGGTCAGCGGCGAGGGCAGTCACCAGGACCTCGTCCGAGGGACGGTCCTGCCAAAGTCCCAGCGAGACGCCTAAGGAGGGTAGCCGTGCGTTGGTCATGGCTCTTGTCGTTCCACGCCCCATTTAACACTCTGGTGTGCAACGCGGTACTGGCATGAGTGTTCGACGTCGGCAACGTGGGGAAATCCAGCGGACCAATGAGGCGCTTCTTGGGTGCACGAATTGGTGCTTAGACCGTGACAGACGTGAGTATCCGACAACGCGAACTGTGGCCAGTGGTCCATGGTCACGACTCTGTCCCCCAACTGTGAGTGCCAATTGTTCCATCAACCTATCACTCCGATAATTGAAGTGTGTTGCCGGAATCGACGGCGACGCTGAACGTCGCGACATCGCTCGTGATGCCACGGGGATCCCTCTGCGCCGTCAGTTCCTACCGCATCAAGAATCATCAGAAAACATAAGGATTCGTAGCGACGGCGGCTCGCGTTGTTCGATCGTTCGCGAACGAGCACGTGTGCGTTCGAAGCGTGCCCGGTGATGCTGCACGAACTTTCTCCGATCATGTTCGGACTTTCGCGTTGACGACCGTGACGACAAGAGATTGGAACGTCGCGCAGGTCATGTACGCAAAATGTGACTTTTGTCCTTTTTGCAAACTGGTGTGGCTTCAAGCCGCAGTAAGTATGTCGAGTGAGAGGTGTGGTGTCGTCTGGACCAACCGGCCTGATGAGCAGGAAATGAAAGGAAAATGGGAGAATCAAACTCTGCGTCGCACGTCGTGGAGAGCGACGTGGATCGTCTCGTTCGCAGCGCGACGTGTCAACTCGCCACTCGTGCGAATCGTTCGCGCGGGACGA
>Ga0224532_1000016_pt1 | contig 47502 bp, 38 predicted proteins | sample 714E115metaG_FD_179902 | JGI IMG/M metagenome (GOLD analysis project Ga0224532, IMG submission 179902) | Peat soil microbial communities from Stordalen Mire, Sweden - 717 E1 1-5 | ecosystem: Environmental > Terrestrial > Soil > Wetlands > Peat | place: Sweden: Norrbotten County, Stordalen Mire... | reverse complement strand
TCGAGCACTTCTTCGACGTACTCGACGTCCTCGACGTCCTCGACCCCCTCGAGGTCGTCCTCGTCCCCCACTATTTCTTCGTCAAAGCCCTCGGCGAGTTCTTCTTCATCGAATACTTCTTCTGTGTCGCCATCACTAGCCATAAAGTTCCTTCTCTGTAGCGCTGGCAGTGTAGAACCTTTTGGAGGCTCCGCGCGGCCCTTCAGTATAAAGAATTCGTAACCTTCTCGAAACGTCAGCGATTTTGGCGATTTCTTTCGGCGGAGCGCTCGGATTCGAGTCGTTCGAGGTCGGTATCGGAATAATCGATATAGGTCATCGCTCCAGCAATTGCTCGATGTCCGGCTTGTTCCTTGATGAGTCGGGCCATCTCGTGCGCGACGCGCCGGTAACTCGGGTGACCCTGGGGACCTGAACGCAACTCGATCAGGTGCATCGCCTCTCGAGCGTTCATCTGAATCTCGTAACGGATGCGAAACGCGAGCGCGACGCAGTACTGGCTCTGCTCGGGGAACTCCTCGCGCATGTCGTTGAACAAGTCGGCCGAACGATGTAGTGACTCCTCGAAGCGAGGTGCGAGACCCGCTTCGCGCACGAGCTCGGGCACGTCATAACCGAGCTCAACCGTGAGTGATTGCCACTCAATGGTGAGCAGACGGTGGCGTTGCAGGTCGCGAAAGGCGCCGTAGTCGGTCACCAGTTCGAAGCGGTAGTCGGTGGCCTCGAAGGCTCGTCCGGGACGGTGGCGCCGATTGGCGCGCTGGCCCACGTAGGTGGCGAGCAGTCGAGCCCGTTCGTCTGGTCCGAGTGACGCGACGGTCTTGACGACGTCGTCGTGACTGGCGGTGGAATTGGCGAAGGCAATCGCCTCGAGGATGCGTTCTTCGCCTTCGGGGTCGAAATTGACCAGTCGCACGCTCTCCATTGGTTCGTGGCGGTGCGCGTCGAACATCGAGGCCACGAGTTCGCGCGTGGCGCTCTTGGTGGCGCTGAGGTAGTCGGTCCAGGCGAGGCCGCGTTCGGGCACGTCGAGGCGCTTGAGGAACGACGGAATAACCTTGCGCAGTTCCTCCAGCATGAGGTTTGCGTACTCGTGCACCTCGGGCAAAGGGTGCGCGCGCATGCGCAACAGCAGTGCCTCGTAGGCCTGACCCGACGCATAGATGCCCAGGTTCGAGAGTGCACTCGCGGGCAGGAGTCCACGCACCGCGTCGAGCGCTTTGGCGCGGATGGCCTGGCGGTAGACGAAATCGGTATCCTCGGGGGTCTTGGGAAACTTCTTGGCGACGAAGTCGGTCAACAACGGTAAGAGTTCGGCGTAGGTGTCAAACATGCGGTCCATCTCACCCACGTAGCGAGCGCCGAACCGCGACTCGAGCACGTCGTGGTCGCGATAGAAGCGGTAGTGGCCGTTGCCGAGTCGCTTGTCGTAGCCGAGGTAGCGCGTGGACTGCTCGAGGTAACTCATCAGTCGACCCCACTCGAGCACTTTGGTGAGGATGTTGCTCGCCTGTTCGCAGGCCAGGTGCACGCCGCCTAGCTGGGCCACCGAATCATCGCCGTACTCGACGAAGATCTTCTGGTAGAGGTCGTCGGCGCGCGCAAGGCCGACCGTGGCGTCAATGGTGACGTCGCCGTCAAGGTCGAGATCACCAACGAATTCATCCAGGAACAACCGTCGCAAGCTCTTAGAGGAGCGCGAGTAGCGCGCGAAGAGGGCACCCTTGACCACCTCGGGCAGGTTCACCAGGGCGAAAACCGGACCGTCCAGATTCGTGAAATAACGTCGCAGAACGGACGCTTCCGCGTCCGTGAACTGTTCGGCGACGTAGGGATGCATGGAGTAACGAGATTAGGGGCGAAACTAGCCGTGCGGGTGGACGCTCGAAGCGCCCGCCACCACACTGCGTAACACGGCGTCTCGGGCCGCGATGGCCACGTCGGCCACGCCGGTCTGGGAGTCCATGCGTGCCAGTTGCTCGCACAGGTCGGCCACCTGTTTGGCGTTCCTCACGAAGTCGCCCGGGGACGTCTGGCCGATCTCCACGTCAGCGAGATCGAGCACGGTCCCGAGCGAGGCTCCCCTCGCCCAGGCGGCGATCGTGGTGGCGAACTTCGCGTCGGGCTCTTTAGCGTGAGGCACGCCGTAACGGTCCTCCACGTCGCTGATCGACGCGCTGATCATGCGGATCTCGTGGGTGCGCTCGACGAGATCGCCGCGGCGTACCTGGCCGAGACGGTCGTTCAGGGTCTTCTTCTTCTTGGTCGTGACCTGTCTCGCGGCATTCACGGTGCGAGAGGCACGTTTGGACTCAAAGACGAAGCACGACAAGACGCCAGCCAACTGGGAGGGTTCGAGGTCCTCGAAGACACCGGCCGTGATCGACTCGGCGATGAGCAGGTCACACTCGTGATAGATCGAGCGAAGGAGTTGGCCCTGTACCGTGAGCGTCCAACCTGAGGCGTAGCCGAGTTCTTCGAGCACCCGGTGGCGCGCGATCATTTGGTCACCGAGGGGACGTTTGGTGCCGCTGGGGCGATGGTCGGTCTCGAACTGAGCGAACGAGCGCTGCACGACCTCGAGGGCGGTATCGAACTCGAAGTGGTTGATCAGGTTCGCGGTGAAGTTGTAGGTAGGGCGAAACGAGGAATGCAAGTCCGACGGCGGCGCGAGTGCGACGCGCCCGACGTCCGACAGCGCTACCTCGTTAGCGAAGCAGACAATGGCGTGCCCCTCGTCGTCCAGACCACGTCGACCAGCTCGGCCGGTCATCTGAGAGAACTCGCCGCTCGTGAGGAACTTTCGACCGGCGTCGGAGTACTTGGAGAACTTCTCCAGGGCGACCGAACGCGCGGGCATGTTGACTCCGAGGGCCAAGGTCTCGGTGGCGAAGACCACCGCCAGGAGATTTCGTTCGAAGCAGACCTCAACGATTTCGCGAAACGCAGGAACCATGCCCGCGTGATGCATCGCGAGACCTCGGCGCAGACAATCAATGAAGTCCGCATATTCGAGCGCCTGGAGGTCGTCGTGGGAAAAACCCATGAGTCGTGACTCGGCGATGATCTCAATCTCGCGGCGTTCTTCGGGAGAGGTGAACAGTAACCCGTCGCGACGACATTGGTGGACCGCGTCATCACACGCCGCTCGAGAGAAGATGAAGACGATCACCGGCAACAGGTCGTCGCGCTCGAGGGCCATCAGGAGTTCGCTGCGACGGGGCGAGCGAAACGGGGGTGGCGGTGCGCTGGTCTTGGGTCCCTTCCACTTAGGGCCGGGCCGGAAACGCCGCGTCGCCTTCATCACGTTGTCGATCCGTCTTGCCTCGTTGGAGAGTTGGGTGCCGTCGAGCAGGTCGACGATGTCGGCCATGGGCTGGCCGCGGCGCACGATCGCGAGGTGGCTGTGGAGTTGGATGGGGCGCGTCTGCTCGATCACGACGCTCGTGGGACCTCGCACCTGTTCAAACCAGTCGCCGAGGAAGCGCGCGTTCCCAATCGTCGCCGACAGCGCCACGAAACGCACCGCAGAAGGTGTCAGGATCAGTACTTCTTCCCAGACTCCCCCACGAAACGGGTCCTGAAGATAGTGAACCTCATCGAGTATCACCAGTCCGAGCGTCATCAGTTGGTCGGATTCGGTCAGCAACATGTTGCGCAAGACCTCGGTCGTCATGACGATCACGTCAGCTCCGCGGTTCACCGAGGTGTCGCCCGTCAGCAGACCCACGCGATCGTCACCGTAGAGTCCACAGAGCTCCTTGTACTTCTGGTTCGACAGGGCTTTGAGAGGCGTGGTGTAGAAGGCTCGCTCGCCGCGTTCGAGCACTCGGCCTATGGCGTAGTTCGCGATCAAGGTCTTGCCCGAACCAGTGGGGGCACTTACGAGGACGTTGACGTTCTGGTCCACGGCGTCGATTGCCTCGAGTTGAAACGGGTCCAGGCCAAAGCCGAGCGCGTCGACGAATATGTTCCGGTAGTCGGTGGGGATCACTTCTTTAGCAACTTACCCACTCCGATGGCCATGAAGTAGAAGACCGTCAGGGGTATCGCGAGCGCGAGCATCGAGAACGGGTCGCTGCTGGGTGTCACCACCGCGGAGAAGACCGTGATCGTGATCAGGGCGTAGCGCCAACCGCGCAACAGTGCGTTGGGAGTGACGAGGCCCGCCAATTCCAGCGCGACCAGCACCACCGGAAATTCGAACGTCAGCCCGAAGATCACCATCATCAAGACGAAGAGGCTGAGATATTGGTTGGGGTTGTACTCGTAGATCAGCGTGTGGCCGCCGATCGATTCGAGCCAGGAGATCGCGCGCTGGAAGATGAAGTACGCCAGCACGACCCCACCGCAGAAGAACACCAGTGACGAGAGCACGAAGGGCAAGGCGTAGCGCCGCTCACGGGCCTTGAGGCCGGGTGTGATGAAACGCCACGTTTCCCAGAGCAAGATGGGCAGGGCGATCACGAAGCCCCCGAAGAACGCGATCTTGATCCGAAGCGTGAGACCGTCGAGAGGATTCGTGGCGAGAAAGGCGCAGTGTTTCGGCGCGGCGTGACAGTAGGGCTCTTGGAGCACGTGCAGGAGATGAGGATAGAACACGAACGCCAAGGTGCCAAAGACCAGCACCGCGGCTGAACAAATCATGAATCGCTGGCGCGCCTCGGCCAAGTGTTCGGCCAATGTCATACCAGTCGCAGCTTTACGAAATTTCGACACGCTCGGCCTAGTTCAGCGAGGGATCGGGTGGCAGGAGAATATCGGTACGGGGTTTGGGAATGGGTGGTGGAACGACGTCGGGCACGATGATCGGCTCATTGGCCGGCGCCGGGGCCGCGTCGGCACTCACCTTGGCGGCTTCGGTCGCTTCCTTCTGATCGACTCGGTCCGCCAGCTGGTTCAGCATGTTTACGGGGCTGCGCGCAATGCGAGCGATGTCGTTGGCACTGGGCAGGTCTGGGATGACTTCACGGACCTCGGTCTCGACTCGTTCCTGTAGTCGTTTCAGTGCGCGCCAACTCGAGCCCAGTTTGTGAGCTACATCGGGAAGTTTGTCCGGGCCGAGGAGCAACAGGACCACGGCCACGATAATCATGATCTTTACGGGACTCAAACTGAACACGCCCCCATTGTAGGGGGGCGACTGCGTGAATCTTTAGAGCAGGCCGATCCTCGAGAACGGCCAAATCCTGATGAAGGCGCGACCAACGATGTACGAGCGCGGCACGGGCCCCCAGTAGCGACTGTCACAGGAATCGGGGTAGTTGTCGCCCATCATGAAGTACGAGTTCTTGGGCACCACGACGTTGCCAATGGCCCTGCCGAGTGGTTCGTAATGGGTCCAGGTGATCTTGAGCGGCTTGCCGTTGACGTAGATGGTGTTGCCCTTGGACGTCAGATGGTCGCCCGGTAGCCCGATGACGCGCTTGACGAGGTCCGGTACGGGCGTGCCACAATTCTCGGCCGGTGGCGCTCGAAAGACCAGAATGTCTCCTCGATGGATCGAACCGAAATCCAGGCTCAACTTCGAGACCATGATTCGATCCCCGATCTGCAGGGTTGGTTCCATCGACGCCGAAGGTATGAAGTACGTCTGAAGTACGAAGGTGCGCATGAAGAACGACACCAGTACCGCGAGGATGACGATGGCCCCCCACTCGATGAGCGTGCGACGACCCGAACGCAACCTGCGGGGTTTCGCCGGCGGAGTCTCGAGTTCTTCGGTCGGAGCGTCCTCGCTCACGGGTTCGTCGACGATCTCATTAGGCACGCAGTAAGGCTAGTCGGCCTAACCGTGTCGTTCGAGCGAGCTCAGGAGCTTCTGGAATCGTTCGTCGTTGCTCTTGAAGGGATCTTTCAGTAACACCGTGCGTTGCATCTCGTCGTTCAACTTCAAGTGAACCCAATCAACGGTGTAGTCGCGACGCCATTCCTTCGCGGCCTTGATGAAATTACCGCGCATGTGGGCGCGCGTCGTCGAAGGAGGCACGTGTGAAGCGATGTTGATCTCGTCGTCACTCACCATGCGAGTAAAGTGTCCTCTCGCTTGACGTCGGTAGTAGAGGCCGCGCTGCAGGTCGGTGTCGTGATAGAGCAGATCGATCAGGGCGATTTTCGGGTCGCTGAGTTCGACGCCGCTACGCTCTCGCTCTCGTTCAATGATCTGCAACTTGGCGATCCAGTCCACTCGGTCGCTCAAACCCATGGGATCGCTGCGGTATTGCTCAATGACCTCGCGCCATAGACGTACCGCATTCACCTGATCAGCCGGGACGTCGCGACTGCGAATGAAGAGCTCGGCTCGTTCGCACAAGTCCTCTTGGATCTCGAGGGCGGTCATGTCGCGGCCGCTCAAGAGCCTGACCGGTTCCTTGCTCCAAAGGTCGTAGGAGATGTCACGCAGTGCGTTGATCGGTGAGGCCATGTTGAAATCACGCAGCACCGTGTTCTTGTCCTCGATCATCGCGAGCACCACCGCCGCGGTACCGATCTTCAGGTACGTCGCGAACTCACTCATGTTCGAATCGCCCACGATGACGTGGAGACGGCGGTACTTCTCGGGATCCGCGTGTGGCTCGTCGCGGGTGTTGATGATGGGGCGACTGCGCGTGGTCGCCGAAGAGATGGCTTCCCAGATGTGTTCGGCGCGTTGGCTCATTGAGTACGTGGTGCCCTTGGCATTGGTGACGACCTTGCCGGCGCCAGTGAAAATCTGACGACTGATCAGATACGGGATGAAGACCTGCTCGAGGCGTGAGAGGTCTTCGATTCGGTCGATGCAGTAGTTCTCGTGGCACCCATAGGAGTTGCCCGTCGAGTCGGTGTTGTTCTTGAACAGGAAGATCTCGCCACGGATGCCCTCGTCAGCCAACTGCCCTTGGGCGTAGTCGACGAGCTCGCGAAGGATTGCTTCACCAGCCTTGTCCTGGGCCACGACGTCGACCAGTGTGTCGCACTCGGCCGTGGCGTACTCGGGGTGACTGCCCACGTCGAGGTACAAGCGACTTCCGTTCTCCAAAAACACGTTGCTCGATCGACCCCAAGCCACGACCTTTCGAAAGAGGAAGCGCGAAACCTCGTCCGGACTCAGACGACGCTGTCCGCGCAACGAGAAGGTGATGCCGTATTCGGTTTCGATGCCGTAGATCCTCCGCAGCATGGTCTCACCGTTGCTGATCGCTCAGCGCAGGAGCTCACTGACTTCATCGTCGCTAAGGCGTGTAAAGGTGCGTCGTGAACCGCGGTCTTCGAGGATGCCCACCTCGAGCTCGGAGGTGGCGATCGTGCGTTCGGGCCCCGCGAGAGCATCGACGGCATTCTTCAACGTCTCTCGCAGCGGATGGACGACTTCTTCGGTGGCTGCGAATCGTTCACGGATCGTCTCGGCGTCGCCGCCGAGCACGGCAAATCGCGTCTCGTCTGAGATAGTGCCCTCGTAGGCAATTCGGTAGAGCTTCGTGGGACGAATCTTGTTGCCGAGTTGGGCAACGAGGATCTCGACCTCGAGGGGTTTCTGGCCTTCGGTGAACATGTCACCCAAGTGCTGGGCGTAGTAGTTGGCGAGTGCTCGCGCGTCGACGTCCTCACGCGAATAGGTGAAGCCGGTGCCGTCGGCCCAGCGGATTCCCGCCTCACGGAGTCGGTCGAACTCGTTGTACTTTCCTACTCCCGCGAACGCGATGCGGTCGTAGATCTCAGAGATCTTGTTGAGCGAGGCGGAAGGGTTCTCCGCAACCAGGAGCACGCCGACGTCATAGAGTGCCGCGACCAATGATCGTCCCCGGGCAATTCCCTTTTGGGCGAATTCTGCTCGGTCTTTGGTGAGTTGTTCGGGCGAGACGTAGAAGTAGTTGCTCATCGCAACGTGCCTCCCGCGACGCCACCCGATTGGGTACGGCGCTCGTTGATCGCCCGAAAGCGGGCCGCGATGTCATCGTTGTCGAGTTCTTGGAAACCCTCGCTGGTAATGGTGACCATCATCGGATAGATGTTGCGTACGAAGTCCGGTCCACCCGTCGAGGGATCATTGTCCCCGGCTTCGTAGAGGGCCAGCGCCCCGAGTTCGAGCGCGGCTTCACGGTCCAGGTCCGTGCGAAACCCGAGGCGCAACGCGCTCTCGGCGAACGGGGTTCCCGACCCGATGGTCGCGAAGTCAAAGCGCTCGTAGCAACCGCCCGCCCCGTCGTACTCGAAGATTCTTCCCACCTGGTGGCTCGGATCCCAACCCGCGAGCAGCGGCATCACGATGAGCGGAGTGGACAGATTGTTGCGCTGGACGATTGGCGAGAGGTAGTTCGCCTTGCCCTCGAGACTGAGGGCCGAGTCGGTCATCTTCTCGTAGTGCTCGAAGGAGAGCTGCGCCATACGGATGAATTCGATGCCTCGCGCCGCGGTACCCGAGATGGCGATCGCGGTGAAGCGGTCAGCCGGTTCGATCTTTCGCACGTCGCGACTCGCGATGTAGTGGCTCGTCGCCTGACGGTCCCCCACCATGACGATGCCCTGGTTGAAACGCACGGCGATGACGGTCGTGGCGTGCGCGGACATCTCGCTGGTGGGACTCGTCGCGGTGTTCAGTCCCGCGGACTGCGCGTACTGGAAAAACGACGGCCCAGGATCGTTATGGGCGTCAAACAGCGGAAGCCCCACAACTACTCGCCGCCTTTTTGCACGTAGTTACGAACGAACTCCTCGGCGTTCTCTTCGAGGACCTCGTCGATCTCATCAAGGAGGTCGTCGAGGTCCGCCTTCAACTGGTCGCCCTTGGAGGCGTCCACGTTCACGTCGTGGGCGGTGTCCGTTTCACGCTCGGTGCGCTGCTTTTGGATTCGCTCTTGTTCTGCCATACGTCTGTTCTACCTGTCTAGCGCTTGAAGAAGTTCATTCGCTGTCGAACTTACTTCTAACAAGTCCTCGGTTAGTGCCGCCGTGCCCCGCAAGGGGTCCATCATTGGTACCCGCTGGAGTGGGCCCTCACCGAGGTCAAAAACGACCGAATCCCAGTTCGCGGCGGCAATTTGGTCCGGATAGCGGGCCACGCACTGGCCCCGAAAATAGGCCCTCGTCGTGCGAGGTGGGTTGTGAACCGCTTCACGAACTTCATCATTTTGTAACAGGCTCTTGAGTCCCACGCGCTGTGCGAGTGACTTCTCGGGGCGTAGGTCGTGGTACTGCAGATCAATCGCGCGCAACTTCGCGTCGTGCACGCTCAAGTCGTAGCGCTCGCGAATGCCGTTGACGATGCGTTGCTTGGCAACCCAGTCAACGCGGTCCGCCACCGAGTCGGGGTCGTCGCGTACACCGTCGAGCATCTCTCGCCATTCTTGGAGCACCAGGGCGACTTCGTCCTCGTCGCCTACGGCCTCGCCCCCCGACTTCTTCGCGTAAGCGCTCGCGAGTTCCCATAACTCGTCTTGAAAGTCCCACGCGCTTCGCCAGCGATTGTCGTCACAGATCTCGACTGCTCGAAGGGTGGTGTCAAGGGAGAAGGCGCGCACCGCGCGTACGGGGTGACGCGGCGGACTCGGAAAGGAGTCGGGTCCCTCGTCCTCCAGGGCGGCCAGTAACAAGGCGGTCGATCCCAATTTTACGAAGGTCGCGACTTGGCTCAGGTTGGCGTCGCCGATAATGACGTGGAGACGACGGAAGCGTTCGGCGTCACTGTGCGGCTCGTCACGGGTGTTGATGATGGGCCGCTTCAGCGTCGTTTCGAGGCCCACGACCTCCTCGAAGAACTCCGCGCGCTGACTCAACTGGAAATCGGGGTCAGCGTCGTGGCCGTGGTCGGTCTCGGCCCCCACCTTGCCCGCGCCGACGACTATCTGTCGTGAGACGAAGTGCGGGACCATGGCGCGAATGACGCTGCCGAAGTCCACGTCACGGCTGACCAGATAGTTCTCGTGCGTGCCGTAGGAGTTGCCCTTGCCATCCGAATTGTTCTTATAGAGCGTGATGGCGTGTTCGGGTTCAAGGCTTGAGTTGGCGACGAGCAGCGCGCGACGCATCACTTCTTCTCCAGCGACGTCAAAGAGCGTCGCTTCAAGTGGGCTGCGACATTCGGGTGAGGAGTACTCCGGGTGGGCGTGATCGACATACAGACGTGCACCATTGGTGAGCACCGTGTTGGCGAGGTGCGTTTCGACGATCGGGGCGAAGGACGTCAGGCCGGGTAGACCGCGCGCGTCGAGTTCGGGCGTCTCGCCGTGAAAGTCCCAGTTGATGCGCGTGCGTCCTTGCTGGGCGTAAGCATTCACGATGATGCTCGACGCGGTGATCGGATCGAGATCCGGTCCCCCCGCGATGCCGTATTCGGTCTCGATACCGAGGACCTTTTCGATAGCCATCGCGCTAGAGGTACTGGCCGGTACCGACGTGTTGGATGGAGCGCCCTCCCTTGACGTCGGTCTCCTCGCGATTGATGAGCGTACGGATGAAGATGATCCGCTCGCCCTTCTTGCCCGAGATCCGCGCCCAGTCGTCCGGATTGGTCGTGTTGGGCAAGTCTTCGTTCTCGCGATACTCCTGGCGAATCGACTCGAACAGGTCGTCAGTCTTCAGTCCGCGACCCTTGCCCGCGATCTCACGCTTGACGGCAAGCTTCTTCGCGCGACGCACGATGTTCTCGATCATCGCCCCCGAGGCGAAGTCCTTGAAGTAGAGGATTTCCTTGTCGCCGCCCTGGTAGGTGACTTCGAGGAACCGATTGGTGTCGTCCACGCGATACATCTGCGCGACGGTGACTTCGATCATGGACCGGATTGCCTTTTCGCGGTCGCCGCCTCCGAGTTCGCGTACGAGGGTCTCGTCGATCGGCAGGTCGGTGTGAAGGTATCGCTCGAAGATCTGTGCGGCGGCCTCGGCGTTGGGCCGTTCGATCTTGATCTTGACGTCGAGGCGTCCTGGTCGAAGGATGGCGGGGTCGATCAAGTCCTCGCGGTTGGTCGCGCCGATCACGATGACGTCGCGCAATGATTCGACGCCGTCGATCTCAGCGAGCAGCTGGGGCACAATGGTCGATTCCATGTCAGAACTGATGCCCGTGCCCCGGGTGCGAAACAAAGAATCCATCTCGTCAAAGAAGATGATGACCGGCACTCCCTCTTCGGCCTTCTCCCTCGCGCGCTGGAACACCAGTCGAATCTGACGTTCGGTCTCACCGACGTATTTATTGAGTAGTTCGGGGCCTTTGATGTTAAGGAAGTAGGAACGGACGTTGCGATTGCCAGTCAGTTCGGCGACCTTCTGGGAGAGCGAGTTGGCGACGGCCTTGGCGATCAAGGTCTTGCCGCAACCAGGTGGTCCATAGAGAAGGATGCCCTTAGGGGCGGGCAGTTCGTAGTCCTGGAATAGGGCCCGGTGCAGGTAGGGTAACTCGACCGCGTCGGTGATGGACTCGATCTGTTCGTCCAGTCCGCCCACGTCGGCGTAGCTAATGTCGGGGACCTCTTCGAGCACGAGCTCCTCAGCCTCTTGACGCAGCAGTTTTTCGACGAGAAGGTTCGAGCGCAAATCGAGCAAGAGCGCGTCACCGCTTCGGAGTTTGATGTCGCGCAGCGCGTCGGCGAGTTCGACGACCCGCTCTTCGTCGGCACGCGCGTAGACCAGGACACGGCGTTCGTCGATGACCTCTTTAACGGTGACGACCTCACCCTGGCCGTCAGAGTCACGTACGCCAATGACGCTGAACGATTCGTTGAGCACGACCTCGTTGCCGCGTTGAATCTGACCAGGGTCGAGGCCCGGGTGCAGGGCCACGCGCATCTTTCGGCCCGACGCAAAGATGTCGACCGAGCCATCCTCGTTGAAATCGATGAACGTGCCATAGACCGCGGGTGGTTGCGTGAGCTTTTCAACCTCCTCGCGCAACGCGGCGATTTGGTCACGGGTCTGTTGGATCGTGATGGTCAACTTCTCATTGCTCGAACGGGTCTGGGCCAATTGCCCTCTTGCTTCGAGGAGCTTCTCTTCGAGCAGTTCGATACGTCGGTTGGCTTGATCGACGTCGCTGAGCGTGAAGTCGCTCGGCGCGTTGACCACGATCTGGTCGTCGTCCTCGGGAGGCTGGTTGAATCGCTCGTTACGGTCCATATGTTTACCCTAGGTGAGGTCGGTCACGGTATCGCTATCCCAATGTTAATTTCAGCCGCTAAAGTGGCAGTTCGGGAGTAGCCACGGAGGGCAAGAAAATGAAGGTGTGGATCGACCAGGACCTGTGTACTGGTGACGGACTTTGCGAAGAAATCTGCCCTTCGGTCTTTACGCTGCTCGACGACGGACTCGCCTACGTGAAGGAGGGCGACCTCGTCAAGAGCTCGCCCGGTGGCGCCGAGGGACTCGCCGTCGTACCCGCGGGCATGGAAGACGCCGTGACTGAGGCCTCCGAAGAGTGCCCCGGCGAATGCATCTTCATCGAAAACGACTAGTCGTTCTCGGGTAATTCAACGCGGCGCACGAGGCGCCGCGCGGACGTCAAAAAGCCCGTGTGAGCCACCATCCGGTGGTCGGGTCGCACCGAGCGTCCGTCGATGTGCCAGGTGCGGCGCAGGATCTCCACCGTTTCTTCCATCCCGAACGAGTACTGGCGCAGCGTCTCGCGCAACAATTGAGTTTGATTGATCGTCGGCAAATACGCGAGAAGAATACCGCCCGGTCGAAGTGCGCCCTCGGCGTGCTTGACGACCTCCCACGGTTCGGGCATGTCCAGGATGATCCGGTCGAAACCCTCCTGGTCAATACCCTGGGTGACGTCGCGTATCTGGACGTCGTAGGCAACATCGGAACCAAGCATCTCGTAGACGTTCTTCTTTGCGTGCTCGGCGAAATCCTCACGAATCTCGTAGCCGGTGATCAAGGCTCCCGCGCGCAACATCGTCATCGAGAGCGCACCAGAACCCACGCCCGCTTCGAGCACGCGCATCCCCGGTCCGATGTCAGCCTGCATGAGGATGGTGCCGAGGTCCTTGGGGTAGATCACCTGTGCGCCGCGCGGCATCTTCAGCACAACGTCAGACAGGGTCGGACGCAGTACCAAGAAGCTGCGCTCGGTGTTTCCCTTGATCAGTGAACCCTCCGGAGACCCGATGACGTCGTCGTGTTGGATGATGCCCGCATGGGTGTGAAACGCGGCGCCCGCGCGAAGCGTGATGAGATAGTGGCGGTCCTTGGCGTCAATGAGCATGACGCGTTCACCCAGGGCGAGGTACTCGTTGCTCACGCGTGGCCCCGTTTGACGCGACCCGCTTTTGACGCGCGCTTATCGACGAAACGAAACAGCACGATGCCCATCGCGATCGAAAACCAGGCCGGCGACTTCTGCAGCCATCCCCGCACGAGTGCGGACCCAACGACAAAGCGCAGTAGCCGTCGACGCATCAACCCGCGCGGTTCTTGCGCGCGCGACGACGCTTGCGTCCGCGTAACCATCCCCAGGCGTACCCGGTGAAGAGGCCTCCGAGTCCCGCGGCGGTGCCGTTGGCGCTCTGGCTCTTCATTTGCTTGGTCGCAGTGAGCTCACTCGGTATGAGTGCGCGAATCGATCGCTCGAGTTCTCGTCGAGTTGGCGAGTCGGTCACTTTGTGGCTTTCAGGCGACGCTTCGCGCCACCACTGACGACGCGCCACGCCGTAAGGGCGATAACCAACGCGGCCAGGGCCACGATGACGAGGTAGGGCACCCACGAGAGGCTTCCGTCGAGAACTCGGAATTGGTCCTGGAGGAACCGCAACGCGCCAAAGAGCATCAACGTGGCTCCTAGGCCCACGAACAGACTTCCCAGTGCGCCGAACAGGACGAACCTTCCGAGCTCCTTGAGTGGCTGAACGGTCTCTTCCTTCAAGTAGCGAAGAAACAGGGTGCGAATGTCGAGAAGGTCACCCTTGATGCTCGCTCCGCGCAGGAGTTTGCGCCACGTAGGACTCTTCATGGGACCAGCCTACTCAGCGCGTTCTCGAATCAAGTACGAGGAACTCGCGGTAGCGACCAATTTGCCATCCCCATTGACGATCTTGGCCTCCACGAAGGAGATGACGCTGCCGGGCTTGAGAACGGTCGCGGTGCAGGTGAGAACGTCGCCGGGCGACGCGGGACGCAAGAAGGACACCTTCATCTCGGTGTTGGCCACGTTGACCTTTCGGTCGCCCGCAGAAGTCACCGCCGAGGCACCCATGGCCGAGTCCAACAAGGCGGCGAGGAATCCACCCTGGACGATCCCGGCGGGATTGAGGAAGCGTTCGTCGACGCGCATGGTCCAGACGGTCACGCCCGGCGCTGATTTATCGACGCACGAGAGCCCCAGGGTCAGGTCACAGTTCGGAGGTATCTGCACGGCCACTTTTGCAGGCTACCGGCCCGTTTGTGTCCTTTTCGTGCTCACCCAGTTACTACTGTCGTAGTCATGGTCGACCAGTTATTCCCGGGAGCGAGCGAGCTCGAGGGTCGAGCGATCCGCGAGATCTCGGCGCTGGCGATGGATGCGCCCGCTGCGGCCAAGTCCGGCCACAGCGGCACGGCGATGGCGCTCGCCCCGCTCGGGGTGATGCTCTTTTCGCGCATCCTGCGCCACGATCCTACTGATGAGCGTTGGAGCGATCGCGATCGTTTCATCCTGAGCAACGGACACGCCTCGATGTTGCAGTACGGCTTGGCCCACGTCTTTGGTTACGACCTGAGCATGGACGACATCCGTGCGTTCCGACAGCCTCACTCCAAGACGCCTGGTCACCCCGAGGTCGGCGTCACGCCGACCGTCGAAGTGTCCACCGGACCTTTGGGTCAGGGCATCGCCAACGGAGTTGGGATGGCTGTTGCCGAGCGAATGCTGCGCGCGCAATTCGGCGAGGAGTTGGTCGACCACCGCACGTGGGTTATCGCCGGTGACGGCTGTATTGAAGAGGGCGTGAGCCACGAAGCCGCGTCGCTCGCGGGCCGGCTCGGGCTCGATCGATTGACGGTCTTCTATGACGACAACCACATCACCATCGACGGGCCGACCGAGTTGGCCCTGCACGACGACACCGCGCAACGCTTCGCCGCCTACGGCTGGCAAGTGCTCAACGTTGGCGATCAGGCCAATAATCTCGACGTCCTCGAACAGGCCGCCCGTGACGCGATCGCCGAGACCTCGCGTCCGACGTTGATCATCGTGCGGTCTCATATTGGTTTTCCCTCGCCTCAGATGATGGACACCCGCGAAGCGCACGGCTCACCCTTCTCCACTGAAGCGATTACCGTGGCCAAGTCGATCCTCGGTGTTCCCGACAGGCCCTTCGTCGACGACGCGGACCTACCTCCCTTGCTCGTGCAGTCCCTAGAACACCAGCGAAAGGCTCGTGTGTCCTGGGAATCACGCGTCACGGTGGCGGGTGCCAAGGGCGTGGCGTTGCTCGAACAGCTCGCGTCCAACGGTGCGGCGACAATCACGGCCGCGCCCGAACGTTTCGCGCCCGGGACCAACGTCGCGACCCGCAAGGCCGTCAAACGCGCCCTGGACATCCTGGCCTCCCAAACCCCCGGTATCAGTTCAGGGTCCGCGGACCTCACGGACAACACCGGAGTCGAGTTGATTCATTCGACCTTCCAGAGTGCGACGAATCCCGGTGGTCGACAAATTCACTACGGCGTGCGAGAGTTCGCCATGGGTGCGAGCATGGTCGGTCAGGCTCTCCACGGCGGCATACGTCCACTCGGTTCCACGTTCTTTGTCTTCAGCGACTACGTCCGACCCGCGATCCGGCTCGCGGCGCTCAGTCACGCCTCGGTGCTCTTCGTCTTCACCCACGATTCGGTCGGTGTGGGCGAAGACGGCCCGACGCACCAGCCCGTCGAGCAGCTGATGTCGCTGCGAGCCATGCCTCATCTTCACGTGGTTCGACCGTCAGATGCCAACGAAGCCTTGGATCTCATCGGTGACTACTTGAGCGACCACCACCCCCCCACCACGGCGTTGATCCTCTCGCGCCAAGACGTGCCAGTGCTTGCTGGCACCGACGCCGAAGCGTCGGCGCTCGGAGCCCGTCACGGCGGTTACGTCGTGCGCGAAGACGAGCACGCACAGTTCACGCTCGTAGGCACGGGTTCAGAGGTTGGCGTCTGCCTCGAAGCGAACAACCTGCTCGCGAGTCGCGGCGTCGCCACTCGCGTCGTGGCCCTACCGTGTTGGGCGTGTTTTGACGACCAGAGCCATGACTACCGAGAGCACGTCCTGCGTCGCTCTGTGCCCTCGGTCGCGCTCGAAGCCGGAGCGACGCTCGGTTGGACGAAATACGTTGACCAAGCCATCGGCATCGATTCGTTCGGCATAAGTGCACCTGGTGGGTACGCACTGGACTTTTACAACATCACCGCCGCCACGCTCGTCGCACACGTCGAGCGGGTGTTAGGAGAGACGACATGACGAACCTCGACATCCTCTATCGCGACTTCGGCCAGAGTCCTTGGATTGACAACATCCGTCGTGACTGGCTGAAGGACGGCTCACTCAAGAACCTCGTCGACCAAGGTGTGCGGGGGGTCACTTCCAATCCATCCATCTTCGCCAAGGCCCTCGCCACTACTTCGGCGTACAACGAGTTTCTGTTGAAGAATCACTCGAAGGACCCCGAGGAACTCTTTGAGACGCTCGCCGTCTTTGACGTTCGTGACGCGTGCGCCATCCTTCGTGGTGTCCATCAATCGTCGCGAAAGGACTTTCGCTCCGGTGCTCGGCGCTACCTCGACGGGTTCGTGTCGCTCGAGGTCTCGCCGCGCCTCGCGCGCGACACGACAGGGACGGTCGCTGCCGCCAAGCGACTGCACGGACGTGTCGCCAGTGAGAACCTGATGGTGAAAATTCCTGCCACCAAGGAGGGCCTCCCCGCGATTACCGAGGTCCTCGGTGAAGGAATCAACGTGAACGTCACTCTGATCTTCTCGGTCGAGCGCTACGCCGAAGTGCTCGACGCCTGGATGTCGGGGCTCGAACTCGCGCGCACGAAGCGTCGTGACCTGCGTTCGATTGGGAGCGTGGCTTCCTTCTTCGTCTCGCGCGTCGACGCCGCCGTCGACCCCATGCTCCTTGAGGCTGATCCGCGACGAGGAACGACCGCCAACGCGCAGGTCTGTGCGGCCTACAAGCTCTACGCTGACACGATCAACGAGAAGCGAGCGTTGGACCTCATCGCGGCTGGCGCGCAGGTGCAGCGGCCTCTGTGGGCGTCGACGTCAACCAAGAACCCCTCGTACTTCGACCTTCTCTATGTCGATCCCATTGTTGGCAACGAGACCGTCAACACCATGCCCGACCAGACCCTGGACGCCGTCCTTGACCACGGTCGCTTCTGGGCGACGCACCTATCCTCCTACGAGAGGGTTACGCGCGAGGCGAAGAAGCTGGAGTTCCTCCCGCCCTACGTCTCCCTGGCCACGGTGACCGACAAACTCGAACGCGACGGCGTGGACGCCTTCATCAAGTCCTACGACGAATGCCTGGCCATCGTGAAGGAAAAGATCGACGTCGTTCGTGGTTAGAGCCACGGTCAACCACTCCCCGTGGCGTTCTGGCGGCTCGTTGCCGGACCTAGGATGCCTCCTATGACCACGTTCGAGGGAATCACGCGGACCGACCTCGTTCGCGCGCCACTCGACGAATTAGCGAGCGCGGCGTACGAACTCGCGCGCCGACGCTTCGCGCACGTGGTCACCTACTCGCCCAAGGTTTTCATTCCGCTCACCAAGCTTTGTCGGGACCGCTGCGGGTACTGCACCTTCGCCCAGGCGCCCGCGCACGTGGCGTCGCCTTACATGAGCCTCGAAGAGGTCATGGAGGTCGCCCAAGCGGGCAAGGACGCCGGTGCGAGCGAAGCCCTGTTCACGCTCGGCGAACGGCCAGAATTGCGTTACGACGAGGCGGCGCGCTGGCTGGCGGCGCGCGGTTACCAATCGACGGTTGACTACGTAGCGAGTGCCGCGGCCATGGTGCTTGAGGGTACTGGTCTGCTCCCGCACGCCAACGCCGGCGCGCTCTATCGTCGTGAACTCGAGCAGTTGCGAACCGCCTCGGCATCACAAGGCATGATGCTCGAATCCCTCGCCACGCTGGCTGCCCACCGACTCGCTCCCGACAAGGACCCCCAACGTCGCCTCGACACCCTGCGTTTCGCGGGTGAGCTGAAGGTTCCATTCACGACGGGACTGCTAGTGGGCATCGGCGAGACTCGTGAAGACCGCATCGAGACCCTCGAGGCGATCGCGCGACTCCACCGGGAGTTCGCGCACGTTCAAGAGGTCATCATCCAGAACTTCCTGCCCAAGGCGCGAACGCTGATGGCGAACGAACCGGCCGCGAGCGACGAGGAGTTCCACTGGACGATTGCCGTCGCGCGTCTGATCCTGCCCGAGGACGTCCATCTCCAAGCGCCACCGAATCTGAGTGACGATCCCGCGAAACTTCTTGACTTCGGGATCGACGATTTCGGCGGCATCTCGGCGGTCACGAGAGACCACGTCAATCCCGAACGTGCCTGGCCCGCAATCACTGCGCTTGCTGGGGAGTGCGAGCAACGGGGCTTTAACCTCGTGCCACGCTTGACGGTCTATCCAGAGTTCATAGGCCTGCACTCGCAGTTCCTCGACGACGGGGTTCGTCCCTACGTGCTGGCCTCCGCCGACGCGTCCTTCCTCGCGCGTGATGACCAGTGGTTCTCCGGTACTGAGGTGACACCACCGTCCCCGCCGACCCAGACTCGTCGCACCTCCGAAGTCGAGGCACTGCTCCTTCGCTATCAGCCCGGCTACGAGCTTGACGCGAGTGAACTGACCACGTTGTTTGGCGCACGGGGCGCCGACTTCAACGCCGTGGTCGACGCCGCCGACCAGGTCCGGCGCGATCTCGTTGGCGACGACGTGAGTTTCGTGATCAACCGCAACATCAACTACACCAACGTCTGCACCTTCAAGTGTCGGTTCTGCGCGTTCTCCAAAGGGCCACTCTCGCTCAACTTGCGAGGTGACCCGTACCTTCTCACACTCGAGGAGATCAGTGAGCGCGTACGTGAAGCGGAGTTGAAGGGTGCGACTGAGGTGTGTCTCCAGGGCGGAATCCACCCCAAGTTCGACGGCGATTATTACATCGACGTCGTGGCCGCGGTGCGCGCGGGATCACCCACCATCCACATCCACGCCTTCAGCGCTCTAGAAGTCTTCGAAGGTGCGCGTCGCTCCGAACAGGACCTGGCGACCTACTTGACCAGGCTGCGTGACGCGGGCCTCAAGACCCTGCCCGGTACCGCCGCCGAGATTCTCGACGATGAGGTGCGCGCGATCCTGTGCCCGGACAAGATCAATTCCGACCAATGGCTCGAGGTGCACCGCACCGCGCACCAGGTGGGACTGCACTCGAACATCACGATAATGTTCGGTGCCGTCGAAGGGATTGACGGTTGGGTGACGCACCTTCTTCGCACGCGCGAGCTGCAAAAAGAGACCGGCGGGTTCACCGAGTTCGTGCCCCTACCCTTCGTGCACATGGCGACGCCCATCTTCTTGAAGGGCAAGTCACGCCGAGGTCCGACGTTCCGCGAGGCGGTACTCATGCACGCGGTTGCCCGCTTGCACTACGCGACGCTCATCGACAACATCCAGGTCAGTTGGGTGAAGATGGGCGTGGAGGGCTCTAGGCGAATTCTTCAGGCTGGTGCCAATGACCTCGGCGGGACGCTGATGGACGAGAACATCTCGCGTGCCGCCGGTGCGACCCACGGCCAGGAGATGGACGTCGAGAACCTACGCGCCCTGGTCGCACCACTCGGTCGACCCCTGCACCAACGAAGCACCCTCTACCAGACCATCTAGCCATGCCCGATCCGATCGAAGCGTTCCTGTCCGAACTCGACGACCAGACGCACCAGTCACCCGAGCGACGGGCGATCCTTCGCGGGCTCGTGACGCGCATCGTCGAGTTGGCCCAACTCGAAGCCGATACCGCGGACCTGCGCATCGCTTCGACGGCGCTGAATGAACTGCTCGAGGCCTCTACTCTCTTTGCCGCGTGGCGCGACAAGGCCAAGGTGACGGTCTTCGGGTCAGCGCGCACCAAAGCCGATGACCCGCTCTACGAGATGGCGCGCGCCTTCGGCGAGGCCACTGCGGCGCGTGGTTGGATGACCGTGTCGGGGGCGGGACCGGGCATCATGGAAGCCTCGGCCAAGGGTTCGGGCAAGGACAACACCCTCGGGGTGAACATCGAACTGCCCTTCGAGCAAGGCGCCAACGAATTCATCGACGTCGACGAGATGCACGTGGCGATGAAGTTCTTCTTCACGCGCAAGGTCGCCATGACCCGCGCCTCGCACGCGTTCGTCGCCTTCCCCGGCGGCGTGGGCACGATGGACGAGTTGTTCGAGATCCTGACGCTCGTGCACACCGGCAAGACGAATCCGGCCCCGATCGTGCTCGTCGAGACGCCCGACGGTACCTTCTGGGAGCGCTGGTGCGATTTCGTCGCTGTGCTGGTCGAGGACGGCTACATCGACGAGTTGGATACTGGCCTGTTCACGGTTTGCACCTCGGTGTCGGGCGCCATCGAAGAGATCGAGCGCTTTTATCGCAATTACCGATCCCTCGCAGTTGAACCGGGTCGCGCGCACCTTCACCTACACCAGGCACCCGGCGACGAGCAACTCGCGCGTCTGGCCACCAACTTTCCAACCTTCTCGTTCAACAAGGGTTTTGCGGTCGACGGCGACGTACTGAGCTTCGACTTCGATGGTCGCAATTACGTCAAATTGCGTCGGCTCATCGACGACGTCAACAGTTGGGTCGTCTAATCGGATTCGAGATCGCGCAGCACCGCCTCGGCCTTCAAGAGGCTTCGACGTACCTTCGCGAGTTGGCGCTCCAGCTGTTTCGCCCCGTCGGCGTCACCGCGTAACTGCTCGCGCACGGACTCAAAGATTACGTCCGACACGCGACTTTCGAGAGCGGCCACCTCGTCGGCGAGTTCGTCAAAGACCGCCACTAGGACAGTTCGGTGATGTCGAGTTGGCCGTCGTGGTACTGAGCGCGCAGCACCTTCTTGTCGAACTTTCCCACACTCGTCTTGGGTATCGTGGCGAGGAAGGTCCAGCGTTCGGGCAGCCACCACTTGGCGACGCGATCGGCGAGAAAGTCGCGCAACTCTGCGGCACTCACGGTTGCGCCTGGTTCGAGCACGACACAACAGAGCGGTCGCTCAGTCCATTTCGGATCCGGTACCGCAACGACTGCGGCCTCAAAGACCTCAGGGTGGGCCATGACCGTGCTCTCCAGCTCGACCGAACTGATCCACTCGCCCCCGGACTTGATGACGTCCTTGGTGCGGTCGCTGATGACCATGAAGCCTTCGGCGTCGAGGGTCCCGATGTCGCCGGTGCGCAGCCATCCATCGTGGAACTTGTCGGGATCGTCGACCCCGAAGTAAGAGCCGGTAATCCAGGGTCCGCGGATCTCGAATTCGCCCACGGTCTTGCCGTCGGGCACGAGGATAGTGCCCTCGTCGTCGGCGAGGCGCACCTGTACCCCCGCGACCACGCGGCCGGCCTTCACCTGGTAGTCAATGCGCTCATCTGGAGCAGTGCCGAAGGGTGGAATGGAGACCGCCGCGAGCGGACTGGTCTCGGTCATGCCCCAACCCTGGATCACGTTGAGGTTGTGGCGATCGCGAAACGCCTCGATCATGAATCGCGGCACCGCCGCGCCACCGGCGACGATGCCGCGCAGACTCGAAAAGTCGGCCTCGGGATTCTCCGCAGCGGCGCGCAGCACGTCGTTCCAGATCGTGGGCACGCCGAGCGACACGGTGGGCCGCAGCTCGCTGATCATCTTGACGATCGGTTCGCCTTGGAGGAACATCTGGGGCATGATCAACTCGGTGCCCGCGAAGAAGGCCGTGAAGGCGCAACCCCACGCGTTCACGTGGAACATCGGCACGATGAGCAAACACCGATCACTCTCACAGAGTCCAATGGAGTTCGACGTGGTCGAGGCGAGCGAGTGCAACCAGATCGAGCGGTGCGAGTAGACGACTCCTTTGGGATTGCCCGTCGTGCCTGAGGTGTAACACATGATCGCCGCGGCTCGCTCGTCCAAGTCCGGCCAGTCGAAGCCGGGTTGCTGGGCCAAGATGAATTCCTCGTAGTCGAGGGTCTCGCCCAGCAGACCGGTGGTCTCGGGGCCATTGACGATGATGTGTTTGACGCTGGGGATCTGGTCGCGAACCTTGGCCAGCAACGGCGCCAGCGAGGCGTCCACGATGATCACCTGGTCCTCGGCGTGTTGGATGATGTAGGCCAACTGCTCGGGAAACAAACGGATATTGAGCGTATGCAGCACCGCCCCCATGGCCGGGACCGCCAGGTATGCCTCCATGTGGCTCTGGTTGTTCCACATGAACGTCGCCACGCGGTCGCCTTCGCTCACGCCCAGTGCCACGAGAGCGTTGGCGAGCCGCTCGGCGCGCTTGGACACCTCGAGGAACGTGGCCTCGTGCACTCCCTCGGCCGAGACGGTGAAGATCTTCTTGTCCGCGTATAGCCATTGACCGTGACGGATGATGTCACGAATCAGCAGCGGTGCGTCCTGCATCGTGCTCTGCATGGTTCCCCCTTCGATTACCAACGTCACGATGCTACAAAGGTCGTGGCCCGGCCAGTGCACGCCGCGCGAGCGCACGGGAGAAGGACGGCGAAAGAGCTGCTACCAGGACAGTGCGTAGGGCTCGAGCGGTACGGGCAGTTCGCTCGAACCGCTCAGGTAGGCGTCCACGGCCGCGGCCGCGCTACGGCCCTCGGCGATTGCCCAGACGATGAGGCTCTGGCCGCGAACCGCGTCGCCACAGGCGAAGACGGCACTGGTGCCGGGTACGCCCGCCACGCGCCAGTCGGCGTCGACCTGCAGGGTCGAGCGCGAGGTCACGCTCACGTCGGCGTGAAGGCCCAGGCGATCGAGTTCGGGACCGGTGAAACCCGCGGCGATGAGCACAAGGTCGCATCGTTCCTGCACGGTCTCGCCCGAGACGTGATCAACGAGCGAGATACCGTCGAGTCGACCGTCGCCCTTGAACTCGAGGGTTTCGGTCGAAAAGCGGCGTTCGCCACCCTCCTGGTGGGCTGAAGTGGTCTTGAAGAGGCGCGCCATGGTGGGCCAGGGCTGGTCCGACGGGCGCGCCTCGGGCGGCCGGTCCAGGATCTCCACCTGGATGATCGAGGCGGCCCCTTGGCGATGCGCCGTACCCAGACAGTCCGCGCCGGTGTCCCCGCCGCCCAGGATGATGACGTGACGGCCCTCGGCGCTGATCGACGAGACGGTGCCGTCACGCACCGCGCGATTAGCCGCCTCGAGGTACGTCATCGCGGGGTACACGCCTTCGAGGTCCGCCCCGGGAACGGGAATCATGCGCGCCATGGTCGACCCGATCGCGAGCACGACGGCGTCGTGGTTGCGCTGCAGGTCCGCTAACGGCGTGCCGCCGTCGCCCACCGCGACGTTGGTGTGGAATCGAACCCCCATCTCGACCAGCACCTCGAGACGCCGGTCCAGAATCCGCTTCTCCATCTTGAACTCGGGGATGCCGTAACGCAACAGGCCGCCAATGGCGTCACTGCGCTCGTAGACGTTGACGGCGTGGCCCGCGCTTCGTAGCTGTGCGGCCGCGGCGAGACCCGCGGGCCCCGAACCCACGACCGCCACGCGCTTACCGGTCTCGACGATCGCGAACTGCGCCACGGGCAGTCCACGCGCAAAGGCGTGCTCGGCGACCTCGTACTCTATGCGTTCGATCGTGACCGGATCACTCGCGATGCCCAGCACACACGCCGATTCGCACGGCGCCGGGCAGAGGCGACCAGTGAACTCGGGAAAATTGTTGGTGCGAAACAACTGCTCCGCGGCACGGTCCCAGTCCTCGCGGTACACGGCGTCGTTGAACGCCGGGATCCGGTTGCCGAGTGGACAACCCTGCATGCAAAACGGAATGCCGCAGTCCATGCATCGCGCGCCCTGCTCGGCGACCTCATGGTCGCTCTGGGGCTCGTACACCTCGCGCCAGTCGCGCAGTCGGACCGGCACCGGCCGGTACTGGGGTCCCTGACGCTCGAACTCAAGGAAACCGGTGACCTTACCCATTGCGCAACTCGTCACGAATCCGCTGATACTCCGAGGTCTCGATGCGCACAAAATTCATGCGCTCGCTTCGCCAGTGTTCGAGCAGGAACGCCGCTTTCTTCGAAGCAGTCTCTTGGACGAACCTTTCGAGCAGGTCGACCAGTCGTTCGTCGTCCTCGTACTCGAGTGGATCGATCTCGTAGACCCCCGCCGACAGGTGGTCGTGCACCTGACCGAGCGGGTCGTAGAGGTAGAGCGTACCGCCGGACATTCCCGCCGCCAGGTTCCTTCCAACCTGTCCGAGCACGACGATCACCCCGCCGGTCATGTACTCGCCCGCGTGGTCGCCACTGCCCTCGACGATGATGGTCGCGCCCGAATTTCGCACGCCGCAACGCTCGCCTACCACGCCGCTGATGAAGATCTCGCCGCTCGTCGCGCCGTAGCCAATGACGTTGCCCGCGATGATGTTCTGGTCGCTCGCGAAGGTCGCCTCGGGCGACGGTTTGATGATGATGCGTCCTCCCGAGAGTCCCTTGCCGGCGTAGTCGTTGGCGTCGCCGGTGAGTCGAAGGGTCAAGCCTTGGGGCATGAACGCGCCCAAACTCTGGCCCGAGGAACCCTCGAGGTCGATCTGGACGTGGTCGGGCGCGAGCACTCGATCACCCAGCGCCCGGGTGATGGCGCTACCGGTGAGCGTGCCAACGGCGCGATTCACGTTGCGGATGACACTCGAGAACCTCACCGGTGTGTTCTTAGTAGCGGCGTTGAGGGCCTGGTCCATGAAACGCCAGTCGAGGGCCGCGTCCAGGCCGTGCTCTTGTTTCATGCTCTGGCGACGCTGGTCGGCCGGCACCGGCTTCAGTAACGCCGAGAGGTCCAGGTCGTTGGTCGGATCATCGAGGCTCTGCACCGAGAGCCGTTCGACGTCGCCAATGATCTCGTCGAGGGTCCTCGCTCCGAGCAGGGCGAGGTATTCGCGCACCTCTTGGGCGATGAACTCGAAGAAGTTCTCGACGAACTCGGGCTTGCCAGTGAAGCGTTCGCGCAGCTTCGGATTCTGCGTGGCGATGCCGACCGGGCAGGTATCGAGATGACATACGCGCATCATCACGCAACCCGATACCACGAGCGGCGCGGTGGCGAAGCCGTATTCTTCTGCCCCGAGCAACGCGGCCACGATGACGTCACGGCCGGTCTTTAGCTGCCCGTCAACCTGGAGGACGACGCGACTGCGCAGTCCATTCGCCGCGAGGGTCTGGTGTGCTTCGGCGAGGCCGAGTTCCCAGGGCGTACCGGCGTGCTTGAGCGACGTGAGCGGTGCCGCACCGGTGCCCCCGTCGTGACCCGAGATGAGGATGACGTCGGCGTGAGCCTTGGCGACCCCGGCCGCGATCGTTCCGACGCCTTGCTCACTCACCAACTTCACGTTGATGCGGGCCTGGTCGTTTGCATTCTTCAAGTCGTAGATCAATTGGGCGAGGTCTTCAATGGAGTAGATGTCGTGGTGCGGCGGCGGTGAGATCAAGCCCACGCCCGGCGTCGAGTGGCGGGTCTTGGCGATCCAGGGATAGACCTTCGAGCCGGGCAACTGGCCGCCTTCGCCGGGTTTGGCGCCCTGGGCCATCTTTATCTGCAGGTCATCGGCGTTCACCAGGTACCGACTGGTCACCCCGAAACGACCCGACGCGACCTGCTTGATCGCCGAGCGACGGTTGTGGTCGGGGTCCGAGGTGTCGAAGCGGTCGGCGTCTTCGCCACCCTCGCCGGTGTTGGATTTTCCCCCGAGGCGGTTCATGGCGATCGCGAGCGTGGTGTGCGACTCCTCAGAGATTGATCCGTAGGACATGGCCCCGGTCGAGAAGCGCTTGATGATCGAGGCAACGCTCTCCACCTCGTCGATCGACAGCGGTGTCGCGTTCGGCACCAAGTCCATCAGGGCGCGCAAGGTGAGTTTGCCACTCGCCTGGCGGTCGACCATCGAGGTGTACTCCTTAAAGATGTCAAAGCGCTTCTCGCGCGTGGCGTGCTGCAGTTTTTGTACCGTGCGCGGATTGAACAGGTGCAATTCACCGTCGCGACGCCACTGGTACTCACCACGATTGGCGATCTCAATCGCCTCGCCGAGCGCGGGGTGGTAGGCGCCGCGGTGCAGCGCGAGCACGCTCTGGACGATGTGTTCGAGGGTGATACCACCGATACGCGAATGAAAGCCCGGGAAGTAGCGCGAGAGGACAGTCTCGGAGATTCCGACCGCCTCGAACAACTGGGATCCGACGTAACTGGCCACGGTCGAAACGCCCATCTTGGACATCGTCTTGACGATGCCCTTGTTGAGGGCTTTGCCATATTGGTAACGAGCTTCAAAGCCCGTGAGTTCGCTGAGCTCACCGCGTTCGACCAGGGAGTCAATGGACTCATAGGCCAGGTAGGGGCACACTGCCGAAGCGCCAAAGCCGAGCAGCAGCGCCACGTGGTGGACCTCGCGTACGTCGCCCGCTTCGAGGATCATTGCCGCACTCGTGCGGAGATGTTCGTCAACGAGTCGGTGGTGCACCGCCGAGGTGAGCAGCAGGCTCGGTATGGCGGCGTGTGCGTTCGAGGTGTTGCGGTCCGAGAGGATGACGACGTTCGCGCCGGCGCGCACGTTCTGCACCACTTCATCGCAGACCGCGTCGATCGCCGTGGCGAGGCGCTGGGCCGCACTCTGGGGACCTTGGGCGTCAAAGAGCCCATCGACGACCACCGTGGTGAAACCTTGCACGCCCGCGCTTTCTTCGATGTAGTGGATCTTCGCGAGTTCATCGGTCGAGAGTACCGGCGAGGGCAGCACGATCTGGTGCGCGTGCTCGGCCGTCTCGCTGAGCAGGTTCTCCTCGCCACCAATCGCCACGCGCGTTGAAGTGACGAGCTCCTCTCGGATGGCGTCGAGCGGGGGGTTCGTGACCTGGGCGAACAGCTGAGTGAAGTAATCGAACAGCGAACGAGGCTGGTGCGAAAGCGCGGGCAACGTGGCGTCCGACCCCATTGACCCGATCGGCTCCTCGCCCGCCTGGGCCATGTGTCGGATGATCAGGCGTAGGTCCTCTTCGCTGAAGCCGAAATTCTTCTGGTGGCGCAAAATCGAGGCGTGACTGGCGACGAGCATCGGTCGGACCTCAAGTTCATCGAGGGACACCTGCTGCTCGTCGAGCCACTGGCCGTAGGGGGCCCGCGCGGCGAGTGAACCCTTCAATTCTTCGTCGTCGATGATCCGGCCCTGTTCGATGTCGACGAGGAACACCCGACCGGGCTGGAGGCGGCCCTTTCGTTCGATGTTGGAGGGTTCGATCGGCAAGACGCCGACCTCGCTCGCGAAGATGACCCGTTGGTCTTTGGTGACCCAGTAGCGCGCAGGACGAAGGCCGTTGCGGTCAAGGACCGCGCCGACGACCTTTCCGTCACAGAACGTCACCGACGCCGGACCGTCCCACGGTTCCATGAGGGCGGCGTGGTAGCGATAGAAGTCGCGCCGTTCGGCGCTCATGGCCGTCGAGCGCTCCCAGGCCTCGGGGATCATCATCAACACGGCGTGGGGCAGAGAACGTCCCGACTGCACCAGCAATTCAACGACCTCGTCGAAACTCGCCGAGTCACTCATGTCCTGGGTGATGATTGGGGTCAGGTCACGCACTGGCAGAGGAAGGATGTCGCTCTTGAGCGTGGTCTCGCGCGCGGTCATCCAGTTGCGGTTTCCCCGCACGGTGTTGATCTCGCCATTGTGCGCGATGTAGCGAAAGGGCTGAGCGAGGTCCCAGCGAGGCAGGACGTTGGTCGAGAATCGACTGTGCACGACCGCGATCGCCGAGGTGAGGCGCTCGTCGCGCAGGTCGTCGAAGTACAAGCGCAATTGCGGTGAAGAGAGCATGCCCTTGTAGATCAGGACGTTGGGTGAGCAGGAGGACGCGTAGATGGGCAGGCGGTGTTCGAGGACCTTTCGTGCGGCGAACATCGATCGCTCCAGGTGCACCTCGGGTTTGGTCGCAGCGATCAACTGCTGGACAAAATACGGTTCGCTGTGCGCCGAGGTGGGTCCGAGGATCGAGGAGTTGACGGGCACGTCACGCCACGCGAGGCTCTTCAGTCCAACCGTGTCGAGGACCTCGTCGACCGCTGCTCGGGTTTCGAAAATGTCCAGGTCGCGGGGAATCATCCAGAACGCCACGCCGTAGTCGCCCGCGGCGGGCACCTCCGAGCCGAAGACCTCGCGGATGAACGAATCGGGCATCTGGATCAGCAGTCCCGCGCCGTCGCCCGAATCGACGTCGGAACCGGTCGCGCCTCGGTGCTCGAGGTTCTCGAGGATCGTCAGGGCGTCACTGACTGTCGCGTGCGTCGCGGTAGCGGTCAGGTCCGCCACCATGCCAACGCCGCAGGCGTCATGCTCGAACGCGGGGTCGTAGAGAGAGAGTCTGTCTGTCATAGCGTTTCCTTGCGGGGCAACGCTGACCCAGCACAACTATAACGAAAATCCGCCCGGACCCCGCGGCCTACGCTGGGAGTGTGAATACTCAGCGCGACAGCGTACTCGTCGTGGGAGCCGGCATCATTGGTCTTTGCAGCGCGTTTCGACTCGCGAAGGCCGGCCACCCGGTCACGATCATCGATCCCTCCCCCGCTCGCGGGGCAACGTGGGCGGCGGCGGGCATGATTGCGCCCAGCGCCGAGATCGCCCCGGGCGAGGAGACGAACTACCAACTGCAGCTCGGTGCCCTGGCGTCGTGGCGAGAGCTGGCGAGCGAACTCGAGGCACTCACAAGTGAAGCGCTCGCGATCGTCGAGCGCGGGACGTTGCTCGTGGGTTGGGACGCCAGTGACCGACGTCTGATCGACCAGTACGTACACGTCGCGCGCGACTTTGGTGCCTCGCTCGAGCAACGTCAACGGACCCAGTGGCCCGAGCAGTTCGAAGGTCTCAGCGCACGCATCACCGAGGGTGTGCACATCGAGGGCGACGCGTGGGTTGACCCCGACCAGGCCGTACGTCTCTTGGAGACCGCCCTGGACCTGCTTGGGGCCAAGACCGTCACCGATCTGGTCACCAGGGTCACGTTCGACAAGGATCACGTGCGGGTTTTCAGTGCCTCGGGCGAGTTCGTCGCCGATCGGGGCCTGATAGCGACCGGTTCCTCGGGTTTACCTCCGGGTCTCGTCTCGAGTGAGGGCAACGCCGTGCGACCGGTGCGCGGCGTCACGGTTCGCGTGCAGGGCCCCGACCGCTCCGACGTCGCGACCGTGCGGGCCTTCGTGCGAGGCCGGGCGTTCTATATGGTGAGTCGGCCAGGCGGTTACTGCGTGTTAGGCGCCACTGCCGAGGAGCGGCAGGAATCGGTGCTGGAGGTCGGTGAACTCCAACGCCTGCTGCGCGACGCCCTGGACGTGGTGCCGGTCCTCGAAGACGCCCACGTGATCGAGTACCGCCTCGGGTTGCGCCCGACGAGTCCTGACCTGGAACCATTCTTCGAAACCCTGGGCGCCTCGCGGTGGGCTTGGGTCTCGGGTCACTATCGACACGGGGTCACGCTCGCCCCGCTCGCGGCGAGCGAGGCGTTGGCCTTCGTGAAGGAGACCTCGTGATTACGGTGAACGGCGAGCCCGTCGATGCAAAGGACCTCACGATCGAGGCGTTGCTCACTGAACGAAACGTCGAGACGCGCGGCGTCGCAGTGGCGCTCAACGGCGAGGTCGTTCGACGCGGCGAGTGGTCGGCGGTGACCCTCCGCTCGGGAGACCGGCTAGAAATTGTCTCCGCCGCGGCGGGCGGACTATAGAAAGGAACCACGTGTCAACAGCGGAACTACTCGAAGCGCTCGACGAGCGAATCATCGACGCCATCAAGGCTAAGGCGACCGGAGAGACCATTGCGTACCTCTGTGAGGCGCGAGCTTGGCTCACCAATCCCGACCAGGCCCATGGTGCTCATCGCCCGGGGGCTTGAAGCCGGCGGCGCTAGCATTGAACGTTCGCGGGCTGTGGCTTAGTTTGGTCTAGAGCGCTCGGCTGGGGGCCGAGAGATCGGGAGTTCAAATCTCCCCAGCCCGACCAGGAAGTGACGACGTTGGGACATCGTCACGCCTAACCTTGCATCAGTCCGGCGACCTTCGCTGACTGATCGAATCCACCGGAGGCCTCGTGCGACATCGTTGGTCCGTTGCCGCAGTGGTGCTGGCCATACTGACAGGTCTCGCAACCGCCGTCGCCGGGGCTTCGGGTGTCGTGCCACCCCAGAACCCAACGGCCAACGTCAGCGCAGTACCGGCGTACTCGATCGTGAATAACAAGTCCTATACGGTAAACGGGCCGCTCCCGCCGTGCTGGACCTGGTCCACATCGGGGCGCCTGGTCCCGCGCGCAACCTCGCCCACGTGCGCCAGAGACGAACTCGCGGCGACGAATCGGGCACAGAGCGCCGAGGGATTGGGAGCGGCCAGGTTGCCCCAGAACTTCGCCCGACTGACTGCCGCTGAACAGCTATTGGTGCTGGTCGATATCGATCGCGTGAGTCGAGGCGAAGCGCCGGTCGTGGGTGTCTCGATTCGGCTCGATAGGTTCGCCCAGGAAGGGGCCGCCGCTCGCACCGATCCAGCGTTGCCGAGCGCGTCGGAGTATCCCGGCGCCACCGGTGGCTTCGTGGCCAACTGGGCCGGCGCCATAAGTGCCCTGGACGCGAACTACGTCTGGATGTACACCGACGGTTGGGCTGGTCGCCTGACCGATAACTACGACTGCACTGGTCCGAGCGCGTCAGGCTGCTGGGGTCACCGCGACAACATCCTTGCCAACGGTTCGCGACTACCGTGCCCGGTTTCCACCTGCGCGTTGGTGATGGGCGGCGGATTCGTGAACGCGGGCGGCGGCGACGGTTTCAGCTCCTACTCCGAGCTCATTGTCCAGGTGTCGGGCGTGGCGCCGGGACTCTATTACACCTGGGCCAGGGCCGTGGCCCAAGGCGCCGTGGCCTAATCTCGACCGAAGTGATGACGGTCTCAGTTGCTGCCAAGCGGCACACAGTCTGACGTGAGTGAGCCGCTCGGGGTGTAGAGACGAACAACCGCCGAGTGACGACCCCGCGGCGAGAAATCGGCCATCCGCGCGATCGTCACGGTACTTCGACGGATGTTGAAGGTCGGCACGTAGTGGAATGACGCGACGCCGCCGAGTCGGGCGCACGAGGAACCAGCGAAGGTGTAGATGACCGCGAGCGACGCGTTCTGCGCACCCCCGAGCGACCAGACGACCTTGAGCGACGAACTGGTAAAGCTCACGCGAGTGAGCGATACGGTTTTGACGAGCCCGATGGCACCCGCCGGAAAATACGGCAGTTCACTCTTCCACGTAAAGACCATGGGCGGCGGCCCCGCGGCCGGCAACTCGATCAGTTGCGCGTACGAAGAGACACCTTTCACCAGGGCGTAGGCCGCACCCATCTCGCAGTCAGCGCACCACAGACCCACGCCGTTATTAAAGTGAGGTGCACTTCCCAAGAGCTCGTCTCGGTGCGCCCAACACCCCAACGAAGACGACGACAGACACGCGACGTTCGACGTGCCCAGCGAGCCTCCCCATCCGTCGGCGTAGAACATGAGGTACTCGCCAGAGAGGACGTCGAAACCCGAAGCCCAGGAACCACCCCACGCGGTCGTGCCGAGAGCGTCGACGCCCACCGCGAAGCCCGGCGCCAAGGCCGGGTCGTCCTCTCGCAGCGCGGCGGACGCCGTCTCTCGGTCCAGGGCCGCGTTGAGACCTAGGTACGGCGGGTAGCCCCGCGCGATTCGTTCGAGATTCGTCACCACCAGCATCTGCTCGGGAACACTCAGCGTCTGCCAGTTGGTCGGCAGGACCATCGGCGATACGCCCTCTTGGGCCCGGGCGTTGTTGATCGCCGACAGCACGTAGTTCGTGCACACCGGATCGTTCGTGAAGGCCGGCCACGTGGGACTCGCGTCCACGCACGGATTCGAGCAGCTATAGGCGCCCGTCGTACCGACGCAGGTGCCGACGCTGAGAAAATCGGGGTTCGGCGTGATGTTCGACGGGGGGTTTGACGGCGCCTCCATGGCGAGCCGACTGGGCGCCAGTGTCCCCGAGGAGAGCAGGAGTCCGAGGGACGTGACGAACGCTGCACTGAGCACCACTCGGCCAAGCACGCCAGCGTGACGCGAGAGTGGCGCGAGGCCACTGGCACCGGCGACCAGGCGTTCTGCTACCCGCCGCCTCGCGGGCTCTGGCTCGTTCCTCGCGGGGCCGCTCACGCTTTGAGTTTGTCACCCTCTGATCGAGCGCACGCCAAAAGACCAATTAGGCCAGCGGCGGAGTAGTTTCGGAGGAACGACCAGGGGTTCTCGACGGATGGCACGTCGAAGTCTCTCAAGAGCATGAAGGGCTGGTGGCAATGAGCGACAGTGGACCGTCCAACGTCTCGATTCAGGCGTCGCCGGGACGAAACGGCTCGCGGGTCCCCTTTTCCTTCTGGCGGCGTGACGTCTGGCTTCACACCGTCATCGCCGTCTTTGTCGTGGCCTACTGCATCTCGACGATGGCACTGTCGCGTCCCACGGGCTTTAACACGTTCTGGGACGGAGGGGTGTACACCATCGCCGAGATGCTCCCGGTCATCGCGATGGTGCTGTGTGCGCTTCGCTGGCCCGCGCAACGCGCACCTTGGTTGTTCATCGGCGTGGGCGCGTTGGCCCACGCGGCAGGTGATCTGCTCTATTCATTCCACGATCAGAATCTGGTGCCGACCCCGGTGCCCGCCAGCAGCGACTACGTCTATCTGGCCTCCTACGTGCTGCTGGTCACTGGCGTCGTCCTTCTCACCCAAAGCAACGTTGGTCGGGTGCGCGCGGCCGTTCGGGTCGAGGGCCTCGCCGCGGGTCTCGCCGTGGCGGCACTGGCGGCGCTCTTGTGGTTCGGACCGGTGCTCGCAGCGACCGGTTCGCTCTGGCACGTCATTGTCGCTGACGCCTACCCGGTGGGCAACCTGGTCCTGCTGGTCCTATTGGTCTCGAGCCTCGCCCCGAACGGGTACCAACCCAACGTACCCGTGGCCTTGTTCCTCGCGGCCGTGGCGTGGTTCGTCTTTGGCGACGTGGTGTACTTCAGCCAGAGCGTGGATGGCACCTACGTCTCGCGAACATTCCTGAACGCCACGTGGGTGATCGGACTGTGGCTGGTAGCTCTCGCCGCGACGGCCGTCGATCGACGCCGGTCCGGGGCACTTCGGCGAAAGAACCCCACCGCCAGCGGCGTGACGTGGGTGCCGATCGGTGCGGCCTTCGTATGCGCCGCGGTCCTCTTGAGCTATCTCGTCGTGACTGGCGTCGACCAGGCCGCCATGGTCCTCGCGTCACTTGGTCTCGTTCTTGCGGGCGTCAACTTCGTCATGACTCGACGCGACATCGCCGCCATGACGCTCGATCCCCACCGCGTGGACGTCGTCACGGGGCTCATGACGAGAGTGTCGTTCAGCGAACAGATCGAACGCATGCTCGCCGACGCGCACGACGGTGTGGTGGGTGTGGTGGTTTTGGACATCGTGGACTTCGCCGGCGTCAATGACGCCATTGGCTACGCGATCGCCGACGAGTTGCTCTGGGTCATCGGACGGCGCGCCCAACATCGTCTCGGTGAGCACGTCGTCTTCGCACGCGTCCAGGGTGACCACTTCGGCGCCGCCACACACGTGTCGACCGAAGAGGAGGTCAGGGCCATCGCCGAGACTGTGCGCGGTCTCACCGTGGACCGTTTTCGCCTGAGCGGTTTCTCGGTGGGTGTGACCGGCCGTGTCGGTGTCGCCGTGGCCCCTCCCACCACGGGTAGCGCCGCCGAACTGATCGCGCGCGCGGAGAATGCCCTCGACGAGCCCGCAGCGCACCCGACACCGCTGACGTTCGAGTCCTGACCAGGTCGTGTAATGGGGCGATCCCGGTGGAAGTTGTGACTAAATACCCTCATGGAGCCGATGAAAATGCGCTGAACGACGAGCAGTATTTTCACAACAGAGGTCTGAACACGAGGGGGCATCGGTGGGCGATTACACAAGCGCGTGGGAACGAAGTGTCAACGATCCCAACGCATTCTGGGGCGAGGCCGCCCGGGGTATTGACTGGTACAAGGAACCGTCGGTCGTGCTCGACGCCGCGAAGGCGCCCATCTACTCGTGGTTTCCCGACGGTGAATTGAACACGTGTTTTAACGCGTTGGATCGACACGTGCGTGACGGGCGGGGCAGCCAGCTCGCGCTCGTCTACGACAGCCCGGTCACCAGGAGCAAGCTCTCCTACACCTACGAACGTCTGCGTGACGACGTGGCGTTGTTCGCGGGCGCGTTGGTCGATCTCGGGGTCACCAAGGGTGACCGCGTCGTGATCTACATGCCCATGATCCCCCAAGCGGTGATCGCGATGCTCGCCTGCGCGCGCCTTGGCGCGGTGCACTCGGTGGTCTTTGGTGGTTTCGCGTCCCACGAGTTGGCCGCGCGCATCGACGATGCCACGCCCAAGGTGGTGGTCTCGGCGTCGTGTGGCATCGAGGGCAACCGGGTCATCGAGTACAAGCCTCTCTTGGACGCGGCCTTGAAGAAGGCCACGCACCAGCCCGCCCATACCGTGATCTACCAACGCCCTCAAGCACAAGCGGTGCTCAAGTCCGGTCGCGACATCGACTGGGCCGAGGCGCTCAAGCAGGCCACGCCCGCACCGTGCGTGAGCGTGCGCGGCGACGACCCGCTCTACATCCTCTACACTTCGGGCACCACCGGACGCCCCAAGGGCGTGGTTCGCGACAACGGGGGTCACGCGGTGGCCTTGCACTGGAGCATGACCAACGTCTACGACACGCACGCGGGCGAGGTTTTCTGGGCGGCCTCGGACGTCGGCTGGGTCGTCGGACACAGCTACATCGTCTACGCGCCACTGTTGGCGGGCTGTACGACATTGCTCTACGAGGGCAAGCCCGTCGGTACACCCGACGCCGGCGCCTACTGGCGCGTGATCGACGAATACGGCGTCAAGACCCTCTTCACCGCCCCCACGGGTTTTCGGGCCATCAAGCGCGAGGACCCCACCGGCGCGTTGCTCGAGAAGTACGACGTGTCCTCACTCACGTACCTCTTCCTGGCAGGCGAACGGCTCGACCCCGAGACCTTCGCCTGGGCGAGCGACCTGCTCGGGGTGCCGGTGATCGACCACTGGTGGCAGACCGAGACGGGATGGCCCATCGCGGCCAATCTCATGGGACTCGAGCCCAAGGCGGCCAAAGCCGGTTCGCCGACGGTACCCGTGCCGGGTTTTGACGTGCACGTGCTCGACGAGAACAATGAGGAACTGCCCGGGGGCCGCGACGGCTTGTTGATGATCCGCACTCCCCTGCCGCCGGGCTGCATGTCACGGGTCTGGGGCGACGACAACAAGTTCTTCGATACCTACCTGCGACAGGCGCCGGGTTTCTACATGACCGGCGACGGCGGCTACTTCGACGAGGACGGCTACCTGTTCGTGATGGGTCGCATCGACGACGTCATCAACGTCGCCGGGCACCGTCTCTCGACCGGCGAGATCGAAGAGATCCTCGCCTCGCACCCCGACGTAGCCGAATGCGCCGTCATTGGCGTCGCCGACGACTTGAAGGGACAGGTACCCCGCGGTCTCGTGGTGCTGAAGAAAGGCGTCGAGCGCGATCCCGACCTCGTCAGTGCCGAACTCGTGCAACTCGTGCGCGACCAACTCGGCGCGGTGGCGTGCTTGCGTCGAGTTGACGTCATCGGAGCCCTGCCCAAGACCAGGTCGGGCAAGGTGCTGCGCAAGTCCATGCGCGCCATCGCCGACGGCGTGGACATGGCGGTGCCCTCGACCATCGAGAACCCGGCCACACTCGACGACCTACGAGCGGTACTGGTCAAGAAGTAGTCCCTAGTGGGTGGACTCGTGACTCGTCGGTGCGGACTGACTGGCGACGTCGAGTCGTGAGCGAACCCGTACGCCAAAGCTCTGGCCGACCTTGGGGTTGATCTGCTTGGCCTGATCGTGGGTCAACTGCACCCACGTCGTCGACCCCTCGGCGCTCTCGAGCACGACGCGCACCTCGAAACCCAGACGTACGACCTCTCGAACCTTGAAGGACTCGCCCGCCGCGTTGCCCGACACCAGTTCGAGTTCGTGGGGACGATACGAGATGCCACCGAGTGACGTGATCGGACCAAGAAAGGACGCGACGAAGTCAGTCGCGGGGTGGTCGTAGACGAACGAGGGTCTTCCGGCCTGCTCGATGCGACCTTCGTTCAAGATCACGAGCCGGTCGGCGATCTCCATTGCTTCGACCTGGTCGTGGGTCACCAGGATCGTCGTGATACCGAGTTCTTGCTGGAGTGAGCGAACCCAGCTGCGCAGTTCGCCTCGCACCTGTGCGTCCAGTGCGGCGAAGGGCTCGTCGAGCAACAAGACGTCGGGCTTGATGGCGAGCGCCCGCGCGAGGGCCATGCGCTGACGCTGGCCCCCCGAGAGCTGGTGGGGATACTGGTCGGCGTAGTCCTCGAGGCGCACCAGGCGAAGCAGTTCGTCGACCTGCTCGTGGCGCTTCACGCGCGGTACGCGCTGGACCTTGAGGCCGTAGGCGACGTTCTCGCGCAATGACAGGTGGCGAAAGGGCGCGTAGTCCTGGAAGCAGAATCCGATGTGCCGGTCGCGTGCGGGCGCATTCGTGACGTCCTTGCCGGCGAGCGAGACCCGTCCGCTGTCGAGCGACGTCAGACCCGCGATGATCTTGAGCAGCGTGGACTTACCCGAACCCGAGGGTCCGAGCAACGCTGTGAGTTCGCCCTCGTTCACCACGTCGCTGATGCCGTCCAGGACCAGGCGTCCCCGATAGGACTTGGTGACCCCGCTATACGAAACTGCCATGACGTTTCCTTTCGAGTCGATGGCGCGACACGCCAATGACGGTGAGCACCAGGACCGACACGAAGGCGAGCAACAATGCCCCCACGAATCCCTGGTAGGTGTTGAAATTCTCGAAGTTAGCCCCAATGTTGAGTGTCAGGGTCTGGGTGACCAGGGCTATATTGCCCGACACCACGAGCACGGCCCCGTACTCACCAATCACGCGCGCCAGGGTGAGCGTGACGCCGTAGGCGGCGGCCCAGGCGATCGAGCGCAGGGTGATCGTGAAGAAGATCCGCGCCGGCTTGGCACCGAGCGTCGCGGCGGTCTGTTCTTGATGGTCGCCGATCTCGCGCAACAGAGGTATCACCTGACGCGACACCAACGGGAGTGACACGAACACCGACGCCAGCACGATGGCCGGATAGGAGAACATCACGTGAAGACCCATCGCCGCGAAGGTCGAACCGAACCAACCGTTCTGAGCGTAGGCGAGCTCGAGGACGAGGCCCACGATGATCGGCGACAGCGCGAGCGGCACATCGATCACGACGTCGATCACCCGACTCAATTTCGAGGGGTGGCGCACGATCCACAGCGACACGCCCACGCCGAAGATCACGTTGAGCGGGACCGCGAGGATCGCCACCTTGGCCGTGAGCAGGATCGCCAAGTCCATAGCGTGATCGTGCAGCGCCCCCCAGAGCTGGTCCCAGCCGTGACTGAAGGCCTGTTGGAAGACGAAGCCGAGTGGAAGGGCGAGTAACGCTCCCACGTAGAAGATAACGAGACAACGCAGCCAGAGTGGTGAGCGCCTCATCCGCGCCTCAATGCGAGACGTCGAGCGACGACGTTGCTCGCGATCAGCACGGCCAGAGCACCGACGAGCAAGAAGAGTGCGACCGCCGCCGCTCCCGGCTGGTTGCCCTCCGAGACCAAGGAGTAGATGTACGAGCTTGAGACCTCCGAGTGATAGGGCAGGTTGTTAGAGATGAACACGACCGAGCCGTACTCACCGAGCGCCCGGGCAAAGGCGAGTCCCGTGCCGGTGATGAGCGAAGGCACGATGGCGGGCAGGGTCACCGTTCGAAACACGCGGCCCGGGGATGCCCCGAGGGTCGCCGCAGCGTCCTCGGCGTCGACGGTGAGCGACTCGAGCACCGGTTGGACCGCGCGCACCGAGAACGGCAAGGTCACGAACATGATCGCCACGGTGATACCGATCCAGGTACCGGTGATGTTGACGTGAAAGGGCGATCGCGGTCCGTAGAGCGTGTAGAACGTGACACCCGCCACCACCGTGGGCAAGGCGAACGGCAGATCGATGATTGCGTTGAGAATCCCTCGGCCGGGAAAACGGTCTCGCACGAGGACGTAGGCCGTGGCGGTGCCCGCGACGGCGTTCAGCCCGGCCGCCAGCAACGAACACGTCACCGTCAATTGCAGCGCGTCCAGAGACTCAGTGCTGGTCGCGGCGTCCCAGAAGGCACCGAGACCGTGACTGAACGCGTTGCTCAACAATGCCGCCATCGGGATCAACACCAGGAGGCTCAGGTACCCTACGGCCACGCCTTTGGCTAGTGACGAGCGGCCTTGGTCGAGCGGGCGTGCACGGCGAGTCGACCGCCACGTACGTGGCGGTCGTTCGCTCGAGTGCTCTGGTGGGCTAAGAAGACTGACCGGCAAATTGCTCCAGGTACGTCACGATGCCCGTTTTGGGGTGCGTTGGATCCTTCTTTGAGAACGTTATCGATGCGCCAAAGAAATTGGGGTCGATTGCGGGCCACCCGTAGCCACTGAGGTCGACGACAGTGAGCAAATTAGTCTTCGCCTCGAACTGAGGGAAGTCGGTGTTGGTGTCAGCCCAGACCGACTTCAGTACCGAGCGATAGCCGAGCGAGCCGAAGAGGGACTGACCCGGGACCGAGAACAGGTACTTGTAGAAGGCCACGGCGGCTGGGTTCTGCAGTCCGGTGTTCGACAGTGCCAACGGGTTCTCGATCAGCAGCGTCTGGGGCGGCACCACGATCGAGATCGCGTCACCCGCCTTCAATGCGGCGATGGCGTCGTCTTCGTAGTCGATCAGGACATTGCCGGTGCCGGCGAGGAACGTCGACAGAGCCGTTGAACCGCTCGGGGGCTGGGCTACCGTGTGCTCGAGGATTGACTTGAGGAAGTTCTGGGCCTGGTCGGGTGTGTGCTTGGTCTGGATCCACGCGGCGTAGGCGGCCAACAGGTTCCACTTCGCGCTTCCCGACGTCGCGGGATTCGGAGTGACGATCTGGACGCCACTTCCGGTCAACTGGCTCCAGTTCTTTATACCGAGAGGATTGCCCGAACGCACGATGAACACGACCGTCGAGTCGGTGACCATTCCCGGAGTCGAATAGGTCGTCACGGCCTTGGCACCCTTCAGACGCGGGTTGACGCCACCAAGGGAGGTCTCCTGATTGGCCCAGTTCGCGGGCACGTGGTTCGCCGCGACGAGCGTCGCCATGTTCGAGTAGTACGAGAGGTTAATGACGTCGGCGGGAAGCCCGTTGACGATGTTCGTGGTCTCGGTATCCGAGGCACCGATCGAGTTCGTGAAGGTCACGTTCTGTCCGGCGGCCGTGGCCTGGAAGGCGGCCTCTTCGGCCTTCAGGGCCGGTCCGACGACGGAGTATCCGACCACGTTGACGTTCGTGGTGCTCGCCGCGCTCGCGGGAAAACCGACACCCGCCGCGATCGTGACGCCGGCAGCGCCGAGCGCCACCAACTGGGGCCATTTACGCACACGAAACTTCATCAAAACTCGCTTTCTCTACTATTTCTAGTAACCAAATAGGAATAGTAAAGAAGGATAGTCGATGCGCCAAAGTGCGTCAAGCACCCTGGTCACGAACCGTCGCGTGCTGCTCAATGCTTGTCGCGCCAGAGTCCGAGCGCCTTGGCGGCTTCGGTGAGCGCATCGCGGGACTTGGGGTGCGCGGCGTTCTCGATCAAGAGACGGGCTTGGGCGTGCTGGCTGCGTCCGAAGAGTGGCGCGATGCCGTTCTCGGTCACGACCACTGAATGCTGAAAGGACGTCGCGGGTACGTCCAACAGCGGCAGGATGCTCGTCGTCGAAGTCTTCTCGTGCCACGAGTGCAGGGCGAGGACCGACTGTCCCTGGGCCGAGTGCAAGGCTCCCCCGACGAAGTCCGGTTGTCCCCCGTAGCCCGAGTAGATCCGCCCGCGCACGTAGCTCGCGTTGGCCTGGGCGTAGAGGTCGATCTGGATCGCGGTGTTGATCGCGAGCATCAAAGGGTGCTCGGCGATGCGCGCGGGGTCGTTCACCGTCTCGGTACGTCGCATGATCAGGCGGGGGTTGTCGTGGGCCCATTGGTACAACTCGGGCGTACCGAACAGGAACGTCGAAATGATCGGTCGCGAACGGTCGAGCGCGCCCAGTCGCTCGAGCTCGAGAACGCCGTCACTGATCATCTCGGACCAGATACCCAGGTCCCGCAGTCCGTGCATGTGCGAGAGCGCCGCGTCGGGCAACGCACCGATACCCATTTGCAGCGTGCTGCCGTCTCGGGCGAGGGTCGCCACGTTCTCACCAATTCGCAGGGCGACTTCGTCGGCTTCACGCTCGGGTGGACCGGGCAGTGCCTCATCGACTTCGATGGCAAGGTCGATGGTGTCGAGACTCAATTCGCCGTCACCACGGGTGTAGGGCATCTGGGGATTCACCTGGGCGATGACGAATCCCCCGCGTCGGCGCACCTCTTCGATGGCGGCGGGCATGATGTTGACCTCAATGCCGAGCGACACCTTGCCCCGCTGGGGCGCGGAAGTCTGAATCAGGACCGCCTCGGGCGGGCGATTGAGTGCGAACAATCTCGGTACGAGCGACAGTCGCATCGGCAGATAGTCCATCGTGGGATCGTTGCGGACCCCCGGACCTACGAAGGGCGTCTCGGTAACGAGACCCTCGCGAATGGGCCAGCCCGCCTGGGGATTGAGAACGAACAGGCGAGACCTCGCGAGAGTTGCGACGAGAATTCGCAACAGTTCGTGCGGCGTCGCGAAGTTTCCTGACACGGCGACGCGCGGCTCCTCGCCCACCAGTGATTCCAGGCGCCTGGCGATAATGGACTCGCTAACGAACTCCATGCTGCCCCTCTCTTCGTGTGGTCACGATTCTCGAGCCACACCCAGTCTTGTTGTTCCCAGGCGGCACCGCCTAGGGCAGAACGTCACGGGCGACACCGACGTTGCGTAGCGAACCCAGTCCCTCGATCGTCGTCTCGAGCACGTCGCCCGCTTGGAGGAATCTTGGCGGTTTCTGCCCTTGGCCCACGCCGTGGGGACTGCCCGTGTACATGATGTCCCCTGGTCGAATCTCGACGACCGACGAGAGATAGGAGACCAGCTGGGCGACGCTGAAGACCATGTCGCTCGTGTTCGAATCCTGGTAGCGCACGCCGTTGACCTCACACGAAATCGCCAGTTTGTTGGGGTCGGGTATCTCGTCGATCGTGGTGAGCCAGGGCCCGAAGGGCGCGAAGTTCTCGTAGGATTTCCCGAGTGAGAACTGCGCCGGCGACCCAAGTAATTGCAACTCGCGATCACTGAGGTCCTGACCCACGCAGTAGCCCGCAACGTAGGTGAGGGCCTCGTCGAGCGCGAGGTGTCGCCCACGCTTGGCGAAGACGACGACCAGTTCGGACTCCCAGTCGGTCTTGGCCGAGACAATAGAAAAACTCGCGTTGGCCCCGGCGACCGACGAGGGAAATTTGGTAAAGACCATTGGCTTGGTCGGCAGCGTGAGCGCCATCTCCTTGGCGTGCGTGCGATAGTTGAGACCAATGGCAAAGACCTGGCCGGGCTGGGCAATGACCGGCCCGAGACCCGAGTCGCGCATCACGCGCTCGAGCGTCGTCGATTCGGTGACGTCGGGATGTTGCTCGTCGAACCACGACCGAACTTGTTCGAGTTGGCCGACGAGGACGCCGGTGTCGGCGCTGAAACGGCCTTCTGACGCCTTCTCGACGTCAATGGTCCCTTGGTCGACCACGAGCGTGGCTCGCCCGTGTAGGTTGGCCAGTTTCACGATGCTCCTTGAGATTCTCTTGCCGCGGCGAGGGTGAACTCGCAATTCTAGGGCGAACAGTTTCGGGCCTCGAAGGCCGGATCAGGACACCGCTGGTCAGACCCCATGAAGGACCACCCCAAGTGGCTCGAAGTATTGGTTTTCGAGGGACCAGAGACGCGTCGATCGTGGCACCACCGGTACAATTGGCCCCAAGAGATCGGTATGAGAACCGACGTTCGCGACGGCGCGAAAGTGACTTGCCTAGAGAGGGTGACTCCAGTTACCGACTGGACACAGCATGGAGAAGAAGGATTCCTTCGTCTTACGACACCTCGCCGAGCTGCAACCCGAACTCTGGTGGCTCGACGCTGACCCCCTGGAACCCGCGCCGCACGCGGCCTTGATTGGCGACGTCGGTGCTGATCTCTGCGTGATCGGTGCGGGTTACACCGGACTCTGGACGGCACTGCTCGCCAAGGAACGTGACCCCGATCGCGTCGTGGTGGTCGTCGAGCAGTACGAGACCGGCGCGGGAGCCTCGGGACGCAACGGCGGCTTCTGCTCCTCGTCGCTCACCCACGGCTTTACCAATGGACTTCGTCGCTTCCCCGACGAGATGGCCGCCATCGAGCGACTCGGTCGTGAGAACCTCGACGAGATCGAGGCGACCGTGCGACGCTACGACATCGAATGTGACTGGGAGCGCACGGGCGAACTGCGCGTCGCCCTCGCACCCTGGCAGTTCGAGGACATGGCCGAAGAGGCGCGCATGCGCAACGAGATGGGCGACCACGTTGTGGTGCTGTCGCGCGAGGAGGTGCAGGCACGCATCCACTCCCCGCTCTATCACGGTGCCCTCTTCGACGCCGACGGCACCGCGCTCGTCGATCCCGCTCGACTCGTCTGGGGTCTCGAGAAGGCGTGCGTGTCACTGGGCGTGACGATTTACGAGAACTCCAAGGTCGATTGGCTCGAGGACGTCGAGGACGCGGTGCGCGTGCACGTTCCCTACGGCGCGGTCACCGCGGCCAAGGTGGCGCTCGCCACCAACGTCTTTCCCTCGCTCGTGCGAAAGGCTCGCAAGTACGTCGTGCCGGTCTTTGATTACGAGATCGTTACCGAGCCGCTCACTGACGAGCAGCTCGAGAGCATTGGTTGGGCGGGGCGCGAGGGCGTCGCGGACTCGGGCAACCAGTTCCACTACTACCGGCTCACCCAAGACCGCTCCATCCTCTGGGGTGGCTATGACACCATCTACAACTTCCGCGGCAAGGTGCAGCGAGATTACGAGTTCAACGCCGAGACGTTCGCCACGCTCGCGAGCCACTTCCTTGACACGTTCCCCCAGCTCGCTGGCATCAAGTTCACCCACGGTTGGGGCGGCGCCATCGACACCTGCACTCGCTTCTCTCCGTTCTGGGGCACGTCGCATCGCGGCAAGGTCGCCTACGTCATGGGCTACACGGGCCTCGGGGTCGCCTCGACACGTTTTGGCGCCCAGACAATGCTCGATCTACTCGAAGGCTCCGACACCGAGCGAACGCGTCTCTCCATGGTGCGAAAAAAGCCGCTCCCCTTCCCGCCCGAACCGCTTCGTTGGTTCTTCATCCGCGTCACCCAGTGGTCGATCAAACGCGCCGACGAGCACGAGGGCAAGCGCAACCTCTGGTTGCGGTTCCTCGACGCGATAGGACTGGGTTTCGATTCGTAGTGTCCAGCCCCGGTCACTGACCGGGGCTGGAAGAGAACGTCCTAGTCGTCGTCACCCGAACCCATGAGGTCTGAGATCATGTTCACGACCGTCGGATCCATCAACGTGGTCACGTCGCCCAGTTGACGGTGCTCGGCCACGTCACGCAGTAGTCGCCGCATGATCTTGCCCGAGCGGGTCTTGGGTAGTTCAGGCGTGAGGATGATCTGACGAGGCCGCGCGATGGGACTGATGACCTTGGCGACGTGGATACGCAATTCTTCGATGACCGCACTCTGGTCCTTGTCCTTGTCGTCCGCGGACAATTTCAGGGTCACGAAGGCCACGATCGCCTGACCGGTCAGGTCGTCGCTCGCTCCCACGACGGCCGCCTCAGCGACGGCGGGGTGACCGACGAGCGCGTGCTCCACCTCGGTCGTCGAGAGACGGTGGCCCGAGATGTTCATCACGTCGTCGATGCGACCCAAGAGCCAGATGTCACCGTCGTCGTCCAGCTTGGCGCCGTCGCCCGCGAAGTACACGCCCGGGAACCGCGACCAGTAGGTCTCCTTGAAGCGCTCGGGGTCACCGTAGATGCCTCGGGTCATCGAGGGCCAGGGCTTGGTGATCACCAGGTACCCGCCTTCACCGTTGCCCACCGAGTTGCCGTCGTTGTCGACGATGTCCACCGAGATGCCCGGCAGGGCGCGCATCGCGGCCCCGGGTTTGGTGGCGGTGATGCCCGGCAGGGGCGAACACATGATGGCGCCAGTTTCGGTCTGCCACCAGGTGTCCACGATCGGACAGCGGTTGCCGCCGATGTTCTCGCGGTACCACATCCAGGCCTCGGGGTTGATGGGTTCGCCCACCGTACCGAGCAGTCGCAGGCTCGAAAGGTCGTGACTCTTGGGGAACTCCTCACCCCACTTCATCAACGTGCGGATGGTCGTCGGGGCCGTGTAGAGGATCGTCGCCTTGTAGTGCTCGATAATCTTCCACCAACGGTCCTTGCCGCCCGAGTCGGGAAGCCCTTCGTACATGATCGAGGTGACGCCGTTGATGAGCGGTCCGTAGACAATGTAACTGTGCCCGGTGATCCAACCGATGTCCGCCGCCGTCCAACAGATGTCCGTGTCGGCCTTCACGTCAAAGACGTTGTAGTGCGTGTAGGCCGCTTGGGTGAGGTAACCAGCGGTGGTGTGAAAGATCCCCTTGGGCTTGGCGGTGGTACCCGAGGTGTACATGATGAACATCGTGTGCTCGGAGGGGAAGAACTCAGGCGTGTGTTCGGTGCTCTGCTTCTCGACGATGTCGTGCCACCAGTGGTCGCGACCCTTCACCCATTCCACCTCGCTGCCGGTGCGCTTGACGACGAGCACGGCCTTCACGTTCGGACAGGACTTCAAGGCCTCGTCGACCGCCGGCTTCAGCGGGCTCGCCGCGCCACGACGGAACGCGCCGTCGGCGGTGACGACGAACTGGCAGTCTGAGTCGAGGATCCGACTCGACAGTGCGTCAGCAGAGAATCCTCCAAAGACCACCGAGTGCACCGCGCCCAGTCGCACGATGGCGAGCATGGTCACGACCGCTTCGGGAATCATCGGCATGTAGACCGCGACGCGGTCGCCTTTCTTCACGCCCAATTCGGTGAGCGCATTGGCTGCCTGGGCGACGAGCTTCTGCAGGTCACCGTAGGTGATGGTGCGCGACTCGCCTTCCGCGTCAGCGACCCAGTGGTAGGCGACCTTGTCGCCCTTGCCTGCCGCGACGTGGCGGTCAACGCAGTTCACGCTGGCGTTGAGCTCGCCGTCACTGAACCACTTGGCGAATGGAAGGTCCCATTCGAGGGTCTTGGTCGGCGCCTTGTGCCAAACGAGTCGGTCCGCTTGCTTTCGCCAGAAGGCAACGGGATCGGCGTCGGCCTCGGCGTAGATTGAAGGTTGCGCGTTCGCCTGCTTGGCGAACTCTGCGCTCGGTGCAAAGCTGCGGGTCTCTTCGAGCCACGCTTCAAGTTTTGCTTCGGTCATGTTTTCCCCCACGCTCTTGCATCGACGCGACGTCTCTCGCGTCGATGAACTTCCTTTGTATCTCACATCCCCCGTGACCACGCAGAACAGCTGTGGGTCACACTTCGTACTCGACAGTACAGTGCTCTGGCCCCAAAACGCCAACAGCGCCCGTGCACGAGGCAGGGGCGCTGTTGGCTTTTGGGTCCGAGGTTAAGACACCATTGTGCCTATATTAGCCTCGTGGGCCCACTGGAAGCACAACTCGCTTGTGGGTGTCGTTGATGACCCCCGCCGCCGAGGCGTACCAGGCAAGTGCCGCCGTCACGAGACCGGCCCAACCGCCAATCCTCGTAAAGTCCGTGTGACCCGCGCCCCAGGCGCCGATCGTCAGGAATATGAACGTAATCGACAGCACAACGAAGACAGCGAACACCGCAGTGCTGGTCTTCATGGCCGCCACGGTCATGTACAGCGTGAAGATCGTCCAGGCCAGCAGGTAAACCGCCACTGTGTCGGTGCCATTAGCGACTGGACCTCCGTGCAGTAGCAGCCAGAGGCCGATCCAGAACGCGCCGTACGAGGTGAACGCGAGAGCACCGAAGGTGTTCTTGCGGGCAAATTCCCACATACCCGCGGCGAACTGCGCCGTGCCACCGTAAATCAAGGCCAAGGCGAGGGCCGCAGCCACGCCGGCACCACTCCACAAATTGGCGTTCGCACTACTTAAAGCGAACGTCGTCATAGCGAATCCAGCGAGTCCTAATGGACCGGGATCCGCAACACTGTGTTCAGGCATTTAATTTCCCCCAGTTAAGGTTTTGAAGAAGCCACCGGGTTGACGGCTCAGATATGATTTAACACCCCCGTAACGCGCGCTGCAGGGATTAGACCGAAAAATCTTGGGACCGGGGTCTCGAATTCAGCCTTACCTACTTGTGGATAAGGCCGTGCTTCAACGAAAGAACCACTCTGAGAGAATCTTCAGTAGATAAAAGGACTTTCAGGTTCTAGCTCGAAGGTGCGTCGAGAGCGGTTCGCAGAGAGCCGATAAAGTGCTCGACCTCGCGTGCGCCACCGCCGTCGAGGATGACCCGTACCAGGGCTGAACCCACGATGACGCCGTCACTCACGTCCGCGGCGCGACGGGCTTGGTCGGGCGTGGTGATCCCGAAACCCACGTAGGTCGGTAGATCACTTCGCTCGCGGACCTTCGCTACCACGCGTTTCGCATCCCCATCCTCGGTGCCAGCGCCGGTGACCGCCATGCGCGCCGAGGCGTAACAGAATCCCTCGCTCACGCTCGTGACGAGCGCCACGCGTTCGCTCGGTGTCGACGGGGCTACCAAAAAGATCGTCGCGACGTCGTGCGGTTCGGTCGCCGCTCGCCATGGACCTGATTCCTCGACCGTGAGGTCGGGAACGATGGCCCCGTTGACGCCGCTCGCTCGCAACGTCCCCGCGACGCGGTCGAGCCCGTAGTGCAACAAAAGGTTGTAATACGTCATCGCGATCAAGGGCACCGAGGTCGATAGCGTCGAAAGGTCCGCCGCGATCGAATCAATCGTCGTGCCGGTGTCGAGTGCGCGCAGCGACGCCTCTTGGATGACGACGCCGTCGAGCATCGGGTCCGAGAACGGAATACCGATCTCCACCGCGTCGGCGCCGGCGAGCACGGCGGCCTCGACGTGTCGAACCCACTCGGGGGTCGCGCCC
>Ga0224532_1000015_pt1 | contig 49646 bp, 39 predicted proteins | sample 714E115metaG_FD_179902 | JGI IMG/M metagenome (GOLD analysis project Ga0224532, IMG submission 179902) | Peat soil microbial communities from Stordalen Mire, Sweden - 717 E1 1-5 | ecosystem: Environmental > Terrestrial > Soil > Wetlands > Peat | place: Sweden: Norrbotten County, Stordalen Mire... | reverse complement strand
GATACTCGGGTCGTTCTCCTCGGTGACGACGCGAGTCGAAATCGTGATTCGCGACACTTCGTCGCCCGAGGCGCCGTACCCGTCACTGTTAGCAACCCACACGTAGGCCCCGTTCGCCGAGATGGCGACCGGGTACGTGAGACTCGCGTCGGTGATCTGATGCACCTCGGTACCGGTCGAGGCATTGAGTTCGAACACAGAACCGGTGCCGCTTCCCGGATTGTCCGCTACCCAGACGTGCGTGCCGTCTGAGGAAACGGCGTCAGGGCTGACGAGCCCGCTCGGCGTAAGGTCCTGCACGACGTTGTCCGTCGTGTCGAATTCGATGACGTCACCCGAATTCCCACTGGACTGATCGGCCACCCAAACGTGCGTGCCGTCTGAGGAAATGGCAACTGGATCGATGAGATAGGTCGATTGGATGTCCTGGACCTCGGCACCGGTCGAGGCATTCAGTTCGACGATCGAACCATTGCCTTCGCTGTCACTTCCCCCCCACTGGTTCAAGACCCACACGTCGGTCCCATCCGAGGAGATTGCGACTGGATCAGCGATATCGGGCAAGGTGATGTTTTGGACCACGCTGCCGGTTGCAGCGTCCAACTCGGTCACTGAGCCGTTTCCATTCCCGCCGTTCTGGTTGGCCACCCACACATCGGCGCCATCCGAAGAGATAGCGTCCGGGTTCACGAAGTAGGGCGAGTCGATCTCGCTCACCGCACTCGTGGCGCTGTCGATCATGGCTACCGACCCGGTCGCGTCGGGGCCACCGACGTAGTTCGCGAACCAGGCGTGAGCCGAATCGGCGGACACCGCCACGGGGTCATCGAAAGGCGCGCTCAGCGTAGGCGTGGGTTGGCTGGTTATCGAGACGCCGTTGATGTCACCGTTCCCGTCGAACGCCTCGACAAAAAAGGCGTAGTCGTCACCAACCGCCACGCCCGGGACGTCACACGTCTGGCTCAGCGCGTCAGAATTGAGATTGGTCGGACATTGATACGTGACGTCGTTCGCGCTGTTGGTCTGGTCGAGACCCACGACGTCGTAGTGCGACACGGTGTAGCCATCGGCAGGGTAGTTCCAGGTCACCGCGAAATACTCGTTACCCTGGGTCACGGCGAGCCCCGAGGGGTCGTCGCTGATTGGATGTGGCACGACGGGAGGCGACGAGGGATCGGAGAAACTCCCGGTACCATTTTCGTTCATCGCCGCGACCGAGAACGTGTACGCGTCCCCGTCGGTGAGCCCCGAGATCGACGCAGTATTTGAGGTTCCCGTCGTCGTCACGTTCGTCGCCGCCTGGGCGACGTCGTTGCCGGGGTTCGTCACGTCGTGCGCATACACCACGTACCCATTGACCGAAGGTGAATCATTCGAGGGCGGTGAGGTCCAGGTGAGCGTCGCAGAGAGCTCGTGCGGCACCGCACTAGTTACGGTAGGCAGACCCGGCGAATCGGACGCACACGGGAACGCGGCATCCAGGTCCGAGGTCGAGGGATTGACCTCGTTGACGGTAAACGCAGCACTGGCGCCGTTTTGCAAACTGAGTGACGGCGAGGTCGTGAGTATCGTGCCGTTACCCCCGGAATAGGCGTCGCCCAAGTAGAAGAGATAATCCGAACCGTAGAAGAGTATCGTTCCACTGTCATCGACCACCTCGTTGAGTGAGCCGTCAGGATTGTAGAGATCAAGCGCGTACGTGGAGTTTTCGCTGTTGTTGACGAGCGCGAAGTAGTCGCCGGGTGCGTAGTCTGACGCCGTGAGCTCATGGTCTGTTCCCCCGTTGTTGCTCCAGGGATAGTTCAATAGAGACACGCCGAGCGGAGTGCTCGTCGACGCGTCTGTGTTCCACTTTGTGTCAAAGACGTCGTTGGTCGTAAATTGACAGGACTGCACACCGCTGGGGGTGAGGCCACGACTGGCCACACCGCTTTGTTGGCTGTGGCCAGCCGACGACGTCGACGCGCCCACCGACAGGACGGCACCGAAGAGCACGACCGAGAGAAGTAATTTCGCCTCTCGTCTCACGTCACGTCCCGGAACGAAACGAAAGCGTTGCGAGCATCCCTGGACTCCACGTCGCCGCAGGAGCCTCGGCCACTTAGGGGAAAGTGGATCAAGCCATGCCCGCTGACCGCCGAGGGACAACGGCGGTCATTGGCATCGCGCGTCGATCTTCCCGCGCAGTACGCGTTGCGACGTCCAGACATTCAGTAGAGAGTACGCGATAGGAGATTAAATATTCACTTGGTTTGGTGGACCTTCGCTCATCGGAAGATTGAGTGAACGTATCGTGAACACAGTGTGAAGTTCAGCCACGGGCTTGGATCGAACGAGCGCCGTCGACCGCGACACCGAACTGGTTACGGAGCCCGGTAGACACGATGATGTCGCTCAAGAGAATGACGTAGAAATCCGCTGCGACTTCGAAGTGTTCAGCCGATGCTGAGTCTCACGTCAATGGAGCCTCGCGGTCTTCGCTCACGTCAATTCCTCAACCTCGCCACAGTTGCGCAGGATGCGGTTGAGAAGCGCCTCGACTTCGAAAAATCGTGTTCGTTCGTTGCGCTGCGTCGTACCTTCTTTTCTCACGGCCTTTTTTGGTTACAGCGGCAGGGACCGATGAAGTACTTCTGCGAGTTTCTTCACTCGTTGCCAGTCTCTCCACGCGCTTGATTCAAAAGCCAATTTCTACTGAACCTCAGATGACCGGTGAAAGTCCGCCGTCGAGATTAATGCCCACCCCGGTGATGTAACTGGCTCGAGCGGAGAGCAAAAACGTGGCGAGGTCCGCAAATTCCTCGGCGCGACCCACACGTCCGAGGGGGATATTCGAACCTTTCGCCATGCCCGCGTAAAGGTCCTCCACCTTGCTTTGCGAGTTCTCGGCTCGTCGACGCCACTGACCCGACTCAATGAAGCCAATGAGGATCGCGTTGACGCGTACGCCCCGGGGCCCGACTTCGTTGGCCATGGCTTTGGTGAAGGCGAGGCCGGCCGCTCGTGACGCAGTCGTGGGAGTGGAATTAGCCGAGGGCGTCCTCGCCATGATGGCCAACACGTTCAGCAACGCGCCACGCGACGCCTCTAAGGCGGGTAGGACGCGACGCGCCAGGTGCATTGCGGCGATGACCTTGAGTTCGTAATCGTCGCGCCACTCCTGGTCAACCGAGGTCGCAATCGAAGTGCCCGCACTACGTCCCGCATTGTTGACCACGCCATCCAGACGCCCGAAACTCGTCAGAGTGGTGTCGATGAACGCGTCGAGTTCCGTTGCCTTGCTGACGTCAGCTCGCATGCACAACGCCTCAGAACCCAGGACCGACGCTGCCTCTTCAAGGCGCGTTTGATCTCGTCCACACACCGCGACCTGCGCACCCTCACGGACCAGGGTCTTAGCCAGGGCCAAGCCAAGCCCATCGGTACCACCGGTGATGAGAAATGCTTTGTCGCGAAGCTCCATGTCCATGCACCGATACTAGGGACAACCCCGTGAACGAGTCTGGGGCCGTGACGGCTGCTAGAACCCGGAAAAGAGGCGGGCCCGCCGCCAGTTTGGTCTGTCGCGAAACAGGATGATTCCCACCACGAGCATGCCAGTGCAAATGATGAGCGGTGTGAGCACCGGACCGATCCAGGTCACCGGGATGAGGAAGAAGACGTCTCGTGTGAACAGGCTTCGGGGCCAATTGTCGAGAACGCGCAACCATCCGTAATACGAGATATCCCAGCAGGCGAAACAGACCAGGAACGCGCCGCAACGCTCCGACCAAACTCTGCTGGCCACGTAGGCCACGCACGCGAGCATCACGATAGTCATCGCTTCGCGTCCCACTTCTATGTCGGCGATGCGCCGGTTCGCGAGGATGGCGTGCGCGGGCCGCACGAAGGTGATGAAGCCCAGGTTCAGCCAGACCGTGTAGTGGGAAATCGAGTAATTCTGGTGGAATTTCAAGAGTACCCGCAGGTACGAGACCACCGCGGCTTCGACATAGCCAAAGCCGATGCCAAAGATAATCAAGAACAATAAGTCGAGCAGTGAAGAACGCTCGCCAGACCCGAGACGACGCATCACCATTTCTTACCATCTCTCGGGACCTCTCCAATCGGTGGAGGTCGAGACTGACGATCGAGGTAGTCGGTGCGGACCGGAAAAACGGAGTGTTCACAATTCGCAGGGGAGAAATTATCTAGGGTAACGGAGGTGGGCGCAATCGACATCAAGGGGCTGACCCGAAGCTACGGCGACTTCGTCGCGGTGTCGGACTTCGACTTGACGGTCGTGGCGGGTGAATGTGTCGCGATTCTTGGCCCGAACGGGGCGGGCAAGACCACCGTCGTCGAGATTCTCGAGGGCTATCGCCATCGCGACGGCGGCGAGGTGAGCGTCCTCGGTCTGGACCCGGCACACCCGAACAGGCAGTGGCGCCAGAAGTTGGGCATCGTCCTGCAGAGCGCGAACGACCTCAACGAACTCACCGTGCGCGAGGCAGTCGAGCACTTCGCCCGGTACTATCCGAGTCCCCGTGACGTGGATGGCGCCATCGAACTGGTCGGGCTCACCGAGAAGGCCTCCACCCGGGCGTCAAATCTTTCGGGGGGCCAGCGCCGCCGCCTCGACGTCGCGCTCGGCGTGATCGGTCGGCCCGCCCTTTTGTTCTTAGACGAGCCGACGACCGGCTTTGACCCCGAGGCTCGCCATATCTTTTGGGACCTCATCGATCGCTTGAAACACGAGGGAGTGACCATCGTGCTCACCACGCACTACCTCGAAGAAGCCGACGCCCTCGCTGACCACGTCGTGGTCGTCACCCGGGGTCGAAAGGTCGCCGACACGACGCCCGCCGACCTGGGTAGTCGATCGAAGAATCTCGTGAGCGTTCGATGGCTCGAAGACAGCGAGTTGAAGGAACAGCGAACGGCCGAACCCACAAAGTTCGTCCGCGAGCTCGCGGCCAGATTCACGGGCGAGATACCGGGACTCGAAGTCGTGCGTACCACCCTCGAGGAGGCGTATCTCGAACTCGTCAATGTGAGCGAGCCGTGACCAATCTTCTTTCGCTCTACTACCACCGGGCACGTCTGGAGATTCGACTCCTCCTACGAAATCGAAACGCCGTGGTCTTTTCGATACTGTTGCCGATCTTTCTACTGGTCATCTTCGGTTCGGTGTTCAACAAGACCAAGTTGGGCAACACGAATGTCAGCTTCGCCCAGTACTTCGTGGCCGGACTCCTCGCGTCAGGCCTGCTGTATAGCGCGTTCCAACAAGTCGCCATCTCGATCCCCGAGGAGCGAAGCAACGGGACCCTCAAGCGATTGGTTGGCTCGCCGATGCCGCCGAGCGTGTACTTCGCCGGCAAGTTGGCCGCCTCGACCTTCACCTATATCTTTCAGGCCATTGCGCTTCTCACTATCGGCCATTTCAGTTACGGCATCCATCTTCCGGGCTCGGCGACGTTGTGGCTGGACTTTGTCTGGATCAGCGTGCTCGGTTTGGCCGCGAGTTCACTCTTGGGAATCGCGTTCTCGAACTTCGCCAAGGATGGCCAGGCGGCGTCGGCTCTCGCGGCGCCGGTGGTCTTGTTCTTTCAGTTCACGTCGGGTGTGTTCTTCGTGTACGCCAATCTTCCCAAATGGATGCAGGACATCGCCGCGGTGTTCCCCCTCAAATGGATGGCCCAGGCCATGCGCGGCGTCTTCTTGCCCAAACTATTCGCCAGCCAAGAGGTCGGCCATAGCTTTGAGCTTCCCAAAGCTGCCGTGATCCTGAGTGTGTGGACGCTCGCAGCGGCGCTGCTCTGCCGCTTCACCTTCCACTGGTTACCCAAAAACGAGACCTAGAGCCCCAGGAGCGACGACGACTTGAGAGACGAGAATGGCGTCACTTCGCTCGCTGGCGGAACGGTCACGCTCACGGGTTGCCCGTAGCCCGAGAGGGCCAGACGAACTGAGAGACTCTCCGCGCCACGGCTCGTGGTTACCGACGTGCTCAGGACTACTTCGGCGAGATTGCCGTCGGGGCCGATGTAGATATTCACGTTGTAACCGCCGACAGTCACCGCACCGAGCAGACTCGTGTCCGTCGTCGGCAAGATGCTGAGGGCACTTTGGAACTGCTGTTGCTCAGTGGCCTGACTGGCCGACACCGTGTACTCGTGGGTGGACACGCCATTCAGCGTGACTGCCCCGTCATCGGTCACCGTGTCGCCGACTTTGCTGAGCCCCGCGAGCACCGTGGAAAGGTTCACCGTGCTCGAGATTCCCGTCGCCGATTGCGCACTCGAAGAATTCAGCGGCGCCGAGATCCAGGGGGTCGGAAATTGACTGGCGAGCGGACCCGCGAGCTCGATGTACATTACGCCGTCATCAACGACGAGTTGCGATTGACCGATGCTCGACGCCCCGCTCGATCCGCTGAAGGTGACTTGGCATTGGGGACCAGTCGCGCAACTACCGTCCACCGAGGCCTGGGCTGGTAGCGCACCCGAGAGATTCACGCTCAGGGCAAAGGTCACCGACTTTGCTTTCATCGTCGAGTCCAGGGCCGCACGCACCGCGGTCGAACCACCGGCCGGGGTACTCGCCGACAGCACCGCGGTGATGGCGGCCGCCACCGTCAGCACGATCACCAAGAGGAAAGGAATAAAACGTCGAGGACCCATTACTGGCGTACGGCCAACGACTCCGCCCGCTCCCGCAATTTCAGCACCATTCTGCACGTCGACCTCCAATTGTCCACGTCACGAACTTACCGCCTCTTGGTCGAGACGTTGCCGCCCACGAAACCAGCCCCGCCGAGGTTGCGACGGGGCTGTTCCAGTTACTGGCGACTTCGCTGAGAGATACTGACCAAATTCGTGAATGGCCTCGATCCGGTCCTCCTTCGACGGAATGTCGAAGGAGGGATTTATCAAGTACCGAAATGAAATATCAGGCAGACGAAGACACCCACGGCACGACACGTGACTGTGAACGCCGGATGACTAGTCAATGATTGCAAGGGCCTGTAGCCCGACTCCCTAAGGGGCGATTCCCGACGTACCCGGCACAAATCCCGAAATATTGGTGCTGGCGAGCTTCGAGCACGTGGTGCTCGATAGCGGGACGAACCAACTTGTGTCGCGGCTCACGCTCGAAATTCCCACCGACAGACTTTCGAAATTCTTCGACACACATTGTGAGGGCGAGAAGTTCCCGGTCTCGACGACGCCGTATGCGGCGCTCGCCTTCGCGTGCGGCCAGAGCCGAATGCTGTCACCATAGCCAGTCGACCCCGTACCGCGCAGTGTCGCTCGTGGTCCCACCAAGATGTGAGCGTCACCCGCCAACGATCCGGACGTCGGCTGGACCGAGGGCGTTCCCGAGAGCACGCACGCGTGGCTGCCGACATTGGTGACGATAAGCGGAAAGAAGATAGTCCCGGCGGTTCCATCGGGCTGACCGACGCTCAACTTCAACTGGGTGGACGCGCACGACGAGGGCTTGGGAAACGACAGTGTCGACAGGGACGTCCACTTGGTCGTGCCGTTCACACAGACTCCGAGCGATGTGGGGAGCTTGACCACGAGACCGCCGCCTCGCAGGCCCGTGATCCGCACGTACACCGCCTGCTTTTGAGAGCACTGCACGCCCTCCTCGGTCACCATGTTCTGAACAAGTTGGAACGTGTCCCCGACAATCCACGGTTGCTGGGGTATGGCCAGTCCCTTGGTGTTCGCCAAGGAAATCCTCGAGCCGATTGGGCCACCCGACGAGCTCGCGAACTGGTAGGTCGTGGCGTTGGACCACTGACACGTAGGAAAGTACGAACTCGTGAGTACGAGACGCACCGTAGAACCGCCGGGCCGATTACTAATGCTTGAGGTGGCGGCGAAGTTCTGAGCGTCGCACGTGCGTACCGCCGCGGCCGAAGCCGTCGTCGCCGCCAGTTCGGGCACAAAGAAAGTCCCGACGAGGGCAATGCAGCACAGCGCACGAAAAAGGCGGTAGAAATTCACCACTCCATAGTGTCACCTGATTTTGAAGATTCAGCAGGTACGAGCCAAACGTCATGGAATTGTCAAACGGGTTGTAACCCAGTCTTCACTGAAAAGAATCACTCCGCAATCCCAACGACGATTCGTGACCATCACGCAAGACGAGCGCCGGCGTGCTTAGCAAATCGGGTCGAGTTTTCTTCGTATGCTTCTTGTGACCTCGTGAACGAAAGATACACAACGTGCCCGCCTTCCCTCGCTTTGACTCCGATACCGCCGACATCCTTTCGGATCGAGACATCAAACGTCGATGGTCACGATTCCACGGAAGCATTCGTCTCGTCCAAGGCAATCTCTTCCAACGAGTCGTCGGCCGCATGTTGGGCGAAGACACCATTCGTTACAAACTCGCTCGATTCTTTGGCCGGCCCCTCTTGCGGCTCGCACGAAAATTGCGCAAGAAGCCTCCCGTAGCCTCCCTTGAACGTCCAGCGCAAAAGCCGGTCTACTTCCCCCACAACTACCGTCCACCGACGAACGCCACGCCCAACCATGAGAATCCGCTCGTCGCACCCATGGACGTTGAAATAGCTGTCGTCAACGAATCGACTTCGACCGCTGGCGAGACCATTGCCGCACTCAATAAAGCGGTCGCCGATTCGAAGGCCACCTGGGTCTTCTTGGTTGATGAATCAATTCCAGAACTCGACAGGGTAGAGGCGGCGCTCTCGCTTCGAGGGGCCGTCGAAGAGGGTGACGACCTGGTCTTCGCCGACGAGTCCGGTCCCGATTCGCGATCGCCAATGCTGAAAAGCGCTGCGGTGGGCGCGCACACCTTGCTCAGCTACAACTGCGTCGGCCGTCCGGCCCTCTGGCGTCTTTCGACACTGCGATCACTCGGGTCGTTCAACGCCGACGCCGGGTGGGCCTTCGAGCATGACGCCTACTTGCGGCTCGTCGAAAGCGGTGCGCACTTTCGCCACGTGGCCAAAGTCCACGTGGCGGGACGACCAGCCATTGGCTTTGACGCCGCGCACATCAGCGAGGACACTCAGTACGTCGTGAGGACTGCGCTGTCGCGGCGAGGTTGGAACGGTACGGTCACGCCCGGTCCGTTCGGATCGTCCGTTGACTGGCGTCTCGCTCCACCGTCACCAGCACCATCGATCGACATCATTATTCCCACGCGTGACCGTATTGACCTCGTACGTCGCTGTATCGACGCAATCGAACAAAAGTCGACGTATCAGAATTACGACATCATCCTTCTTGACAACGACTCGATTGAAGAGGCCTCGCTCGATTACTTTGCCACCACGAAATACCGGGTCGTTCCCTGTCCCGGCCCCTTCAACTATGCCGCGATCGTCAATCGAGGTGTGAACCATTCCACTGCCGACTTCGTCGTTACGCTCAACAACGACACCATCCTGGTAACTCCCGACTGGCTCGAGCAGATGGTGGGACTCGCCTCGCTCGGCGACGTCAGCATCGTGGGCGCGTGCTTGCTCGATCAAGACGGCCGACACGAGCACGACAGCATTGTGATCGCCCCTTACCCTCAACACCTGCGAATCGATTCGAATTACCCGCACGTCGACCAGTACAGTGCCGCGATTCGCGACGTCGCCGCAGTGACGGGCGCAATCCAAATGGTCCGTCGCGAACTGTGGGAATCGCTGGGCGGCATGGACGAACTCCTCAAGGTGACGATGAACGACGTGGACATCTGTTTGCGAAGCCAGAACGAGGGTCGCAACGTCGTCTACACGCCCAATGTCCAACTCTTCCATCACGTGAGTTCCTCGCGAGGATCACTCGATCCATTGGAGGACCGAAATCGTTTCATTCGCCGTTGGGACATCTTTGGTTCGTTTCGCGACCCCTTCTTTCCTGAGTCACTTCTTCTCCTTGGCGAAACGGTGTATTACCGGCACCGTTAATTGCAAGATTCGCCAAGTCACTTGTTGAGACTCTTGTAACCTGAAGTGGTGCCAGCGGCCTGGGCGAAATTCGTCGCCACCTATCGAAGACTCCCCGCCTCAACCACACCACTCCTGGTCATCTTTGTCGGCGTCTGTTTTGCGAACATCCTCTACCTGACGGGCTTTTCGCTCATCAACCCGATCTCGTGGACCGCAGGCGTCTCGCATATTCTTTGCCACGTCTCGTGTGGTCGCCCGGCGATCGACCCGAACACGGGCTACATCACCCAACCCCTCGGCCACCTAGCCGCCCAAGACCTCTTGCACGGTCATTTGCCGTTCTGGAACTATTTCGAAGGTCTCGGTGCCCCACTACTCGGTGAGATGCAATCAGCGGCGCTGCTGCCGCTGACGTTGCTCTTCGCGCTCCCGAGTGGTCTCTTGTGGTTTCACATGTCCCTCGAACTCATCGCGGGCATCTCGACCTATTTCCTTGCGCGTCGACTCACCGTTCCTGTGATCTTCGCGACCGTGGCCGGTCTCCTCTTCGCCCTGAACGGAACCTTCGCCTGGCTGGGAAACGCCGTGCTCAACCCCGTCGCCTTCCTGCCAATGCTCGTTCTCGGCATCGAAATGATTTACGACGCGGCCGCCAAGGGTGGGGTGCGTAAAGGCTGGTACGTTGCCGCATTTGCCTTCGCCCTGTCGCTCTACGCAGGCTTTCCTGAGGTTGCGTACCTCGACGGGCTCTTCTGTCTCGGCTGGGCCATCGTACGCTTCTTCTCCCTCGAGCGCTCCGTTCGCATCGTGGCGGTTCGAAGGATCGGTCTCGCCGGCGTCGTGGGCGGCGTCCTGGCCCTCCCGGTGCTGGTGCCCTTCTACGACTATTTGAAAGTCGCCTACGTCGGCCCACACTCGGGTGGCGCTGAAAGTTTGATCCATCTGCCGATCCACGCCACGTCGATGTTCGTCGACCCGTATATATACGGGGGCATCTTCTCAAATCCCAACACCTACAGCGACTGGGGCGGGATCGGGGGCTATTTCGGGGTGAGCGTGATCGCCCTGGCGATTCTCGGGCTCTTTGGCGCGCAGCACCGATCGCTGCGGATATTCCTTGGCGTCTGGGCGTTCTTGGGCACGCTCAGCATGTTCAATCTCCTCTACATTCACCAGATCCTCAACGTGATCCCCGAGGTGAAGAACGCCGCACTCTCGCGCTACCTCATGCCCAGCTGCGAACTCGCCGTGATCGTGCTCGCCGTGCTCGGCCTCTGGGATTTCGCCACCAACGCGCGCGCGAAACGTCTCTTCAATCTGACCAACCTGGCGGCGTTGCTCTTGCTGATCTGGGCGGCCTTAGAGGCGAGTTCCTTGAACAATGGCGTCGTCCAGAGCCACAAAGCGCTTCTCTTGCTCATGGTGCTGCACGCGTTGCCCTTCGTCGCGGTCGTCGCGCTCGTGGTCCTCGGCTTCTTCGCCAAGAAACAGTGGGCGGCGGCGTTGGTCGCGGTCGTCCTGGTCGCCGAGGCGCTGACTTGGTTCATCGTCCCAACCACCGAAGCGGCCAAACAAATCAGCGTGGACACCGCACCGATCTCCTTCCTCCAGGCGAACCAAGGTGAGTACCGCTTCCTCGACTTCGCCATCCTTAACGCGAATTGGGCGTCCGAGTACGGCCTCAACTCGCTCTCCGCGATTGACCTTCCCTTCCCGAAGAAGTTCAACGACTACATCGAGACCCAGCTCTTTCCTGGCCTCACCCCGCCCGAGCAGTTCGTCATCCACGGCGGCATGACGGGCATCATCCTCCAAGAGTCCGAACTCGCGCATCATTTTCAGGCCTACGAGGACGCCTCGGTCAAGTACCTGCTTATCCCGACGTCGGTGCCACTCCTGCCGTCACTCACCAAACTCGGGGTGAAGGCGGTCTTCGAGGACGTCGAGGGCATCGCCACCATCTATCAATTGCCCGATCCTCGTCCCTTCTTCTCTACTACTTCGGCCTCGTGCTCGGTCGCGAGCACCAATCCCGCTGAGGCGACCGTGACGTGTCCGAACGGTCCCAGCACGCTCGTGCGCGCAGAATTGACGATGAAGGGTTGGCACGCGTACGTGAACGGCCGCGAAGTGACGATGTCAAGAGCCCAGGGCGTCTACCAGTCGATCTCGGTGCCCGCTGGTACCTCGACCGTCTCGTTTTCCTTCACGCCGCCCCACGAGAAGGACTCGCTGCTCGCAGCATTGCTCGCGGCGCTGTTCCTCGTCGGATCCTTGATTGTCGAGCGGGTGCCGACGTTACGACCGCGCTGGCGGCACACTGGCAAACACGCCGCCAAGGACTAGGTCTCGAACTTGAGGCCCCGCGAGGTGCGGTACGGTGACCTCGATGACTACTCGCCTCGACTCGCTCGATCTCAGCGCGTCACTCACGCACGACGAGTCCGAGAAGCGAATTCTCAAGGCCCAACGCCGCCTGACCCAACTGCGACTGTTCTGCGGTGGACTGCTGGGTTCGACGACCAAGGGGCCTGGCCTGATCGTGCTCTTCGAGGGATTCGACGCCGCGGGCAAGGGCGGCGCAATACGTCGCCTGACCAGTGGCCTGGACCCTCGTCACGTTCGCGTGGTGCCCATAGGGCCGCCCAACGACGAGGAGCTGCGCCACCATTTCCTCTGGCGGTTCCAGGAGTCCTTGCCCGGACGCGGCGACATGACCATCTACGACCGTTCGTGGTACGGACGACTGCTCGTTGAGCGCGTTGACGGTCTGATCGACAAGCACACCGCCAGACAATCGGCCAAGGAGATCGTCGATTTCGAGGACATGCTCGTCTTTGACGGGGTCACGATCGTGAAGTTCTGGCTGCAGATCTCTGACGGCGAACAACTCACCCGATTCAACGACCGCGCGACCAATCCGCTCAAGCAGTGGAAGCTCACCCCCGAGGACTGGCGAAACCGCGAGAATCGACCGGCCTACCTGAAGGCGCTAGAGGACATGTTCGATTGGACCGATCACGCCCACGCCCACTGGGACTTGATCGCCGCCGAGGACAAGCATTTCGCACGGGTGGCGGTGCTCGAGACGCTCGTCGAGCGTTGGGTGAAGGACCTCGAGCGCCGTGGCCTGGAGGTACCCGAAGCTCACGAGTACGACTACTTGCGCTGATCGGCGGCGCACCTCGGTATCTGGAACACTGAGACCATGACTTCTCGCTACGGCATCACCATTCCTTTTGACGGCGTCTCGCTACCCGAGCACAAAGAGTTGTTCCACCGCTTGGCCGACCTCGGCTACACCGACGTCTGGTCCGCCGAAGTCGACGGCGCCGACGGCTTCACGCCGCTCACTCTCTGTGCTGCGTGGGAGGCGCGCCTCAACGTCGGCGTCGCGGTGACGCCGGTCTACACCCGCGGACCGGGACTGCTCGCCATGAGCGTCGCCGCCCTCGCCGAGGTCGCCGGTGGACGATTCACCATGGGCCTGGGCGCCTCAAGCCTGCCGGTCGTGGAACTCTGGAACGGCATCGCCTACGAAGAGCCGTTCAAGAAGACTCGCGACGTCCTGCGCTTCGTGAAGCGCGCCCTGGACGGCGAGAAGATCGACGAGGTCTTTGACACCTTCGAGGTCCACGGTTTCAAACTCTCACGTCCCGTGATCGAGCGACCGCCGATCCTGCTCGGCGCCCTTCGACCGGGGATGCTGCGCCTCGCGGGACGTGAGGCGGACGGCGCGATCCTCAACTGGCTCGGGGCCGGTGACGTCGCCCAATGCACCGACGAAGTCGGCGAAGGCAAGATCATCGCCGCGCGACTCTTCGTGATCCCGACCGAGGACCAGGACACCGCGCGTTTCATCGCCCGACGAATGATCTCCTCGTACCTCACCGTCGCCACCTACGCCGACTTCCATCGTTGGCTCGGGCGAAGCGAGGTCCTCCAGCCCATGTGGGACGCCTGGAAGGAGGGAAACCGCAAGCTCGCCAACGAGGTGATCCCCGACTCGGTCGTTGACGAACTGATCATCCACGGCTCCTACGACGCGTGTCGCGACCACGTCGCGCGTTACATCGACGCCGGAGTTCAGATCCCCACGCTCGCGATCGTCCCCTTCGGGGTCGACCTCAACGAGGCGATCGAGGGCCTCGCGCCCCGCTAGACCTTCTCGGCCTCGAGGAATTCGAGCATGCCGGCGAACTTCTCGCGAGCCGCCGCGGCGCGCGTGGGAATGTGGTCGGTGGGCACCTCGCTCGGCTGGTAACGCTTGAGTGCATGACGCGCCACGGTCTGACGATGGACTTCGTCGGGACCGTCATAGATGCGCGCCGCCCTCGCCGCGCGGTACATCGCCTCGAGGGGCATGTCCGAGGAGTAGCCCAGAGAACCGTAGGTCTGCAGGGCGCGGTCGACCACGTTGTGCAGTACTGAAGCCCCGTAGTACTTGATCATGGCGATCTCGTCGCGTGACGCGGAGGCGCCGACCTTGTCCATCTTCCACGCGGCGTGCAGGGTCATCAGACGTGCGGCGTGCATCTCGGCGGCCGAGTCGGCGATCCAGTTCTGCACCGTCTGCTTGTCCGCGAGCAGCGAGCCGTGCGTGAAGCGACTGAGGGCTCGCTCGCACATCATGTCAAAGGCGCGTTGGGACTGACCGAGCCAGCGCATGCAGTGGTGGATGCGTCCCGGCCCGAGCCGGGCCTGGGCGAGCAGGAAGCCCGAACCTTCCGGACCGATCAGGTGGTCGGCGGGGACGTGCACGTCCTCGTAGAGAATCTCGGCGTGATTACCGAATCGTCCGTAGGTGACTTCGGGGTCGTCCATCGAACCCACGTCGCGCAGGATCGTCACGCCCTTGGTCGTCACGGGCACGACGAACATCGACGAACCCTGGTAGGGGTGCACGTCGGGATTTGTGACCGCCATCACGATCAAGATGTTCGCGACCGATCCATTGGTCGTATACCACTTTCGCCCGTTCAACACCCACTCGTCACCGTCGCGTACCGCCGTGCTCTGCAGCAGGCGCGGGTCGCTGCCGGCGGTGCGTGGTTCGGTCATGGAGAAGCCCGAGCGCATCGTGCCGTTCAAGAGCGGCTCGAGCCAACGTTCACGAATGTCGTCGCGACCGGTCATCTCCATGCCCGCCGCCAGCAGTTCGGCGTTGCCGCTGTCGGGGGCGTTGTTGCCAAAGATCAGGGGGCCGTAGGGCGTCTGGCCGAGGATCTCGTGCATCAGGCCCAACTTCACTTGACCGAACCCCATGCCTCCCAGGTCGGGCGGGAGGTGCGCCGCCCAGAGTCCACGTTGGCGAACCTCCTCCTGGAGCGGTTTGATGAAGGCGACGGCCTGGTCGTAGTTGAGGTCGAGGGTCTCGATGGGAAAGATTTCCTCGCGCACGAACCCTCGCATCCAGGCGAGCTTCTCTTCGAACTCGGGTTCCGTCTCAAAATCCCACGCCATTGGCCACCTCCACTTTCCCTGCCTCACTCTAGGCCTCGGCAAAAGTTGCTCACGAACGCTCCCCGTTGCCTTTTCTCTACACTGGACTGACGACGAAAGGTGGCCATGGCGAAGAAACGACGTGCGACGAAGAAAGTGAAGATCGGTGTCGTGGACACGATGTTCGCCCGCTTTGACATGGGAGCCGCCGCACGCGCCGAACTCGAGGAGTGTCCCGGTTACGGCACGACCTTCAAGGTCGTCTCGGCCACCGTGCCCGGCTTCAAGGACCTCGCGGTCGCCGCGCTGAACCTGATCGAGCGCGAAGGTTGCTCGATTGTCGTCGCACTCGGCATGCCGGGCTCAGCGCCCATCGACAAGCAGTGCGCGCACGAGGCCTCGACCGGCATCATGCAGGCCCAGCTGCTGACGGCCACGCCAATCCTCGAGGTCTTCGTACACGAGGACGAGGCGGACGAGCCCCTCGTGTTACGGCGCCTGTTCGAGAATCGCTCGCGCCAACACGCCCGGAACGCCTACTGGATGCTCTTTGAGCCAGACCAATTGGCCCAGCGCGCGGGCCAGGGCATCCGCCAGGGCTTCGACGATGCGGGACCCCTCCACGACAGCTAATCGAAGGGACTGGGCGAGATTCACTATGCTCGCCAGAGTTACCTTGGGGTAACCACGAGGAGGAAATCATGCCCGAAGCCGTCATTGTCGCCACCGGACGAAGCCCCATAGGTCGAGCCTTCAAGGGTTCGCTCGTCGACGTGCGGCCCGACGACCTCGCGGCGCACATCGTGCGCGAGGTGCTGGCGAAGATTCCCCAACTCGACCCGCACACCGTCGAGGACTTGATTCTCGGTTGCGGTCAGCCGGCTGGCGAAGCGGGTTTTAACATCGCTCGCGTCACCGCGGTCCTCGCCGGACTCGACAACGTGCCCGGGGTCACCGTTAATCGCTACTGCTCATCGTCGCTGCAGACCATTCGCATGGCCGCCCACGCGATTCGCGCGGGCGAGGGTGACGTCTTCATCGCCGCGGGCGTCGAAACGGTCTCGCGCTTCGCGTCGGGCGCCTCGGACAATGGCAAGGCCATCAACCCGCTCTTTCATGACGCGCTCGAGCGCACCCAGAGCCGTTCGGAGAAGGTCACCGTGCCCTGGACGGCGCAACCCGGACTTCCCGACATCTACATCGCCATGGGTCAGACCGCCGAGAACGTCGCCGAATTCGAGAACGTCACGCGCGAGGAGATGGACGAGTTCGCCGTGCGCAGTCAGGAACTGGCGGTCGCCCATCAGAACAACGGTTTCTTCGAACGCGAGATCATTCCGGTCACGACGCCCGACGGCACGTTCGTGAACAAGGACGACGGCCCGCGCGCGGGGACCACTCTGGAAAAGCTCTCGAGCCTTCAGCCGGTCTTTCGTGAGGGCGGCACCGTCACCGCGGGCAACGCCTGTCCGCTCAACGACGGCGCGGCGGCGGTCGTAGTGATGAGTGACGCGCGAGCCAAGGCCCTGGGCATCAAGCCCCTCGCGCGCATCGTGGCGAGCGGTGTGAGCGGTCTCAATCCCGAGATCATGGGACTCGGTCCCATCGAGGCGTGTCGTCAAGCGCTGAAGCGCGCGGGCATGACCATGAAGGACATCGACCTGGTGGAAATCAACGAGGCCTTCGCGGCCCAGGTCATCCCCAGCGCCAAGCACCTCGAGATCCCCCTCGACAAGCTCAACATCCGCGGCGGGGCGATCGCCCTCGGTCACCCCTTCGGCATGACCGGTGCTCGCATCATGACGACGTTGCTCAACTCACTCGAGGACGCGGACAAGCGTTTTGGTCTGGAGTCGATGTGCGTGGGTGGCGGTCAGGGCATGGCCATGATCGTCGAGCGCCTCGACTGATCCACTGAATCAGGTCTTGGTGCCCGTCGGACGCGCGAGCGGATCCTTCGAGTACCGTTCGTGTTCCTCGTCGCTCACGGATGTGGCCTCGTCGGGCAAGAGCACCGGAATCGAATCGCGGACCTCGTAGGCGACGCGTCGTCGCGGGTTGTAGAGGATGTTCGCGTCACTCAGGTACAGCAGCGGTCCGTGATCAACCGGGTCCTCGATCAAGTTAAGAAGAAAGTCTTCGAGTGCCACGTCAGGCTCCTTTGAACATGTCGAGAACCTCGTGGACGTGCTCGTCGCACAGTTCGGCGTTCGCCGCTTCGACGTTGAGGCGAAGGAGCGGTTCGGTGTTCGAGGGTCGAAGGTTGAACCACCAGTCGCCGTAGTCCGCGGTCAGACCATCGAGCTCGTCCACCTTCACGCCGGACTTGGCGAGCATCGCCGTTATCCTCTTCACGGTCGCGTGCGGGTCCTCCACCTTCGAGTTGATCTCACCGGAATCGGCGTAGCGAACGAGTGGCGCGACCAGATCCGAGAGGGTCTGGCCCGTGATGCTCATGAGCTCGAGCACGATCATCGCGGTGATGATCCCCGAGTCCGCGTGGTAGTTGTCACGGTAGTAGTAGTGCCCCGAGTGCTCGCCGCCAAAGATGGCGTTGGTGTCAGCCATGACTTTCTTGATGAAACTGTGGCCCACACGCGTGCGCACCGGCACACCGCCGTTTTCCAGGATCACCTCGGGCACTGCCTTTGAGCAGATCAGGTTGTAGAGAATGGTCGCGCCGGGATTCTTCGCGAGTAGCGCCTTGGCGACCAGTGCGGTCGTCGTCGAACCACTGATGGAATGACCCTTCTCGTCGATCAAGAAGACACGGTCCGCGTCACCGTCGAAAGCCAGCCCGATGTCGGCGCCCTCCTCTTTGATCTGGCGCTGGAGATCGACCAGGTTGGCGGGATTGAGTGGGTCGGCTGGGTGGTTGGGGAAGGTCCCGTCGAGTTCTTCGAAGAGGATGTCCACCGAGAACGGTAGGCCCTTGAAGACCTTGGGAACCACGAAGCCGCCCATGCCGTTGGCGGTATCGGCCACGACTTTGAGTGGGCGCAGCTTCGAGAGATCGATGAACGAGTGCACGTGCGAGACCCATTCGTCCATGAGGTCTCGCGTCGTCAACGGCGCGAGGTCCCCGGTCGCCGGTTCCTTGAGGAACTTCTTAGTCAACTCCTCGATCTGAGCGAGGCCGGTCTCCACACCAATGGGCTTGGCGCCCGCGAGACAGAGCTTGATGCCGTTGTACTTGGCCGGGTTGTGCGAGGCAGTGAACATGGCGCCCGGTGCGTCGAGGTAGCCCGCGGCGAAGTAGATGAAGTCCGTCGACGCAAGCCCGAGGTCCGTCACCGCGACGCCCACCGCACGCGCACCTTCGGCGAAGGCCTGACTGAGCGAGGGTCCCGAAGGGCGCATGTCGCGCGCCATGAGGATCGTCGAAACGCTGGCGAAGGTCGCGAACGCCGATCCCACGGCCCGAGCGACGTCCTCGTTGAGTTGGTCGGGGTAGGTCCCGCGCACGTCGTAGGCCTTGAATATCGCGCTGGTGTCCATGAGATCTACCTTACTGGCGTAATTTTCGCCGTCTCCGCAGAGCGAACCAGAGCGTGACAAAGCCACCGAGCACGGCCAGGTCGGTGATGAGGTTTCCGATCTCGAGCGCCGGCGTCGAGCCGTAGACGAGCGTGACGTTCTTGGACGTGGGCACCACGGCCATCAAGTTGGGACTCACCCGGTAAGGTCCCGTCGCACCGGTCGCGCGCCAACGGGGGAAGTAGGAGATCTTCACTTCGACCGGTACGCCCACCCGACTGACGTGAAACGAGATCGACTGGGTCCCGACCTTGACGTCGCTCACCTTCACCTTCGCTAGGGGTGCACTGGGCTCAAGGGACTGAACGCTTGGCACCGTGGGCCAGTTCGATGGTCCGCTGCTCGCCACCAGCACGGCCCAGTCCTTCGAGTTGTCCCACCACGTGACGTTGGCCTTCAACCACTTCACGCGGCTCGAGACGTCCGCCACCACGTTGGGCAGCGACGTCAGGGGCTGGACGATCGGGCTGTCGCTGATCTTGTAGATGTACCACTTGACGCCCGGACTCGGCCACGCTTTCGTGGTCGCCACGAGTCTTAGCGCGGGGTCACTTGAGGCCTGGGCGATTACCTCGGGTGAGAAGGCAATGTAGTACTTCACCCCGAGCATTTGAAGGTGCCGGACGCCTTTGACCACGTCAAGCGGTCCGTAGGTCAAATTGGCCTGCGCGTCACTGGGCGAGACGCTGAGTTCGGCCTGGTCGAGGAAATGGTACGGCGTGGTCGCTGACGACTCGAAGAGCAGCCCCTCCATGGAGTCCACGCAATTGTTCGTCCAGTAGGGCAGGAGCATCAACGCCTCGGGCGTCCCGAAGCGCTGCTCACTCGAGTTGTACTCCCACATTGCTCGTCCGCACCCGTAGCGCTGGGCGACGCTTTGCACGGTGGTGATCAGGTCGTGGTACTCCGGCCAGCCACTCTGACCCTGATAGCCCGAGTAGTTCGTGTTCGCCCACACCGAGACCTGGTTGCCCGTCGTATTCATCGAGAGCGCCGACGCCACTGGAGGTACGAGGCCCGGCACCGTTGACGCGAATCCGAGCACGGCCATCGCGACGGTGGCGTTGACGCTGCGACGGAGTCCTCGTTCCTCGTGGTCGCGCGGCGAGTCGTCGGGCCACGGCGCGACGTCCACTGGTTCGTCCGAGTTCGTCGGGTGAGGTTCTCGACGTCGGTGCTTCGCCCAACGTGACAAGGGGTAGGCGAAGAGCCAGCCCGCGATCAGATGGATGGAGATGAACCAGAAGGGGACCAGTCGTTCGTTCCAGATCACGCTTTGGGGCTCGTAGACGAAGGCGACCAGTGACAGCGCGACCAGGGTCGCGAGCACCATGCCGAGCCGGTCGCGCACGATGAACGCCACGACCATCGCGACCGCGGCGAGGCTGATGACCCACCGGTCACCCCCGTGACCACCGGTCGAACTAAACCAGCCGAGTGTGGTGAAGATATCGTGCATCGTGTTCACCGGATCGTTCGAGTAACCCAGTGAGTTGGTGTACGCCTGGCTCGTCAGAAACGGTGCGAGCCACCACGCCGAGAGCGCGAGCGAGAGCAGGCCGGCGCCCGCCGCGAAGCGAAGCGGGCGGGCGTAGTCCCCGCGCACCGTTATCTGCTTGTCGGGGTCACCGATGCCCCGGCGCGCGAACAACTCGAAAACCACCAACACCGCGATGGCCACAATCGTGAAGAACCAAGGCAAGATGTGCGCAGCCAGCACCAGACTGAGACATAGGGCGCTGCACCAATAGCCCTTGGCGGTGCGCACTCCGCGGGCGAACAACCCAATGGCGACCAGACTCAGGGCGAGCGAGAGTGAGAACGCGTACTCACCCGCCATGGTCGAAAAGAGGTTCCCCCCGTCGATGGTGAAGGAGGCGTCAAAGAGGAATGGCAACGTCGCGAGCGCGAGCGCGATCGGAATGGGCCGGGGGGCGCGAAAGAGTCGACCCATGGCGTAAGCGCCAAAGGGCATCAACACCGATCCGAGGATCGTCGCGAGTTTCATCGCAACCGCAAAACCAATGAGGTAACTGCCCCAGGCCGCCAGGATGTCGGGCAGCACGAAGTAGTACGAGTACGCCGGCATGCCCGCGAACCATCCTGGGTACCACGGGGTGAAATCAAAGAGGTTGCCCTGGGTTCGCAAGTACGCCGGCAGCGCCAGGTGTGATCCGGTGTCGCCACCCGTGATGATCGTCGACGAGAAGATCAGGTTGGGGTGCAATTCCCAGACCACCACGAACACGATGCCCACGAGTATTGATGCGTCCATCACCCGAAGGGGCGTCCACCAGCGAATGAATCGGCGAAGCATCAGTGACCTGCCCGCTGGTGGATGAGCGTAACGAGGGCGACCGCGTTGAACGACGCGTGCGTGATGATGCTCGGCACGAGTCGCTGCGTGCGCTTGACGACGGAGGCGAGTATGACCCCGAGCACCGCGAGGCCCGCGAATTGGAGGAGCTCGCCGTGAGCGAGACCGAAGAGGCACGCACTCAGCAGCGCCGCGATGACAGTGCCACCCCGCTTCATCACCTCGGAGAACCCCGAGTCGAGCGCACGGAACAGGACGCCGCGAAAGAGCCACTCCTCGACAATCGGCGCGCCCAGCGTGGTCATGACCGCGAGCAGGACGAACGCGAAACCGGTCGCGCCACCAAAGAGGTGATTGACCGGTTTGTTCAGGTCCTTGGCGTGAAACGGCAGGTAGAGCAGGTCCACGAGTAGTTGCGCACCCACGCCCAGTCCCACGAAGAGGACGTCGCTCGCACGAAACGACCACTGTCGTGGCATGTCGGCGAGCTCACCACGCGTACGCGCAAACCCGATCGCTGCGCCAAAGCCCACCCAGATCCCCACTAGGCCGAGCACGTTCGACCACCAGGGGGGTGACGACAACTTGGTGATCGCCGACAAGCCCCCCGGGAAGTGATCGGCCTGGGCTGCGACGTCCACCAGCACCGACGCGACGACTTCGCCCAGCAAGAAGCCCGCGAAGCATCCAATGACGATCGCCGCGACTCTTGGGCGATTCTTAAGATCCGCCCCGGACATTGAACTCACAAGCCTTTACGCTAACAAGCCGCGAGTTATGCACAGGCTCCAAGTCTGCATATCGCAATTGGCCCCTAGATTAGAGAGCGTGAGTACACCCCCCAACGAGCGCCAGGGATACAAGAAGTACGTTCCCGGCGGCGAGCAACCTATGGCGCCCGATGCCCGTCGGCGCATCTTCATGGTGGTCCTCGTGGCCTTCATCCTGGGCGTCCTGTTTATTCCCCACCTGTTCCCCACCAAAGTCGTCAAGACCCTTTCCTATTCGACACTTATCAAGGATGCTCGCAACAACGGCGTCGTGTCGGCGGTCATCAACAACAACAATGGCGTGATCACCGGTCAATTGACCAACGGAACCAATTACTCCTCGAACGGCCCTATCCCGGCCCTCAGCGGCGAGATCAACACACTTCGCACGAACAACGTCAACGTCACCTTCGCGAACACGTCGAGTTTCCTCGCCGCATTCCTGCCCTACTTGATCTGGATTCTGCTTATCGGTGCATTCTTCATCTTCATCAGTCGCCAAGCGCGCGGTCAGATGAACGGGATGATGTCGGTAGGTCGCTCCAAGGCTAAGCAGTTCAATCAGGACCGCCCTACGACGACGTTCTCTGACGTGGCGGGTTACCTCGGCGTCAAACAAGAGATCAGCGAGGTCGTGGAATTCCTCAAGACTCCAGGCCGCTACAAAGAGATCGGGGCCCTGATCCCTAAGGGCATCCTCCTCGTAGGCCCCCCGGGCACTGGCAAGACCATGCTCGCGCGCGCCGTCGCCGGTGAGGCCGGCGTACCGTTCTTCTCAGTTTCGGGTTCTGACTTCATGGAGATGTTCGTTGGTGTGGGTGCCAGCCGAGTGCGCGACCTCTTCGCCACGGCCCGCAAGCAGTCGCCCGCGATCGTGTTCATCGACGAGATCGACTCCATCGGACGCAAGCGTGGCGCGGGGGTTGGCGGTGGTCACGACGAGCGCGAACAGACGTTGAACCAGATGTTGAACGAGATGGACGGTTTCGACCCCGCCGAAGGCGTCGTCGTCATCGCGGCCACAAACCGCCCCGACGTCCTCGATCCGGCCCTGTTGCGTCCGGGTCGCTTCGACCGCCAAATTGTGGTGCCGCTCCCCGACCTCGACGAGCGCTTGCCTATTCTGCAAGTGCACTCCAAGGACAAACCGCTTGATCCCTCGGTCGACCTGGCGATGGTCGCGCGAGGTACGCCCGGGATGAGCGGCGCCGATCTGGCAAACCTCGTCAACGAATCGGCCCTGCACGCGGTTCGTCGTCATTCAGCCACGATTGGTATGGAGGACTTCGAGAACGCGCGTGACCGCGTCCTGATGGGGCAAACTCGCGACACGATGGTGCTCATGGACGACGAGCGTGAGAGGATCGCCTTTCACGAAAGTGGTCACGCCCTCCTCGCCTACGTGCTCGACAAGACCGATCCGCTCCACAAGATCACGATCATCCCGCGCGGCATGGCGCTCGGAGTGACTATGACGTTGCCCGAAGAGGATCGCCACATAATGTCGCGCCAGCACCTGGAGGACTCCCTGTGCATGCGTATGGGCGGGCGCGTGGCCGAACTCCTCGTCTACGGCGACCTCTCTACTGGTGCGGCGGACGACCTACAGCGCAACACCGAGCTCGCTCGGCGCATGGTTCGCGAATGGGGAATGTCCAAGGAGATCGGTCCCATGGCCTGGGGATCGAACAATCAAGTATTCCTCGGCGAGGACCTGATGCACACGCGCGACTACTCGGACCACACGTCCCAGATCATCGACGACGAGGTGGAACGGATCCTTCGCGAGCAGGAAGCGCGCGCCATCGAGGTTCTCACGTTGCACCGCCGTGGTCTTGAATCACTGACGCGCGCGCTGCTCGAGAGCGAGACCATCGACGGTGAGACGGCCGCACACTTGATCGACGAGGCGCACGGCGAACCAGTCCACCCCCAAGGGACCAAGACGGTCAGCGCCCTGAACGGCGTGGCCAAGCCGGCCGCAACGCCGAGCGAGCCTCCCGTGGCGCCAGTTCCCGTGGCGCCCGTCTGGCAGCCGCCGACGCTACCCGCCATCTAGGGGCGCGACCACGCTCACGCCCACCGGCGTGGTGGGCAGCGTGAGCGTGACGAGCAACGTTGAACGCGAGCCAGTGACCAACAACGTCTGGGCCCTCAAGGTGCTGAGCCCACTGAAGACACCCAAGATGCTTTGGGTCGCTCCCGCGGCCACTAGCACGTGGCCGGTCGCTTTCTGTCCCCCCTGGCCCGGAATGGTCGTGAAGGTCACCTTCAGCGAACTCTTCGAAGTGTTCGTCACGTCAGCGACGTCAAAGCCTTTGCCCGCGAAGTCGGCGATGATGAAATTATCCGAGGGCGCCACCATCGATGAAAGGGCCGTGCCTGACGACGTGCCGGTCACGAGCGACGTCGCCACGGGCGCGCTCGCCCTGACGCGCACGCTCGCGTAACCCGCGGCCGGAATCGCCGAATTGGGAGTGATGACGATGTCACCGCTCGCGTAGGGCGCGACGGTCAGGTCCTGGGGGGCGACCGTATAGTTGGCGATCTCCACGTTCGCCACGACATTGACGATCACGCCACTCGGGTTGGTGACGCGAATCTGGGCGAGGGCATTATTGACCGTGGTCACCGCGGGATACCAGGCGCTCTTGGCGAGCGTGGTCTGGCCCTGGGCGAACGAAGCCACCGAACCCGACCCCTGGACGCCGTCGACCACAATCGAGCCGCGCAGGACCCGCACGCGCACACCGATATTCGAGGTGTTAACGATCTGGGTGCCTAGGTTGATCTCGGTCTGTTCGTGAGCACCGACAGCCAACCCCTGGAAGGGGGCGGGCGCCGCGTACCCACTCGGGGAGAACGCCGAGATGTTGAACACCGCGGGCGTGGCGGTGGGGTTGTAGATGCTCAAGTCCGCCGTCGAGCCGACGGTGGTGTCAAAACCGCTCGCGTACCAATTAGTGACCCCTGAGGAGACGCACGGCGCTTCGGCGCTCGACTTGGTGACCTCTTCTCCCACGACGCCTCCGCCGTTCACCTGCACGGCAACCGCGAAAGTATTGCCCGTCACTTCCTTTTCGGGCACCACTGCTTGCGCGCGGTGGGGCCCAAGGGTGAGCGAAGTCAGCGAGGTCGTGTGCTTGTCCGAGACGACTTGGACGTTCAACTTGCGCGTCGAACCCGTTGTATTGAGGAACGTGAAGTGACCTGGTTCGCCACCTGACGTCCCCGACAGCCCGGTGCAGTAGAGCGCGGTCGAGTTCGCTCCCGGCGACGAGGACAGTAGACCCGTGTGGGCGGCAATGTTAGAAGATTTGACTAGCGAGGTGAGCCCGGCAAGCACCAGAAGGGTCGCGAGCACGAGGAGCAGAGAAGGGCGTGGTCGGCGCGTCATTCGTCCGTCTTTCTCGCGTGACGAGCGACCACGCCTCGACGACGACGACCGGTGAAGAGCCATTCGAGACGCTGCACCAATCCGAAGCCGAGCCAGACAATGGTCCAGAGCCCCAGCGTTATGCCCGCGAGGATTCCGTTCCACGGGAATCGGTGCAACACCAGTCGGGCGGTCCCGGTCGGAGACTCGGTCGTCACGTGGAACGTCGGGACCCATCCGTCACTGACGCTGCGACGAGCGAGCGATCCGTTGACCACCAGCGAAAAATCACTCGCCGGCGCGACACCGGCGCGAACGGTCGAGCCCGCCGAGACCGTGCTCGACGTCGTACCGCTCGCGAGCAGATGGGTCGACGTTATCGTTCCCCCCACGCTCTGAGAGACGAGACCGCGATACATCGAATTCGCGAAGACGACGACCGAGCTGGTCTGGAGTTCGAGCGACAGGTCCGTCTGCAGGCCTAGTGCGGCGGTGAGACCGGCGGGCACGGGGTGCAGCGGTACCGATTGAACTCCCGCGAGCTCGGGTGCTGAGGCGTTCATCACCACGATGGTCGAGATGCCCGCCGGCGCCAGCAATTGTCCTAGTCGCACCGTGCGTCCCGCCACAGCGCTCTTCACCGCGGAAAGGATCTTGTCAGTCGTTCCTGAGTCGGGAGCACTGAACAACGTGTCGCCACTAGGCAGGCCGTTGGTCGAGGTGGCGGCCTCAAGACCCGGGGCGACTGACCATCCTGGCAGCGGCATGACCGAAGGGTCCCCGAGCCAGAGCACTCGATAGCCGCCGGCGTTCGGCGGCGCCAAAGCGCTGAGCGACTCGGCGACGCTCGTCGTGGGCAGATCGAAACGTCCACTCGAAAAACTCACGAGCAGCGGAACGATCGTCACCACGATGGTCGCGACACTCAACGACGCCAGGACCTGGCGCCAGCCAAAGCCCGATTGACGCAAGTCCAGTTCGAGAGCGCTCACGCCTAGGCCAATCAGCAGCGCGATCATCACCGCGTAGAGCGACAACAGCACGTCCAGGTCTGGTGCGAACGAGCCCAGCCAATGATGCGAGACCAGGGTTGCGAGCACGAGCGTGAGCGTGGCGATGGTGGCGACCTTGGAAGCGATCGCGCGACGCTGATCGCGACACAAGACCAGCGCGAGCACCGCTGCGCCCGGTAACAACCAACCCGTCCAGTTCGCTCCGAAGGTGCCGTCCGCGCCCCGAAAAAGGTTCGCGAACGAGGGCGACGACCACGGTCCGCGCGAGAGACCGAAGACCTCGAACGCCCGCCGTCCCGCCAAGAAGAAATCCACCGTCATGGGTAAGAGAAAGATCGCGACGTTGAACCCGAGCGATCCGAGGAGGCGCCAGGGTCGGACTCGACGCTGGAACTCGTCACCCTCGAAGAATCGAGCCAGCGACACGCCAGCCACGATCAACACCACGAGCACCAGCGTCGCCGGTGCCATCGCGGTAATGAGCGCGATGAGCATTATTGCCGCCATGCGTTGGCCCGCTTCGGTGGAGCGCCAACCCTGGTGACCAAAGGGCACGGGCGCAGGGTAGGGACCCGCACGAAATCCCGGCACGCAGAGTAGTTCGAAGAGGCGACGCACCACGAGCGGCAGACCCGCGATGACAAACAAGACGTCGATGCGACCCAACCCGATCATGTTCACGCCCAGCGGAAAGGCGAGGTAGGCGACCGACGCGACCACGCGCGCCCGATTCGAGACCCGGCCCCGCAGCAATCGTCCTACGCCCCACGCGCCTACGGGAACCGACCCCACCAGCGCGAGACGAGGCAACACCCCCATACGGCCCGCTACGAAGGTGCCGGCGAAACCAAGCACGCCGTAGCCCGGCATGCCCGGCGATCCACTGCCGACGCCGTTGCCCGACCACGAGGCGAAGAAGTGGCGCCACGTCGACCACCACGAGTCAAGCGGCGCGAGGCGCCCGATGAGCGGCAAGTGCATCGCGAACAGGTTGCGTGAACCAATCAACCAGAGCACGGCCACGACCAATACGACGGTGGCTTGGGTGCGAAATGAGGTGAGGATTCGTGACGGTCGATTGCGCTGCTCGAGTACGCCACTCTCGGGGATCTCGTCGAACTCCTCTTCCTCGGAGAAGACGGCACCGAAGCCCACTCCCACGAGGTCATCGACGTCCTTCGCCTCTTCGGCGTCGGGTTCGGGAAGAATCCCTCTGGCCCGGTCCAGGCCGTGTCGCAGCAAGGTGAAGAAGAATCGCTTCAGGCGCGACGCACCGCCTACCTGGAGTCGGCGCAACTCGGCGTCGGAGAGAATTCGCGTAGCCCGGCGTTGTTGGCGCCGTTCACGGATCCTCCTTCGATTGTGGAACAGCCAACGCCACGAACCGATGATGGCGCCCGCCCGGTCCGCGTCTCGCCCGACGAGGGACAACGAGAGTTCCATGAAGTCAAGGACCAACAGCATCGCGAGCGTGCTGAACGTCGTGCGCGCGCCCCAACCCGTCGCCACCACGAGTAGCTGGTGTCGACGCTGCAGGTCCTGGCGACTCGCGCGGCGAGTCCCCACGGCATTCACCTGACGCTCGCCCGTCGCGATGGTTTCTCGGTGGGCGACCTTGGCCAGTGGTGCGACGACGATACGCGCTCCGGCCACCTGCGCGCGCCAGCAGAGGTCCAGATCCTCGCCGAGCACTGGTATCAGCGGATCGTAACCCCGAAGCGTGGCAAAGAGGTCGGATCGAACGAGCGTGACACCACCGGGCGCCACGAAGACGTCGCGTTCGAGGTCCTGTTGACCGTGGTCGATCTCACCCAGTTCGACGCGCTCGTGCACGACGCCGAAGCGGTCGCACGTTTGTCCCACGTGCAAGAGGACCAACGGATCCTCGTAGGCCACTACCTTGGGTGAGACGACGCCGGCGTTCGTGCGAAAGGCGGCCTCCACCATCAGTTGCAGGGCGTCGGGTTCGAGGCGTACGTCATCGTGGCAGAAGAGGAAGAACGCCGAACCCTCGACCATCAGTGACGCCTCATTGCAGGCCGCGGCGAATCCCCGATTCTCCTCGAGGATCCGCACGAAGGCATGGGGTGCCACCGCGGCGACTCGTGCCGGGACGTGCTCAGTATCCCCGTTCGCAATGACGAGCAGGCTAAGTTCCTCGTAGTCCTGTGCCACCAACGAAGCCAATGTGGCTTCGAGACCTGGGCCTGGACCGGTGGTAACGACGACGGCAACGACGGCCGGAGCGCGGGATTCCATCAGTCCTACAAGGCTAGTTGGCCCGCGAACCCAACCTGGAACAGCAAAAGCACGCTAAATATCACTCCACGCGACATTCTCAGCGAACGACGTGCCGCTGGCGAAAATCCTCGACGACATCGTGAAGTGACGTCACCAGGGCGATTTCCGGCTCCCAGCCCGTCACGTCATGGATCTTGTCGAAACTGCCGCGCGTCACCGGAACCTCGACGGGACGCAGCAACGCGGGATCGACCACGAGGTCAACACCGGGAGCGATTTCGTCACGCAACTGCTGCGCAATGTCCAGGACCGCGGCGTCGTGACCAGACGCCACGTTATAGACCTCGCCACCACGCCCGTGAAGGTGCAGCAAACGATAGGCGCGCACGACGTCACGAACGTCACTGAAGTCACGTCGGGTACTCAAGTCACCCACACCGATCTCGGTCCTTCCCTCTTCAGCCGCTTCGAAAAGTCGCTCGACCAATCCAGGAACGAAGAACCGCGTTGATTGACCCGGCCCCACGTGGTTGAACGGGCGGGCGATGATCACCCGCTGTCCAGTCGCTCGATGCGCCTCCTTCGCGAAGCGCTCCGCTTCGAGCTTGCTCGACGAATACGGGTTCGCCGGTGCGGTGCGAAAGGTTTCGTCCAGTGGTAGGTCCCGTTCCTCAACAATGCCGTAGACCTCCGAGGAGCTGACGAAAATGACGCACGCATCGGGAACGACCGAGCGAGCGGCGTCGAGCACGTTCTTGGTCCCCAAGACATTGACCCGGGTGAACTCACTTTGGTTGGTCCACGAGTCACCGACGTGCGTGAGGGCGGCGAGGTGGTACACCACCTCGGGCCGGCTCGCCGTCAACACCGCGCGCACCGCCTCAAGGTCGGTGACGTCGCACTCGCGATCCACCGAAGCCACGTCGTCGCCCTTGGCCGCCAAGTGTGCGCTGAGATGTCCGCCGACGAAGCCGCCGCCGCCAGTGATCAACGCGCGCACGTCACCCCTCTCGCGCCAAGTCGTAGGCCTTCAGGTGTTCGTTCACGCAGTGTTCCCACGAGAACTCCTCAGCCCTGGCTCGAGCCACTCTAGAGTGTTGTGCTCGCTGTGGCTCGCCGAGGTCGAGCGCCCGAGTGATCTCGGTGGCTAAAGCCATCGCGTCGCCCGCTTCAACGAGCGACACCGCACTCGCGCCGACTTCGGCCATGACCGTATCAGCCGAGGTCACCACCAACGCACCACAGGCCAATGCTTCAAGGACCGGCAGACCGAACCCTTCACCTCGCGAGGGATACGTCACGACGCGCGCCCGACGAAGGAGAGGCGCTACGAGCTCCTCGTCGACGAAACCCAGGCGGCGAATGCGCGAGGCACCCGGGTGTCGAGCCATCTCGTCGTCGAAGTCCTTCATGGCCCAACCCGCCTGACCGGCGATCCAAAGCTCGAGGGTCCGGTCGTTGTGGGCGAGTTCCTTGAACGCCTCGAGTAGCACGTCGAGTCCTTTGCGGGGCTCGGCGGTGCCCAGGAAGAAGACGTACCTGACGTCCGTCGCCAGCCCGTGGCGTCGCAGGATGGCGTCGTCGTTGGTGCCGTCGAGATTGAACGTCGCGAGGTCCACGCCGAGCGGCGCCACCACCACGGGGACGTGGACGGGCATGATCTCGTCAAGTTGGCGAGCGGTAAATTCACTGACGCTCAACAGGACATTGGCGTGCGCGGCGGCGTAGGAAATGGCACGGCGAAAGAACAGCACCTTCGATCGCTCGTGCCACTCGGGATTGGTGAAGAACGTCAAATCGTGAATCGTGACCACCGTGGGCGCCAAACAATGACGAGGCATCGTGTAGTGAGGTGAATGCCACACGTCGGCGTCTCGAGCGGCACTCGAGCGACCGAGTCGCCAGGCTTCGTACAGAAGGCGCCCGGCGCGTCCCGGGGGTACGAGTGGCGCCACTCGGGCGTCGGGCGAAACTTCGCGCCAACGATCGCTGTCGTCACGTCGCGTCACGAGTGTCGTGGACTCCAACTGAGGCGGAAGCCGACGCGCGAGTTCGACGATGTAGCGTCCCGCGCCCGCGACGTGGGCAGGAACCGCCGAGACGTCAAGGGCCACCTTCATCGCCAGCCCGCCACGTGGTCCATCGCCGCCTGGCGCCAGGTGAGGTCCGCCACCGAGGCTCGTCGCGCCTGTCGATCACGGTCACCGGTACCCTGGTCGAGCGCCGAAAGCAGCCCCGCCGCGACCGAAGACTCGTCGAGGGGATCGACGTGGACCACCAAGGAGTTGTTCGCCACACTCGGCACGGCCGAACTCGCCACGACGCGCGCGCCGGCGTGCAGTGCCTCGACGGGCGGCAGACCCCAACCTTCGGCGAGCGCCACGTACGCCACCACCGCAGCATCGCGGTAGAGACCAAGGAGCATCGACCGTTCCACACTGCCGAGCACGATTGCGTCCGCGGTGTCCACGCCACCCCAGCCCGCGGGCCCCACCAGTACGAGAGGGCCGAGTTCATCTCGCCGTTGGCGGGCTTGGCGGTGAGCTTCGACGAGTCGAGTGATGTTCTTTCGCGGCTCGCGAGTACCGGCGTACAAGGTGTACGCACCCGTGACCCCGTGGACCTTGAGCAGTGCGGCGACGGCGTCGCTCGCTGCCGCCAAGTGGCGCGAATCATCGACGCCCAGGCGCGCGAAATGGATGCGCTCGGCCGCTATGCCCAAAGGCACCAGGCGTTCGGCGAGTGTTGGTGAGGTCGTGAAGACTCGAAGATCGTCGCGTCGCGCGATGAGCGCCAAGCGCTCCTCATGAAACTTGATGCCCCGTCGAGTGGTCATCTGAGGTTCGTCGCGCCACAGCAAGTCGTGCATCGCAACCGAATGCACCGCCTCGGGCGCACCTCCCGCGAAGGGACCGGCCATCGACGTCGCGTGGACGATGAGCGACTCGCGATCGACCCCGAGCGGGATGAGTGGCCAGAGCCGGGTCAAGACGCCAAGTGGCACAGGCACGGAGGTGAGTTGGAGCGGCAGGCTTCGCACCTCCTCGGACACCGCGCCTCGCGGCGCCACTCCCACGAGGTCGAACTGGCCTTCGAGCGAGGCAAGACCCTCGACGAGTCCGCGCACGTAGGTCCCTATCCCCCCAGGTTGACGTCGGTAGAGCTGGTCAACGCTGATGCTCACTGTTCGTTTCACGGATTCCAGCCTCGCACGACATCACGATAGAGAGTGACGTACGCGCGTGCCGCCGTGGCTGATGCATAGTCGACGGCCCTGGCGTGGCCCGCCGCGATCATGATGGACCTGCGGGCCTCGTTGCGCCATGCGTCATCCAAGGCCTCAAGAATCTCCCGATCGTCCGCGACCAGCGTGGCGGCTCCCGAAAGCAGTTCGCGGTTGATCGCGGTTGATCGCGCCAACGTGGGCACCCCCGCCGAGAGGGCGGCGATCGCGAACGAGGGAAAGCGAGCGCCGTCAGACATGTGCAGCACCACCCGGGCCATCGCGAGTGCGGCGCGGGCGTCCCTTCGAGCCATGACCCTGATGGGCAGGCCGCTCGATCGGATCCGCTGGGCCACCGACGCACTCGTCACCGCGACGAGTTGAGCGCCCGTGCGCTGGGTGAACGCCAGAAGTTCGGGCGCGAGTTCCAAGAAGGGCTTGTTGAGACCGGTGACGTTGACCACGAGGTCCGCGCCGTCAACGGTTGGTGCGACGTAGGGAACCGCCGGTGGCACGACGACGATCTCATTTCGATGCAGCGACAGGACGTCTTGGACTTCGTGGCTCGCGGCCCGGCTCGAGGCGACGAGGATCGCGCCGCGCGTCACGCTTCGCCGTAATTGCTTCACCCGCTGGTGCGTGCTGTTCTCTCCACGCAGTGGCCGCAGGTCGTCCACCGAAATGATGAGGGGTACGGTCGCAGTGGGGGGCGTCAGCAGTCCCGCTACGTGGACCACGTCGATCGCCGGCAGCCGCTTCTCGATCAACGGACCCAGGCCTCGACGCCACAGCGGCGACCAGACCCGTCGGAGCCGGACCTTGCGCTCGTTGCTCGAACGCGGTGAACTCACGCTGCGGAAACGGACCAACGTGAGTTCACCAGTGGCACCAAGCGCGTCGGCGAGGTCGTCCATCGTATTGTCGAGCGACTCCAGCGAACCATCGAGGTCCAGCGCTACTCGAAGCGTCGAATGGTCACTCACGAACCAAGCGCCAAGGAACGCATCTCACTCGTCCACCGGGGCCACAATTCGACCGCCCATGGTCCGAACGACTCGGTACTCGTCGCCACCACGCCAATGTGTTCGTCAGCGTTGAGCAGCATCAGCGCTCCGCTCTGTCCGAAGTGGCCGAAGCTCGACGCGGGCCAGTCGCCCATCCAATGCTGCTTGTCCCCGCGGACCTCGGGTCCGAGTCCCCACGGACAGGGGCTAAAGCGACCGAAGCCCGGCACGATGCCGTCAAGGTCGGGCAGGAAGGTTTTGATGAAGCGGTCACGCGTCGGCGTGGCGATGCCGTCGGGACGCAACCAGGCGACACCCAAACGCGCGAGGTCCTGGGTCGAGCCAACCACGCCCGACGAAGGACGACCCTCGAGTCGAGTGTGCTCCATGCCAAAGCCTCGAAAGACCCGGTCCTCGAGCCACTGTCCCGCGTCGTTGTCCTTCACCACCACCTCGACGGCGCGATCGATCCCGTAATTCGAGTACACCCTCTTGGAGGCGACCGGCACGACTGGATCGTCTTCTTCGAGGCCGAGGCCGCTCGAATGACTGAGCAGATTCGACAGCGTCGCGCCCCGTGGACCGAAATTCTCGGTGATCTTGTGCATGTCCCAATCGACTTCAACACACATCGCCAGCGCTACCGCCATCTTCGACACGGAGGCCCAGGGCCGTTCGACCTCTAGGTCGCCGCCTTCTTGCACGGTAACCACCGAGCCGCTTTCGAGTCGGAAGACCACGTACGAGGGGCTGCCCGGCCAACCGGGTATGGACAACGAAGTACTCACAACACTCGATGATACCCACGCGCCCCTAAGGTTTCGGAGGTGATAACAGTTCTTAGTGGGGGCGTCGGCGCGGCACGACTCCTGCGAGCCCTCAGCGCCGAAATCGACCCACGCCAACTAAGAGCCGTCGTAAACGTGGGCGATGACCTCGTCTTGCACGGCCTCACCATTTGTCCCGACCTTGACACGATCACGTACACCCTGGCGGGACTCAACAACGATGAACTCGGATGGGGGCTCCAAGGCGAATCGTGGCGCGTCATGGACGACCTCGAACGCTTGGGTGGCGAGTCCTGGTTCCGCCTCGGCGACCGCGACCTCGCTACCCACCTCTACCGCAGTCAGCGCCTCAGTGAAGGCGCGACCAAGACCGACGTGACCAGGGAACTGTGCGAACACTGGGGCGTCCAGGTCACTCTCCTACCGGCGTCGAATGATCCACTCGCCACCGTCTTTGACACCGTCGACGGGACGCTGAGCTTCCAGGAGTACTTCGTCCAGCACCATCATGATCTGGATGTTCGAGCGATCACCATCACGGGCGCCGAGGATGCCAAAGCCACACCCGAAGTCCTTGCCGCGCTGCGAAACGCCGATCGTCTCGTGATCGCACCGTCGAATCCCTTGATTTCGATCGACCCGATTCTGCAAATACCCGAGATACGCGACGTCGTACGCGAACGACGTGGCGACGTCGTGGCGATCTCGCCGATCGTCAACGGCGCGGCACTGAAGGGTCCCGCGGACCGGCTTCTTCGCAACCTGGGCTACGACGCCACCTGTGAAGGCGTGGCGAACTTCTACCAGGGCCTGGTCGGCACGATGGTCATTGACGAGATTGACCGCGAATACGCCGCGTCCATCGAAGGCCTCGGCGTTGAAGTAAAGGTCACGACCACGATCATGTCGGACCCGGCCAACGCCGCGCGTCTCGCCCAGGCGGTACTCGGATGAACGAACTTCGAGTGATGCCGATTAAGGGCGTAGGCGACATTGGAGAGGGCGACGACCTCGTGGACCTACTGCTCGCCGCAACCGACGCCCAAGGACTGACGCTGCAAGACCAGGACCTCGTCATCGTGACCAGCAAGGTCGTTTCCAAGTCTGAGGGCCGGGTCGTGGCCTTTGACGGCAGTGAGGAACATAAAGTCGCGATCGTCGAGGGGCAAGCCCGACGAGTGCTTCGTCGACGGGGTCCCCTTCGCATCACCGAGACCCACCATGGTTTCGTCAACGCCAACGCCGGCGTGGACCTCTCCAACACCGCCGAGGGCACCGCGGTGCTCTTGCCCAAGGATCCTGATCGAAGTGCTCGGAAGATGCGTAGCGAGATCAAGCGACGTCGTGGCGTGGACGTGGCGGTCGTGATCACCGACACTTTCGGGCGAGTGTGGCGCAATGGCGTGACCGACGTCGCTCTCGGGTCGGCCGGCATCAGACCCATTTTGGACCTTCGCGGCACCACCGACGCCAACGGTCGTCCCCTCGAAGCAACCGAGGTCGCCATTGTCGACGAGATCGCGGGTGCGGCCAATCTCGTTCTCGGCAAAGCCATGGGTACGCCTTTCGCGCTGCTGCGTGGTCTGGACCCGAGCTATTTCGGCGAAGGGTCCATTAGCGGTAACGTGATTCGCTCGGCCAACGACGACCTCTTTCGATGATTCACGCCTCGAGACGCACGTCACCCGACAAGAGCGAACGCGGCGCCACGCGAACGTTGGCGCCGACGACGCACGTGGCGTCCAGGTTCGAGTAGCTCCCAATCACGGCCCGCGGCCCGATGATCGACGAGCGCACCACGGCACCGTGCTCGACAACCGCACCGGGCATGAGCACGGTTTGCTCGAGTACCACGTCGGCTTCAATGACGCACTGGCGGTCGATGACCGCGTTAATGAGTTGGGCGCTCTCGTCGATGGTCGCGCTGGGTTCACGCCACGAACCGTCGACGACGCCCTTCGCACCATGACCGCCGATCTTGCCCAGCATGAGATCGAAGTTGGCTTGTAGGAATGCTTGAGGTGTTCCGGTATCGAGCCAGTAGGCGTCGTCGGGCATTGCGTAGAGACGGCCGGTCGCCGCGAGGGCCGGAAACGTGTCACGTTCCACGCTGACGCGGCCCGAGGGCGCGATGCGATCGAGCACGCTCGGTTCAAAGACGTAGGTCCCCGCGTTGATGAGATTGGTGGGCGCGTGATCTTTTGGCGGCTTTTCGACGAACGCGATCACTCGACCCTCGGTGGTAGTAGGTACGACGCCGAACCGGCTCGGGTCGTCCACCTCGTGAAGGGCAATCGTCGCCTCCGCGTCGTGGTCGCGGTGAAAGGCCACGAGTCGGGTGATGTCCAAATCGGTCAACACGTCACCGTTCACGACGAGAAACGTGTCGTCAATGTCGGCGAAGTTCGCGGCGAATCGAATCGCCCCCGCGGTGTCAAGCGGCTCGGGCTCGACCGCGTAACTCACGTTCACACCGGCGACCACGCCGTTCGGGTAGGCCTCGATGAACCGGTCCGGCAGATAACCGAGCGACAGCACGGCGTCGGTGATGCCGTGTTCGGCGAGCGTGGTGAAGACGCATTCGATCATCGGCACACCCACGAGAGGCAACATCTGCTTGGGCGTCTCGTACGTGAGGGGACGAAGACGAGTGCCCACGCCACCGACCAAGATGATCGACTTCAAACTCAGCCCTTGGCGGTCGTGGTTGTCGTCTTTGCGCTCGTGGTGGTGGTCGTGGCGGGCACCGTGGTCGTTGTACCGGCGAGCGTGGTCGTCGTCGTACCAGCCAGAGTGGTCGTGGTTGTCACCGCACCCACAGTCGTGGTCGTAGTGTTCACGCTCGCAATGATCGAAGAGGACATCGCGTTGACGGTGGTCTGCGACGGTGGCGCGGGAGTGACGCCCTTGGGATCAAAGGCCAAGGTCACGCGAAGGTACTGCGCAAACTTGATCGAGCCCGGGTTGGTCGTGATGACCGGCTTGGTCTGGGAGAGCGACGTCCAGTACGCGTATTCGACTTGACCGGTTTGGCCCGCGTACTTGGAGGTCGAAGGACAACTCTGACCGTTGCGATAAGTGGTAGCTGAGTTCGCGGTTCCCGTGCTCGTGGGGATTGCCAACTCCACCGAGCTCGCGATGAGACCCGGGAACTCGTTGGCGAATTGTGCGAGCGTCGCGTTGGCGCCCGAGTCAGCCGCCGACACCGGGTCGAGTTTGATTACGTTGTCGGTCTCCACCTTGAAGCCACCGCTGTTGGTGGGGTCGGTCGTGAGATAGGGCAACTGCTTGCCACACGCTTCGATCGAGAGCGCGCCGTACCAGGTCGTACCGATCGCCGGCGCGACTCCCTTGGCGCCCTTGGACGGGTGCTGATAGTCGTAACGAGCCAGGGCGGTCGCGACGAGTCCGAGCACGACGATCACGAGGATGATGCCGTAGTAGTTGCTCGGACGAGTCTTCTTGTACGCCTTGCCGCCCCCCGCCGAGCCGACCCTACTTACCCATTTACCAGTTGCGCTTTTAGCCACGGGGGCAACGCTACTAAAGAATCAGACCGGCAAACATCGCGTAGGGGCGAAGGGACTCGAACCCTCACTGGAGGCGGTTTAAGCGCCCTGCCTCTGCCAATTGGGCTACGCCCCCACGCGAAAATGTCGCGCTGTAACCGTAACGCATATGTCCGAGCCATTCTCCTCGAATTCTTAGATTCGCTAACTAGGCTGGTTTTATGATTCGCGTGCGTCGGCGGGGCACGACTCAATCAACTCCCCTCTTGGTCTTTGCGACCATCCTCGTGTTCGGGCTTCTCGTGCCCACCTGGGCCGGCGCCCAAACGATTGCCCAGACCCAGGCCGAGATCGCACAGCTCTCCTCCCAACTGTCCCAGCAGGAGAAGACCTCTGAGATAACTGCGAACGAATACGACGCCGACCAGAGCGAACTGGTCACGTTGAACGCGAACATCGTCCACCTCCAGGCCAAGGAGGTGACCAAGCGCGCCGCCATCACGGTGACCTCCCAGAAATTGGTCACGTCGATCGTGCGCGCCTACGTCGACGGAGCCGCCGACGCCCAGATCCTGGCGCTGTTCAACCAGAACATCACCAGTAGCGACGCCCGCAAGGTCTACGAAGATCAGGTCATCGGGAACCTGACCCAGCTAAAGAACACCTTCGAAAGGGAAAAGAAGTCTCTTGACGCGACGATTGCCGACGTCGCTGGCCAGCGCGCTAAGGCCCAACAACAGTCCGTCGTCATTAAGGCCCTGCTCGCCCAGAACGTGAGGAACGAGAACGCGACGCGCGCCACTCTCCAGGTCGTCACGGCAAAGCTCAAGTCCGAGATCATCACCTACGAGATCAGGGTAGGAGTGGCAGCAGCCAAGTCGAAGAACACCGCGGGCGAAGAGGCTGCGGTCGCAGCGGCGTCCGCCGTCGGCGGCCAGAGTGCGGCGAACGAGGTCATCAACGCCATCCAGGCGGCCTTGCCCACCCTGATCAGCGGCACGCCCGCCGGGACCGCCCAGGGACTGGCGGCATTGAAGGCGGCCGAGACCCAGATTGGGGTGCCCTACGTGTGGGGCGGCGAGACACCCGGCGCCGGCTTTGACTGCTCAGGCCTCGTCCAATGGGCGTGGGCCAAGGCGGGCTTTGCGATTCCTCGCACCACCGAGACCCAGTGGGCTGAACTCAAACACATCCCGCTCACCAAACTCCAGCCGGGCGATCTGCTCTTCTATTACAACCTCGACGGTGACAATCAGGTCGACCACGTCGTGATGTACGCGGGCAGCGGTCCGTGGGGTACGAGCACGATCATCGCCGCCGCGCACACGGGCACCAACGTGAGTTTGGCCCCGATCTTCACCTTCGGGCTCGTCGGTGCTGCCCGACCGTGAGCGGGCATCCGACGGTCACCGTGTCGATCATCATTCCCGCGTACAACGAATCGCTACGTCTCGCCAACGGCTTTGAGCGACTTCGCCCGATCCTTGAGCAACTCGGCCTCACTTCCACGGAGGTCATCATCGTCGACGACGGCTCGAGCGACGACACGCTGCACGTCGCCCACGAGATCTACGGCCACCTACCCGAACGGCTCTTCGTCCAACAGCCCCACAACATCGGTAAAGGTGCCGCCGTGCGTCTGGGCATCGCCCTCGCGCGCGGCGAGATGGTGATCGTGGCCGACGCCGACATGGCCATCCGGCCCGCGTACTTCCCCTTGATTCTCGAAGCGCTCGCGAACGCGCCTCTCGCCCCCGGTTCACGAACGAGTCAGGGGCGCATCAACTACGACTCGGCGCTGCGCACCGTGGCCGGGGGGATCTTCCACCGACTCGTGCGCCACTACGCCGGCACGAAGGTTCGAGACACGCAGTGCGGCTGTAAGGGCTTTCGCCTCGGACCCGCGCGACTGCTCGCCCTGATGGGTATGGTTAACCGCTTCGCTTACGACGCGGAGATGTTCTATCTGGCCGAGCAGCTGGGTCTCGTCGTCACACCCGTCACTGTCCAATGGGATGACATCGAGGGTTCTTCGGTGAACGTGAGCCGCACGTCGCTCAACGTGTTGAGCGACCTTCGCCACCTCTCGCGGACACGCTACGAGAACCCGGTGATCGAACTCGATCCGGGGGTCGATGCCACGACGGTCCGCGACGCCTCGCGTCAAGCCCGCCTTCAGGGACTCGTCCTCGCGCGCGGTGCCGACTTCGACATGCTCGTGCTGCCACGCGACGGGGCCCTGGGTGGACTCAGCGTCGCCGCGGCACTCGATGGTCATCTTCGAACTGCCGAACTCTACGAATTCCGCGACCGATTACTCGAAGCGGTCTAGTCGGCGCCCGGCAACAACCAGTTGGCGACGAGTTCGGGAGCGCGGTCGTTCCACTCCTCGGCCGTAATCGCGTAGCGCGCGTGGTCCTCCCAGGCGCCGTCGATCTCGAGGTAGCGCTCCGCGATACCCTCGAAACGTAGCCCGAGCTTCTCGACCACCCGTCGCGACGGGGCATTCCTCGGGATGATGTTGATCTCGATTCGATGAAGTCGTAGCGATTCAAAGGCGTATTGCATCATCGTCACCACTGCCTCGGGCATCAGGCCCCGACCAGCGACCGCTTCGTCGATCCAGTAACCGATGTAGGCCGATTGCAACGGTCCGCGTTGGATCGAGGACAGCGTGATCTCGCCAACAAAGCGGCCCTCGACGAAGATGCCGAAACCATAGCCAGTGCCCATCTGTCGCTCTCGTTCACGAATGGCGCAACGGCTGACGAAACTTCGCTGATCCTCGGCAAGATGCGAGGAGTGTGCCGAACGCGGTTCCCACTTGAGGAGCCATTCGTGGCATCGTTCTCGAACCTCGAGCCAACCTTCGTAATCGTTTTCGGTCATGGTTCGAAGCACCACGCGTCGTCCGTGCAGGGATATCGGCGAGTAGATACTGGCCCGCGTGGTCACCATGAACGATTCCTCATCCCCACATCGTTGCAGGTACGCTGCGCGAGCGCACATCAGGCCAGGAGCGACTGCGCAATTCCGTCGAGGATGTCATTTTCCGACGTCAGAAGATCGGCCGCTCCGAACCGGTCCATGACCGCGGCGAGCACGTAGAGACCAGCGGTCAACACGTCCTCTCGGCCCACGACCATCCCCGGGTGACCGAGGCGTTCCTGGGGAGATTCTGACGCAAGCGTCTCGCGCCAGCGTTCCACACAGGCCCGGTCGAGCACTCGGTGGTGGACCAGTTCGCGTTGGTAGGTCGACATGCCCGCGTCGAGCTGCGCCAGGGTCGCGACCGTCCCCGCGAGACCCACGAGACGCACGTTGGCAATCACTTGTGTAAAGGCGGGCACGAGTGAGAACGCCCGGTCGAGTTCCGTATCGATCATGGTACGCGCCGCCTGATCGTGAGCTTCGTCCACCACCGCGCTGCCCAGGGCCCGCTCGGTGACTCGCACGCATCCCAGTTGCATCGAGAAGCTCACGAGCGCTCCGTCTGACATCATCGCCAACTCACTCGAACCTCCCCCGATGTCGAGGATCAAGGTGGCACGCGGGTCCGGTGCAAGTCCAATGGTCGCCCCCTGATACGAGAGCGTCGCCTCTTCCTTGCCATCGAGGATCTTCGCGTCTACGCCGACGACCTGACGGGCACGGTCGAGAAATTCCTCTCCATTACGCGCGTCGCGTACCGCCGAAGTCGCCACGAGCAGTCCTCGACTCACGTGGAGTTCGTCCATCGAGCGCCGATACTCTCCCAGCACGTCAAAGGTCCGCTGCATCGCAGTCTCGAGCAACGTCGCCGTGGCGTCCACTCCCTCGCTCAAGCGGGTGATGTGCATGGAGCGACGAAGGGCGCCCTTGGCATCGGCTACGAGAAGCCTGGTCGAGTTGCTGCCACAATCGAGTGCGGCGACGACATCATCCACGCACATCCTCCACGCGAAGTTCGGGCACGTCCACTTCCAGCGCGACCAGCGCACCCACGGGGTCTTCGAAGCCGGCGAGATAATTCGCCAGGTGCGCGTGCAGACACTTGACACCCACCCTGGTGCCTCCCACGCCGCCGCGGGCCTGCACCGCGTCCGTCTGGACGGTCGCGGCCAGACGGCGGCGCGCGTACTGTTCGTGAGCGCGTTCAAGTTCACGGCTGTCGACCAACTCTTCGAAACGATGAACGCCACCTTCACCTTCGAGTCGACTCACCGCCTCGTGGAGATCGGGGTCGACTAACCAGTACAGCGTGGGCATCGGGGTGCCGTCACGCAGGTGGGGTTCGTTCTCGATCACAACCGGGGACCCGTCGCCACGTCGCACGATGATCGCGCAGCGACCCGATAACGGGCGTCCCACGAGATCCTCCAGGATCAGGAGTTCGTCAGGTGACGCGTCGTGAAAGGTCAACGCCAGAACTCAAGGGTGCGCACGAAGCGCGAGAAAAACTTCGGCAGCGAACCGTGCGAAACCCGTTGCGCTGGCGTGGACGACGCGCTCGCTGTGGAAGCCGACAACGGCGCGACGAGCGGTTGGAGTCCCGGGTCGCCGGTGCTCTGCGAGACGTAACCTGATCCGTCACCTGGGAGCACCTGGATCAGGCTCTGACCCGGGGCAACCAGTTGATACTGGGCCCTCGCAAGCATTTCTTCGGCGGCCTTGGTCGACACCGAACGCGCCTGGTCCTTCAGGTCCTGGCTCTGTCGGGCGATCGAGGCGATCTGCGCCGACGTGGCGTCAATCTCGTTTTGTTGATGCCAGAGCGTGGTCAGCGGGAACCACACGGCCAGCATGACTGCAGCGGTCACAAAGGAGAGAGGAAGCATCCATCGATTGTGAGTCCTCGTGGTAACACTATGAGTAACTGACACCTGCCGCCCCCGACAAAGACGCTGCACCAAGAAAACGGGCCTGATCCCCGAGTTGTTCCTCAAGTCTCAGTAATTGATTGTACTTCGCCACTCGGTCCGAACGTGCCGGAGCTCCGGACTTTATTTGACCCGCGTTCGTTGCAACGGCAAAGTCAGCAATCGTAACGTCTTCGGTCTCGCCGGATCGATGCGAAATCACCGAGGTGTAACGGTTGATGTTGGCCAGACGCACGGTATCGAGCGTTTCGGTGATGGTGCCGATCTGGTTCAACTTGATGAGAATCGAGTTGCCAATGTGACGGTCAATACCCTTTTGGAATATGGCCGAGTTCGTAACGAAGATGTCGTCACCGACGAGTTGAACTTTGTCGCCGAGCTTCTTGGTCAACGACGACCAACCGTCCCAGTCTTCTTCGGCCATACCGTCTTCGAGTGACACAATCGGGTAGCGACCTACGAGGTCAGCCCAGTAGTCCACAAGTTCGTCACTCGAGAGCACGCGTCCTTCACCGTCGAGGTGATAGGAGCCGTCACGGAACAACTCACTCGCTGCAGGGTCGAGGGCGATTGCCACGTCACGACCGGGTTGGCGACCGGTGGACTCAATGGCTTCTACCAGAACCTGCACCGCGGTCTCGTTGTGAGGAAGGTCGGGCGCAAAGCCACCTTCGTCTCCTACGCCCGTCGAGAGCCCACGCTTGTCGAGCACGCTCTTGAGCGCGTGATAAGTCTCCGCTCCCCACTGCAGCGCCTCGCCAAACGACGCGGCCCCGATGGGCATGATCATGAATTCCTGAAAGTCAATCGAATTCTTCGCGTGCACGCCACCGTTGATGACGTTGAACATCGGCACCGGCAGTACGTGGGCGTTCACGCCACCCAGGTACTGGTACAGCGGAAGGTCGCACTCCATGGCGGCCGCCTTGGCCGTGGCGATCGAGACCGCGAGGATGGCGTTGGCACCCAGACGACCCTTGTTCTCGGTGCCGTCGAGGTCGATCATGGCGAAATCAACGGCGCGCTGGTCATTCGCCTCATATCCCTCGAGGGCGTCGTTGATCTCTCCGTTAACGTTGTGCACCGCCGTCCGCACGCCCTTGCCGCCAAATTCGGGTCCGCCGTCGCGCAGTTCGACCGCTTCGTGAATGCCGGTCGAGGCCCCGCTGGGCGAGATGGCCCGACCATAGGCCCCCGACTCGAGGTGCACTTCAGCCTCCACCGTCGGATTTCCACGTGAATCAAGAATTTGGCGTCCTAGGACAAGTTCAATCGCGCTCATGGCGTATCTCCTCGTTGTACTACGACAAGGCTACTAGCCCTCGAAGAACTACTTCTCGGTAGAGCCCTCGATCGTTCGAATCTCGTCGAGCAATCTGAGTGCACTCGCTCGCAGCACTCCTTCGAGATCGACACCCGCGAAACGCGCCGCTTCGAGCACCGCCACGAGAACCAGCGACCACGCGGGTGCGATGTCCTCGGACGAGACCTCGATTTCATTTGAGGTGGTGAAGCGAAGTTCTTCGAGCGCCGCGATCGCCGCGTCGCGCGCCTGCTCGGGACTTCTCGTCACCCGACCCACAAGTTCGGACTTCGCGAGCAACTTGGCGTAGAGCGAGAGCGCTGGGAGTTGGATCGCGATGCCTTCGGTCACGCTCGAGCGCCCCTTTTCGGTTGCTTTCAGCGTTTCCCAACGCTCGGCGACATCGCTCGCACTGTTCACCCGCACGTCACCGAAGACGTGCGGGTGACGGTACGTCAATTTGTCGCGCACCGCGTCAGCAATCGTGGCGAAGTTGAACAACTCCTCCTCATCGGCGAGCTCGGCGTGAAAGACCACTTGAAACAACAGGTCCCCGAGTTCCTCTTCGACGTGATTGACGAGTTCGTCGTTGAGCGTGCCGCCCTCTTGGGCCGTGACCAAAGCCTCGAGGGCGTCGAGGGCCTCGTAAGACTCCTCGAGGAGATGGCGCGTCAGTGAGGCGTGAGTCTGCTCCTGGTCCCACGGGCACTCGGCGCGAAGTCGCCGGGCGAAGCTGACGAGGTCCTCCATGGCTTCGCCCGGTCCGCGGATCGCGTCGATCCAGATCGAAGTGAGGTGATCGGCCTCACGAAAGCTTGGCAGTTCCCGCGCTCGAAGTTCCACGAGCCGCTGGTCACCCAGACCAAGGTGAAAGAGCACCGTCACGAGTGCGTCGGGGTGCAGTCGACCCGCCACGACGCTGAGGACCTCAGGAGAATACGTCTGCAACACGAGCAGAGGGCCCGGCCCGCGAAAGGGCTCGGTCGAGTCGAGCGCGTCGAGTATTCGCAATCCCACTGCGACCGGGTCGACGCCGAGCACCGAACACGCGACGTCAATCACCGACACCGCCGGCTCACACACGACCGCGACGTCTGCGCGGGTGCGAAGAAGCTGCACCGTACGTTCGGCGACCACCGGCGAACCGGGCACCGCGTACACCACTTCACCGTTCGGCGACGACGCGGCGAGGTGACAGAGGTCATCGGCGATTCGCGCGTACAACTCGTCAAAGGACGCCGCAGCCTCGTACCACTGGTCGTAACTCAACACGTCCAGCAGGACCGAAGCGGCAGGGTGCACGCGCGTGCGCAAACGAACGACCGGCGACTCGACAATCAGGGTCATCGTGCGCTGCGTGATCAAGCTCTGGTCACTGGGACCCAGACCGACGACGCGAACGGTGGGTAGGTTCACTTATATTTCGAAGCGGACGCCGTCGTCAGGTTCGCTACGGGGTCCAGCGAATTCGTCGATGATGGCAGGGCCGCTACGAAGACCGAAGGAGTCGTGCTCGACGACGACACACCCCAACGACCGAACGCGGGGTTCAGAACGACGGCAGTCGCGTAGAGGATGCTTTGCTCCTCGGAGTTCGCGGCGGTGGCGTTCAGGGTTTGAATGTCCGAGATCACGGCGCTCGCGGCCTGGGTGAAGGGCGTCACCGTCTCCTTGGTTGGTGCGACGAACAAGGCCATCTCGGTCCCGTTGTCAGAGATGTACTGGGGCGTGGTCGAGAACGAGCCAAGTTTCGCCGCGCCCACGTCAGCGCGCACACTGGCGAACGAGGTGCTCGACGGGGCGTAACAGCCGTACGCGCCACCCTTCGCGGCCGACGCGTCGGCAGAGAACTGCGTGGCGAGTGCCGCGACCGACTCACCCTTGGCCTGGGCGGCACTGAACGCGCTCAACTTCGATGGCGAAACGACTGCGATGCTCACACAGATCGTGTCGTACTGGGACAAGTGATTCGTGTAATAGGTCTTGATCGAGGCGGCCGTCAACGGGATCGTCGTGTTGAGCTTGCTCACCAGGTACGTCGACATCGCCTGTTCACGTATCTCCGCACTGCGCATCTCGGCGGGCATCGCCGCTAGGGCCTGTGCGGCGGTACCGGGGCAGGTGTACTGCGCCGAGGTGGCGGCTGCGGTCAGTTCGCCTTCGAGCGATGACTCGGCTTGAGCGAGGGCCGCGGCGCTAGGTGCATAGTGAAACGTAGTGCGCACGTAGTCCGCGACGGAGAGTCCCTGGATGCGTAGGTTCGCCCACACTGCGGCGCTCGAAGCCGTGGCCGTGTCGCCCCCGGCGCCCGGTCCCAAACTCGTGCGACTCAGCGCGTCAAGGTAACACTGGAGCGTGGGAGTCTTGGCAATCACGCCGAGTTCGGCGAGGAACGTCGAGTTCGAGACACGCGACCCCGCCGCTGACACCGCCGTCGTGGAACTCGACCAGCCATAGAGCCCAGCTCCGACTAACGAGATCACAATGAGGACGACGAGACGACGCACCGTTCCATGCTACCGAGTGCGAACTACTGCTCCGTCGACTCGGCGACCAACTCCGACAACAACCCCAGCAGCGCACCAGGCGACACGTCGCGCTCGTCTAACTCCACGCGAAACTCCTTGGTCCCTTCGTCGTAGGCGCGCGAGCCGTGGTGCCGACGAAGTCGCATCTGTTGACTGAGTGACAGCTCGAGTGGTCCCAGACGAACCACGGGCCTCGAGCGCACGCCCACTTTGGCGGGCAGCACCGCGAGTGCCGTGACGCCCAACTCGATGCACCAGAGACGAAGTTCACCGAGTTCGAGCAGGCCCTTGGCGGCCGGAGGCAGCGCTCCGTACCGGTCGACCCATTCGTCGCGCAGGTCCTCGAGTTCGTCCAAGGTGGTGACGTTCGCCAGGTGACGATACGCCTCAAGACGCGCGTCGTCGGCCGCGACGTAGTCCTTGGGTAAGTGGGCCTCGCCCGGTACGTCGAGATTGACCGTAACCACCTCGGGTACGACGAATCCTTTGGCGTCGGCCACCGCCTCGGCGACCAACTGGACGTAGAGGTCATAGCCCACCGCCGCCACCGGACCCGACTGGTCGTGGCCAAGCAGGTTGCCCGCACCTCGGATTTCCAGGTCACGCATGGCGATCTTGAAGCCGCTGCCCAGCGCGGTGTTGTCACCAATGGTGCGAAGCCGTTCGTACGCGGTCTCGCTCAAGACCTTGTCGGTCGGATGGAACAGGTACGCGTAGGCGCGCTGGCCACTGCGGCCGACGCGCCCGCGCAACTGGTGCATCTGTCCGAGTCCGAGACGATCGGCGCGGTCGACGATGAGGGTGTTGACCGAGGGCAGGTCAATCCCCGATTCGACGATGGTCGTGCACACGAGCACGTCATAACGCCGTTCCCAGAAGTCGACCATGACGCGCTCGAGAGTTCCCTCGTCCATCTGACCGTGCGCGATGGCGACGCGAGCGTCGGGTACGAGTTGGGTAAGACGCCGAGCTACCTCGTCGATGTCCGCGACCCTGTTGTGGACGAAGAAGACCTGTCCTTCTCGAAGTAACTCACGACGAATCGCCTCGACAACCGCGGGTTCACTGTATTCACCCACGTGCGTGAGGATCGGGCGGCGGTCCGCGGGCGGTGTGGTCACCATTGAGAGATCGCGAATACCCGCAAAGGCCATCTCCAAGGTGCGCGGGATCGGACTTGCGCTGAGCGTAAGTACGTCGACCCCGAGCGACTTGGCCTTGATCGCTTCCTTGTGTCCCACGCCGAAGCGTTGCTCCTCGTCGACAACCAGCAGACCGAGGTCCTTGAAGACGACCGAGTCGGACAGGAGTCGGTGCGTGCCAATCACCACGTCGATCGCGCCCTCCTGTAGTCCCTGGAGCGTTTCCTTGGTCTCGGCGTCGTCGACGAAGCGGCTGAGCAGCGCCACGCGCACCGGGAAACCCGCGTAACGATCGGTGAAGGTGGCGAAATGCTGGCTGGCGAGCAGGGTCGTCGGCACCAGGATGGCCGCCTGCTTATTGTCCTGGACCGCCTTGAATGCCGCGCGAATGGCGAGTTCGGTCTTGCCAAAGCCCACGTCCGCGCACACCAAGCGGTCCATGGGACGATCGAGTTCCATGTCGGCCTTGATGTCCTCCATTGCCTGGGCCTGATCGGTGGTGAGCGTGAACGCGAAGAGTTCTTCCATCTCGTGCTGCCACGCCGTGTCCGGGCTGAAGGCGTGGCCCTTGGCGACGCTCCGCTGTCGATAGAGGTCGACGAGCTCCTGGGCAACGAGGAAGGCCGCAGCGCGAGCCTTCGCCCTCGTCTTTTGCCACTCAGCGCCGCCCATGCGCGACAGCGCCGGCGCGTCGCCACCCGAGTAGGGGGTCAATGCGTCGATCTGTTCGGTCGGCCAGTAGCTACGGCCGTCCTTGAACTCGAGTATCAAGTAGTCACGTGTCGTGCCGTTGATGGCTCGCGTCGTCGTACCCGAGAACTTGGCGACCCCGTGTTGGCGGTGCACGACGTAACTGCCCACGGCCAGGTCGTCGAAGAAACCGTCCACGTTTCGCGCTCTCGTGCGCGCCGCGCGATGCACGACTCGACGGCCCGTCAAGTCGCTTTCGCTCCAGACCACGAGTTCGGGCACGTCGATGCTGAATCCCGCGGGCAGCGCGCTCTCAAGCACGCTGACACGCACGTCGAGCACCTTGGCGGGATCGGTCGTCACCTCGAGGCCCTCGGCGCGAAGTTGTTCGGCCATGCGCTCGACGCCCGCGGCGTTGGACGTGAGTACGACGCCACGACGCGCCGAACTCCAGGTACGCACGTGCGCCGCGATGCGCGACGGATCTCCTTGCACCACGGGTGGCGAACCAAGATTGAGGCCCGCGACACCGAGGGATCCCACCGTGGGCTCGAGGGCGATGTCGACGCGTCCCTCGAGCGTGTCGTGCCAATTCGCGTGCAAGAGCGGCACTGGTGAACTCGCCCGCCAGGTCGTCGCTACGGCGTCGGTTAGTTCACGCTCCTCGTCGAGCAGATCGTGCCAACGTTGGCGCACGCGTTCGGGTTCGACGACGAGCACGCTCGCCGAGCCGAGCTCGTCGAGCAGCGTGCGAGGCTCGTGGACGAAGAGCGACATCCACCCCTCCATGCCGTCAAAGAGTTGTCCGGTGGCGAGGCGATCAAACATCTCGCGTCCCCATGGCTCGTGCACGACAAGTTCTTCGCTTCGACGACGCGACGCTTCACCGGGTACCCACTCGCGTGACGACGCGATCACCGCCTCGTCGAGGTCGTGGAGTGAGCGCTGATTCGAAATGTCAAATGATGTGAGTCGTTCGAGTTCGTCACCGAAGAAATCGAGTCGAATCGGTTCGTTCCCCTGGGCCGGCCACACGTCGACGATGCCGCCGCGCACCGCGAATTCTGCGCGGTGCTCGACCAGGTTCTCTCGTCGATAGCCCCTCGAGCCCAGACCTTCGACAAACTTGTCACGGTCAAGGACGGCCCCGCGACGCACGACGATCGGGGCCGTCGGCGCTTCGGGCGCGAGGATCTGGCCGAGCGAGCGGACCGAGGCGACCACCACGCGCGGGCGAGCCCCTTCGAGAAGGCGCCACCGGAGCAAGGAGCGAGTCGCCATCACCGAGCTGTCGGGACTCACGCGTTCGAGAGGGTGCGTGTCCCAACCGGGCCACAAGGCCACTTCCTCGTCGGGTCCCAACAGCGAGGTGAGCGCTTGGCTTAGATGCTCGGCGTCGGTGGTCGTCGCAGTCAGCACGACCAGGGACGGAACCTCGAGCGCGTACGCGGCGACCGTCAGGGGCGTGGCGTACGAGCTGGGGTTGTAGCCACCCGCGGCGTTCTGGGCCCGCAGCGAGGGGCCGACCAGTTCGAGAACTCGCCGCAGTCCGCCCGCGTCAGTCACGCGTGCCGTTCACCTGACGCTGCGCCTCGCTGAAGTCGGTGTCGAGCAACAATTCCAGGGAGTCGGCGGCGGCTTCGACACACTCGTCGTGGTACTGCTTGTTCTTTCCCGTGACTGGTCGCAGGACGTAATCGGTTACCTGCTCCTTGCGCGCCGGACGGCCGATACCAATACGCAGCCGAGCGAAGTCATTGGTCCCCAGAGTGTGCGCAATGGACCTGAGCCCATTGTGACCCGCGAGTCCACCGCCGAAACGCAACTGCAGTCGTCCCGGCTCCAGGTCCAAGTCGTCGTGTGCAATCACCAGGTGCGCGAGGTCCGCGAGGGAGGTTCGCTTCAACAGCGGAGGAATCGCGGCGCCCGATTCATTCATGAACGTCGTGGGCACCGCGAGGGTGACGGGACCTTGGCTGGTCGTGACGGTTGCGCTCAGC
>Ga0224532_1000014_pt1 | contig 49931 bp, 52 predicted proteins | sample 714E115metaG_FD_179902 | JGI IMG/M metagenome (GOLD analysis project Ga0224532, IMG submission 179902) | Peat soil microbial communities from Stordalen Mire, Sweden - 717 E1 1-5 | ecosystem: Environmental > Terrestrial > Soil > Wetlands > Peat | place: Sweden: Norrbotten County, Stordalen Mire... | reverse complement strand
GGGTCGGAACCGAGTACTCAGTCGCATTGTCGTCTGGGACGTCGGACGGTGAGCAAGCACCGCTGGGCGATTTGCTTCAGTCAGTCAAGGTAAACCGGTGGGTCCAATTAGGACACACGCTGTTAGACGAACAGGGCGTGGCGGTGTGTTTCGCGTACAACAATCTGTTGACGACCGTCCTGATCGGCACGGTGGAAGACGTTGTCCGGTACGTGCCGAGCGTGGGTGACTTGATCGAGCTGGCGATCAGCATCCTGACCTTCTATTTTCATCGGATCGTGCTGGTGACTGACCAGAAGGTGTACGTGTATCGGGACTGGCCGTTTCACTTTCCCGGCAAGCAGTTGGCCGCCTACGCGCGTCACGATGGCGTGGTAAAACTCGGGAGCCCGAATCCGGGTGGTTTTTCTAAGTTGATCCGTCGGGGGCAGTTGACCTTCGAGGATGGTCATGTCGTCTATCACAGTATTCTCTGGATACGCCGTGCTAAGTACATCGCCCAGGAAGCCAATGCTTCCATCGCTAGGTGAAACGTAGTGCAAAGAGATTCGAACTTAGACTCGTTGCCTCCGCGATGTTGCGACCGATTCCCCGAAGGAATTTCAATGACTGCAATGAGGATAATTTCAACACCGCTACTCGGTGCAGATCTTGGCGAGCATTTCTAGGCTGGCCGTCATGGACTCGAACACGGAATTGGTCCCGTTGATCCACGCCGCGCCATCACGTAAGAGTTGTTCCGGCATTGGGCCCGCGTCAAAAACCTCGGTAACGACGGTGGCATCTTCACCCTCCGGCTCGAGAATGTAACCCCAGCGGTAACCGGCAGGGATGCCGACCTTGGACGGATCATTGCCCTCGGTCCGAGAAGGGTCCCCGGGGGCCGGTTCCCAAAAAATACGCCGATCTGGTTCGAACTCCACCACATAGTTGAGCATGAGGTAGTCGTCGCCGAGCCGGTGCATCTTCATGGTGAACGTGTCGCCTGCGCCCGAGATGGGGCGGTTGTCGACGGCTCCTCGGAGCATGTCGGAACCGTCGAAATCCATATGTCGTTGCGGGTTCGCCAGAATCTTGAAGATGAGGGCTGTTGGTGCTTCGATTCTACGTGACGCTTCAATCCGCTTGCTTTCCATCGTCACGTCTCCGACTGGTCCCGTAGCCCTTCAATCCTTAACGAAACATTCTGAGAGGAACGGCACGAATTGTCAAGCGCTGTATTCGTTTTGGGTCGGTCCACGGGATCGGGCCTTACGAGCACTCGCAGGTTGTTCGAGTGGGCGCGCCACGTCAGGCAGGTGGTGTGACTTCAGGCGTCAGCACACGCCGCGACGTTCTTGCGTACGGCTGATGCCGAGCCGTCATTTGACGACGATTTCTCCGGTCATGTACTGATGGATGCTGCAGATGAAGTCGTAGGTGCCGTGCTTCATCGGCGCCTTGAAGGTCTTGGTCTTGTCGTGGCCGATGTCACCGGTATTGAATTGGCCACCGGTCGCGCTCAGCGTATGGACGACGCTGTCCTTGTTGGTGACCTTGATGGTCTCGCCGGGCGTCACGGTGATCTTCATGGGGCTGAACATGAAGTTCTTGATCGTGATCGAGATACTCTTGGCCGTCGAACTCGACGCCCCGGCCGCCGTCGAGAGGCCAAGTAGTGCGCTGGCCGCAAGCAGGACGCCCGCGAGCGTCGTGCGGAGCGTCCTGCTCGCGTTCGAGCGCACCTAGACCGCCTGGCTCGTCGGGTTGAAGGCCAGGGGCGAACCGCTTGAGGTCTGCACGCCGGGATATTCGCCCAAGACGTAGTACAAGATCGCGATGTGCTGCATCTCAACGGGCTGGATCGACGACGAGAGTCCAATTGCCGCGGCGCTCGACAACATCGAGGTCTCCGCCTGGTAGGTCTCGGCAGCAATGGTCTCGAGGGTCAGGGCGAGTTTCGCAAGTCCCGTGACGTCGGTCACCTTGGCGAAGTCGGCGTTCACCGTTGGCGCCAGTGTCGGGTTGACGACGGTCACCTTGGCCTTGCCGTTCGCCGCGAGCACCGCGTTCCACGCCTGGGCGTGTTGGGTGTGCTGGGAGAGGGCAGTGGTCGCGAAGCTCGCGACTGCGGGCGGCACGGTGCCGAGCTTGCCGGCGGTGGCGGCGCTGAGTCCGGCGTGGTACGCGTAGACCGCCAGGTTCTCGAGGCTTGCCGCCACCGCCGCCACCGCCAGGTCGCCCTTCAGGCCGGCCGGAGGGAATGCCGCAGACGTGAGGACAGACTTTGGCGAAGGCTTCTGGGTCGTCGCCGCAGCGGCGAGCGCGGGGTTCAGACCCACGCTGAGCAGCGCCGCTCCTCCCGCGACCGCACCACCCACGCCCATGAGGAACGTGCGACGACTGGTCGAACGAGTGCTGGGTGCGTCGTGCAGCGTGTCGATCATGTTCGACACGCCTTCTGACATCGCGGGCATGCCCACGTCGTGGTGCAGTTGATCGAGATCCTTGGTCATCGCGACCAGTTCACTCTCGGTTCCTACGTATTGAATGTTCTTGTTCTTTTTCACTTGACGGCTCCTTGGGTGGCTGGTGCTGCGCTGTTGGTCTTGTAAAAGGCGTTAGGAAATCCGACGTTGCCCGCCGCAGCGGGCAACGTCGCGGCGGTGCCCGGGGCGAGCGAGATGAGCTGGGGAGCGCCGGCGTTGAGCAGCGCCTGCACGGCGAGCAGGACCGCGACGTGCTGGGCCTCGACGCCCATGATGCTGGCGAACAGCGCCTTGTTCGTCGAGGACTTCACCAACACCGTGTCCTTGACGTAGGTTTCGGCGGCGATGTTCTCGAGTTCGAGCGCGAGCCCGACGACACCGAGCGTCCCTTGGGCGGCCGAGGCACCGCTCAGACTCGCGACCGCCTTGTTGACCACGGGCACGAAGGCGGGGTCCGGCTTGGTCTGGGTCTTGCCGCCCAACGCTCGTGCGGCCGCGTTGAAGGCGTCTGCGTGCTGGGCGTGCTGGTTCATCGTCACCCGGGCGAACTTGTTCACGACGCCATTGGCCGCTGAACTGCCGATGTAGGGCAGCGTGAGGGCGGTCTTGTACGTCGCCACCGCCAGGTTCTCTATCGACGCGGCGGTTTGGAGGATCTGGATGTCCTGGGAGCTCGCCGCCGAGGCCGCCGAGGCGAGCACGCCCACCAGGGTCAGTCCACCCGCGGCCGCGAGCAGCGGTGCGCTGGCGAGGCTGGCGAAGACTCCTTCACGATGGTCGTCGTGAAAGGTGGCGTTCTCGTGTGGGTCTGGTACCGTCGCCGAGCGGTTCACCTCGACGAGTTCGTCGAGCGCGTCTCGCGTGGGCCGCAGCGCATCGGCCTGCAGGTCCTGGGACTCTTCGAGCAACTCGTGGAGCGCTCTTGGATCTACATTCATCGTGGGTCCTCCTTGGTAGGGTCATCCACTATTCGGAGTGGGGCCCAATTCGGATGACGGGTTGCCGAGAATTTTCAGACCTGGGCGTGTGGAATGGTTGCCCGGCAAATACGCTCGAACTATCGAAGAGCCAACATCCGAGTTAGCCCCGGCGACGAATAAGAGAAGTATGGACGACTTCAGTGAGGCGAGCGACGCCCAACTCGTGACCTCGATCGGTCGCTACAACGAGGTAGCGCTGGCAGAGGTCTACCGCCGTCACGGCGGAGCCGTGTTCGGCCTCGCGCGTCGCGTGCTCAACAGTTCAATCGAGGCTGAGGACGTGACCCAAGAGGTGTTCCTGCGACTATGGAATCAGCCTGACCGTTTCGATCCGTCGAGGGGATCGCTCCGTTCGTTCCTACTGGCCCAGAGCCACGCGCGCGCGGTTGACGCGATTCGCTCACTTAACGCGAGGCGCGCCCGAGAGATCAAGGACGCCGCCAAGACCGCACGCGGGTCCTATGACATGCAGCACGAGGCCTGGGACCTCTCGCTCGCGCACCAGGTGGCGCGCGCCTTGGAGGAGCTGCCCGAGGAAGAACGGCGCGTGATCCAGATGGCGTATTTCGAGGGTCACACCTACGTCGAAGTCGCCACGATCTTGAACCAACCAGAGGGAACGGTGAAGAGCAGAATTCGAAGTGGCATGCGACGCATGCGTAACGTCCTCATCGAGGCGGGCGTACAAGGGGTGGAGTCATGAAGCACGATGAAGCGTACGAATTGCTCGCGGCGTTGTCGCTCGACGCCGTCGACACTGACGAGCGCGAGGCGATCGAAGCGCACGCCCTCGAGTGCCCGCGGTGCCGTAGCGAGCTCGACGCCCTCCTGGAGGTGGCGGGGGCGCTCGGCAATTCGGTCGAGCCGTTGCCCGAAGGACTGTGGACGAGTATCAGTTCTCGTATCTACGACGCTGACGACGACCTTCATCCCATGCCGGTGCTCGCGAGCAACATGACCGCGATCGGCGCCGCGTCCTTGGCGCGACGTCCCAGGTACTCGAGGCGCCTCGCCGTGACCTTTGGAACGGTCGCGGCGGCCGTGATCGTGGTGCTCGCGATCAGTCTCGCGGCCCAGTCCAACCACGTGACGTCGCTGCAGCGTCAACTCGCGAGTAACAGTTACGACGCAGCTGCGGCGTTGTCGACGCCGGGTCACACGGTGGTCGACTTGACCAGTTCGACCCACCAGAATGAGGCTGAATTCGTGCTCTTGCCCGATGGGCGTGGATACCTGGTCACGTCACGGCTTCCGACCTTGGCCTCGGACCGTACCTATCAATTGTGGGGCCTGATCAACGGTAAGCCAATCTCGATCGGCCTCTTGGGCAACAAGCCCTCGAACGTGACCTTTACCGTGTCGGGCTCGAAACCCTCGCTGCTCGGGATCACCGTGGAACCGTCGGGCGGTACGACGACGCCGACTACTGCGATGGTCGCCTCGGGCTACGTGGCTGCTTAATCCCTCGATCGACGTCGTTCGTCGATCGATCGGACATCGGCCCGAAGCAAGAGTGCACCAGCACTCAATATGACGAGCGCCCCGACCTCGACCCCGAAGGCGACGCGCGCGTACGGCGCGAGCCACGAATCCTGGAAACCGAAGAGGCCGTGGGTCACCGTGATGAGGAATCCCGCCAACGTTGAGGCAACGAATCCCGCGCCGAGGATCGCCGTCCACAATTCGCGTGTGACGATGATTGCCGCGGCGAGTACGAGTCCTGTTACGGACTGGGCGAGGAAGAGCCATCCGATCGTGGGCACGCGGCGGTACCCGAGGGAGTCCCACAGGTGCCAGTGGATGTAGCTGGTCACCACGAGTAACAGGGCTCCCGCGATGATGGTCACGAGTGCACGAGCGTGGCGCTCGGTCGGCGCGCGCTGGCGTAGCAGTGTGTAGAGAGTGGTCATGTCTCTTATTCGTTGCCGGCAACATCGAGGATTGATTGTGATGGGCTTCACAAGGGCCCGTGAACTTGTGAAAACGGCGATGGTAGTCGTTCGTGCATGGGACCAAAGTCCTTGTGAGGAACTCGGGCTGAGTAAGTAGCCTTGCAGCAACAGGGGCGTTGTCGACCGTAGTGTGCTGTCGCGCCAGTCCAAGTTATAAGTGGATGGGAGTCGCGTGGCGAAGAGTTCAGTGGACGAGGAAGTACAGGTCGAGCGCGAGGGGTCACTGAAACCGGTCCTCGACATCCTCCCCGATTCGGTGTACTTGAATCCGACGTGGAAGGGCCTCAGTTACTTCTTTCGCGACTTGGTGATCTATCTGGGCATGGTCGTGCTCCTGGTCTTCTACTCGAATCCTTGGCTCGACATCCCGATCGAGATCGTGACGATTCTGGCGGTCACCGGTTTGTTCGTGGTCGCTCATGACTCCGCGCACGGGGCGCTGTTCAACACGAAGCGCAAGAATTCGATCATTGGTCGTCTGGCGATGCTGCCGTCCTGGCACGTCTTCGAAGCTTGGGTGCTCGGTCATAACCGGATCCACCACGCGTTCACCGTTCGTCAGGGCTACGACTTCGTCTGGCATCCGGTGACGGCCCAGGAATACGCCGACAAGAGTCGCTTCGGCAAAGTGATGCACCGCATCGAGTGGTCGTGGATGGGAACGGGTCTCTACTACTTCCTTGAGGTGTGGTGGCACAAGATGATCGCCTTCAAGCCACCCGCGCGCTGGATAAAGGCAATTCGCCGGGATCGTCTCACGACGCTGTCGTTCATCGTGCTGATGGCCCTCGGCTTTGGCGCCTTGGGCTACGCGCGGAGCCATTCGATCCTGGGCGCGCTGTGGCTCGTTGGTCGAGTGGAGATTATTCCGTTCATCGGCTTTTGCGTGATGATCGGCTCGGTCGTGCACGTGCACCACGTGCAACCCGACATCCGTTGGTGGAAGCGCGGGGAGTGGACGAAGTTCAAAGGACAGATGGAAGGCACGACCGTCAATCGCGTGCCCAAGGGCTTCAACTTCTTCTTTCACTGGATCATGATTCACACCCCGCATCACGTCGACATGCGCATTCCGATGTACAACTTGGAAAAGGCCGCCAAGGCGATCGAGAAGGCGTACCCTGAGGTCGTGCACGATACACCGTGGCGGTTCAAGGACTTCCGACACAGCACACGCACGTGCAAGCTCTACGACTTCGAGCAAGGGCACTGGCTTTCCTACAAGGCCGCACGTGCGTCGTTGGCGTCTAGCGCGGCGTGAGACGCTGACGTCACGGGCAAATCCTCGCGACATTCATCGCCGGTTCCTGACATTCTCACGTAGGCGAGGCGCGCCTGACTTTCTAGCGAGTTCGTCGTGGTCGGGCCATGAAACCTTCCCGAAACACTGAAAACGGTACCTTTAGGTATGGGTACGACGCACCTGGACATCGATCCCAAACTCGCCTGGGACGAAGTATTCAGCGCGCCGGGTAAGCCTCGACCGATCTACCGCAGTGTCGTGGACGAGATCGGACGTTACGGCGAGGGCGAACTGCAGACGCGCTTTGACCAGTTGGGACGCACGTTTCGCGAGCGCGGCGTCACCTTCGCCCACGACGGCGAGGAGCGTCCTTTCCCTCTGGACCTCATTCCTAGGATCATCAGCGCGGTCGAGTGGGACGTCCTCGCGAGCGGTATCCGCCAGCGTGTCCTTGCCCTCGAAGCCTTCCTGAGTGACGTTTACCAGCACGGGGTCTGTTTCGACGACGGTCTCATCCCGCGCAGTCTGATCACCTCGAGCATGCATTTCTGTCGCGAGGCGGTGGGCATTGTTCCCTCGCATTCAGCGAGGATCACCGTCTCGGGCGTCGACCTCATCAGAGACGAGGACGGACACTTTCGTGTGCTCGAGGACAATTTGCGCATCCCCTCGGGCGTCTCTTACGTGATCGAAAATCGTCGGGCCATGACCCAGAGTTTTGGGTCACTCTTCTCGAACCAGCGAGTCCATCCCGTCGACGAATATCCCCAGCGCCTCCTCGCCGCCCTTCGGCGTTCGGCGCCCGAAGAAGTGCGCGACCCGACGGTGGTCGTGTTGACCCCCGGGGTGCACAACGCCGCGTATTTCGAGCACGTGCTGCTGGCGCGACTCATGGGTGTCGAACTCGTTGAGGGCAGCGACCTCGTGACCGTTGGTAATCGGGTGCTCTTGCGCACGACCGAAGGCGAACGACCGGTGCACGTCATCTATCGGCGCGTCGACGACGAGTGGCTCGACCCGGTGCACTTCCGGCCCGATTCATTGATTGGCGTGGCGGGCGTGGTGAACGCGGCCCGAGCGAACACGGTCACGATCGCCAATGCGTTGGGCAACGGTGTCGCCGACGACAAGTTGATCTACACCTTCGTGCCCGACATCATCCGTTACTACCGCAACGAGGAACCCATCCTCAAGAACGTCGAGACCTATCGTCTGGACGATCCCGAGGTCTTCGCCGACGTCATTGGACACCTGGGTGATTACGTCGTGAAGCCGGTCGACGGTTCGGGGGGCAAGGGCATCGTCATCGGGCCGCAAGCCGACGGAAAGACGTTAGCCAGTCTTCGAAAGGAAGTGGTGGCCAATCCCCGGGGCTTCATCGCCCAGCGACCCGTTGCACTGTCGACGCTGCCCACCTACGTCGACGGAAAGTTGGCTCCGCGCCACGTTGACCTTCGGCCTTTTGCCATCAACGACGGGCGCGACGTGTGGGTGCTCCCGGGGGGTCTGACGCGCGTCGCTCTTCCCGAGGGCGCACTCGTCGTCAATTCCAGCCAGGGTGGGGGTTCTAAGGACACGTGGGTACTCGCGAGCCCCGAGACCTTCGAGGCCGCCCCCAACGCCCACACCAATGGTCGCGCCTTGCGGCCGGTGGCGAACGCCGTGGCGCGACAAGTCGATCCTCGCCATCCCAGCGAGGCGGAGCAGTGAGCGACCAGCGACTGCTCTCTCGCGTCGCCGAATCGCTCTACTGGATCGGTCGCTACGTGGAGCGCGCCGACGGCACCGCGCGCATCATCAATGCCTATATTCACCGCATCGCCGAAGATCCCTTCAACGACGCCGAGAGCGCGTGTCGGGGACTCTTCGCGATTCTGGGCATCGAGCTCGAAGAGGACCGACCCGCGACGACCGACGTCGTGCTCGAGGACCTGGTGTTCTCCCACGAGAGTCCGAGCGCCATCACGGGATCGCTGCGTGCGGCCTACGAGAACGCGCGACGATCACGCGAAGTGATCTCCTCAGAGATGTGGGTGTGCATCAACGGCACCTTCGATGAACTCTCCGCCCGGCACCGCCAGGCACGCAAAGTGGGAGCGGCAAGCTATTTCAAGTTCGTGTCGGACCGCGCGGCGCTCTTCGCGGGACTGAGCGACGCGACGATCAGTCACGACGAGGGCTGGCACTTCCTCGTGCTTGGTCGCAGCATCGAACGGGTCGACATGACGTGTCGGCTGCTCGACGCCCAACTGGTCGGGATCCACAACTCGCCCGACTGGCTGACGTTGTTGCGCGCCGCAGGAGCGATGGAGTCCTACCTACGTGAGTTTCACGGCAGCGCCAGCGCGGAGTCGCTCGCTTCATTCTTATTGCTCGACCGGTTGTTTCCGCGCTCGGTGTACCACACGCTCAACGTCGCCGATGCCTCGCTGGACCTGCTCACCACGACCCACAGTCGTGTCGGCGACACCTCCAATGCCCGGCGCACGATCGGCCGGGCTCGCAACCGCCTCGAGTATCTAGACCCCACGACCCTGGTGGCGGACTTGCCCGAATTGCTCGATTTCATCGAGCAAACGTGCGCGTCGGCCAACGACGAGATCACCACACGCTATTTTCGCCAGGTCATCGCCGAGCCCTGGGCGACCGAGGCCGGCGTATGACCGGCGCCACGTCGCGCCTCGCCATCCGTCACGTCACTGGTTTCATCTACGACGGCTTCGCGGAGTCGTCCTACAACGAGACACGTATGACGCCGCTCAGTTCGCCGCGCCAACAGGTCCTCGAGGCGACACTGCGCACCAATCCCAACGCGACCCAACTGACCTACATGGACTACTTCGGTTCGGCGGTCACCGCCTTTGACCTTCATGACCGGCACAGCCAACTCGAGGTGACCGCCGAGGCCCTGGTCGAGGTCGTGGCGACGCCCCACGAGCAGCCGTTCTTGAACCTCGCGGACCTGAAGCAGTCCAAGGTCCTCGACACCTACGCCGAATACCTGTCGAGCACTCCGCGCACCGCGTTGCCCGAGCGTCTGCAAAGAGAGATGGCGTCGCGGATAAAGAGTGACGACATCGACGAGTTGGTGTCCGTGGTCTCGACGATGGTGAGCGAACGGGTGGCCTACGTGCCTGGCTCGACCCACGTCACCACAACCGCCCTCGAGTCGTGGAATCAGAAGACCGGCGTATGCCAAGACCTCTCGCACCTCATGATCGGTTTCTTGCGTGGTCTGGGGGTTCCCGCGCGCTACGTTTCGGGTTACCTGCATCCCCAGTCCGACGCGGCCATTGGCGAGACCGTGGTTGGACAGAGCCACGCCTGGGTGGAGTACTACTGCGGGGCTTGGGTGGGCTTTGACCCCACGAACGGCAATGACATCGGGCTCAGCCACGTGGTCGTCGCCAAGGGGCGTGATTACGGCGACGTACCTCCGCTCAAGGGCATCTACCACGGGGCGCCGTCGCGCGCCCTGGGAGTCAGCGTCGAAATCACCCGTCTGAGTTGATCAGCCCTCGGGTGGGCATTCGAGGTAGTAACCAACGCCGGGAACCGTTCGCAACACGAGTCCCTCCTCGTCGTCGAGCTTCTGGCGAAGTCGGTGCACGTAGGCGTGGATGTACTGGGCCTCTTTGGTGTAACCAACGCCCCACACCGCGCTCAGGATCATCTGGTGGGTGCACGTGCGTCCGGCGTGGCGAGCGAGGAACGAGAGCACTTCGAACTCCTTGGAGGTCAGTGCGACGTCCTCGCCCCGGTAGGTCACGTCGTGGTGCAGTAGATCCAGGTGCAGGTCCCCGCAACCGACATCGGTCGCGCCTTCGACGGGTTCGACGATGCGGTTGCGCACCACGACGCGAATGCGCGCCTCGAGCTCGGCCATGCTGAAGGGCTTGGTGACGTAGTCATTGGCCCCGCCGTCGAGGGCCGCGACCTTGCGATTCTCTTCGCCCGTGGCCGAAAGGATGATGATCGGTACGTCGCTCCATTCGCGGATTCGCCGACAGACGGTGAGCCCGTCGATGTCGGGCAGTCCAATGTCGAGCACGACCACGTCGGGTCCGAGCAGCGCGGTCTGGGAGAGTCCCTGTTCGCCGGTCTCGACCGTGGTGACCTCGTGGCCCTCGGACTGGAGTCCGAGGCGCAGCGCGCGTAGTAGCGAGCGGTCGTCGTCGACGACGAGGACCCGGGCCACGTCAAGCCACCGCGGGATGGAAGAGGGGCAATGAGAATGAGAACCGGGCGCCGCCGCCGGGGGCGTCTTCGTACCAGATCCTCTCGCCGTGGGCCTCGACGAACGTCTTGGCGATGGTGAGTCCGAGTCCGGCGCGTCCGCCCGTGTTGAACTGTTCGAATCGGTTGAAGATCGCCTCGCGGTCTTCGCGGGCGACACCTGTTCCTTCGTCGGTAACCGAGAGCACGAGCGAAGCCCCTCGACGTTCAGCGCCCACGGTGATCACACCTTGATTCGGCGAATGTCGCAAGGCGTTGTCAAGCAGGTTCACGATCACCTGGATGATGAGCAGTCGGTCGATGTTCACCAGAGGAAGCGAGTCTGAGACCTCGAGGCGAAGTTGACGATCCCTCACGCTCGAGTTCATGACGTTGATGGCCTCCTTGACCATGTCGTTCACTGAGGTCGGTGCCTGCTGGATGGTGAGGACACCGGCTTCGATGCGGGTCATGTCGAGCAGGTTGGTCACCAAACGCGTCAAGCGGTCCGCCTCGATCTCGATCAGTTCGTGCAACTCGTGGGTGTCTTGGTCCGAGAGCACGCTGGCACGATTGGCGAGCGTCGAGGAAGCGACTTTGATCGTGGCGAGCGGCGTGCGAAGGTCGTGCGACACCGCCCCCATGAGGGCCTGACGCAAGCGGTCCACCTCCTCGAGGAACTGGGAGCGAAGCGCCTGCTCGCGCAGTTGGGTTCGCTCGAGGGCGAGTGCCGCGTCATTGGCGAAGGTCACGAGAATGGCCTGGTCGGTGGGGGACATCGGCACGTCACGAAGGACCAGGATCCCGATGGGCCGACCCGAAGCCGACAGGGCCACGGTGCGAAGCCCCGCGGATGAACCGACGGAGGATCGAATGCTCACGGGCAACCCGGACTGGGGATCGAGTTGGCGCAACTCCTCTACGGTGAGCGGTTCGCCCACCGAGGCCGCGATCTTCAGACGTTGATCGGCGAGGACCAGTAGTGAGACGCCGGGAATGTTAAAGACGGTCTGTACGGCGAGGACGATGGTGTGCAAGAGGTCCTCAGTCGACTGGTCCTGAACGAGCAGTTCGGAGAGTTCGAAAACTCGACGCATCGCCTCGCCCCCTCGGTTCGCCTCGAGTCTCGCGGTTTTTAGGTCCGACACGACGCGCGCAACAAGCAGCACCACCACGATGTAGACGAGCAGCGCGGTCCAATTCTGCGTGGTGCCGATGCTGAGGGTGTCGTAAGGGCGCAAAAACCAGAAGTCGAACACGAGGGCACTCGTGACGGTACTGACGAAGCCCATGAAGAGGCCACCAAAGACCACGCCCGCCACGACGGGTATGACGAAGACGAGCGCCACGGTCGTCGAACTGACGTGTGAGCGCAAGGTGAGCATCAAGACGCCAAAGACGAGCGAGTCACTGACTCCGATCAAAAGGGCGAGTAAACGTGCGCGCACGGTGCCATTCTCGCACTAACCGAGCCTTTTGTCGGCCGTTCGGTCTATTCAGAAATTATGAAGAACTTAGGAAGCCTATTAAGAACCATTGCAGAAGCCCCTCGCCAAACTGTCCTTATGGCAGATATCTATTCACTACTGGGCATAGTCGCCTTCGCGGCGGCAAGTGTGGGTCTCATTTGGGTATTGGAGCGCGTATGAGCTTCTCTCAGATAATCCTTCTGGTCGTTGCGGTGGCGATGTTTTTCTTCTTGGGCTACGCGATGTTCAAACCGGAGAAGTTCTAAATGGGATTCTTTTTCACACTCCTCGCCCTCGTGGTGTTGCTGGGGCTGACCTGGCGCTACTTGGGTTCGTACATGGAAGCGGTCTTCAATGGACGCGTCCACTTCTTAGGGTTCATTGAGCGCCCGATCTATCGGGCGCTTCGCACGAGCCCCGACCAGGAGCAGACCTGGAAGCGTTACGCCGGGGCGATGATCGTCTTTTCGGCGGTGTCGCTGGTCTTTACGTACGTCATCTTGCGGATCCAAGGATCGCTGCCCCTCAATCCCCAGCATTTGGGAGCCGTGGGCCCGGCGCTGAGTTTCAATACCGCCTCGTCCTTTGTCACCAACACCAACTGGCAGAACTACGGCGGCGAGACCACGATGTCGTATTTCTCCCAGATGGGCTCGCTGACGGTTCAGCAATTTGTAACCCCCGCGGTGGGCGTCGCGGTGGCCCTTACCGTCGTGCGTGGATTCTCGCGCAAGAACTCACCGACGGTCGGTAATTTCTGGGTCGACATCACTCGGTGCCTGTTCTACGTCTTGTTGCCAATCGCCTTCATCTTCGGCATCATCTTCGTCGGCCAAGGTGCGGTCGAGACACTGGCGGGCACAGTCAGCATCAAGGACACACTGAATGGCGTCACTCAGACCATTCCTCGTGGGCCGATCGGTTTCATGGAGGCCATCAAGCAACTGGGTACCAACGGGGGTGGCTTCTTGAACGCCAACTCCGCGACTACCTTTGAGAACCCCACCGGACTTACGAACTTCCTCTCGATCTACTTGTTGTTGTCGATCCCGGTCGCACTGACCTACACCTTTGGCAAGATGGTCGGCAGCGTACGCCACGGCGTGGCGCTGTTGTCGGTGATGGTGATCCTCTTTGGTGTCTGGGTCGGCTTTACTTCCGCCGCCGAACACCAGAACAATCCGGCGGTCGCAGCCGCGGGCATCCATTCGACGGTCGGTAACACCGTCGGTAAAGAGGTCCGCTTCGGCGACACCACGACGGCGTTGTTCGCCATTTCATCTACTTCGACCTCAACCGGTTCGGCCGACGCGGCCTACGACTCGTTCACACCTATTGGTGGCTTCGGCTTGCTCACGGGCATGATGTTGGGTGAAGTGACCCCCGGGGGCGTCGGCAGTGGGCTTTACACCTTGTTGGTCTACGCGATCATCGCGGTGTTCATCGGGGGCCTCATGATCGGTAGAACGCCCGAATATCTGGGAAAGAAGATCCAGGCTCGAGAGGTCAAACTCGCGGGACTGGCGGCCCTGGTGATGCCGATAACGGTGCTGGTGGTCACGGCACTCGCGGTATCACTGGCGGCGGGACGAGCTGGTCCTTTGAACGCAGGGCCACATGGCTTCACCGAGATTCTGTACGCACTGACCTCCCAGGGCAACAACAACGGCTCGGCGTTCGGTGGACTGACGGGTAACACTCCCTTCTATAACATCATCGGCGCGATTGACATGCTCATCGGACGCTTCGGCATCATGATCCCGGTGATCGCCCTCGGCGGCGCACTCGCGGAGAAGAACGTCGTTCCCGAATCTCTCGGTACCTTCCGCACCGACAATGGCATGTTCGTGGGTCTCACCATTGGTGTCATCTTGATCATCGGTGGTCTGACGTTCTTCCCCGCCATCTCTCTTGGCCCAATCGTCGAACAACTAACTCACGTGAGGTTCTTCTAATGACTACGGTTCTTACCCCACCGAGCGCCGACTCGGGCGGCCATGGCGTCGCGCAAGCCCGGGGCCTCTTCGATCGCGAGATCCTCGGCCAAGCGCTGAAGGACTCGATCAAGAAGCTCGACCCGCGCGTCCAGGTTCGCAACCCAGTGATGTTCGTGGTGCTGGTTGGCTCGATCATCACCTTCATGGAGGCAATCGCGCACCCGAGTACTTTCACGTGGTCAATCACCGTGTGGCTTTTCCTCACGGTGATCTTCGCGAACTTCGCCGAAGCGATGGCCGAAGGTCGCGGCAAGGCCCAGGCCGACACCCTTCGAAAGATGCGTTCCGAGACCGAGGCCCGTCGTCTTCGCGCCGACGGCACGGAGGAACTCGTGCCCGCGGCGAGTCTTCAAAAGGGCGACCTCGTGGTCTGTGAGGCGAACGACCTCATTCCGTCCGATGGCGAGATCATCGAAGGCATCGCGTCAGTCGACGAATCGGCGATCACCGGTGAATCCGCGCCGGTGATTCGTGAATCGGGCGGTGACCGTTCCGCAGTTACTGGCGGCACCAAGGTCCTCTCGGACCGTATCGTCGTGCGCATCACTGCCGAGCGGGGCCACACGTTCATCGACCGGATGATCTCACTGGTCGAAGGTGCGAACCGCCAGAAGACCCCGAACGAGATCGCCCTGACGATCTTGCTCGCGGTGCTGACCATTGTCTTCATCCCGGTCGTGGTAACACTCGAGCCCTTCGCCGGCTTCGCTGGTACGACCGTTTCGGTGGTGGTGTTGGTGGCGCTGCTCGTGTGCTTGATACCAACGACCATCGGGGCTCTATTGTCAGCGATCGGTATCGCGGGTATGGACCGTCTCGTCCAGCGCAACGTCCTCGCCATGAGCGGGCGGGCCGTTGAGGCCGCCGGCGACGTGCAGGTCCTGCTGCTCGACAAGACCGGTACCATCACGCTCGGAAACCGTATGGCGGCGAATTTCTTCCCCGTCGCGGGCCACACCGAGCAGGATGTCGCTGACGTTGCACAGTTAGCCTCCCTCGCCGACGAGACCCCCGAGGGCCGGTCGGTCGTGGTGCTCGCCAAGGAGAATTTCGGGATTCGCGAACGCGAGCTCGACCCGAGCCACTTGTTCGTGCCTTTCACCGCTACCACGCGCATGTCCGGTCTGGACATGGGGACGCGTCAGATTCGTAAGGGCGCGTCCGAGTCAGTGAAGAAGTGGGTGAGCGATCAAGGCGGTGTGATTCCAAATGACCTCGACGCAATTGTCGAACGGGTGTCGCGAGCTGGTTCGACGCCGCTCACGGTTGCCGATGGCAAGGACATCCTCGGCGTCATTGAACTGAAAGACGTCGTGAAGCAGGGCATCAGGGTCAAGTTCGACGAAATGCGCAAGATGGGTATACGCACCGTCATGATCACTGGCGACAATCCACTCACGGCTGCGGCCATCGCCCAAGAGGCGGGCGTCGACGATTTCCTCGCCGAGGCGACCCCTGAAGCGAAGATGGCGCTCATCAAAAAGGAGCAAGAGGGCGGAAAGTTGGTCGCGATGACGGGTGACGGCACAAATGATGCACCGGCGCTCGCTCAGGCCGACGTCGGCGTCGCCATGAATACCGGCACGACGGCCGCTAAAGAGGCGGGCAACATGGTCGACCTCGACTCGAACCCCACGAAGTTGATTGACATCGTGGAGATCGGCAAGCAGTTGTTGATCACGCGAGGGTCATTGACGACGTTCTCGATCGCCAATGACATCGCGAAGTACTTCGCGATCATCCCTGCGCTCTTTGCGGTCTCGTACCCGCAGTTGAAGGCGCTTAACGTCATGCACCTGCACAGTCCACAGAGCGCCGTGCTGTCGGCGGTCATTTTCAACGCTTTGGTGATCGTTGCGTTGATACCGTTGGCACTTCGCGGTGTGCGCTTTCGCGCCGCAGGCTCGGCGGCGATTCTGCGGCGCAACGTTTGGATCTATGGCGTGGGTGGTGTCATAATCCCGTTCTTTTTCATCAAGATCATTGACCTCGTGCTCGTCTCGTTGCACGCTTACTAAAGAGAGATTGACATGCTCGTACATCTACGACGTTCACTAGTGATGGCGGTGATCTGCCTTATCTTCTTCGGCTTCGTTTACGCCCTAGCGGGCACCGGGGTCGCCCAAGTGCTGTTCAAGTATCAGGCGAATGGCTCGATCGCCGCCAATGGGTCAACGTTGATCGGACAGAATTGGTCCAGTCCAAAGTTTTTCCACGGCCGACCCGATGACACCGGTCCCTACTCCGGGGACAACCCTCTGGTGGCCAACGGCGTCAAGGGCGAATCTGGCGCGACGAACCTGGGTCCCCGCTCCAAGACGTTGTTGAAGGACACCAAAGCGCTCGTGGTCTACTGGCACAAACTAGGGGTTAACCCGACGCCGGACCTCGTGACCACGTCGGGCAGCGGTTACGACCCGGACATCTCGGCTCAGGACGCAATCGTGCAGATTCCGATGGTCGCCAAGGCGACGGGGCTATCGCCCAAGTTGCTTAAGGCACTCATCGCGAAAGAAACCAGTTCCGCCGAATTCGGTTTCCTCGGAACGAGCTACATCGACGTCCTGCAGTTGAACACTGCACTGGCGAAACTCGAGTAGGCGAGGAACAGTGCACTCGCTGCGTGAGGTGGTCGACAATGGGAGGCGGAGCCTTGGCGAGCACCGCTTGTCAGTCGTGGGCGTCCTGGCGCTGCTGGTGCCCTTCGCCCTCGCGCTAGCGCTCGTTCCTTTTCGCGGAACATTTGCAAACGCCGCGGCCGCACTGACGTTCCTCGCGGTGATCACCGCAATCGCCATTCTCGGCAGCCGCCTCTGTGGCGTGCTCGCGATAATGTCGTCGGCGATTTGGTTTGACTACTACCTCACCAGGCCTTACGACCGTTTGACTATCAGTCATCGTCCGGACCTCGAGACGGCTATATGCATCGTTGTCGTGGGACTGTGCGTAAATGAGCTCGCCGCTGCGAACCGCCGCTGGTTTCGTCGGGCCAGTCAGGAGTCCGACTACGTGCGAACCATGCATGAAATGGCGGTCATCGTGAGAGGGGACTTCTCCGTGGACCAGGTGACCGAATTCACGCGTCATTGCCTAAGTCAGGTGTTGATGCTTCGCGAGTGCACGTTCGAGCCGGTGTCCTCGGACCTTCCCTTCGCGCGTATCGTCGCCGACGGCACAGTGGTGCACGTAGGCCTGCAGTGGCCGACCAAGGAACTTGGCCTACCGGGCCCCCACGCGGAGATTCTCGCTCAGTGGCGCGGCGCGACGTACGGGCGGTTCGTCCTGACCCCGACACCCGGCCAGTCGGTCTCGCTCGATCGGCGCGTCGTCGCCGTGGCGCTGGCGACGCTGGCGGCGGGAGCCTTCGCCAGCGAGCGACGAAGCGTGTCCCCCTCGGGCACGAGCGACGATACTTAGGACATGTCTCGGGGCACCCTTCGCGTCTACCTGGGTCTGGCCCCGGGCGTCGGAAAGACGTTTCGAATGCTCGACGAGGGCTGGCGACGTCGTGAGCGTGGCGCTGACGTCGTGGTCGGGTTGGTCGAGACCCACGGCCGAGCCCTCACCGCGGCTCAAATTCGCGACATGGAGATCATCCCTCGAAAGTCCTATGAGTATCGGGGCACCCAGATCGAAGAGATGGACCTCGACGCCGTACTCGCACGGCGGCCCCAAGTGGCGCTGGTCGACGAGTTGGCCCACACCAACGCACCCGGCTCGAAGAACGAGAAGCGTTGGCAGGACGTAGAGGTCTTGCTCGACGCTGGCATCGACGTCATTACCACGGTCAATATCCAGCACCTCGAGTCGGTCAATGATGTCGTCGAGAAGATCACGGGAATCGTTCAGCGTGAGACCGTGCCCGACGCCATAGTACGTAAGGCCGAGCAGATCGAGTTGGTTGACATCACGCCCGAGGCGTTGCGTCGGCGCATGGCCCACGGCAACATCTATCCCGCCGAGAAGGTCGACGCGTCGCTGTCCAATTTCTTCCGGTCCGGAAACCTCACTGCGCTTCGCGAACTCTCGCTGCTCTGGCTCGCGGACCGTGTCGAGGACTCGCTGAAGAAGTACCTGGACGATCACGACATCAAGGAGAGTTGGGAGACTCGAGAACGCCTCATCGTGGCGGTCACCGGCACGGAAACGGACGAAGCGCTGCTTCGCCGCGCGGCTCGCATGGCGTCACGAACCGGCGCCGAACTCTTCGTGGTGCACGTCATTGACTCCGGGGCGCTACAGGAACGGTCCGCCGACACGACCCTGGCGCGCGAGTTGACGGTCGAATTCGAAGGAACCTTCCAAGAGATCATGGACGAGGACGTCGCCACGGCCCTCGTGTCCTTCGCGCGTGCCGAGCGCGGCACCCAGATCATCATGGGATCGAGTCGCAACCGTAGGGCGGTCCAGCGCTCCGGTGTCATCGAGAAGGTGCTGCGCCAGGCCCGGGATCTGGATGTGCACATCATCGCGGTCGGCGGCGAGAAGCCAAAGCGGACTTGGCGACGACGTCGAATCGGCAGCTATTCCTGGCAGCGCCAAGTTGGAGGATTGCTGGGCGCCGCGGTGCTCTTGCCCCTGCTGACCCTGGCGTTGACGCAGGTTCGCTCGAACGTGTCGTTGTCCACCGTGTTCCTCGCGTACCTGGTGGTCGTGTTAGGCATCGCGAGTTGGGGCGGGGTCGTGGTCGGTCTCGTGGCTGCCCTCGTCGCCTCGGGACTCGAGAACTTCTACTTCGTCAAACCCCTGCACACACTCGAGGTAGCCAGGCCCGACGACCTGGTGGCCATCATCGCGTTTCTGATCTTTGCCGTGGGCGCCAGCATCGTGGTCAACCTCTTCGCCCAACGCTCCGCCGAAGCAGAACGCTCCAAGACCGAGGCGGAGATACTGGCGCGCGCGGCCGCTACCGTCGCCACCACTCGCGACGATCTTCTGCCGCTCTTGAATTCGCTTCGCGCGATCTTTGCGGTCCCCACGGTGGCCCTGCTTGAGCGTCGCGAGGGAGAGTGGGCGACCGAACTGCTGAGCGGTGAAGAGGTCGATCCGACGTCGCTGAACGCACGCTTTGAGATTGACGACGACCACGTGCTCGTGATGGCGGGTTCGAGTTTGGATTCCCAGGACCGTCAGTTGATCGGCGCGTTCGCGGGTCGAGTGGCTGCGAGTATCGAATCCCAGCGTCGCGCTCACGAGGCGGCCGAACGTCAGGCGATTGCCGAGACCGACGCGCTGCGCACCGGACTCTTAAAGGCGGTCTCGCACGACCTGCGCACGCCACTCGCCACGATTGAAGCGAATGTCTCGTCGCTACTTCAGACTGACGTCGCGTGGACCCAGAACGAGCAGCACGGATTCCTCGTCGCGGTGGACCGTGAAGTCCGGCGCCTCACCCGGCTGGTGACGAACCTGCTGGACGCGGGAAGGCTCGAGGCGAACATCGTCACACCGCGTTACCTGCACGTAGCCCTCGACGACCTCGTGGCGAGCGCACTGGAGTCGATTGATACCTATGGTCGGGTCCTCGCGATCGATCTCCCCGATGATCTCCCACTCATCGAGACCGATCCTGACCTCGCTGAGCGCGTGATCGCGAATGTGGTGAGCAACGCCTGTCGGTTCGGTCCGCCCGACCAACCCATTCGTATCAACGGGGGAACCACCGGGCACGGTCTCGAACTTCTGGTCATCGACCGCGGCCCGGGAATTCCCGAAAAGAAGCGCGCCGCCATCATGGCCTCGTTCCAGGACCTGAACGACGAGCGCTCGGGCGCGGGACTCGGACTCAGCGTCGCCTCGGGCTTCATGACGCTGCTCGGCGGAGAACTTCGCTTTGACGACACCCCCGGCGGCGGGCTCACGGTGGCGATCGAACTCGCCCACGAGGATCCCGTATGAGCAAGCGCGTGCTCGTCGTCGACGACGAGGTCCAGATCCTCCGGGCCCTGCGAATCAACCTCGAGGCGCGTGGTTACCTCGTGACGACCTCCCAGAACGGCGAAGAAGCTCTTCGCTTCGTCCGTGACGAGCCGCCCGACCTCGTGATCCTCGACTTGGAGTTAGGGGGCACGAGCGGTCTCGAGGTGCTGGAGTCCCTTCGTTCTTCGAGTGACGTGCCCGTGATCATCCTCTCAGCTCGCAGCGGAGACCCCGAGAAGTTGCTAGCGCTCGACGAGGGCGCCAACGACTACCTCGCAAAACCGTTCTCAATGGGCGATCTCATCATGCGGGTGCGCGCGCAACTTCGCGGAGACGTGAGCGAACTTACGACGCTTTCGACGACGGACTTTACGCTCAATTTCGTGGACTCGACCGCGAGTCGAGGGGGTGAACACGTCGCCTTCACCGACGTCGAGTGGAAGATCCTGCGAGTCCTCGTCGCGTCGGGCGGCCGATTGGTGACCGAGCGACAACTACGCGAGGGTGTCTTCGGCGACGTTCCGCTCGAGGACGAGGCGCACCTGCGCCATCACGTGACGCGCATCCGACGAAAACTCGAACCCGAACCCGCGCGCCCCCGCTACCTGCGTACCGTTCCTGGTATTGGGTACCGCTTCTACGGCGCGACGCTCTAGTCAGCGCGAGAGGCCGAGCGAACGCAGGATGGCGCGTGTGGCGGCGTTGGTCGTGGCGTAGGTCCTACGTCGCACGTAACGTTTGGCGTACGCCCCGGGCCCTTTGACGGCGGCCTGGACGTTACCCATGATCCGTGCGTCACGGTAGAGCTGAGAGCGAAGGCTTCTTTCTCGTGACACCCGACCTCCTGAGGACACTCGGACTCTAGCAACGTGCGACGCGGACGCGCGAAACCTCTATCGTGAGTACCAACACTGGAGGATCATGATCAATCGTCAACTCGTACTGTCCCAACGTCCCTCGGGACTCGTCGATAGCGCTACCACCGCGCTGGTGGAGTCGCCGCGTCCCGAGTGCGGGCCCGATCAGGCTCTCGTCAAGGTGGGCATGATCTCGATCGACCCGACGATCCGCACGTGGATGAATGACGCTCCCGGCTACCTTCCTCCGATCGCCCTGGGCGACGTCGTGCGATCGGGTGGCGCGGGTGTCGTCGTCGAGTCCAACTCGTCGCACTATTCGGTAGGTGACGTCGTGAGCGGTATCACTGGCTGGCAGGAGTGGGCAATCGCGGACAAGAACAACCCCTTCAACCTCATCCCGTCGGGCATGGGTCTGGACCTCGCGACCGTGATGAACGTCGTGGGACTCACGGGGGTGACGGCCTACTTCGGCCTGCTCGAAGTGGGGCAGTTTCACGAGGGTGACGTCGTCGTTGTCTCGGGCGCGGCGGGCGCGACCGGTTCGGTCGCCGGTCAAGTCGCTAAGGCGCGCGGCGCCAAGAAGGTGATTGGCATCGCGGGCGGACCTGAGAAGTGCGCCGAGGTGGTCGAGAAATACGGCTTCGACCTCTGCCTCGACTACCGCGCGGGCCACCTCGCGCGAGCCCTGCACGAAGCGTGTCCCCAGGGCGTGGACGTCTACTTCGACAACGTGGGCGGCGAGATCCTCGACGCGGTGCTCTCGAACATCGCGATCAAGGGACGTATTGTTCTTTGTGGCGCGATCTCCCAGTACAACTCGATGGGCAAGCCCCAAGGGATCGCCAACACGTCGATGCTGATCATGCGTCGGGCCCGCATGGAGGGATTCATCGTCTTCCAGGACTTCGGTTCGCGTCTGGCCGAGGCGCAACTCGAACTGGCCTCGATGGTGCACCGGGGTACCCTCGCACACCAGGAGCATCTGGTGCACGGACTCGAACACGCGCCCGAAGCGCTCAACCTGCTCTTCACCGGCGGCAACCACGGCAAGACACTGGTGGTCGTGGACGAGAGCGTCCAACTGACCTGATCACGAAGCGTTGCTGTCCCAGCTGACGTTGGCGACGAGCGCCCGGTGGTCGCTGCCGCCGTCGCTCGCCGAACCCCCGCGAGTCTGCCAGGGTCCGCGACCCAGAACGTGGTCGATCTGACTGTGGGGAAATCGCGCGGGCCACGTGCGCGCACGCACCAGCGTGCGCCAACCCGGCAGCAATACGCGTAGCAGCGGACGCCAACAGTTGAAGTCGCCCGCCAGGATCGTGGGTAGGGGTGGTTCAAGGGCATTCGTGAGTGCGTTGAGCTGCCGGTACTGGCGAAATGAACCGTGGCTGAGGTGGGCCCCGTGCACGCCTAACACGTAGAACGAGCGCCCCTCGAGCCAAAGACGGGCGACGATGACGGTCCGATTGACCTTCTCCTTGGCGAGGCGTTCGAGTGGTTCGGCGTGGATGTGCTCGATCGGCAGACTCGTCAAGAGGCCCAGACCCCACTCGCCAGTCTCGAGCGCGCCGTGCGAGATTCGTCGGGCTCGTTGGCGCGTCGTGAGTTGGCGGTGCTCTTGGAAGTAGAGACCGTGTTCACCAGTGAAGTGAGCGAGCCACGGGAGCCACGAGCGCCCGCCACTCGTGGCAAGGACCCGTTCACCGCGCGCGAGCGGCACGAAGAGTCCCTTCATACCCAGGCGTGTGGCGAGTTCGTCAAAGAGGTCCGGACCCTCGTCACCCCGCCAGAGTTCGGGGCAGACGAGCACGTCGGCGCCGAGTTGCGCCGCGTGTTCGAGGGCCCGGGTGGGTCGTCCCCAGCCGTCGATGCCGGCGTGAAGGTTGAACGACGCGACACGCACGCCCAAACCCTACGCCGTTGGCCAGTGGCGATGTGAGAGGCTCTAGAGGTGGAATCGGTCAACGTCAGCTTCGGTCACCGACTCTGGTGGGTCGACGCGTTCATCGGGGCTGCGGAGCGCGGCAATCCCGCGGTCGTCGTACTCCTTGAGCGTCCCATGGAGGACCACGAACTCCAGCAGATCGCCTTCGAACTCGGTGTTTCGGAGACCGCCTTCGTTCGTCGCGTGGGCGACACCTGGTCGCTTCGCTGGTTCACCCCGACCGTCGAGGTGGACCTCTGTGGGCACGCCACCCTGGCGACCCTGCACGTGCTGTTGAGCGAACTCGGGGTTCCCGGTGGCGAGTTCTACTTCCAAACCCGCTCGGGTGTCCTCTCGGGTCGCCGACTTCGTGACGGCATGCTCGGTGTCGACTTGCCGCGCTCCTATATCGAGCCCCTAGACGAGGCGGTACTCAATGGCACGCTCGGGCCGGTGCGCGAGGTCTACCAGGCGGGCGCCCAAAGCGTGCTCGCGGTGGTCGAGGATTACGACACGTTGTGCGGACTCGCCGTCGATCCCATGAGTCTGTTCCTGGTTCCCAGTTCGATGGTGATCGCGGCGTGTCACGGCGGGCCTGACGTTGACGTGTCCATCCGGGTCTTCGCGCCGCGGCTCGGCCTCGCCGAAGACCACGTCACCGGCAGCGCGATGTGTGCGGTCTCGCCGTGGTGGGTCGAGAAGGTGGGCTCGCCGGTTGTCTCGGTGCGACAGGCCTCGGCGCGCGGCGGTGTCATGCACGCGCGCCTCTTCGAAAAGAACGTGGAGGTGGCCGGACTCGCGCGCACCTTCTTTGGCGGCGACCTTCGCGCATGAGCGGCCAGCCCCTCGGGCCAGGCCCGAACACCAAGATTCGCCGACTTCCGGCCAAGGCCGCCTACGACGCCGACGTGATCTATTCGATCCTCGACGAAGCGAGATACTGCCACGTCGCCGGGGTCGTCGACGGACTCGCGATGGCGCTGGCGACCTTGCACGCGCGCGAGGGGCGCACGCTGTACTTGCACGGCAGTCGCTCGAACGCCATCATGAATTCGATCCTCGATGCCGGACGAGCCAGTGTGAGCGTCACCCTCTATGACGGGTTGCGACTCGCGCGAAGTGGCTTCGAGTCCTCGATCGCCTACCGTTCAGTAGTGGTGGTAGGAAGGACGACCTCGGTGGACGGCGACGAGAAGGGACGGATCTTGAATCGCTTCGTCGACGCCGTCCTGCCCGGACGCGCGAGCGAGGTCCGTCCAATGAGCGAGAAGGAGGCCCGCCTCACGCTGGTGGTTGCGCTCAGCATCGACGAGGCATCGGCGAAGATCTCCCGAGGCCCCACCGACGACGAGGCCGAGGACCAGGACCTACCGATCTGGTCGGGCACGGTACCCGCGTGCGTTCGTTTCGACGAACCGGTGCCCAGTCGAGACGGCGCTATGGCGAGTGGCGCGGTGCCGCTTCCGAGTTCGGTGCGCCGACTGCTCGATCAGCAGTAATGGACCGTTACGACGACCTGCGCGATGCGATCCGCGCCATCAAACCCGTCGACGAGCGCGAGGCCCAGTCCATTAGCGCCACAGTGGAGCGACTCGACTGGCCAGCCAATCCCTTTGACGAGCGACTGAACGACCACCACGTCACCGCCTCGGCCTTCGTGGTTTCTGCGCGCGGCGTGATCCTTCATCGTCACAAGCGCCTCGGGATCTGGGTCCAACCCGGCGGGCACATTGACTACGACGAGACGGCGCCCCAGGCGGCGCTGCGCGAGACCTTCGAGGAGACGGGTCTTGCGGTGCGTCACCTCACCGTGCCGCTGCTCTTTCACGTGGACGTGCACCCGGGTCCGCACGGCCACACGCACTACGACGTGCGCTACGTGCTGCTCGCCGCCCCCCAGGAGCCCAATCCACTGGCGGGCGAGAGTCGTCAGGTGTACTGGTTCAGTTTCGAAGGCGCGCAGGAACGATGCGAGAAGCCCCTCGCCGCGGCGCTCGCGAAACTCGGCCAGTGGTACGAGGGTGGTGGCGTGAAAGACTACGAGCCGTGAGTGAGACCGAAGCGCTGCGCGCCTTGATGCAAGCCGACCGCTGGATCGACCGGGTCGCGTCCCAGCGCAACCACCTGCCCGAGAAGTCCGAACTCGCGATGCTCGAAGAGGAATTGCGCGCTCTTCTCAAGGCGCTCCAGGAGGCCCAAGCGGGGATTGATCCGGTTCGCAGCGCCTACGAGGACGCCGCCGCCGAAGCCGAACGATTGCGCAAACGCGAGCACGACCTCGCGTCGACCCTCGCCACGTCGACCGCAAACGCGCGCGAACTCGCCGCGATAACCAAAGAACTCGACCACGTTCGTGAACTGCTCGGTGCGTGCGAAGATCGCGAACTGGAATACCTGCTCGCCCTCGAACCGCTCGAGGAGGTCGTGGTCGCGTTGCGAGCCAAGGCGCAGCCCGACGTCGCGCGACGCGCAGACTTGCTGAACCAGATCGCCGGGCTCGAGACATCGCTCGACGAGGAGTTGGTGTCGTTGCGCGAAGGGCGCACTAGGTGCGCGTCGGCACTCTCGCCCGAATTGCTCGCGCGTTACGACGCGGCGTTCGTGCGGGCGGGGACCTCGGGCGCGGCCAACGTCGACGCGGGACGTTGCGACGGGTGTCGCATCGCCCTGTCGCCGCTGGACATGGACCGCTGGAAATCCCAACTCGGTGGCAGCTTTTTGCCCTGTCCCGAGTGCGGGCGACTGTTGTTGCCGTGATCATCTTCATCCGCCACGGCCAGACCACCACGAACGCGAAGGGTCTTCTCGTGGGTCGAAGTGATCCCGAACTCACTGAACTCGGGCAGCGTCAGGCGCGCGCCCTTGCGCCCTTGCTCGCTGGGGTGCGTGAAGTATGGAGTTCGCCCCTTCGCCGCGCTCGCGAGACCGCGCAGTTGGCCGTGCCGCACGTTCAGGCCCGAATTAAGGAGTCCTTCATCGAAGTCGACTACGGCGACCTCGAGGGCGAGCCGCTCAGCATCGTGAGCGCCGAGCAGTGGGAGGCCTTCGAGACTGACCACGAACTGGCCTTGGGTAACGGCGAGTCGCTCGCGTCAGTGGACGCCAGGGTGCACGCCGAACTGGACGCGTTGCTGGCCGATCCGACGAGTCTGCTGCATCAGGCGCACGAGCACCTCGCGATCGTGAGTCACGTCTCACCTATCAAGTCCGCCACCGTCTGGGCGCTCGGGGTGCCTGGCTCAGTCGCCTGGCGCACGCGGCTGGACAACGGCTCGATCACCACGATCGCGACGCGTCGTTCCGCACCCGCACTCGTGCACTTCAACATGGTGCCAGCGCTTCACTGATTAGCGCAGGGCCACGTAAAGCGCGGCGAAGTGCAGTCCCGCGCCCAGGAGTGTGAAGGCGTGGAACAACTCGTGATAGCCAAAGATGCGCGGCGACAGCTGGGGTCGTTTGGCACCGTAGAAGACGGCGCCCACCGAGTAGGCGAGTCCGCCCGCGACCACCAGCGCAAAGCACGCCGTCCCACCGCCGCGATAGATCTGGGGCATGACCGCGACCGCGGCCCAGCCCACGACGAGGTAGGGCAGCGTGTTCACCCACTTGGGGGTGTCCAGAGCAAGTTGGCGAATCGTGATCCCGATTGCGGCGCCCGAACCAATCACGATCATCAGCACGAGTCGAATCGTGCCGTGCATGGTGAGCCCGGCGATACCGAGGTAGCTGCCGGTGATGGCGAGGAAGATCGTCGAGTGGTCCGCCCGTTTCCAGGCGCGACGGTGCGAGGGCGACCACTTCACGCGGTGAAAGAGCGCGCTCGTAATCATCATCGAGGCGACGCCGACTACGTAACACAGGACCCAACCCACTTGGGGCCAGGTATGCGCACGCACCACCAGTAGCGGTGAACAACCCAAGAGCACCACGACGCCTCCGGCGTGGAGCCAACCTCGCATCAGTGGTTTCTCGGCGGCTGGCGGTAGATCGGTGGTCGGGGTGTGATTGCTCACGCCTCCACCCTACGTTCGTGCCGCGACCGTTTTGGTCGTGGCACAACGAAGCCCGCTCATTCCGTCTAGCGGAACAAGCGGGCTCGCGATGTTTGGCCCCCCCAGCCAATAGGAAAGAAATTACCCTGTACGCAACCAGTACTCTTGCAAAAGATCCCCGAAAACCAAGGATTGTGCATAACTTCACAAACAAGGAGCCAGCGTGGAACGAAGGAAGTTAGGACAAGGTCTTGAGGTATCCGCTCAAGGACTCGGATGCATGGGCATGAGCGAGTTCTATGGCGAGGGCGACGACACGGAATCGATCGCCACGATTCACGCGGCGTTGGACAATGGGGTGAACTTCCTCGACACCGCCGACATGTACGGACCCTTCAAGAATGAGGTACTCGTGGGCTCGGCGATCAAGGGCCGGCGCGATGAGGTAGTGCTCGCCACCAAGTTCGGGAACCAGCGCGGTGAGGACGGCGCGTACCTGGGCATTAGCGGGCACCCCGACTACGTGCGCCAAGCCTGTGACGACTCGCTTCGTCGCTTGGACGTTGACGTGATCGACCTCTACTACCAGCACCGCGTCGACCGCACGGTGCCCATCGAAGAAACCTGGGGGGCGCTCAAAGAACTCGTCGAGGCGGGCAAGGTCCGTCACCTCGGGATTTCCGAGGCGTCCACAGCGACGATCGAACGCGCGCACGCGGTGCATCCCGTGACCGCGCTCCAGAGCGAGTATTCGCTCTGGACCCGCGACCCCGAAGACGGCGTGCTTGGGACCTGTCGACGCCTGGGCATTGGCTTCGTGGCCTACAGTCCCCTCGGGCGTGGCTTTCTCACGGGCGAGGTCGCCAATCGCACCGCCGAGGACCCGAAAGACTTTCGTAGCGTGAATCCCCGGTTCGTGGGTGACGCCGGCGCGAACAACCTGAAGCTCGTCTCGAACCTCGAAGGAATCGCGCACGAGAAGAAGGTCACCGTGGCCCAGTTGGCGCTCGCCTGGGTCCTCTCGCGCGGTGCCGACGTGGTGCCGATCCCCGGCACCAAGCGACGCAAATGGCTCCTCGAGAACATCGCCGCGACCGAGATCGTCCTCAGCGGCGCCGACCTAGCCGCCCTCGAGGCGGCGGTACCGCGCGAAGCGGTCCAGGGTGATCGTTACGCCGGCCGCGCAATGGGCTCACTCAACGGGTGAGCGGGGCCAACTGACCGTTGGCCAGTTGGTAGGCCTCGTCGCACCATCGCACTACGCGATCGTCGTGGGTCGCCACGACGATCGTCGCGTCGAGAGTAGCGAGGAGTTCGAGCACCTGGTCGGACTCTCTCGTCCCGAGTCCGCTCGTCGGTTCATCGCAGAGCAGTACGCGCGGACTCGTGACGAGGGCGCGCACGACGGCGACGCGTTGACGTTCGCCTCGCGAGAGTTCGTCGAACCGGGTGGTCTCGTCGGCGTCGATGCCGAGTCTGGCGAGTTCGTGGAATGAAGGGCGGCTGCTCGCGCGACCCAGGTGCAGCACGTCACGCGCGTAGCCCTTGGTGAGGCCGGGTTCACTCGCGACGTAGGCGAGCAGAGTGCGAAGTTGTGATTCGTCGATCTCGCGAAGGGCGACTCCTCCGATGCTCAGAGTTCCAGAGGTCACTTGATCAAGACCACCGAGCGCGCGCAAGAGCGTCGACTTGCCGGTACCCGACGGACCGACGATGGCGACGCGTCGTCCTGGGGCGAACACGAAGTTCGCGTCGCGCACCACGTCGACGTCGTCCTCGCGCAACGTCAGGTGCTGGGCGCGAATCGTGGCGTCGACGGGCCAGCTGGCGCCCACGCGAAATGGGCTCTCGTCGAGGTCTTCGAGTCGCTCACTCGAGCCACTGACGGCGACCGCCGTGTCCAGGGCGAGGCGAACGGTGCTGAGTGAATCGGCGGTGGCGACGCCGAGCAGAGCGACGACGACGAGCCAGGTGGCAGAACCGTGCGCCCGGGTAAACCAGACCACCTGGATGGCGAGCAGTCCCGCGACCAGCGGCACCACGACCGAGCGTCGTGCTACGAGTTGTCCGAAGCGTTCGGCGCGTTCCAGAGCTTCCCGGCGCTGGGTGAGGCGTGAGGTTGCGAAATCCTCTCGTGCGAGCAGAGTGAATTCGGGCGTCACCGCACTGAGTTCGACCAGCGTTCCCTGGTAGGCGCCGCGAGCGTGACGCAACGTCCTCTGGGCACGCACGAGTGGTCCCACGTTCGTAACGAGCAGCGCGACCGCGAGTACCTGGATGAGCGCGAACCAGAGGGCGACTTTCAGCCACTTCCCGTGCGGGGGGAGCACCCCCACGACGACGTCACTCAGTGCCATGGTCAGCAGGGTACTGATGACCGGCAGCGCAAAGCGCAGCCAGAGATCCTGGAGTTCGTCGGTGTCGACGAGCGAGCGTTCGAGAAGGTCGCCGGACGCGTGCTCGCGCCAGCGCGAATAGTCCCACCGTCCCACCGTGGCCACCAGCCAGCGCCGCCAACGCGTCACTGCCTCGAAGCCAAGTTGATGAGCGCTGACGCGCTCGAAGAACCGTAGGGGCGAACGCAGGAACGCGAGAACCTCGATGATGATGAGCACGCCCGCTACCGCCGCGAGACCAGGTCGTCGGGCGCTCTCGACGAGCAGCCCGATTGCCCCCACCAAGAGTCCCACGCTCGTAATCGTCGCGACGCCGCCGGCGAGAATCGCGCGGCTCAGATCGCCAGCGGGCGGCTGGGCTCGCCGAAGCCAGCGCACAAGACGTTGCAGGTCGCTGTTCACCCGGGCACCTCGATACGTTTGTTCGCCGTGTCGAGCAGTGGCGTGTCGACGGTCGCCTCTACCACGGCCACGTCGATGAGCGAGTCCAGCAGTGCGCGGATCGAACCTCGGGCGTGTTCGTCGACGACGCCGGCGATGTCGTCGAGCACGAGCAGCGAAGGCTCGGCGAGCACGCAACGCGCCAGGGCGAGGCGGACCTTCTCGCCGGTACTGAGTCCTCGGCCGTCGGCGAGCAAGGACGTTGAGAGGTCGGAGAAACGCGCACCGGTCAAGTCGAGCGACTCGAGCAGCGACTGAATGGTCTCGTGATCGATACTGCGCCCGAGACTGAGGTTCTCGTACAGGGTGCCGGCGAGCAGGGCGCTCTCGACGCTCACGTACCCGATTACCCCTTCGGTGTGGTCCGCGTGCCCCGAGACCGCTTCGCGCCACCCGAGCAGCGTGTGCAGCAGCGTGGTCTTGCCGGCGCCCGACGGTCCAGTGACCAAGACCCGGTCACCCGCGGCGACGCTGAAGTCATAGGTAGTGGGACCGGACTGGGTCACCAGATCCTTGGCGCGCAACAACGCCTGGCTCGTGGTCGCCGGCAACGACGCCGGTAGGTCGAGCAAGGCGAGTGACTGCTGGGCGTTCTCGCGTCGGTGGAACTCGACGCCGAAGCGCCGGACGTTCACGAAAATCTCACTCGTGACGAGGATGGCGATCAGGGCGTGCTCGAGTGAGAGGTGGCCCTCTAAGAGCCTAAAGCCGACGACCATTGCCACGAGTCCGATGCTCACGCCACTGAGGAACTCGGTGACGAGCGAGGACTCCAGCGCGACGCGTATCGCGCGCATCGCGATGGCGTGCTCGGACGTCGAGATCGCCGCGATCTCATCCGCACCGTAGGCGACTGCACCGAGCGCACGCAGTTCGGGTGCGTGATTGAGAAGCTCCAACTGGCGCGTCTCGAGCAGGGCCCGCCGCTGCTGGTAGTCCTGGGCGAGTGCCTCGCTGCGTCGCCCCGCGCGCTGGTAGAGCGGTACGGCCAGACCCATCAGGGCGAGTGTTATCAGCGTGCTCAGCCAGCCGACGGCCCAGAACACCACACCCAGCCCGAGCACGCTCACGCGCGCGCTCGTCGCGAGCAGTTCGAGCCACGGGCCGTCACTGGCGTGGTCGATCGCGAGTGAAAGATCACCGCGACTGCGCTCACCTTCGGCGCGTGGTTGACGGAGGTGGGCGATAAGACGTCGGCGCCAGAAACCCTTGATCGAACGTGACGTCGCCGTACTCCATTCGACCAGCGCGGCGGCGATCAGCCAGCGACCGGCGAGCACGATTGACAGCAGCACCAGACCAGTGGACGTCGAGCCGTGCGCCAGTTTCGCCAGGGCGAGCGCACTGGCGACGGCCAGCACGAATGAGAGCAGTACGTTGCCCACACCGAGCGCGCGGGCCGAAACTCGATACGTGGGCTCAGAGGGAGTCATCGACGTTCCAGAGGCCACCGTGCAATGCTAACGAGCCTGGACGAACCTACAGGGGGTCGTCGCGGTGGGGCAACGACTTCGCGGGACCATTGAGCCACTCACGCAGCGCCCTGGTCGCTCGACAGTCGTCTTCGTTGTACTCGAGCAGTCGCTGGCGCGACTGGACGGCGTCGTCGGTGTCCGAAACGGCGACCTCGTACCAGAGCATCGACGCCTCCCCACTCGGATTCTGGTCTCGCCATCGAAAGCCGCTCATCGAGGCGAGTTGCTTCAGCCCGAGTGGACCCGTGGTCTGGATCTGACGCTTGGCGTAATCGTGCAGGTCGATCCACTCAGGCGGCCTCGAGGCACGAAACTCATCCAGGACCGCTCGCGTGGGACCACCGGGCCGCGGCGTGGTGACCGCGCGATTCATCGCGCCGTCTTCGGCCTGGGCCCAGAAGCAGTAGGCGGCGAAACTTCGACCGTCTTCGCGGCAGGTGAGCCGGAGCTCGTCGAACCACTTCCAGAACCTCGCGAAGACTTCCGACTCGGCCTCGGGAGTGAGGTCGCCCCACTCGACGAAGGCCTGGTAGCCGGCCTGGATGGTGGCGACGGGAGCGTTCAGGGTCACGTGCGCGCCCCAGAGGTACGTAACCTCGACGTAGCTCTCCATGTCGACGTCAACTTCAACGTCGGCCCTCGGGCACCCCATGTCCTCGGGCGCGAGTATGCGCAGTGAACTCGAACGCTCGTGTGCTCGGGCCCGATAGATGAGGTCGTCGAGTTTGTCGATGAGTCGCCCGAGGTGGTCCTCGGGCCGCGACTCCTCGCGGGGAATGGGCGTCTTGGCCCGAGCGGATCGGGCGCGGTGCGGGTCGAGTCGCGCCAACTGCGCGCGCGTGTTGACGCCGTGGTCGTGCAGGATCAATTGTTGTTCAATGCTCGTGAAGCGTGTGAGCGATACGTCGTCAATGTGCTCGAGCTGGGCCTCGCAATGGGTCGCGTAGGGACACTCGGGACACTCGCGGTGCCAGTAGGGCTGGGTGGGAAAGGGTCCGCCGTTCGCGCGCCACTCGTCGTGGGCCGCGAGCAGTCCGAGCCGTTCTTCATACGCGTCGTCGTAGGTGGCCAGATTGAAGCGGGGATAGTCCTTGGTCGCGAGGTTGAACCACCAGAGTCGCCGATGGCGATCGATCATCGCGGCCCGTCCCGCGGGGTCGCCGTGCCCTAAGGCCTGCAGGACTCGGGTGGCGTGAGCGAGACCGATGCCGTTGCGGGTCACGGTGAGAGTGGTCCGCGGCCCGAAGCCGTCAGTGAACGTTGCGTCACTCGGCGAGAGTCGCGCTAGCGACCCCTCGAGGAGTCGTCGAGTGCTCGCTGGTTCGACGATCTCGTTGTTCTTGATGACAATCGGCGCGTAGATGAATCGTTCGTCCTCACGACCTACGCGTACCAGTAGGTGCGCCACTGCCTTTCGCCGACCTTGCAGGTCGGGGGGTAGGCGCGGTCGTACCAACAGCTCGACACCTGCGCGCATGAGTTCGATTGTGTCCTCGGCACTGGACGGCGTGACTGCCTCGCGATGGTGGGCGACTATTTCTATGATGGTGCTGGCGCGGTGCAGTTCGGCGTCACGCTGACGTCGAGCGAGCTCACTGGACAACGCGGGTACCTCGAAGGCGAATGGTCGGCCTCGATCGAGTGCGACACGATGCGCGCACGCGAGAATCTCTTCGCTGCGCAGTAGATCGGCCACAGGTGGAGCCTACGAGTCTGGCAAAGTTTCATGGCGCTGGACTTTGGGCGTAGGTGGCCGGACCCACTCCTGGTTGCCTGACCGGTCGATCCTTACAGAATCCCGAGTGGTCGGCGTCGCGAGCGGCAGAAAGGATCGCATACGATCGCCAAAGAGAGAGGTGGATAGTGAGTTGACCTATAAGCGGGGTTCTGTCCACCCTTCGTGAGAAGAGATGGGTGACCATCCATCTAAGCGATCTACCTCGGGAGTGCCTTGTTTCCAAGACATGCGGGCCACGCGCTCCCACGTTTGATCTTGCTCCGGGTGGGGTTTACCAAGCCGCCTCGATTGCTCGAAACGCTGGTGCGCTCTTACCGCACCGTTTCACCCTTACCTGTTCCCGGTTTCCCGGGTCATCGGCGGTCTGTTCTCTGTGGCACTTTCCTGCACGTCACCGCGACTCACGTCTCGTGAGCACCCTGCCCTTTGGAGCCCCGACTTTCCTCACGTCTCCGAAGAGACCTGCGGCCACCCAGTCAACTCACTATCCGCCTTCAATTCTGACATACCGCCCCGCGAGGAACAAGTTGCCTTTTCCGGTTGACAACGAGCACTAGCCTCGCCACGTGGTGCAAGACGAATCCGCGGCCGACGAGCCGATACTCGAAGTAGGTCAGTTCTACGAACTCGTGACCGCGCACCTGGAGGCGGCCCTCGGTCGCCGACATCCACGCTGGGTTCGCGGCGAGGTGGCAAAGGTCTACGAAAAGACGCACCTGTACCTCGACCTGGTTGACGCGGGTTCTGCGTCGAGTGACACCAAGCGCCCGGTGCTGAACGCCCACTGCTGGGCGTCGCAGTGGAATCCCTTGAAGAGGAAACTCGCCGAGGACGGCGTCACGCTCAAGCCCGGGGTCATCGTGAGCTGTTTCGGGTACGTCGACCTCTACGCGCCCCAGGGCCGAATCGGCTTCACCGTCACCGCGATCGACGTCGAGGGCCTGCTCGGCGACGTCGCCCGACGGCGCCAGGAGCTCATCACCCGATTGCGAGAAGAAGGACTTCTCGAAGCGAACAAGCTGAAGCCACTCTCACCGGTGCCGCTTCGGGTGGGACTCGTGGCGAGCCCGGGTACCGAGGGCTATAGCGATTTCACCGGCCAATTGCTGAAGTCCGGCTACGGCTTTGAGATCGTGCTCGTCAAGACCGCCGTGCAGGGCGAAGCGGCACCCGCCCAGATCGTCAGTGCCCTGGACGCGCTTGATCAGGCCGGCGTGGACGTGATCTGTGTCGTGCGCGGTGGAGGTTCCAAGGGCGACCTCGCGTGTTTTGACGATGAGCGCGTGGCGCGCGCCATCGCCGCGATGGCGACGCCGGTCTTCACGGGAATCGGCCATACCGGTGACGAGTCCATTGCCGACCTGGTCGCGCACACGCGGGCCATCACGCCCACCAAGTTGGGTGAGGACATCGTGAACCGGGTAGCCCAGTGGCACGAGCGCAACGTTCGCCTGAGCGCCCAGAGGATCCTGGGTGCCACCGAAGCCATCCTCGAGGAGGCCACCGAATACGTGGGCGAACGACGCCGCACGATGATCTTTGCCGTGCGCGATCGCCTTCGACTCGAAGAGCGTCACTTGCGGGCCACGCGCGAGCGGCTCGTGCTGCAGAGTGACCACTTATTGAGTGCGGCCCAACAGATGCTGGCCAGTGTCCGCCAGTTGTTGAGTGCCTACGATCCGACAAGGCGATTGGCCCAGGGTTGGGCCATCGTTACTCGCGCCGATGGCCGGGTGGTCAGGCAACTGAGTGACGTGGCGGGTGGCGACCTCGTGTGGGTCCGACTGAGTGACGGCACGTTCGAATCAACGGTGCGACAGAAGGATGGAGAAGAGCAATGACGATAGGCGACTGGAACGAGGCGGCGACCGAACTCAATGAGATCGTGGCGTCATTCGACGAAGGCGAGGTCTCGGTGGACGACTTGTTCGTCAAGCTCGAACGCGCAACCCAGATCATCGAGTCCCTGGAGGCGCGTCTTGACGCCACGAAGGCCAAGGTGGAGGAACTGGCGCCGCGAATCGCGCGAGTAGCCGAGCAAGAGTGAACGACCGCTTCTATTTCCGTCAGCTCCTCGCCGGTCGAGACTTTGCGCGCGGCGACGACGTGGCCCGCCAGATGATGAACTTCGTCTACGCCCTTGGTGACCGAGCCACCGGGGACGCACTGCTGGTCGACCCCGCCTACGCCCCCCGTGAACTCGTGGAGTTGGTCGAGGCGGACGGCATGAAGGTACGAGGTGTCCTCGCCACGCACTTTCACGCCGATCACGTCGGCGGCGACTTGATGGGCACGCAGATCGACGGCATCGCCGAGCTTCTCGGGGTTATCGACGTACCGGTGCACGTACACGCCGATGAGGCCGCCTGGGTCACGTTGGTCACTGGCGTCGAGCCCGACGCCCTGTTCACCCACGAGTCGGGTGACTTGGTCCGGGCGGGCGAGCTCGACGTCACCCTGATCCACACGCCCGGACATACACCGGGCAGTCAGTGTTTCTTGGTTGGCGGTCGTCTTCTGAGTGGCGACACACTCTTCATCGACGGTTGTGGGCGCACGGACCTACCAGGTTCCGATCCCGAGGAGATGTACCGGACACTGACCACTCGCCTGAGTGTCGTGGGTGACGACACGGTGCTCTTTCCTGGTCACCGTTACTCGCCCGAGTTCAGTTCGCCCATGAGTGAAGTACGTCAACACAACTTCGTTCTGGCACCAAACACCCGTGAGCACTGGCTCGCCATGTTCTCGTGACCACGCTCACGGCGAGCGACCACGTGGTGGTGGTCGGTGCGGGTTTCGCGGGCTGGCGCTTCGTTGAGGCGTTGCGTCGTGACGGATTTGCCGGGACGATCACCCTGATCGGTGACGAACCTCACGCCCCCTATGACCGCCCACCGCTCTCGAAGAACGTGCTCGTGGGCAAGTGGGGACTGGACAAGACGACACTCGCCACACCCGAGCATCTCGAGCGCAACGACGTGACCTTGCGACTCGGGGTCGCCGCGACAGGCCTGGACGTCGCCGCGACCACGGTTCACTTGGCCGACGGCACGTCGGTACAGGGAACGTGGGTGATCATCGCTACCGGTACTCGTGCGAGGCACCTGGGTTACAGCGCCGACCATGAGCTGCACACCATTCGAAGCCGCGACGACCTGGAGAGACTGGAGGCGGCGTTGGGCGAACTGGCTGACGGCAGCACCATTGCGGTCATCGGGGGCGGTTTCATCGGCGCCGAAGCGGCGACGGCTCTTCGCACACGGGGCTTCGAGCCGATCGTGCTCGAAGTGGCTGCTCGTCCTTTGCTCGGGGTACTCGGACCTGAGGTGTCACTGTGGCTCGAGGGACTCGCCGCCCAGGCGGGTATCGAACTTCGGACCTCCCAGCGCATCGTGGACGTGAAGTTCTTCGAAGGCCAGTACGTCGTGTCCTTCGAGGACGACGTCGATCTCTTGGCGCGCGCGGTAATCGTGGGCGCGGGCGCGATACCGAACGTTGAATGGCTCGCCACGTCGGGACTCGAGATCGACAACGGGGTGGTGGTCGATGAGAACTTGCTTGCGTCCGGTCGCGTGGCGGCCATTGGTGACGTCGCACGTTTTTCCTGGCGAAACGTGTTCGGTAGCGAGCAGGTGCGTATCGAGCATTGGCAGGTCTCCAACGACCACGCAGCGCACCTCGCCAAGGCCCTGGTCACCGGCGAAGCACCCTCGGCGTTGCTCATCCCGTATTTCTGGTCCGACCAGTACGGCAAGAAGATCCAGATGCTCGGGCACCCTCGCGGAACCGACCGCGCCGAGATCGTCAGTGGCTCCGTCGAGGAGGGCAAGTGGCTGGCTCTCTATTCGAGAGACGGTGTCGTGAGTGGCGCGGTGTCGCTCAGTCAGCCTCGCGCCTTGATGCTGTCCAAGGTGTTGCTCGAAGAACGCACGTCCCTCGAGGATGCCCTGGCCCGCGCCCCGTGGCAGGCCTAGGACGCCTTCGGACGTCCTAGAACTTCACCGCGCTGAGATCGGGGATCGTGCGCTCGACGCGCGCCACGGTATCGGACCAGGTGGCCCGGCTCTGGCGACGTTGCGCGTCGTCCAATTCGGGCTCGAACACCTCAAACGACTCCCAGAGTCCTTCGACGTCGCTCGCCGCGAGGTAGCCGCCGGCGACCAGAGCCATCAATCCCGCTCCACGCGTGGTCGCTTCTCGTTCGGGCGACACCGTCACTCTGATACCGGTGAAATTCGCGAAGGATTGCACGAAGAATCGGTTGGCCGTCATGCCGCCATCCACTCGGATCTCGTCAATGGTCGTGCCGGTCTCGCGCTGGGCGGCTTCGATGAGATCCGCGCCCCGGTGGGCGATCCCCTCGAGCACTGCGCGCACGAGGTGCGCCCGAGTCGAGCCGCGAGTGAGTCCGAAGAATCCACCACGCGCGCCGAAGTCCCACTTCGGCGTGCCCAGACCCGACAGCGCCGGCACGAACCAGACGCCGTCGCTGGAAGCGACCGAGGTGGCGAGGGCCTCTGACTCCGCGGCACTCGAGAGCAAACCGAGCGAATCGCGCAACCATTCCACGCACGATCCCGCCGCCAGCGCGATCGCCTCAATACCCCAGATGGTCGTGTCAGCGTCGCTTCGCACCACGATCGGGAAGCAACCCGACTCGAGTGCGGTCATGATCGTGGGCGCACGTGTGGCGTCGACCATGTCGAGCATCGCCCCGGTGCCGAAGGTGATCTTCACGCCGTGTTCGACACAGCACTGGCCAAAGAGCGACGCGGACTGATCGCCTACGAGGGCGAAGATCGGTGGCGAGCCGGCGAGGGCTGCGGCGTGTGCGTGCAGGCCCATGGTGGGAACGATCTGGGGCATCAACGAGATGTCGAGCCCGAGCACGGCGAGTGCGTTCTCGTCCCAGGACGTCGCGTCCAGGCTCACCAGTCCGGTTACCGCTGCGTTGGACTGGTCGGTGACGTGAGCGGTCCCGCGACTCAGGTGCCACGCGATCCACGTTTCGATGGTGGCGAACTTGAGGTCCTTCGCGTCTCGACCCGAGTGTTCGACGAGCCATTTTATCTTGGTGGCCGATTGATTGGGCGCGAGACGAAGTCCCTGACCCTGGAGTATGAGACAGTCAATCACCGTTCGCAGGTCCTGCCAACTGAGGGCGGGACCGAGTGCCTCGCCGGTCACGGGGTCAAAGACAATGGTCGTGGCGCGCTGGTTGGTGATGCCTACGACCTCGCACGGTCCACCCTCGGCAAGAGTTCGCTCGGACAGCTGCACTACGAGGTCGTGTATCTCGTGGGCGTCGAGCTCCACTTCGCCAGGATTCGGTGTCGACACGCTGAGCGGAGCTTGCTGCACGCACGACACCAGGCCCGCGTCATCGACCAGGGCGGTGCGCACCGAGGTGCTACCAACGTCGATGGTGAGGGCCTTCACCACGGGTCACCCCCGATGCCGAGCGCGCCGGGGTTCAAGATGTTGACAGGATCGAGTTCCCGCTTCATCGCCGCGAGCAGGCCGTAGCCCGAACCGAGGGCGTCGCGCACGAAGCGCGCTCTATTTCTTCCCACGCCGTGGTGATGGCTGAGAGCGCCGCCGCTCGCGAGCACCGCCCGGGTCGCTTCGTCCCACGCGCGCCGGTAGAAGGTTTGCGGATCGCCCTCAGGACGACCCGCGAAGGTGAAGTACAGGCACGCCCCGTCCAGGTACGCGTGACTTTGGTGCACCGACGCGACGAGCACGCCGTCGATGGTGCCCAGCGCAGCGGTGACGGCGTGGTACATGGGCTCGAGACAGGCCCAGGGACCGGCGACCTCAAGCGTGTCCACGACGATGCCGTGCTCCCATAACGGGGCCAGAGCACCGACGTCATTTCGATGTTCGAGCCACGTCGACACGAGAGCGACATCGAGGCTGTTTGCCGTCGCGCACTCTTCGCTGACGACCCTCATGTTCGCGCGGACGAAGTCCTCTTCACCTTCGTCGAGTACTACCAGCGCGCACGACGTGACGTCGAAGTTCCTCGTCGACTCCGCTTCGTCGTAGAGACGAAGGACGGCGGGAGAAGCGTCGCGCTGGAGGATCCGCCGGCAGGCGTCGAGTCCCTCCTCGAAGGTGGCGAAGCCGTAGGCCGCACGTTGCTCGTGAGTGGCGCGGTGGCGGGCCACGAGGGTCGCTTCGGTGATGATGCCGAGGGTGCCCTCACTGCCCACGAAGAGGGCCATCAGGTCCGGGCCCACCGCTTGGCGAGGACCGCGTCCGCCGAGTTCAAGGACGTCGCCGTTGGCGAGCACCACGGTGAGGGCTCGCACGATGTCTTCGATCTTGCCGTAGCGGTTCGAATACTGGCCCGCACCACGACACGCGATCCAGCCACCCACCGTCGCGAGTTCGAAGGACTGGGGGAAGTGGCCAACGGTGAAGCCGCGCTCTGCGACGAAGGACTCGAGCTCTGGACCGAAGACGCCCGCCTCGACGTCTACGGTTCCCGAGACCTCGTCGAGGCCGACAATCTTATTGAGGCGAGTCAGGTCAAGGGCTATACCCCCGTCGGGTGCAACCGCGCCGCCCAGCACACCCGAACGTCCGCCCTGGGCCGTGACCGGCACCCGGTATGCGCTCGCGATGCGAAGGGCCGCGCTCACCTGGGTGGTACTGGTGGGGTAGAGGACCGCTCCAGGCCAGTGCGGCACGTGTCCACTGGCCACCACGCCAATCGAAAGGGGCCACCAATCACGACCGTGATCCGCGCGTTCGGTGTCGGTGACGTCACAGGCAATCCCCGCTGCCTCGAACTCGGCCACCACGTCGTGGGTCAGGGGAGCGAGCACGCCCGCGGTCAATGAACCCGGCGGGTACTCGTTGGGCATCGCCGGCGTGGTCATGGTTGCACTCTAGAGAGCGAGACCGGCCGCCGAGAACTCTTTTTGGACGAGCTCCTCGTAACGGCGAACTTCCAGGTCGCGACGTTCATCGTCCCAACCGAATTCTGGTGCCACGAGATCGGCGATTCCTGCGGCGGCTTTGCGCGTCGCGCGCGCGTCAACGAGGTGGGCTCGGGTTCGACGCGTCAGCAAGTCGACGAGAGACGTGGCCATCTCGTGGCGGACGCTGAAGATGAACTCGGCCTTGATGAATGGTTGGTTGTCGATCACCGGCTCAGCGAGCGCGGGGTCGGCACGCACCATGTCGAGGATGTCCTTCGCTTCCGCGCCGAATCGCTGGTAAAGATGAATCTCGGTGCGCGTGCTCGGCCGCCAGGTCCCGTAGCCGTGAAGGCGAAGCCGTTTGGTCTTTACCCGGCCTAGGTGGGCGAAGTACGGGTCGAGGGCGTCCACGGTGTCTTCGGCCATCTGGCGATACGTGGTCCACTTTCCTCCCGTGATGTGCACGACACCGTCCTTGGAGTCGGTGACCTGGTGTCGACGCGACAGGTCGGCCGTGCGTTCGCTGAGGTGTTTGCCTTCGCGGGGCGCGAGCAAGGGTCGAAGTCCCGCCCAGACGCCCGTCACGTCGTTCGCACTCAGGTCCGAGGAGGTCCACTCGTTGACGGCGTTCAGCAGGTACGCGACGTCCTCGGGCGTGCAATCGGGTTCGTCCAGGTCGCCGTCGTAGGCGGTGTCGGTCGTGCCGATGTAGGTGTAGGGCGCCTCTTCGAACGGCACGACGAAGATACTGCGACGATCACCCGCCACAGTGAGTACGGCCGCGACGTCAACGGGCAGCCGGGAGAAGGGAACCGACACGTGCACACCCTTGGCGGGCGTGATGCGCTGCGAGGTTTCGTGCTCAGCCATGGCGAAGATACTGTCGGCCCACACGCCCGTGGCGTTCACGACCGCCCGGGTGGTGATGGTCAGGTCGACATTGTTGAGCACGTCGTGACAGGTCACCGCGGTGGCCCGGCCCGCGGCGTCGTGGGCGACCGCGGTGGCTCGTAGATAATTTGCGGCGACGGCGTCGAAATCGAGCACCGCGGTCCTCGCCAACGCGAGCGCGACGCGAGCGTCGTCGCCACGAGCGTCCATGTAGAGGAAACCCGCGACCAGGTGTTCGGTCCTTAGGGTCGGCAGATGCCCGAGCGCCTCAGCCTTGGTGATCCTTCGATACCTCGTGCCGATACGCCATCCTCCGGTGACGTCGTAGATTCGCAACGCCGTCGAGTAACCCTTCACGAGCGTCTTGGAGACGACGCCGTTCTTGCCGAACAGAGGTATGAGGAAGGGCAGAGGACGAACGAGGAAGGGCGCGTTCTCCAAGAGTCGTTGGCGCTCGCGCAAATTCTCGTAGACGAGGCGGAACTCCTTTTGTTGCAAGTAGCGCAGTCCACCGTGGACCATCTTGGATGACTTTGAACTCGTACCCGACGCGAAGTCTCCCGCGTCGATCAACGCGACCTTCAGGCCGCGTGATGCGGCGTCAACCGCGACCCCAGCCCCGGTCATGCCCGCGCCGATGACCACGACGTCAAAGGTCGTCGTAGCCATAGCGTCGAGTGACTTATCGCGGGTGAAGTTGCTCACTCGCCAATGTTGTCACACCTTCAGGGCTAACTTGAGTGGCATGGACTTTGCGCTCAGTGACGAACTACTCGCCCTACAAGAGAACGTACGAAAGCTCGCACAGGACAAGATACGACCGCGCGCACGAGAGATCGATACGACGTCGCAGTACCCCCAGGACATCTTTGACGAGTTCAAGAAGGCTGACCTCCTCGGCCTGTGCATACCCAGCGAGTACGGCGGCTCCGGTGCGGGCATCCTGGGGCTCACGCTGGCGATCGAAGAGGTGACCAAGTACTCCAACGTCTTGGGACTCATGTTGTTGCTGACGCGCTTGCCCACCGGGCCAATCATGATTGCCGGTACCGAGGATCAGAAGCAACGGTACCTACCCGGGATCGCCAACGGTTCCACGCGCGCGGCGTTTTGTCTTTCCGAACCCGGCGCGGGCTCGGACGTCGCGGGCATGCAGAGTCGTGTGGTGCCAGACCCGTCCGTCGAGGGCGGTTACCTGTTGAGCGGGACCAAATGCTGGATTTCGGGCGGTATGCAGGCTGACTGGTTTGTGGTCTTCGCCAAGCTCGGCGATCCCGCGTCGCGACTGCACTCGGACATTGGTGCGTTCATCGTGGACGCGAACGCCGCGGGCGTGACCCGACCTCGAGTCGACAAGAAGATGGGGGTCAAGGGAATCGACACCACCGAGATCAACTTCGACCAGGTGCGGGTCGCGCCGCGTGACGTGCTCGGTGGAAGCTTCGGCCTGATCATGCAGTCACTTAACGCCATGCGTCCGATCGTCGCGGCGCGCGGGATCGGCCTCGCCGAAGGGGCACTCATGTACGCGACCGAGTACGTGAAGAGCCGTCCGGCCTTCGGCAAGACCATCGCCGAGTTCCAGGGAATTCAGTGGGAGATCGCCAAGTGCGCGACCGAGATCGAGGCGGCTCGCTTGCTCACCTATCGCGGCGCGTGGTTGGCGGACCAGGGAAAGTTCTCCAAGGAATACGTGCCGATGCTGTCGATGTGCAAGTACTACGCCACCGAGGTCGCGGTGAAGGCGTCAGGACTGGCCGTGCAGTTGTTGGGTGCCGCTGGGTACATGGAAGACCACCCGACCGAGCAGTACTACCGTGACGCTCGCCAGTTGACGATCGTCGAAGGAACGAGTCAGGTCCAATTGGGCCTTATCGCCAAGGGTGTGCTGGGTCACGATCTGTGGTGGGACTGAACGCGATCGTCGCGGCGACAAACGTACACTGACAACGTGAGTGGGCCACTGCAGGGAGTCAAGGTCATTGAGTTGGCCGGACTCGGGCCGGCACCGTACGCCTGTATGTTGCTCGCCGACATGGGAGCGGACATCCTGCGTTTCGAGCGCGGCGACGCCGCGGCGACGCGCAACGAAAGCTGGGACCTTCTCACCCGATCACGTCACTCGGTCGCTATTGATTTGAAGAACCCGGTGGGGCGAGATTTGATCCTAGAGCTCTGTGAGCAAGCGGAGATCTTCATCGAAGGTTTTCGTCCCGGGGTCACCGAGCGACTCGGACTCGGGCCGAACGAGGTCTGGCAACGCAACGCGCAACTCGTCTACGGGCGCATGACGGGTTATGGCCAGACGGGCGTCCTCTCCCAAAATGCGGGCCACGACATCAACTACATCGCGGTCTCTGGTGCGCTGTGGCCCGTCGGTCGCGAAGGCGATCGTCCCGTACCGCCGCTCAACCTCGTGGGTGACTTCGGCGGGGGATCCTTGTTCTTGGCCCTTGGGGTCGTCGCGGCATTGGTGCACGCGCGAGCGAGCGGTGAGGGTCAGGTCGTCGACGCCGCGATGGTCGACGGATCGGCGTCGCTGCTGTCGATGACTCATTCATTCTTGAACGCGGGCTTCTGGCGCGAGGAGCGGGGCGTCAACATTCTTGACACCGGCGCCCATTTCTACGAGGTCTACGAAACGTCCGACGAGAAGTTCGTCGCCGTGGGGGCGATCGAACCCAAGTTCTACGCGGAGTTGTTAGAGGGCCTCGGGCTTGACGCCGCCACCCTGCCGGGCCAGATGGAACGTGACCAGTGGCCGGAGTTAAAGGAGCGATTGGCGAGTGTCTTTCGATCCAAGACGCGCGACGAGTGGACCGCGATCTTTGAGAACACCGACGCGTGCGTCACGCCCGTGCTCTCGCCAAGCGAGGCGGCTCGCCATCGTTACAACGTCGAACGACAGGTGTACTCGATCGAAGGAACGGTGCAACCCAACCCGGCTCCACGCTTTTCCAAGACGCCCAGTACGGTGACGATGGCGCCCCAGACACCGGGATCGGGTACGAGTGAGGGGCTGGCGGGCTGGGGGATCAGCGAAGAGCGCCGTGCGGACCTTAAGGCTGGCGGAGCCTTCGGGCAGATCTAGATATTGACGACGGGGCAGGTAAGGGTGCGGGTGATACCGGGCACCTTCTGGATGGCGCCGACGATGAACTTGCCGAGGTCGTCCACACTCTCGGCGGCACAACGCACGATCACGTCGTAGGGACCAGTGACCTCGAAAGCCTCGATGACACCAGCCACCGCGCGCGTCGCGTGCACCACGGCCTCACTGGAGCCGATTTCGGACTGAATCAAGATGTACGCCTGGACCGACATGGTGAACCTTTCGTTTTGGGTCATTCTACTGTGCCCGGTGCCGGAGATTTCCACTAATCGTCGCGAAAGCGTTTGCCGATATGCCACTGGTGGCAATAGTCGCAGCGGTAGGCGTTCAGGTCCACGCCGTTGAGGGTCCACGCCAGTTGGGCGGCGCTCTTCGCCTCAGCCTGGGTCCGGTAGGAGACCTTGGGAGTTCCTTCGCGCGTGAAGTGCGACGCGACGCGTCCCACCGGTCTGGTGGTGGGGGTGACGCGCCGTCGCTTCTTCATTGCCCCACGACCTTACCTACCTCACTAAGGTCGTAGCCGTGAGTACCCAGGCCGACCTCGAAGTCCACGTCGCCTCGACGCCCCAGATCGACGAAGGCGATCACGAACGTTTCACGCACATCGTGCTCGAGGGCTACACGCCCAAGGACGGCGAATTCGTGCCGCTTGATAACTCCGTCGTGGGCGGGATGATCAACGCCACTCCCGTCAAGGCTCTGTGCGGCAAGGTGTGGGTGCCTGGTCGCGATCCCCAGAAGTATCCGCTGTGTCCGACCTGTAAGGAAATTGCCACCTCGATGGGTTGGTCACTCCCGGGTGGATGACGTGCGGAGACGTCGAAGTACTTGAATTCGACTGTCCGGGCACGTTCACTAGAGTCGTTGCAGTATGGGTAACGTCCTGTTCATCCGCCATCATCTCGAGGACAACCCCGGGTTAATCGGCGAGGCGTTTCGCACGCGGGGCTTCTCGTGCGACCTGGTGATGATGGACGAATCGACACCGACGCCCTCGCTGGATGGTTACGACGTGCTGGTGATCCTCGGATCGAAGGAGTCGGTCTACGATCACGAGGTCGAAGCGGCGTGGTTCGGGCGCGAGCTCGCGTTGATGGGCGACGCCGCTCAACGCAACGTGCCGATTCTTGGAATCTGTTTTGGCGCCCAGGCGCTCTGTCGCTTCCACGGTGGGCGCGTTGAGCTGTCGGACGCGCCCGAGGTCGGTTGGTATGAGGTCGAGGCGCACCATGACGCGAGAATTGTTTCGGGTCCGTGGTTTGAGTTCCACTACGACCGCTGCGTACTTCCTGCCCAGGCGCAACTGTGGGCAACGTCACCGGGTGCGGTCCAGGCGTTTTGCGTCGGACGGAACGTGGGTGTCCAATTCCACCCCGAGGTCGACGAGCAGCAGCTTCGAGACTGGTTCGAGGCCGACCTGGTCGAGCACCCGCGCGAATTCGCTTCGCGCGAGGAGTTACTCGCACAGACCGCGCGTGAGACGCCCGCCGCCCGAGGTCGTGCGCTCGGACTGGTGGACGTCTTTCTTGCTCATATCGCGGATTGATCGCGATTTTCTGAAATCAATCGCTTCAGTAGGCTGAAGTGGTGAAGATTGATTCCCGCGACGACGTACGCGAAACAGTGCGCATCGAGCGGCCCGCCACTGGGGGTGGCGTGGGACGACTCGCCAATGGGCGAGTCGTCTTCGTGCGCCATAGTCTGCCCGGTGAACTCGTCAGCGTTCAGATTACCGAGTCGACCGCGACGTTCTCGCGAGGCGACGCCGTCGAGGTCATCGAGCCGAGTGCCGAGCGCGAGAGCGCCCCGTGTCAGTACGCCCATGCGGGGGGCTGCGGGGGATGCGACCTCCAACACGCCTCTGGCGCCGCGCAGCTGTCGTGGAAGGCGGCGCTCGTGAACGAGCACCTCGCACGGATCGCGAAAGTGCAGAGGACCGTCGAAGTCCTCTCTCCGCCCTCGCGGGCCCAGGGATCACGCACGCGGCTTCGCTGTGCGGTGGACGATGATGGTCGCTTGAGCCTTCGAAAGGCTCGTTCGCACGACCTGGTGGCCCTGGACTCGTGCTGGATTGCGGACGAGGTCTTTACCAGGGCGTTCGCCACGAGGTGGGAAGGCGCCGAAGAGGTTGAATTGCGCGCGATCGGCGAGGGCGAACCTTACGCGGTCGTTCGTCGCGACACCCACCGAGGCACCATGCACGAACTCTGCTCACTGCGCGGCGAACCACTCGAGCCTTCGACCCAGTCCAGGGTCAAGGTTGACGGTCACGTCTATTCGGTGTCGCCGCGAGCGTTCTGGCAGTCGCACCGTGACGCGCCGGCGCTGCTCGTACAAGCGGTCAGTGACTTCGCGGACGTACAGAGTGGTGACCACGTGGTTGACCTCTTCAGTGGCGTGGGACTGTTCAGTGTGCCTCTGGCCCGGGCGGCCGGACCCGGGGGGAGGGTGACCGCCGTCGAATCCTCGGCGTACGCCGTGCGCGACGCGCGACAGAACGCAGAAGGACTGGGTCACGTCAAGGTTCGCGAATGGACGGTGTCGTCTCGAGCGATCAACGACGCCGTAGGCCCGGGCGACGTCGTGGTCCTGGACCCACCGCGCACCGGCCTCGCCAGGGGTGTGGTCGAGGCATTGGTGCGTCGCGCGCCCAGGCGGCTGGTCTACGTGTCGTGTGACCCCGCGACGTTCTCGCGGGACCTTAAGGGCCTGCGGGCGGGAGGTTTCGAGTTGGTCGATCTCAAGGCGTTCGACCTCTTTCCCATGACCGAGCACGTCGAACTCGTGGGGCTCCTTGACTTTGGCGCTCAGAAGGTGGAGAGTTCCTAAAAGGGGCCGAATAGATCGGACCTTGTGAAGGGGGTTGACAATGTCAATCAAGTTGGACCATCACCATCGCCTCACTGCCCAGAAACTCTTTAGCCATCCTCTCTGTCACAACATCCAGTGGCACGACGTCTGCTCGCTGCTCGGGCGCTTTGGCGAGGTGCACGAGACGCATCGCGGAAACTGGGCAGTGACTATCGAAGGTGAAACTGTCTCCTTCGGTTCAACTCGAACTCGGGACCTCACCGAGGACCAAGTCATCAAGGTCCGCCACTTTCTTCGAACACTCGGACTCACGAAGGAGCATTTGAGGGCCGCGTAGTTGTCGGGGCGCATAGACCCGGGTCGAGGTTGGGCCCCGCGCCGGTCCCCGCCCAGGGTCGGTGCCAAAGTGAAAACAAAGCCAATGGCGTCCAAGAGTCGCTACTGGTGGACGCACGCGCGTCGTCTCTCGCCACGCAGTTCTTGACAACACGCGTACCGCATCGCTAGATCAGCTCTTCGAGGATTCGACGCGCCAGAGGTCAGACGTAACCTGTGGCATGGGAGCAGAGTCCATCGTCCTCGAGCAGCGTCTACGAACGGCGAACCCGGCGATCGTGCTCGGTCTCGCGACGGCGCTCGTGGCGAACGTTATTGTCATCTTCGTCGATACTGCCCACAATCGTTCGATACCCGGTCTCGCACTCGGTGTTGTGATTCTGGTGTTCGTACTCATTGGCGTTTTGTTCGTCATCTCGTTTCGAGTGGACGTGCGCGTGGTTGAGGACTCGAGGGGTCGGAGCCTCTCAATCCTCTACGGTCCCGGCGGTCTCGTTCGCCAGCGTTTTGCGAGCGGCGAGATACTTACGGCGACGTGCGAGCAGTTGAGCCCCTTGAAGTCCGGCGGCTGGGGCTACCGGGGCAGCCTGCGCTTCTTCAAGCGCGCCGCGCTCGTGACACGCCGCGGCGAGGCACTCGTGCTCTCGCTCGACGGTGGACGAACATTCTCGGTGACCGTGGACGGACCCGACGACTTCGTGCGCGCGCTCGGCGCAGCCGCGCCGTCGTAGGCACTGGGAAAAAGGGGAGTCATGACCAGTCGCATCGGCATTCTGATGTTCGAGGAGATGGAAGAACTCGACGCCGTCGGCCCCTGGGAGGTGCTCGGGTACTGGACGAAGAACTACCCCGACGATGGCTACGAGCTCGTGAACTTCTCGCGCGGTGGTGGCGAAGTCACCTGCGCCAAGGGACTTCGGATCGTGTCGGACCACACCTATGACACCGTTCCCGGCCTCGACGTCCTCATCTATCCCGGGGGAAGTGGTACCCGTGCGCACCTGAAGGACCAGGCTCAACTCGAATGGCTGCGAGCCCAGCGAACCCGGGTCCCGGTCCTCGCGAGCGTGTGCACCGGATCACTGGTCTTCGCCGCGGCGGGCCTACTAGCCAATCGTCGAGCGACGACCCACTGGGCGTCACTCGATCTCCTGGCCGAGTTGGATCCGACGATCGAGGTGCGACCTGATGACCGCTACGTCGACGAGGGCGACATCGTGACGAGTGCGGGCGTCTCGGCGGGCATCGACATGGCGCTGCACCTGGTTCGACGGTTCGTGAGCGATGAGCGGGCCGCTCAGGTGCGACGGGGTATCCAGTACGACCCACAACCGCCCGTGTAACGCCCTGGCGATGACCACGATGTTCTTCGACCAGGACGACAATTGCGAAGACGACACGGTGCAAAGGTTGGCAATGGGAAGTCACACGCTGTGATACTTGAGCCGTGAGTGATTACGTTGACGTGAATAAGGCGAATTGGGATAGTCGCGTCCCTCACCACCTCAAGGGATACGACCTTGATCTCTTTCGAAGCGACCCGACTTTCTTGTCCGAAGTGGTGCGCTTTGACCTGCCCAGACTTGGCGACATCACTGGACTCGATGTTGTGCACCTGCAGTGTCACATCGGTACTGACACCCTGTCGCTCTCGCGCCTCGGTGCGCGAAGCGTCACGGGACTTGATTTCTCGTCGGCCGCGGTTCAAGCCGCGCGGATGCTCGCTGGCGAGTGCGGAGCGACGATGACCTACGTCGAGAGTGAAGTGTACGGAGCCGTCGAAGCGCTGGGTGCCGAGTGCTTCGATCTGGTGTTCACCGGCGTCGGAGCGCTGTGTTGGTTGCCCGATATTCGACGTTGGGCCGAGGTCGTCGCGCAGCTGCTTCGACCTGGAGGCCGGCTCTTTCTTCGCGAGTACCACCCCGTGCTCTGGGCATTGTCAGATCCTCGCCCCGATGGTCTTCTTACTCTCGAGTATCCCTACTTCGAGACGGAAGGTGTGAAATTCTCTGAGACCCACTCTTACGTCGAACACGAAGAGGCGCTGACCTCGCCAGAGTTCCTCTCGTTCAATCACGGACTGGGCGAGATCGTCACGGCCCTGATGTCGGCTGGTCTCGAACTGACTGGCTTGGACGAACACGACAGCGCTCCGTCTAATCCACTCGGCGACGCAATGGAGGAAGTCGGCGGCGGGGAGTATCGACTCCGGGAAAACCCTCTTCGTCTTGCAGCCTCCTACACGCTGCAAGCCATGAAGCGCTAGCCAGAACTATTTCGTTACAATCACGACGCTCGGAATCCAAGAGTTGTATGAAAAGAGTGAGGTGATTTCATTTCCAATAACCACCGAAGCGAACCTCGGTAATCCTTGGAGAAACTGGTTAATCAGAACGAGGTTGAAAGTCTTTCGTTTGATGAGTCCCTGTCTTCGACTACGCGAAATGGTTACGCCAGAGTTTGATGACCATTAGGTGCGCCGAGATCACAGTACGTCGTCCGTGAGGCCCAGCTTGCCGATAAGTCGATCCATCTCGGGGTGGCTAAGCGGCACGAGCGTCTTCTTTGTTCTTCCACGAAGGACCACAATCTTGCTGCCTTCTTCGAGATTGAGTTCTCGGCGTGCTTCGGCAGGGATGACGATTTGGCCCTCAGCGCCCACCGTCGCCATTCCAACTATTGAATTGAGCTTGCTCATATGAGCGAGGCCCTTTCTATGTTGGTACTACTTTCCCTATAAGTACAACATTTCATACCTACGCGTCAAACAGCAACTGCGT
>Ga0224532_1000013_pt1 | contig 50952 bp, 55 predicted proteins | sample 714E115metaG_FD_179902 | JGI IMG/M metagenome (GOLD analysis project Ga0224532, IMG submission 179902) | Peat soil microbial communities from Stordalen Mire, Sweden - 717 E1 1-5 | ecosystem: Environmental > Terrestrial > Soil > Wetlands > Peat | place: Sweden: Norrbotten County, Stordalen Mire... | reverse complement strand
AGCGCCCACCGTCGCCATTCCAACTATTGAATTGAGCTTGCTCATATGAGCGAGGCCCTTTCTATGTTGGTACTACTTTCCCTATAAGTACAACATTTCATACCTACGCGTCAAACAGCAACTGCGTACTTCGAGTGAATGTACCGTCTACAGCAAAAGACTCAACCACCGGAAAAATCCTTAGTGGTTGGGTTTGTCGTGGAGATGCTGGGAATCGAACCCAGGTCCACCAGTTCCTCAATGACTATTCTCCGAGCGCAGCCAACAGGAAGTTGTAGGGAAGGTCGCTGCTGTTGGCACCTGCGACAATCCTTAGTCAGCTGAAGTTTCCCTTCACGATCACTAACGAACCATGAAGGTAAGCCCTACATTATGACGCCCGATATCTGAACCGCAGGGCTGGGTCCAGGCGGACGTTGCTACCTAAGCAGCAAGCGCAAGCTGAGGCTTGGCGTTTATTTATTGTTTCCGGCTCTTTAGCGTGGCTCCGGAGACCACGGCTCGCTTCTTTCACCTCGACAACTGATGTCGAAACCAATCATCCCCTCGTTGTTTCACGACTTATCTAGTCGAGACTCCAGCGTACCCGACGGCGTCGCGAATGGGTCAGGAGAATTTTTCGGCGTCGCGCACTGCGCGCGCCATCTCTCGCTCCGCGTCTCGTTTGGCGAGCGCTTGACGACGATCCTGCTGCTTCTTGCCTCGTGCGAGGGCCAACTCGACCTTGGCCCGGCCGTCCTTGAAGTAGAGCTTCAGGGGGACGATCGTCAGTGGCTGGGTCTGGGTCTGGTCGTGCAGGTCCTTGATCTCGTGGCGATGGACCAGAAGTTTGCGCTTGCGGTCGGGATCGTGACTGCCAAAACCCACCGCGAAAGCCCACGGAGGTATGTGCATCTGGAAGAGCCAGAGTTCGCCATCGTCGATTCGCGCGTAGGCGTCGGCAATCTGGGCGTTGCCCTCGCGAAGCGACTTGACCTCGGAACCGCTCAACATGATGCCGCACTCGAGTGTCTCAAGGATCTCGTAGTCGTAGCGGGCGCGACGGTTCGTGGCGACCACTCGGTCGCCGTTGGTGGCTTCGCTCTTGGCCTTGGCGCGCCGTTCTTGCATCTGTTTGGCTCGGGCCATGAGAACAGGCTAGTGAACAAGTCCGAGCGGCCCACGGGCCTAGGGTGAACGTGTGCTGTACCTCGACGAACGTCTGCGTGACGCCATGATCGCCACCTGCATCAGGGCCCTGCCCGATGAGGGCTGCGGGCTCTTACTTGGTGCGAGAGGCGCCGAGCGTTCGCTGGTCCACGACGTGATTCCCAGCGAGAACGTCCTTCACTCAGCCAAGGTCTACGAGATTGATTCCAAGGTGTTGCTGCGGGCCTACCGCCGCGCTGAGGACGAGGGGCTCGAGGTGCTCGGCGTGTTTCATTCGCACACGCACTCCGAGGCCTATCCCAGTCCCACCGACATCGCCCAGGCTCCCGATCCAACGTGGCACTACGTGCTCGTCTCGTTGCGCGACGTGCCCACGGTCGTGCGCAGCTACCGGATCATCGACGGCGTTGTGAGCGAGGAAGAAGTAGGCAGTCACTAGGCTCACTCCACCGACCTACCTAGAAGAAGGCGAAACGACCATGACTCAAACATTCATCTATACGTCCTACGGGACACCGGTCTCGCTCGTGCTGCTCGGGGTGCGTGTCTTCCTCGGTCTGATGATCTTCGCCCACGGGTACAACAAGGTCTTTCGCGGTGGCGGACTGGCCGGTACCGCGGGCTGGTTCCACGGCATGGGGATGCGCCCGGGCAATCTCAACGCCGCACTCGCTGCGGGAACCGAGATGGGTGTGGGCGTGCTGCTGAGTCTTGGTCTGCTCACCACGTTCGCCGCGGCGGGACTCGTGTCGTTGATGGTGGTGGCGATCTGGAGCGTGCACCGCAAGAACGGATTCTTCATCATCAACAAGGGTGGCGGTATCGAGTACTGCCTCGCCATCGCGGTGGCGGCCTTCGTGCCGGGCGTGATCGGCGCGGGCCGGTTTTCCCTGGACTACGCCTGGAACGTGCTGACCTGGACCAAGGGCACCGAACTGTTGATCGTGTTGTTGTTGGGGGTGGGCGGCGCTCTGCTCCAACTCGCCGTCTTCTACCGGCCCCCAAAGGACTCAGGCGACACGGCGTGACCGAGGGGCACTAAAGTTGACGTAGTTAGTCAAGTTTAAAGCCCCGAGTCGAAAGCGGATGTATGAGCGCAGTCCTTCGAATCCCTACCGTCCTGCGGCCCGCCATGGGCGGCGCGGTCACCATCAGTGTCGAGGGTCACACCATTGGCGACGTGCTCAGCGAGTTGAGCGACGCGTACCCGGCCGTGAAGGGTCAGTTGCTCAACGATGACGGAACCCTGCACCGATTCTTGAACGTGTACATCAACGACGACGATGTTCGCTACCTCGGTGGCGTGAACGCGCCGGTCGCCAACGACGACGAAATCACGCTCCTTCCAGCAGTCGCCGGTGGAGTCGCCTAGTGGCGCGTTACGCGTCCGTGCTCGACCTCATCGGTAATACGCCGATTGTTGACGTCAGCGCACTTTCGCCCAGTCCCAACGTCACAATCCTCGCCAAACTCGAGGGTCGCAATCCGGCCGGCTCGGTGAAGGACCGCGTCGCGCTCTCGCTCGTCGACGCCGCCGAGGTTGACGGCATCCTGATACCGGGAAAGCCTGACCAAATCCTGATCGAGCCCTCCTCGGGCAACACCGGTATTGCCCTCGCGATGGTCTGTCGGTTGCGGGGTTACCACCTGAAGGTCGTGCTTCCCTCGAACGTGTCGCCCGAACGTCGTCAGCTGCTGCTCGCCTGGGGTGCCGAAATCATTGACTCGCCAGGCGCCGAGGGATCGAACGGTGCGGTCAGGCTGGCCCAGAAGTTATCGCTCGAGCATCCCGAGTGGACGTTCTTGTACCAGTACGCCAATCCCGCGAATCCCGCGGCGCATTACCGCACCACGGGTCCGGAGATACTGCGCGACGTTCCCGAGATCACGCACTTCGTCGCGGGGCTGGGCACCTCGGGCACGTTGATGGGCGTGGGCAAGTACCTGAAGGAAGCCAAGCCCGGGGTCCAGATCTGGGCGGTCGAACCGCCCAGCGGCGAGATGGTCGACGGACTTCGAAGTCTCGACGATGGTTACATCCCGCCGATCTTCACCGAGAACCATGGCGCCGAGTTGCTGGACCGCAAGGTCGTGGTCCGGGCGCGCGAATCCATCGAGTGGACGCGCAAGATGACCGAGGTCGGTCTCTTCGTCGGTCTCTCGTCGGGTGCGATCATGGCCGGCGCGGTCAAGTGCGCCAAGCTCATCCCCGAAGACGAGACGGCGACCATCGTGACGATCGTGTGCGATGACGGATGGAAGTACCTCTCGACGGGCGCCTGGAGCGACGACATCGACGACGTCGTCGAACGAGCGAAGAAGATCATCTACTTCTAATCCCGCGCGCGGTCTCCGCTACCGTAGGGGGACACGAGAGCAAGGAAACGCGATGTCCGAACTGCGCCACGATGGTCGAACCCCCACTCAGGCGCGACCGCTCAGTTTCGAACGTGATTTCACCGAGATGCCTCTCGGTTCGGTGCTCGTGAGCTTTGGCCGGACTCGGGTGCTGTGCACCGCTTCGGTCGAAGTAGACGTGCCGCGCTGGCTGCGTGGTTCGGGCAAGGGCTGGGTCACGGCCGAGTACTCGATGCTGCCCGGTTCGACCCCCGAGCGCGCGAGCCGTGAGGCCGCCAAGGGCAAACAGTCGGGTCGGACCCAGGAGATACAGCGCCTGATTGGACGCTCACTTCGCACCGTGACCCGGCTCGAGTTGCTGGCCGACCTCCTGATCACCGTGGACTGTGACGTGCTCCAGGCCGACGGCGGCACGAGGACCGCCTCGATCTGCGGGGGCTACGTGGCGCTGCACGACGCGATCACCCGGCTGGTCCAGGCGGGCACCGTCAAAGAGCACGCCCTCAGTGACCTGGTGGCGGCGGTGTCGGTGGGCATCATCGACGGCGTGGCGATGCTGGACCTTCCCTACGAGGAGGACTCGCGCGCCGAGACCGACATGAACGTGGTGATGACCGGTGCGGGCCACTTCGTCGAGGTCCAGGGCACGGCCGAACTCGCGGCCTTCTCCCGGTCCGAACTCGACACGCTGCTCGATTTGGCGGCCGCGGGCATCGCCGACATCCACGACGCCCAGCGACGGATCCTCGCGACGGCGCCCGCGCCCCGGGTGGCGTGACCACCTTCGTCCTCGCCACGGCCAACGCCCACAAGGCCTCCGAGATGAGTGCGGTCCTGGCGCAGTTGGACGTCACCCTGTTGCCGCGGCCCACTGAGGTGCCCGACGTCGACGAGACCGAGGACACCCTGGAGGGCAACGCCGGCCTGAAGGCTCGGGCGTTGGTCGACGCGACCGGCTACCCAGCGCTCGCCGACGACACCGGGCTCTTCGTCGAGGCGCTTGGTGGACGACCGGGGGTTCTGAGCGCCCGCTACGCGGGTGAAGAGGCGAGTGACGACGACAACGTGCGAAAGCTGCTCGCCGAACTGCTCGACGTGCCCCTCGAACGTCGAGACGCGCAGTTCCGCACGGTGATCGTCGCCGCATATCCCGACGAGGCGCCGCTCGCGGTCGTGGGTACGTTGAAGGGATCCATTACCTTCAGTCCACGCGGGTCACGGGGATTCGGCTACGACCCGGTGTTCGTGCCCGAAGGAGAGTCGAGGACTCTCGCCGAGATGGCCCCCGAGGAGAAGAACGCCATCTCGCACCGGGGAAACGCCCTTCGAGCGCTCGCCGTCGCGCTCGCCGAACGCTCCGCGAGCTAAGCACGTTCACCGAACGTTCACCTTTAGGGTGGAGACGTGACGAGCCACCGACTAGCGATGTTCCCGTTGGGCATGGTGGTCTTTCCTCATCAGGTCGTGGGCCTGTGCGTCTTTGAACCGCGCTATCGCCAGATGTTGAACGACATCACTCCCGAGAACCAGTTCGGGACCTGTCTGATCGAACGCGGCTCGGAGGTCGGTGGCCACGACCAGCGAACCTCAGTGGGCACCGTGGTCCAAATACTGGGCACCCATCACCTCATCGACGGTAAGACCTTGATCATGGTCGAGGGAGTCGGCTGCGTGGAGGTTGCATCCTGGCTCGAGGACGATCCCTACCCGAGGGCGTTCGTGCGCGAACGATGCTGTGACGACGTGACGATCGAACCCGCGTTGCTCAAGTCCACCCAGTCGGCGGTGCGGGCCTTGCGCAATCTTCAAAGCGAACTCTTCGCAGACCAGTGTCTGCAGACGAACTGTGAGATGGACCCCGACCCGTGGGTGCGAAGTTGGCAACTCTGCTCGATGACCCCGATGTCGGTGCTCGATCAGTTCAAAGTGCTGAGCCTCAGTGACCCCAACGATCGACTGCGCCTACTCGCCGAAATCTGCTGTGAGCGCTACGGCGACTACCAACGCATGCTCGCGACCGACATACCCGCGCCGCCGCTTCTCTAGCGCAGTTCGACCAGATCCACCACGAAGATGAGAGTCTCGCCCGGTGCGATGACGCCACCGGCGCCCTGATCCCCGTAGCCGAGGTGCGCGGGTATCACGAGTCGACGTCGTCCACCCACTCGCATGCCCACGACGCCCCGGTCCCAGCCCTTGATGACGTGACCCGCGCCCAGGGGGAACGTGAACGTCTCGCCACGGTTCCACGATGCGTCGAATTCTTCGCCGCTCGTTACCCCGACGCCCACGTAGTGCACGACGGCGCTCTGACCGGGTCGGGCCTCGTCACCAGTGCCCACGATGATCTCTTCGATCACCAGGTCGTCTGGCGCGGGTCCGAGGTGGGGATCGACGAGGGGTTTCTCAGACACGATCGAAGACCTTAGTAACGACGCTCGCGTCCTGCGCTCACGACGCGGACGTTGCGAGCCTCTCGGCCCTTGGGGCCTGAGGCCTCTTCGAAGGTGATCTTCTGACCTTGGCTGAGCGACTTGAAGCCGTCGCCCACGATGTTCGAGAAGTGGATGAACAAGTCGTCGCCCTTGTCGTCACTCGCGAAGCCGAAGCCCTTGGAGTCATTGAAAAAACTGACGACGGCCTCTCGACCCGACGCGCGCGAGGTCGAAGGACGGCCGGTCCCACGGACTTCACGATCGGGGCGCGCGGCTCGCTCGACCGAGGTGCGGTCGCTTCGAGGTGCTCGGTCCGAGGACGCGGACCGAGCGGGTCGAGCGTCACGGTCGTTGAAGACCCGCTCGCCGCGTGGGGCACGGTCGTTGAAACTGCGTTCGGGACGTTCGGCTCGCGGCGCGCGCTCGGCACGTGGTCGCTCACTAAAGGTCCGTGCGGGACGGTTCATCCCGCTGGTTTCACGCGGTTCACGACGCTCGAAGGATCGAGGACCGCGCTCGCGCGGCGCCGGTCGCTCGGAGCGACCCTTGCCACCGCGGTCGTCCAGACGTTCGGCGGCGACGGCGTCGTCAACCGCACCCAGGCGAATCGCCGGAGCATCGCTCGGGACTTCGATCGAGGCCGAAATGCCCAGCGCCTTTTGGAGGCGCTTGACCTGGCCAATGACGTCTTCACCCACGAGTGAGATCACGGCGCCTGTCGCGCCCGCGCGCCCGGTGCGACCCGAGCGGTGCAAGTAGTCGGTCGCCTGGGCCGGTGGGTCGTAGTGCACGACGACGGGCATGAGGTCGATGTGGATGCCTCGCGCCGCGACGTCAGTGGCGACGAGCACGCGGACCTGTCCGCTCTTGACGCTGCGTAGCGCACGTTCACGTTGGGCCTGTGAGCGGTCACCGTGCAGCGGGACCGCCGAGACACCACGCTCCTCGAGCTGGCGCGCGAGTCGGTCCGCACCGTGCTTGGTGCGGGTGAAGAAGATCGCCCGGTCGTACTCCTCGACGATATCGGCGGCGAACTGGGGACGCTGATCGCGCGGCACGCGCCAGAAGAAGTGGTCGACGTCGCTGGGGGCTTCTTCGCCGACGACGTCGTGGATGATCGCGTCGTGGGTGAACTCACGAACCAGAGACTTGACGTCAGGGCCCATCGTCGCCGAGAAGAGCATGACGTGACGGTCCTGAGGGGTGGCGCCGACGATTCGACGCACGCAAGGCAAGAAGCCCATGTCGGCCATACGGTCGGCTTCGTCGACGACGACGGTGGTGACCGAGGAGAGGTCCAGGGCGCCCTGTTCGAGCATGTCCTCGAGACGGCCCGGACAGGCAACGACGACGTCCACGCCGAAGTTGAGGGCCTTGCGAGCCACGCTGTACGAGGTGCCACCGTAGATGCAGATGACCCGACGACCGCGGTCGTCAGTCAGGTTCGCGAGCTCTTTTTGGACCTGGGCGGCGAGCTCACGGGTGGGGACGAGGACGAGTCCTACGGGCTTGCGGGGACGGGCTTTGGTGAGCCGTGCCATCAGGGGAAGGCCGAAGGCGAGCGTCTTGCCTGAACCGGTGGCGGCCTTTCCCACGACGTCGCGTCCCGCGAGGGCGTCGGGCAGCGCGGCTTCTTGGATGGGGAAGGCCTCGGTGATACCGCGTTCGCGCAAGCGCTCTACGAGGTTGGCGGGCACGCCGAGGTCGGCAAAGGACACAGACATATGACTCCTACAAGTTGAGATGAGCCCAACTCGATATGTCACAGTCGAATCGGTCTCTACCGCGAAATTGCGGCTAAACGATGTTCCTACGCTAGCAGATGGAGCGAGTCCTCCGATCACCATCTCGTCGTGGTGCGGGCGGAGGGACTCGAACCCACACTCCGAAGAACTGGTACCTAAAACCAGCGCGTCTGCCAATTCCGCCACGCCCGCAAGAGACTCCACTCTAGGCCCCGGGTCGAGGGGTTTGCAGTCGCGCACGGTAGATTGGTGCCATGATCTACTCCTCAATGGCCGAAGGCTTCGGCGCGAACGACCTCAACCAGCGACTACTGCGCGAGCGCATCGTGTTCTTGGGTTCACAAGTGGACCAGAACACCGCGAACCGCATCTGCGCTGAACTGCTCCTGCTCGAAGCAGAAGACCGCGACAAGGACATCAGCCTCTACATCAACTCACCTGGTGGCTCGGTCACCGACGGTCTGGCGATCTACGACACGATGCAATACGTGAACTGCGACATTCGCACCATTTGCGTGGGCATGGCCGCTTCCATGGGCCAGTTCCTGCTTTGTGCGGGTGCGCCGGGCAAGCGGTTCTCGTTGCCCCACAGCCGCATCCTCATGCACCAGCCCTCGATGGGCGGCATGCAGGGTCAAGCCTCGGACATCGCCATCCAGGCCGAGCAGATTGTCTATATGAAGACCCAACTCGCTGAACGCATCGCCTTTCACACGGGCCAGAGCGTCGAGCGGATCGAAGCCGATTCGGACCGGGACCGCTGGTTCACCGCCCAAGAGGCCCTCGAATACGGCTTTATCGATGCGGTGATTGATCGTTCGGCGCTTCGTCAAGGGGTCTAGTGAACGACGCCTCAGCGGCGAGGGTCCAGCGAAGGTCTCTTGAGAACGCGCCGGTGCGCGTCGTCAGCGCCCGGGCCAACCTGCCCACACGACTTCGAAACCTCTGGGAGCGCCACGAACTACTGACGAGTCTGATCTTCTCGGACATCCGCATCAAGTACAAGAATTCGACGCTCGGCATCTTCTGGTCGATGTTGTCGCCGGCCCTGACCCTCGGCATCTACTACCTGGTCTTCTCGGTGATCACCAAGAACGGCTACCCGAATTTCGCGCTCTATCTGTTCTCGGGTCTGGTGGTCTGGAACATGTTCGTGACCGCAGTGAACATGGCGACCGGGGTAATCGTCGACCGGGCCGGACTGGTGAAGAAGGTCTCGTTCCCGCGTGAGATTCTCGCCCTCGCCAACGTCGGTGCCTCGGTGGTCTACTTCTCGATTCAGCTTTCGGTCCTATGTCTGTTCCTGCTCGCGTTGGGCCACGCGCCGGCGTGGGGCTTCCTGTGGATCTTGCCGATCTCCTTCGTTGCGCTGTATCTGCTGACCGCGTCGGTCGCCATCGTCATGTCGGCCGTGACTGTCTACCTGCGCGACATGCGCCACCTCATGGAAGTACTGCTCCAACTCTGGTTCTGGTTGTCGCCGGTGGTCTATTCGTATCAGAACACCATCTCTCAGCGACTGCACGATCACGGCCTGACCTGGATGTACTTCCTCAATCCGATCACCCCGATCATCATGACCTTCCAGCGGATCTTCTACGTGAAGACCACCGTGCTTTCGACCAATCCACCCCACCCGGTGATCGCTATCTTGCCCACGTGGTCGATGTCGTCCTTCGCAATGATGAACATCACGTTGCTCGCGATCACGATCGTGCTCTTCCTCCTCTCGTTGACGGTCTTTGGACGTCTCGAAGGAAACTTTGAGTCGGAGTTGTAGTGGTCACCGTCATCGACGTCGAGAACATCTCCAAACAGTTCAAGATCCATCACGAGCGCAGTCAGTCGCTCAAGGAGCGGCTCCTGCACCCCAGGTCCGGCTCAACCGAAGTCTTCAGCGCCTTGAAGGACATCAATTTCACGGTGTTGAGCGGCGAGACGGTGGGCATCCTGGGCCATAACGGCTCGGGCAAGTCAACCCTGCTCAAATGCATTTGCGGTGTCCTCCAGCCCACCAGCGGTCAGATTCGACTTCGCGGGAACCTCGCGGCGCTCCTGGAACTCGGCGCGGGATTCCAGACCGAACTTTCGGGGCGCGACAACGTGTATCTCTACGGCGCGATGCTCGGACTCTCCAAGCGCGGCGTCGACGCGATCTTCGACGACATCGTTGCGTTCAGTGAGATCGAGCATTTCATCGACACCCAGGTGAAGTTCTACTCGAGCGGCATGTACGTTCGCCTCGCCTTTGCGGTGGCGGTCAACGTCGATCCCGACATCCTCGTGGTCGACGAGGTCCTCGCCGTGGGCGACGAGAGGTTCCAAGCCAAATGCGTCGACCGGATTCGAACCTTTCAAGAGGAGGGCCGCTCGATCCTCTTGGTCACGCACCAGGCTGACCAGGTTCGCGCGCTCTGTGACCGGGCGATCGTGCTCGACGGCGGGTTGATGATCGCCAATGGACCGGTCCAGGAATCGCTACGGATCTTTCGCGAGCACCTGCTCGAGGACGCGGTCGAACACGACCGCGCCGGTCACCAGGCCGAGGTCGCTATCGACTCGGTGACCACGCCCTCGGGTTCTTTTGACGTGCGCAGCGGCGCGGGCATGCACTTTGACGTGCACATCTCATCGCACACTGCCTACAGCGGCAACTTCGTCATGGAGTTGTTCACCCGAAGCGGCATGCTCGTGAGCCGCAGTGACGCCCAGGGCTCACCGGTCAACCTCAAGCCTGGCGCCAACCAGGTGGGCGTGGACCTCGCCCAGATTCCGCTGCTCGACGGGGTCTACGACCTGAACGTGGGCGTCGTCGACTACCACGGCACGGTGATTGCGTGGAAGGAACAGGCTGCCTCGATCCAGGTCACCTACAACGGACGAGAAGGCGGCGTCGTCGAACTCGGCGCCTCAATCCAACAGCTCTAGGCGTCGTTCGCGGCGGGCAGGCGCGGATACTGGCGCAACGAACCGAAGAATCCGAGTTTGCCCACGTCAAAGGCGTGGTCGGCGCCCTTCAAGAGTCGCCGGTCGCCGCGTGAGTTGCCGTAGGCGAAGATCTCGGGCTCGGTCGCGTAGTGCTGCTCTTCAATCCAGGCGCTCAGGCGTCGCATCTTCTCACTGCCTCGACAGTTTCTCCCCAAGTAACTGCCGGTCAACTGTCCGAGCGGGTCCACGGCGAGTCGCGTGCCGATCGCCCCGGTCCCAGCCAGCGCTTCGACGATGACGTCGACGTAGATCTGGGGCGAGGCCGAGACCACGACGACGTCGTGGCCCTGGGCCTGGTGCCAGCGCAAGCGTTCGAGCACTTTGGCGCGTCCGCGCTTCTCGAGGTGGGCGAGGGCGAACGTGCGCGATTCGTCACGCACGTCCTCGAGGTCGCGACCGGTGAGTAAGCGCCCGAAGAGGCGTTCCTTGGCGTGGTCGGCCCAGGCCCCACTTCGAATCGCGCCCACGACCAGGGGCACGGTGAGTGGCAAGGCCGCACGAAACACGGCGCCCGAGCCAGCGAGGTAGCGCAGCCAGCGCCAGACGCTGCCGCCCTCGGTCAGGGAGCCGTCCAGGTCAAAAGCGGCGACGACGGGCCGGGGAGTTTCGCTCATGGTCCCAGTCTCACAGGCGCGAGTCGCGTTGGTGCCAATTGTCCATAAATCAAATCGGGTTTTGCAAGAATTGGCGGTTTTGTGGCTAAAGTGGGATGGCTCAGTCAAGGGACTGGCACTTGCACTCGAAGGAGAACACATGGCGATTCGCCTTGGTGACGTGGCCCCGGACTTTACCGCCGAGACCACCGAAGGAACAATTCACTTTTATGACTGGCTGGGTGACAGCTGGGGCATCCTCTTCTCGCACCCCAAGGACTTCACGCCGGTGTGCACCACTGAACTCGGTGCGTTTGCCGCCCGCAAGGGTGACTTCGACAAGCGCAACACCAAGATCATTGGTGTCTCGGTTGACGACGTGGCGTCGCACGACAAATGGAAGGCCGACATCCTCGAGACCCAGGGCAGCGCGCTGAATTTCCCGCTGATCGGTGACGAGGACCGCAAGGTCGCAGGTCTGTACGACATGATCCACCCGAACGCGAACGACACGCTCACGGTGCGCAGCGTCTTCATCATCGGTCCCGACAAGAAGGTAAAGCTGACCTTGACGTATCCGGCTTCGACGGGACGTAACATCGACGAGATCGTTCGCGTGCTCGATTCACTGCAGCTGACCTCGAACTACTCGGTGGCGACGCCGGTGAACTGGAAGGACGGCGGCGACGTCATCATCGTCAACTCCATCACCGACGAAGAGGCCAAGACCAAGTTCCCCAAGGGCTTCAAGAAGCTCAAGGACTACCTGCGCGTCACGCCCCAGCCCAACAAGTAATTTCGCAGTTCTCTCGACGCGGCGGTCGCTACGGCGACTGCCGCGTCGACGTCTGCCCCTAGGGTCAAAGCGGAAAGGACATCATGAACAACCCCTCCACTTTCACCTTCGGTACCCAGAGCGTCCAACGACTCGGCTACGGCGCCATGAAGATCACCGGACCCGGCGTCTGGGGTTATCCCCCAGACCGCGACGGCGCACTCGCGGTACTTCGCCGGGCGGTCGAACTGGGCGTCGACTTCATCGACACCGCCGACGCCTACGGCCCCTACGTCTCCGAAGAGCTCATCTTCGAGGCGTTGCACCCCTACGGCGACGTCAAGATCGCCACCAAGGCTGGACTGGTGCGCACCGGGCCGAACGCGTGGTTCGCCTGCGGTTTACCGGAATACCTGCGCCAGGAGTGCGAGATGTCGCTTCGCCGCCTCGGTCTGGAGTCCCTCGACCTGTTCCAACTGCACCGGGTCGACTCGCGCATTGACCGCGACGAGCAGTTCGGACTCCTTCGCGCGCTGCTCGACGAAGGCAAGGTCCAGGCAATCGGACTGTCGAACGTGAGCGTCGAGGACATCGAGGCAGCGAGAAGGATCGTGCCGGTCGTCACCGTTCAGAACCGCTTCAACCTCACCGACCGCTCCAGTGAGGCCGTGCTCGACTACTGCACGGACGCGGGTATTGGCTTCATACCGTGGTTTCCGGTCGCCTCGGGCGAACTCGCGCGGCCCGGTGGCCGCCTCGGTACGCTCGCCAGCCAACACGACGTAAGTGTCGCGCAACTCTCGCTCGCCTGGTTACTGCACCGTTCGCCGGTCATGCTTCCCATCCCGGGCACGACGAGTGTTGCGCACGTTGAAGAGAATTGGGCGGCTCGCCTGGTCGAACTCGATGAGGCGACCTTCGCGGCCGTCGACGCGGCGGCCCGTTAGGACTGGCTCTGCATCAAGTCGTGCAGCGACTCGCGTAATTCGCGTTTGAGTACCTTGCCCTGGGGGTTGCGGGGCAGCGCGAGTGTGCGAAAGAAAATCCTCGTGGGGACTTCGAACTTGGCGAGGCGCTCAGCGACGTGACGTGAGATCTCCTCGGCCTCGACGACGCGGCCAGGACGTAGCACGATGACCGCGGCGACCTCTTCGCCCAACGTGGGGTGGGCCACGCCGACGACGGCGCAGTCGGCGACGTCGGGGTGTTCGAAGATCGCGGCCTCGACGATCACCGAGTAGACGTTCTCGCCGCCGCGGATGATCATGTCCTTCGCGCGGTCCACGATGTAGATGTAGCCGTCTTCGTCAATTCGCGCGACGTCGCCGGTGTGCAGCCAACCCTTGGTGAACGACTTCGCGGTCGCCTCGGGCTTGTGCCAGTAACCGCGCACGACGTTGGGACCCTTTACCCACAGTTCGCCCACGACGTCGGGACCCGTGGGCAGGTCGGGGGAGGGTTCGAGCCCCTCGTAGTCCTCGGGCACGATCGCCACGTCACAGACCGGCGAGGCGACGCCGCAACTGCTCGGTCGCTCCACGTAGTCGGGTCCGTTGTTCAAGCACACCGCGGCCGACGTCTCGGTGAGGCCGTAGCCGTTACCGGGTTGACCGACCGGAAACGCCGCCTGGATGCGCCGCACCAGATCTGGGGGTGCCGGCGCGCCGCCGTAGGAGATGGAGCGCACGCTCGAGGTATCGAACTTGCGAAAGTCAGGGTGGTCGAGGATCTGCATCGCGATGGTCGGCACGCCGCCGATGTTCGTGAGCCGCTCGCTCTCGATAAGGGCGAGTGCCTTACCGGCGTCGAAGTGGTGCATCATCACCAACTTGCCGCCCGACGCGGTGTTCACGAGCATCGTCGCCAGACAGCCCGTCGCGTGAAAGAGCGGCACGTTGAGCAGGCTCGCGTTGGGGATGCTCTGACCCTGGTCGTCGAGGTTGCCCGTGCCAAAGCGCAGGGTGCTGCTCTGGCCGATGAAGAAGAGGTTCATGAGGTTGGTGATCGCGTTGCGGTGTGATCCGACTGCGCCCTTGGGCTTGCCGGTGGTGCCCGAGGTGTAGAACATCGTGACGTCGTCCTCAGGCAGGAAGTCGACCGCCGGCGGCGTCGCGGCGGCGTCCACCTGGCCGAGGAACGCCTCGTAGCCCACGAGCTTGATGCGCGAGTGCTTCTTGTCCACGTGCGCGGGGCGCTTCGGTTCGTCGCTGATCACGACGATCGTCTCGAGGTCGGGGAGGTGGTCGAGTTGCTTGTAGAGCCGGTCGAGGCGCTCTTCGTCGACGAAGAGCACGGTCGAGCCCGAGTCGGTCAGTCCGTAGGCGAGTTCCTCACTGGTCCACCAGGCGTTGAGCGGCACGACGACCGCACCGGTGGCCATGGCACCCCAGAAGGCGCAGACCCATTCAGGGAGGTTGCGCGACGCGATGGCGACCCGGTCGCCCTTCTTCACACCCAGGGCGACGAGACGCGCGGCGATCGTCGAGGCGATGCGGTAGTGCTCGTCAAAGGTGATCCGCTCGTCCTCGTAGACGAGGAAGTCACGCGCGGCGTGGTTGAGCGACATGTCCAGGATCTGTCGCAGGTTGGCGGGCGCATGCTTCCAGACGTTCATCTCGATGCCGTTGATGGTGACGTGCTCGATTTCGAACATCTGACCAGGTGCAGTCATCTGGGCGGTGGCCTGGGCGAGGGAGAGGGGTGATTCAGCCATGATGTGCGACGTTACTTGGTGGGGGTGGTGGGTGAAAAAAGCGTCTGTCGGTAATACACCAGTTCGGCGATCGACTCGCGAATGTCGTCGAGGGCCCGGTGGTTGGTCGCCTTTTCTCCGAGGGCTTCGAGTACGTCGGGATTCCATCGGCGAGCCAGTTCCTTGATCGTCGAGACGTCGACGTTGCGATAGTGGAAGAACGCTTCCAGCTCGGGCATGTACTCCTGGAGGAATCGGCGGTCGGTGCCGATGGAATTACCGCACAGCGGCACCGAGCCTTCTTCGACGCCGTTGTCCTTCAAAAACGTCAGCGTCTGGGCCTCGGCGTCTGCCACGCTGAGCGTGGAGGCCTTCACCGCGTCAAGGAGCCCGGACCTGGCGTGCATCTCGGTGACGTAGTCGCCCATTTCGCCGAGCTGTTCGGGCGTCGCGTGGAGCACGAGATCGGGACCTTCGGCGACGATGTTGAGTTGGTCGTCGGTCACGATGGTGGCGATTTCGACGATGACGTGTCGGTGTGGTTCAAGTCCGGTCATCTCCAAATCCATCCACACGAGCACCCTGTGACACTAGCGAATCTTGGTTCTTTGTCAGCAGCCGGGTAGCCTTCGGCCTATGGAAATCCTCGTCCGGGCGCTCCACCCCGACGCCGTGTTGCCCGAGTACGCCCACGAACACGACGCGGGTTGTGACCTGGTGGCGATCGAGACGTGCGCACTTGCTCCCCGCGGCGGTCGGGGCATGGTCGGCACGGGGCTCAGCATCGCCATTCCTGAGGGATACGGAGGACTGGTGCTGCCACGAAGTGGCCTGGCGGCCAAGTACGGCGTGACGTGCGCTAACGCACCAGGTCTCATCGACGCGGGCTACCGCGGCGAGGTTCGCGTGGCCTTGGTCAATTTGGACCCCGAGAGTGAATACGTGGTGCACAAGGGCGACCGCATCGCACAACTCGTGGTCGTGCCGGTCGCGTCACTGCACTTCAGTGTGGTTGACGAGTTGCCCGAAGCAATCAGGGGCGACGGTGGCTTTGGAAGTAGCGGACGTTGACCCAGTACCTCGACCCGCTCGACAGTGCGTTCCTCTTGCTCGAGTCCCCAGGCACGTCAATGAACATCGGCGCCGTCATTGAACTCGAATTCGGAGAACTGGCCGATCCCGAGGCGAGGTTCAAACTGATCTCGTCAAACATCGCCGCTCGCGTGCACGAGATACCGATCTTCACGAAACGAATCGTGCGTGCGCCCTTTGACATGACGTGGCCGGTACTCGTCGAGGACAAGAAATTCGACTTCGCCAAACACGTCATCCGCGTGGCACTGCCGGCCCCGGGAACACCCGACCAGTTCGACGCGCTGATCTCGCAGTTCTTGTCCCAGCCACTCTCCCAGCGTCGTCCCCTGTGGCAACTCCTTATCATCGAGGGACTCGAGGACGGGCACGCCGCGGTGGCGCTCAAGGTGCATCACGCACTTGCTGACGGTGTGTCGGGCGCCGAGACGTTCGCCAATCTGTTTGACATCACACCCGAGGTTCGCGCGCCGGCGCCCACGGTCGAAGAGGCGCCGGAAGCGCCGGTGATCAGGAGTTCGTGGGGGCTTCTTCGTATGGGATTGGGCAGACTTCGCCGCCGCCCGATGTTGGTCGTGGAGCACGTTGGCTCTTGGAGTGGTCGTTTCGTCGAGATCGCCAGAGCACTGGTGCGCTTCGTGGTGATTCGCCGCAGTAAGAACGCTACGCCCGAGCAGCCCTCGATCTTCCAGGCCCGGCGGTCCTCGCTCAACGGCGCTCCAGGGGTGGAGAAGGTCTATCACCGGCTTCGCGTGCCCCTGGCCGACGCCAAACGCGCCGCCAAGAGTCACGGTGCGTCGGTGACCGACTTCGTGATGGCGACCACCGGAGGAGCGTTGCGTCGGCTTCTCGTTGACCGTGACGACCTGCCCAAGAAGGACATCATCGCCTTCGCGCCGATCAACGTGCGCGGCGACGGTTCAACGGCGGAAATGGGCAATCAGATCTCGGGCATGCTCGTCGCGTTGCATATTGACATCGCTGATCCCCTGGCGAGGTTGCGCGCGATCGCGAACGACTCGGCCAAGACCGCTGGTTTCCAACGCGAACATCGGGCCAAGATCTTCCAGGACATACCCAGGGTGCTCGGACCCATCGTGTTGTCGTTCGGCGGCAAGATCATCTCTGCGTTCAATCTCTTCAATCGAATCCCGCCGATGGCGAACTTGATGATCTCCTCGGTGCCGGGCCCACCCATACCTCTCTGGCTGAGTGGGCACCGAGTCGCCTCCGCCGCGCCCGTCGGCCCGCTGCTTGGGACCTTCTCGCTCAATATCACGGTGCTGGGTTTTGAGCAGCACCTCGAATTTGGGCTGCTCGGCTGCGCCGAGCAGATGCCCGACCTCGCGGCGCTGCGCGACTATCTCTACGACGAGGCTCAGCGGCTCATTGCCAGTGCTCCTGGGCCCTAGAGGCTGGACGGGGCGGGAAAGTCCGCTAATATTGATTTTCACGCGGACGTAGCTCAGTTGGTAGAGCGCGACCTTGCCAAGGTCGAGGTCGCCGGTTCGAGCCCGGTCGTCCGCTCCAAATTCCCTGTGGGCACCGCGTTGGTTGTCAATTGGTCCTACGTCGCGAGCCCCGCTGCCGCTTCCACGTCGCTTCGAACGTCGAAGTCGTTCGATGGCGAGACTCGGGTGCGGACGACAGTCGCTACAGTCAAGGCCAATGACCTCAACGACATCGTCGGCGACGCTGCGTCGCTACAACATGATCGCCGGAGCCCTGCACACGCTCTCGGCGATCGCGGTATTGGCGTTCGCGAACAACTTTTCGTTGCCAGTCGATGCCGACTACATGGCAGGCGCACCGGGCACGACCAAACACCAACTGGTCCAGTTGTTCAGCATTCGCATGTCGTGGTTGATAGGCGCATTCTTCCTCTTGTCGGCGCTGGCCCATTTCGGCGTCGGCGGACCTCTGCGATCACGCTACGAGGCGAGGCTCGCTCGTCACCAGAACCCGTTTCGCTGGGCCGAGTACGCACTGTCGTCCTCGCTGATGATCGTGGCGATCGCTCAACTTACCGGGATTCGTGACGTCGCCGCGCTCGCGGCCCTCGCAGGGGTGAACGCGTCGATGATTGGCTTTGGCTGGATCCAGGAACGCTACGAAGCGCCGGGCGGAGGTCTGATGCCCTTCTGGCTGGGTTGTGTCGCGGGCGTGGTGCCGTGGGTGGCGATTGGCGTGTACCTCATTGGACCCGGCGCGCACGCGCACGCGCCCGGTTTCGTCTACGGCATCTACGCGTCGTTGTTCGTCTTCTTCAACTGCTTCGCGGTCGTCCAGTATCTTCAGTACCGCCAGGTCGGACGGTTCCGCCAGTACCTCGTGGGCGAGAAGACCTACTTGGTGCTTTCCCTCGTCGCCAAGTCACTGCTCGCCTGGCAGATCTTCGCTTCGACGTTGGCCGCCACCGCGAGCTCTCACTAGGACCGCGCTCCCTTCGAACGGTGCCCGCCCCGAGCCGGTCAATAACTACGGGAACGGGTGGTGTTCATTGAACATTTCGATCGCCACGACGATGGCGTCGGCGTTGGGTCCTTGATCGAGTATTCGTTGACGCTCCAGCGCGGCCTCGTCCAGTCCTGGTTCTTCGACGAAGTCCGGTTGGGCGAGAAAGACGTCGACCGGGTCTACGTCGCTGGTGGGTGCGTAGGCGGCTTCGCGAGGTTCGTGTCGATGCCTCATGTCTTCATTGTAGGGAGTGCCGTCGCGCGGGCGTGCTCCTTACATCCACCACGCGCTAGCGCTGTCGAATTCGCGAGGCTGGTTGATAGTTGACGCCCGCGGTCTCGTCGACGCGCGCGAGCAGGGCCACGCAGGGAGGTTCGAATCGTTGGGCGAACTCGACTGATCGCTCGCGCCCGAGGAGTTGCCAGGGCAACGCGCCGAGGCGGTCCGTCTCGTCCTCGAGCCGTTGTCGAAGGGCCAGTCCGGCGTCATTGACACCGCGTTGCTCGGCCAGACCCTTGGCCTCGAGGCCCTGCCACGCGAGGTCGATCTGTTCGCTTGGGTTGCCTCGTGAGAGCGAAAGCCAGTCGCCCTCGTAACCCAGCCAGGCGTTGTGGAGGACTGACGCCTCGCCACCCGTGAGCCCGCTGGCCGCCACGAGTGCCCAGTGGGTGTCGCCGCGCCATTCGCGCAGGAAGTTCACGGCGTGCCAACCCGAGAGGACCGGGTCCTCGGGCAAGGCAAGCGCGAGGTGGCTCGCGGCGAAGGGCCGTCCGACGAGGGGAAGACCTGTCGCGACGTCCCAGAGCAGCGGGCCGAACTCTTCGAGGGCGGGCACGATAGCGGGCGCGTAGAGCTCGAGACCCTCGTGAACGGCCTCGTTGCGGTCGCGCCAGACCTCGAGGAACGCCTCGGGACCGTCGAGGAGATCGAAGACATAGTGGATCGCGCTTTCGGCGATCGAACCGAAGGCCGCGACTACGGCGTCGGCGCCGGCACTCGCGAACGGCGCACAGCGCGCGGCGATGTACCCGAGTCCCGCGACGAGGCCCCGCTCTTGGTAGCGCCGTACCGCGCCGGGGTCCCAGAAGATCCACCCGATCGTCGTCTGGACGCTTCGCGCGTTTCGCCGGCTTAGTGCCGTCCACTGCTCGTCGGGGGGAGTTGGCATTGACACAAGGTAGCCGTCGGCGCGCGCCGGATCGCGTCCGCGTCGCGCGCCCTGCGCCATTGAATAGTCTTTGGCGAAGGAGGTTGTCATGGTTCACCCTGCGCTTGAGCCCTATGTCCGTGCCGTGCAATCGAACCCCGGACCTCACCCGCGAACCCAGAGCATGGTCGAACGTCGGACCACGTACCTCGAACTCGCTCACGCCATTCGCGGCGACGATCAACTCGAAGTGTCCAGCGCAGACCTGACGGCGAAGTTCGACGACGGGCGAAGTCTGTCGACACGTCTCTACGTCCCGGCCAATGACGAGGGTAAGGCTCTCGTGGTCTTCTTTCACGGCGGCTCGTTCGTCGTGGGCAGTCTTGAGACGCACGACGCGCTCTGTCGGCGACTGAGCGCGGACACGGGTATGCGCTTCTTGGCGGTTGACTACCGCCTCGCGCCCGAGCACCCGTTTCCCGCCGCGATCAACGACGCGATCGAGATGTTCGGCCACGTCGTGACGAACTGGTCTGACTACGCCGCACCAGACGCCGAGATGATCGTGATGGGTGATTCCGCGGGCGCGTCGCTGGTTGCGGTCGCGGCAGCGTTGACGCGGAACGATTCCCTGGGTATCGCGGCCCAGGTGCTCATCTACCCGACGCTCGGGCCCGAAGTGGTCACCGAATCCGCCCATAAATACGGCGTGGGTTACATGCTCGACCTCGAGAACCTGCGCTACGACTACGCCCAGTACTTGGGCGACTTCGCCGATCACACCGATCCTCGCGTGACCCCTTTGATGTTCCAGGACCTCACGGGTGCGCCGCCCGCGATCTTGTTGGTTGCCGAATGCGATCCACTGCGCGATGAGGGTCTGGCGTACGCGGGCCTGCTCGAGCACTTCGGGGTTCCCGTTGAGATACTCGAAGCCGAAGGGATGGTCCACGGCTTCTTGCGCATGGGTGCCCTGGTGCCCGAAGCTCTCGATATCGTCGACGACCTCGCCGAGCATATGCATCACTTCGTGGAGCGCGCCTCGCGGTGAACGTACTGTTCATCACCCTCGACCAGTTCCGGGGTGACTCCTACGGCGAGGCGGGTCACCCATTGGTGCAGACACCCAATCTCGACCGGGTTGCGCGCGAGGGGGTCCGCCTGGAACGACACTTCTCTCAGGCGGCGCCCTGCGCACCGGGACGGGCAGCGCTCTACACGGGTACGTACCAGATGAACAATCGCGTCGTCGCCAACGGCACGCCCCTTCGTGCGGGCATGGCCAACCTGGCGAGCGTGGCTCGGAGCGCGGGCTATGACCCGATGCTCTTTGGTTACACGGACCAGGGCCTCGATCCCAACCAGAGCGCGGGATTCGACGACCCGCGTCTGGACAACTATGACGGCGTCTTGCCGGGCATGTCGGTGGGCCTGTACCTGCCCGAGAGCCAGGCCGGATGGATCCAGTACTTGCGTCAGAAGGGTTACGAGGTTGAGAGCGGTTGGGCGCCGGCCCTGCGAGGCGAGTCTGATCGTCCCGCGCAGGACTCGCTGAGTGGCTTTCTCACGACGCGCTACCTCGAATGGCTGCGCGCCCAGGAGAATGGCTGGTTCGCGCACCTGAGTTACCTGCGTCCGCACCCGCCTTACGCGGCGGCCGGCGAGTTCGCGGCGATGTACGACCCCGCGGAGGTGTCAATGCCGATCGCAGCCGTCGATAAAGACCACCGTCACCCACTGCACGAGATCGCGCTCAGCGTGAGCGCGAGCGCCGCGCCGACCAACGAGGACGATCTTCGTCGATTGCGCGCCCAGTACTACGGCATGATAAGTGAGGTCGATTTCCAACTCGGTCGAGTCTTCGAGGCCATTGACGAACGTGGTGAATGGCACGAGACTCTCATCGTGGTGACCTCGGACCACGGCGAACAACTCGGCGACCATGGCCTGCTCGAGAAGCTGGGCTTCTTCCCCCAGAGCTACCACGTGATCGGTCTCTGGCGTGACCCACGACGAAAGCACCCGGTAGACCGCCTGCACCAGTTCACCGAGAACGTCGATCTCCTGCCGACCCTGTGCGACGCGCTGGGTGTCGACACGCCGGCCCAGTGCGACGGCCAGTCATTAGCCCCACTGTTTGCGGATACGGCGACGCCCTGGCGCACTCACGCGCACTACGAGTGGGACTTTCGCACCTACTGGATCAATGACAAGACCGCACGTGACGCGGTTGACTGGAACCTCTCGCGACAGAACCTCGCGGTTTCACTGGGCGAGGACACGGCGTACGTGCAGTTCGGTGACGGAACGTTTCGGTGTTTCGACCTGGTGGCCGACCCCACGTGGCGAACCGAGTGCGAGGACCTGGACCGCGTGCTTGCCGGAGCCCAGGAGCAACTCGTGTGGCGTCAAGAACACCTCGGACGCGAGTTCACCGACATGTTGTTGCGTACGAACCGACCAGGACGGTGGCCGTCAGCCCTGGTTCGTTGAGTAGGAGAGGCCTCGTTCGATGCCGCGAAGGAAATCGAGGAACGTGCGGTCTCGGTCTTGGGAGAAGTTAATGTCCATCAGCTCCAGTGAGACGAAGCCGTGACACGCCGACCAGAGCATCTGTGCGGCGTCGTTTGGTTCGTAGCCCTCGAAGCGTCCCTCGGCCTGGGCCGCCGCGACGAGTTCGACCAATGTCTCAAAGGCCTCGAAGGCGATGGTCGCGGCCGCGACTGAGGGCGTGAAGCCGATGAAACGGTGCATGAACATCACCGTGTAGTGCGACTGGTGCGAGAGCGCAAAGTGCCGGTAGGCCTGGGCGGTACTGAAGAGAGGGTCGTCAACGTTGACGTCGATACTGGTGGCCGCCAGGGCCTCGCGCAGCATCGTGAACCCGTCGGACCAGATGGCGTCCAAGAGACCGTCCTTACCGTCGAAGTGGTTGTAGATCGCCATGGGGGCGACCTTGGCCCGGCGCGCGATGGCGCGCACGGTAAAGCCCTCTGGACCGGACTCGCGCAATATCGCGAGCGCGGCGGTCATGAGTTCGGGTTCAACCAGTCGAGAAGGAGTTCGTTTCGTCACTTGCATTAGTATAGAACATTGTTCTACACTAATGGAACATCGTTCTATAGGGGGACAAATGACTGACGCTGTAGACAATCGCCGTTGGTTAATCCTCTCGGTCCTGTGCGTGTCGGTCCTACTGGTGGGCGTGGACAACACCATCGTCAACGTGGCCCTGCCCACGCTTTCTGAGCAGTTGCGCGCCACGAACACCGACCTCCAGTGGATCGTGGACGGCTATTCGCTGCCCTTCGCGGCCCTGCTCCTCATGGGCGGGGGCCTCGCTGACCGCTTCGGTCGCAAGCGGATCATGCAGAGTGCGTTACTCCTCTTCGGCCTCTTCTCCTACCTGGCGGCACGATCGCACAGCATCGAGGCACTGCTCAGCGCGCGAGCGTTGATGGGCGCGGCGGCGGCGTTCATCTTTCCGGCCACCTTGTCCATTCTCACGACGACCTTCAAGGATCCCTCGGAGCGGGCCAAGGCCTTTGGTGTCTGGGGCGCAACCGCGGGTGTGTCGATCGCGGTCGGGCCGATCGTCGGGGGCGAATTGATATCGCACTTCTGGTACGGATCGATCTTCCTGGTGAACATCCCCATCGTCGTGCTCGCGCTCGTGGCCGGTGCGTTGTTCGTGCCCGAATCGAGAAATCCGTTCCAACATCGTTTCGATGTCACGGGCCTCGCGTTGGGTACGTCATTCGTGACGCTGCTCGTGCTCGCCATCATCCAAGGTCCCGAGTGGGGCTGGCGCAGTTTCTCGACCCTCGCGCTGTTCGTGGTGTCGGCACTGTTGCTGTGCACGTTCGTCCTCTACGAGCTTCGGCGAAGCGGACCGCTCCTGGACGTGCGGGTGTTCTCCAACAGAGCATTCTCGGCCGGGGCGGGCGCGATCGCGACGAGTTTCTTCTGCCTGTTCGGCTTCATCTTTCTGGTCACGCAATACTTCCAGTTGATCCACGGGTACTCGGCCCTCTCGGCGGGCGTGCACACGCTGCCCTTCGCGATCGTTACGATGATCATCACGCCCCTGGGGGCGATCGCCGCTCTTCGCTTCGGGACCCGTTACGTGGTGAGTGCGGGACTGCTCATCATGGGCGTCGCCCTGCTCTGGATGAACTACATCGGGGCGAACGCTGCCTACGTGGGTCCGATTATGGGCAGCATGGTCGTGCTCGCCTTTGGGTTCTCGTTGATCAGTGCACCCTCGACCGCGGCGATTATGGGATCGCTGCGGCCCGATCAGATCGGGGCGGGCGCGGCGGTGAACGAGACCACCCGTGAGATCGGTGGCACCATGGGCGTTGCCGTGGTCGGTTCGGTCTTCTCATCGCTCTTTGGTCCCGAGGTACGTCACGCGTTCGCCCACCTCGGACTCTCGCCCGCGCAGTTGAATCTCGCCCAGAGTTCGACCCAGGCGGCCAGGGCCGTCGTTGCGCACGTGCCCCGAGGCCTGGCCCTGCACCAGGCCCTGTCTTCAGGGGTGGTCTCCTCGTTCATCGACGGTTTTCACCGCGGTTGCCTGGTAGCGGCCTGCGTGGCGATCGTCGTGAGCGTCGTCGTGTACCAGTTCCTACCTGATCGAGTAGCCCGCTCGGAGCAGTTGCTTCACGCCTGAGGAGGAATTCACGCGCTCGATACCTCCAGGTGACCAGCGCCCCTCGATTTCTGGTATCAATAGAAGCCATACGCCAGACCTGGCGAGGAACAAGGGGAGTGTCCATGCTTCGAATTACCCGCGTGCGTCAAGCACTGGTTGTCACCGGCATCACGTCGTTGGTGTTGGCCTCGAGTCTCGTCGCGGGCGCCGCGACGACCACGGGCTCGTACAACGCCGCCGACGCCAAACTGGTGCCGGCAAGCTTTGCCAAGTCCACGATTCAGGTCGCCACCGACGCCACCTACGCCCCCGATGAGTCGATGAACGGCACCACCATGGTGGGATTTGACGTTGACTTGATGAAGGCCATTGGCACGACGCTCGGCGTCAAGATCAACGAGAACAACGTGACCTTCGACAGCATCCTGGCCGGTATCGCAGCCGGCCGATACCAGGTCGCCAACTCCTCGTTCACTGACACCAAAGCGCGTGAGAAGCAGGTCTACTTCGTCGACTACTTCCAGGCCGGCGAGGCCGTTTACGCCAAGACCTCGTCCTCGGTGAAGTTCACCGGCCTGACGAGTCTGTGTGGACTCAGTGTCGCGGTCGAGACCGGTACGACTGAGCAGTCCGACGCCGTCAACACCGCCAAGAAGTGTTCGTCGTCAAAGAAGTTGACCGTGCTGGCGTACCCGACCCAGACCAGTGCCGACCTCGCGGTTTCCTCGGGTCGCGCGAAGCTCGGCTTCCTCGACAGCCAGGTCGCGGGTTACGTAGTCTCCCAGTCCAAGGGTGCCTTCAAGTTGGTGGGTAGTGCCATCGAAGTGGCGCCTTACGGCATCGGTACCCCCAAGACCGCAGCCGGCAAGGGTCTCGCGACCGCGATCCAGGCGGCGGTCAAGACGCTCATCGCCAACGGCACCTACGCCGCGATCCTCTCGAAGTGGGGCGTGAGTGCGGGTGCTCTGCCTGCGTCAATGGTCGTGCTGGACGGAGCGACCTCCTAAGGCTTCGACGCTAACGAGCTCATGACTGCGAACGGGGACGCCACCGTAAAGGTCGTCCCCGTTCGTCATTACGGCCGCTGGGTCGGCGTCGCGGTCGTCGGCCTCTTCTTGGCGATGGTCGTGCACACCCTGTTCTTCAAGGTGGCGAGCGCGAAGGTCGTCTGTCACGTCGTCAGTGGCGCCAAGGTGTGCCAGCACGCGATGGTCTACCGCTACCAGTGGAACATCGTGGGACAGTATTTCTTCACCTCCGAGATCCTGCACGGGCTGCTGCGCACGCTCTTTCTGACCGTGGTCGCCATGGTCATCGGCATCGTGCTCGGCGTGACGATCGCGGTCATGAGGATGTCGCCCAATCGCGTACTTTCGTCAATCGCTTGGACCTACACGTGGTTCTTTCGCGGTACGCCGGTACTCGTGCAGTTGCTCTTTTGGAGCTTCATCGGGGCGGTCTATCCGCACCTGACCTTCGGCGTGCCGTTCATGCACGTCACCTTCATCCACTTCAACGTCAATACGTCGCTCACGATCATGGAGGCGTGCGCCATCGGTCTCGGGCTCAACGAGGGCGCGTACATGTCAGAGATCGCCCGGGCGGGACTGATCTCGGTTGACGAGGGCCAGATTGAGGCGGCGACGTCGCTCGGCATGACGCGTCGTCAGACGCTGCGTCTGGTGACCATCCCCCAGGCGATGCGCGTCATCATCCCCCCGACCGGCAACGAGGTCATCTCCATGCTCAAGACCACGTCACTCGTCAGTGTCGTGGGTGTCATTGACCTGCTCGGTGCAGCGACCAATATCTACAGCGAGAACTACGAGATCATTCCGCTCCTGATCGTGGCGAGTCTCTGGTACCTGTTGGTGACGACGGTGCTCTCAACGGGCCAGTTCTACCTCGAGCGGCGATTTGCTCGCGGCGCGTTACGAAGTCCTCCGCCCACGCCGATTCAACGACTGCGTGCCGACCTCGCGGGCGTGGCGTCGAAGTTTCGTACCCGTCGCGGCGTCGAGGTCGCGTCATGAACGAGCCCATGGTCAAGATCCGCGGCGTGCGAAAGTCCTACAACGGTATTGAGGTCCTCAAGGGCGTCGATCTGAACGTGGACCGCGGCGAGGTGACCTGTCTGATCGGCCCCTCGGGATCGGGCAAGAGCACGCTGCTGCGCTGCATCAATCACCTGGAGAAACACGACAGCGGCGAATTGCGCGTCGACAACGAACTCGTCGGTTACGAACTGCGTAACAATCGTCTCTACGAACTGACCGACAAACGCGTGTGTGAGAACCGGTCGCGTATTGGCATGGTCTTCCAGCGCTTCAATCTGTTCCAGCACCTCACCGTGCTCGAGAACGTGACGGTCGGTCAGATGAAAGTCCTGGGCGTGCGGCGCGAAGACGCCACGAAGAAGGCGCGCGAGCTGCTCGCGCGCGTGGGCCTGAAGGATAAGGAATCGAGCTACCCGAGTCAGTTGTCTGGTGGTCAACAGCAACGCGTCGCGATTGCGCGCGCGCTCGCGATGGATCCCAAGCTCATGCTCTTTGACGAACCGACGTCGGCACTCGATCCAGAACTGGTCGGTGAGGTCCTTGAGGTGATGAAGGACCTCGCGCGTAGTGGCATGACGATGATCGTCGTGACTCACGAGATGGGATTCGCGCGCGAGGTCGCCACGTCCGCCTACTTCCTTGACGGAGGCGTGATCGAGGAGTCCGGGGACCCTCGAGTCATCTTGAGCACACCCTCGTCGGAGCGACTGAAGAACTTTCTCTCGAAAGTCCTCTAGTGGTCTGGGATATCGATCCTTCGAACCGGGGGACTGGGCTACCTCTCGAAGGTGTACGCGTGCTCGATCTGTCGCGCGTGCTCGCTGGACCGCTCTGTGCGATGATCGCCGGGGACCTCGGAGCTGACGTCATCAAGGTCGAGAGTCCCGACGGCGACCCCGTGCGTTCGCTCGCCCCGCCGCGTTTTGGCGCCGACGCGACGTATTACTTGGCGGTGAATCGGCATCGTCGAAACGTAGTGGCGGACCTTCGCAAGGCCGCGGACTTTGAACACGTGGCGAAACTCGTCGAGGTTGCCGACGTGGTGGTCGAGAACTATTTGACGAGTCAGGTCCGTTCTCTCAACATCGACGGACTGCGTGCGCGAAACCCCGAGTGCGTCTGGATCTCGATCACGCCGGCGACCTCGGGCGGGCCCCTGGCGGACCTGCCGTCCTTTGACCTGTTGGCCCAGGCACGTTCGGGATTGATGGGGGTGACCGGCGAATCCGACGGTCCCCCGACCAAGGTGGGATCGCCGCTCGCTGACGTGGTGACCGGTCTCTACGGGGCGATTGCCATGCTCGCCGGTCTCTACGCTCGTTCGCTGAATCGTCCCGGTCGCCACTTCGAAGCGCCGTTGCTCGAGTCAACCATGAGCGCTCTGGTGAATCAAGCGCAGGGATTTCTCGCCACGGGCGTGAATCCCCGACGTCTGGGCAACGATCACCCCAGCATCGCCCCCTACGGACCGGTCACCACGAGCGACGGGTTGTTGTTACTGGCGGTCGGGACCGATCAGCAGTTCGCCCGACTCGTCACGGTCCTGGGTGACGAGCGGCTGTCCCTAGAGCCCTGGGCGAGCAACGACGAACGCGTCGCTGGGCGCGACATCCTTCGTTCGGTGCTCAACGAGATCTTCGTCGAGCAATCGAGTGCTCACTGGCTCGGGGTCTTGGAAGGCTCGGATGTGCCTTACGCGCCCGTGCTCGACGTGGCGGGGGCGTTTGCCCAGGAGCAGATTCGTGAGGGGGACTTCGTCGGTGAGATGTCGAGCCCGGCTGGTCCGCTCACCACGATGCGCACGCCGCTGCTGATCGAAGGTGTTCGACCGTCGATTCGCAGTGGGCCGCGCCGCCAGGGCGAGGACACGGAGTCGATCTTCGACGACTAGGTGCGCGAGAAGGCGTCGCCATCGAAGGTGTCGCGCGAGGTGAACTCCTCGACCCGACGCCGCTTCAATTTTGTGTGGCGTTGGCGGGGATAGCCGAGCGCCAGCAGGGCCGCCACGGCGTACGAGTCGGGCACGTCAAGTACCTGACGCGCCTGCTCCTCGTGTCGGGCGAGGACGGTGGTCATGACCCCTCCCAGCCCGTGCTCGTGGGCGCTCAAGAGCACGCTCCAGACGAAGGGATAGATCGACGCGCCCCCCACCAAGTGGTAGCGCTCGAGATCGCGGTCGGTCGCGGCGAGCGCGGCGAGATCAGCGAGTACCACGAGCATTGCAGGCACCTGCTCGATGGTTTCGGCGAAACCATCGGGGTTGGAAAGTCTGATCGCGTCGTCGCGCTTGGCGAGCGCGGCGCCGCGTTCGGCCTCGCTCGCGAGGGGTGAGAAGGGGATCAGACCCGCCAACAAGTGAGCGACGTAGTCATGCCACGCGTCAAGGTAGATGTCGGCCAAGGCACGGCGTTGACTCCCGGCGACGACAATCACGCGCCACGCCTGGCGGTTGCCGCCCGAGGGTGCGAAGCGTGCGTCGTCGAGGATGTCGTAGAGCAACTGGTCCGAGACGGGTTCGGCGCTGAACTCGCGTATCGATCCGGTCGTGCGGAGTGCTTCGGTGAGGTCCATCGCGCCACCCTAGGGCGAGAGTTAGGCGTCTCGTCGAACCATCAAAGTGACGCCGACGCCAAAGATCACGACCACGTAGATCAGCAGCAAGATCGTCGCGTTCCAGGCGCCCAGGTGAAATGCGGGTGGGAAGGGCGACATCATCGAACGGCCGAGTTCAGATGGCAAGTACTTCGAGTAGGAATTTTGCCAACTCGATGGCAGGAACGCGAAGATGATCGGCACGATCAGCAGTACCGACACGAAGATGCTGATGCACGCGGCGCTGTGGCGCACGATGAGTCCGATCGAGAAGCCCGCGATTGTCAGAAGCGTCAGGTACAAACCGGCTAAGAGGACCGAACGCAGTACGTCAGGGGTGCCAAGTGAAGCGGTGGGTACGACGCCTTTGAAAATTGCTTGTCCGAGTTCGAAGGCCGCAAAACAGACGATCTCGCTCACGACGATCAGCGATGCGACCAGGACGATGGACTTGGCGGTAATGAGTCGAATACGATTCGAGACCGCGGTGAGCGTCGTTCGAATGGACCCCGACGAGTATTCGCTCGTGATGAACAGCACGCCAATGACCCCGACGGCGAACTGGGCAAAGATGATCCCGGCCAGAGCAGTGGAGACTGGGTCGAACGTGAGCCTGTCGGTCGCCGACGAGTGGCTCCAGTGGCTGCGGATCGCCCACGTGATGAGGCCACCCAGCCCGATCGTGAGGACGAAGAAGACAACGACGCCCATTACCGAGGAGCGAACCGTGCGGAATTTTATCCACTCGGACTTGACGACGTCTACGAGAGTCTGATTGCTACTCACGGGGCATCGCTCCGGGCATCGAGGTGCCGTACTCTACGGAGTCCGCCGTGAGGTCCATGAAGACCTCCTCGAGTGACGCGCGTTGGGGCGTCAGTTCCAAGACGGTGATGCCGGCCTTGAAGGCGATCTCGCCGACTTGGTCGGAGGTGAGTCCACTCACTGTCAGGCCCGTGTCGCTCGCTGGACGGACCTGGGCTTCTTTCGCCTCGAGGGCTTTAGTCAGGCCCGCCAGGTCTGACGCGCGCACGAGGACCGTACCTTGGGCGGTGGCGGTCAGATCGTCGACGGAACCTTGGGTGATCAGTGCGCCGCGGCCGATGACGATGATCTGATCGGCGGTGAGGGCCATCTCGCTCATCAGGTGTGAACTGACAAAGACCGTCCGCCCTTCTTTGGCGAGAGAACGGAAGAACTCGCGTATCCATCGGATCCCCTCAGGATCGAGGCCGTTCACGGGCTCGTCGAAGAGGAGTACGGGAGGGTCGCCCAAGAGCGCGGCGGCGATGCCCAGTCGTTGACTCATGCCGAGTGAGAAGCCACCGACTTTCTTATCGGCGACCGAGGCGATGCCCACGAATTCAAGCACTTCGTCGACTCGCGCCTTCTTGATTCGGTTCGAGGTGGCGAGGGCGCGAAGATGATTGCGAGCGGTGCGCCCGGGGTGCACGGCTTTCGCGTCAAGGAGTGCGCCGACCTGGTGCAACGGGGACTTTAAGTCCTCGAAGTCTTTACCGTCGATGGTGGCGCGACCCTTCGTGGGATGGTCGAGTCCAAGGATGATTCGCATCGTGGTCGACTTGCCCGAACCATTGGGGCCAAGGAATCCGGTGACGACGCCCGGCTTCACCTCAAAGTCCAGGTCGTTGATCGCGACGGTGTCCTTGTAGTGCTTGGTGAGGTGGTCAATCTTCAGCATGGGGTGCTCTTACCTTACTGAAGTGTGCGGAGGCCCCTGCCTGAACCGAATAATAACTTAGTAAGAGCATTCACGGCGAAGAACGCAGGGCACGTCGGCACCTCGCGCACGTGCCCGAGAGTGCGACGTGGTGCCGATCCAACTGGAAGCCGTACGTCTTTTGTAGCTCCTTGCTCAGTGCGTCAAAGTGTGCCGCTGAGATCTCGACGGTCGTCTTGCAGATCTCGCAGGTCAGGTGTCCGTGCACCGCCCCGGCCAGGTGATACACCGCCGCGGCCTGACCGAGGTGCGAGTGCACCACGATGCCGAGCTCCTCGAACTCCTCGAGAATCCGATAGACCGTCGAGGAGCTGACCTCGGGTCGCAATTTTTGGACGGAACTCGTGATCTCTTCGGTGGTCTGGTGGCCGTGGGCACGTACGAGCACTTCGACGACGGTTCGCTTGGCGAGCGTGACGCGCCGATCACTTCCTCGCACCGTCGAGAGGATCTCCTCCGCCGTAGGGGCTCGCTGAACCATCTCAAGAGACTAGGACCGTGGACGTGCACGTCGGCGACGTCCGGCCCCGGGACCGTGTCGATTTAGGCGTTCAGACCGGCGAGGATGGCCGTCGCCTGTTCGATCATGTCCTTGACGATCTTGGCGGCAGGTTCGAGCGTCTCGATCGCTCCCACGGCTTGACCGGCGGGGTAACCCTCTCGTCGAGGATCGACCCCGAGCGTGTCCTCGTCGCCGCCCAGGTGGAACGATCCATCGTTGATCGACGCCATTAACTGCTCGGGGAACTTCTTCAACAGCGTGGGGTCGGCCTCGTAGCGATCGGTCGTGTCGTTGCGCAGCACCCGCATGGTTTTGCCCGTGAACGCACGTGAGACCACGGTGCCATCTTCCCTGGAGGCGAGCATGCCTTCGCGAAAACCCCGGACTGCGCGGGCCTCGGGGGTGGCGATGAAACGAGTACCGATCCAGACGCCGTCGGCGCCGAGGGCCAACGCCGCGGCGAGGCCACGACCGTCAAAGATGCCTCCCGCCGCGACGACGGGAATGGACGAACCCACGGCGTCGACGATCATCGGGACCAGCGGCATCGTCGCGACCGTGCCGGTGTGACCTCCCGCCTCGGTGCCTTGGGCGACGACGACGTCGCACCCGGCGTCCAGCGCGCGCTTGGCGTGCTCGACCTTGCCGCACATCGAGATCACGAGCACATGGTGTTCGTGGCAGGTGTCGATCACGTGGCGGGGCACACCGAGTCCAGCGACAAACGTTGAGGCCCCGCCCTCGATCAATAGTTCGACGTTCTGTTGCAGGGTCTCGGGAAAAGCGGTGAGCAAGTCCACGCCAAACGGTTTAGAGGTGAGCGCCTTGGTCTGGGCGATCTCCTGGGCCAGCCGCGCACTCGACATCGTCGAGGCTCCCAAGCAGCCGTAGCCGCCGGCGTTCGAGACCGCGGCCGTGAGCTCGTGATACGCGACGCCTCCCATGCCCGCGAGCATGATGGGGTGCTCGATCTTCAAGAGTTTGGTGAGACGAGTTTTCATGACTTCCTCCCACGACAACTTATCCAGTCGCCGATGTCTGCTCGAGAGCCCGCGCGGACGGCCTCGCCGTTGGTCAGAACTTTTTGGCCGGGCACTGCGAAGCACCTTTTCGTGCTCGCCGGCGTCTGGAATACGACGGGACCCCGCGACCATGGTCCTGTCGCCCTGAGTGAGGCCGCCATTAGTGTGTACTGATTGACGCGAGCCGCTCGGTGCTCGAAATTTCGAAATGGGGTACCCATGGGTGATCAGACGACGACGCTGATGCCAAAGCGCGAACTGTACTTCGTCTTTGGCGCCCTGATGCTTGGTATGTTGCTCGCGGCCCTCGACAGCACGATCGTCTCAACGGCACTGCCCACCATCGTGGGTGACCTCCACGGGGCGAACCACCTGGCGTGGGTGGTCGTGGCCTACCTGCTGGCTTCGACGGTGAGTACGCCCTTGTGGGGAAAGCTCGGCGACTTGCACGGCAGAAAGGTCTACTTCCAGGCGGCGATCATCATCTTCCTCGTGGGCAGCATGCTCTGTGGCATCGCCAACAGCATGATTACGCTCATCCTATTTCGAGCGGTCCAGGGCCTGGGTGGAGGTGGCCTCATGGTCGGCGCTCAGGCGATCGTCGCGGACATCGTGCCCCCCCGGGACCGTGGGCGCTATTCGGGCTTCTTCGGTGCGGTCTTTGGCGCGGCCATTGTCATCGGTCCGCTGCTCGGTGGTTTCATTGTCGAGTACTGGTCCTGGCGTTGGATCTTCTTCGTGAACGTGCCCGTAGGCATCGTGGCCCTCATCGTGACCGCGACGGCACTGCCCGGAGCAGGCGAGCGGCGTCCACACGTCATTGACTACGCCGGCATCGTGACCTTGACGCTGGCGGCGTCGGGACTTATCCTGTTCACGTCACTCGGCGGCACGTCATTCGCCTGGCTCTCGGCGAATTCCATCGCGCTCTTCGTGGGCGGACTCGCCTTCACCGCGATCTTCGTGGTCGTCGAGAGGCGGTCAGCTGAACCGATCATCGCGCCGCACTTGTTCGCCAATCGCGTGTTCTCCTCGGCTTCGGCGATCGGATTCGTCGTGGGCTTTGCGATGTACGGCGCGATGACCTTCTTGCCGGTCTACTTCCAAGACGTACGCGGGGCGTCGCCGACCAATTCTGGATTGCGGTTGTTGCCCATGATGGTGGGATTGTTCGCCGCTTCGATCATCACCGGTCAGTTGGTGGCGCGAGGTTGGAAGTATCGACCGTTCCCGATCCTGGGCACGGCGATCATGACCATAGGGCTCGGCTTCTTTGGCACCATTGGTGTGGCGACGTCCAGTATCCGCATCGCCCTCTACATGTTCGTGCTGGGCATCGGCATCGGACTCGTAATGCAGATTCTGGTCACCGCCGTCCAAAACGCCGTCGATCCCTCCGACATCGGGGCAGCGACGGCGGGGGCGAACTTCTTTCGCTCGATCGGCGGTTCCTTCGGCACCGCGGTACTCGGAGCGCTCTACACCAACGACCTCGCTCATCGCTACGCCATCGACGTGAAGGGCGGCTTCTTGACCAAGGGGTTTCCCGCGCCGGCTCGTTGGACGCCAGACCTGTTAAAGGCGCAACCGTTGAACGAACTGGGCGTGGTGGTGAGAGAGATCGCCGGGAGCATCCAGACCGCCTATATCTGGGCCATACCGGTGGGCGTGCTGGCCTTGTTGCTGTCGCTCACGCTGCCTGAAATCAAACTTCGTGCGAGCTTGCACCCAGTCGCCGATGAAATTCCTCTCTCAAACGCGGACCCCCTCGTCTAAAGAGTGCCAGGCAGTCGTCGAAGTCCTCGTCGGTGCCGTAGTAGGGATCCGCGACGTCCAGGTCGAGTCCTGGCTCGAGGAGATTGCGAAAGAGCATCACCTCAGTGTCCGGGTTGGTGAGGCGCTCACGGGCTTCGCGCACGTGCTCGCGTGACATGACGATGATCAGGTCGTTAACGTTCAGGTAGTTCGCGTCGGCGTAGGCACCGAGCGAACCCGGCTCGCGAAGGCCGGCCCGGTCCAGGGCGGCCCGGGCCCGCGGGTCCATGGGACTTCCCACGTGCCACCTGGCCGTACCCGCACTGGAGATCTCGACGCGCGAGGCGAGGAAATGGTCCTGGGCGACGAGGTGGCGGGCGAAGACCTCGGCCATGGGGGAGCGGCAGATATTGCCCGTGCAGATCATGGCCACGTGGAGCCGGTCCCGGGACATGATGCTCCTTCCTTGTGAACAAGTTCTAATTTCGCCTCTGAGCTGAACCGCGTGCGTTCGGGCTGGGAGAAACGGTACGATAACAGGAAGAACAGACGGAAGGAGATGCGATGCCACTTTCAGAGCATGAGCAGAAGATTCTGGCTGAGCTCGAAGAGTCCCTTTCGAAGCAGGATCCGAGATTCGCGAAAAACGTTCGCGAGACCAACGTGTACTCCCATGGCGGGCGTCGCGTGCGCTGGGGCATCCTCGGGTTTATAGCGGGACTCTTGATTCTCGTCTTGTTCTTTTCCGAGTCCACGCTGTTGGGACTGTTTGGCGTCGCGCTGATGTTCGTGTCAGCCGTCGTGATTGAGCGCAATGCTCGACTCTTGGGTCGAGCGTCGTGGCAGGACATCACGCGTTCACCGCAAGGTGACGATGCTCACGCGAACCTGGGTCCAAGGACCCGTTCGCTTCGCGACTGGTTGTCGCGTCAGCGCCGCAAGAGCGAATGACCGGGGTCGGGTCTCCCGACGCCAAAATTGCGTGTCTCGCCCTTGACATTGGGGCATCCAAGGCTGACTGCGCCGTCGTAGATGGCGACGCCACGATCTCGCACCGTGAGCGAATATTGGTTCGCGAACAGGGCGATCACCTCTTCGAAGCAATTGTCGACTTAGTCAGTCGGGTACGCGGATCGACGTCGCGCACCGTCTTGGGCGTGGGTTGCGCGGGACCGATGACGCGGGGCGGTGAATTGGTCTCGCCACTCAATATTCCCGCCTGGCGCGACTTCGCGCTGCGCGCCAGACTCGAACAGGCCCTTGGCCTGCGAGTGTACGTTGACGGTGATGCGCGGGCCTTGGCCCTGGCCGAAGGTACGTTCGGTGGTGCTCGCGATGACGACTCGTATGTTTCGATGGTCGTGTCGACGGGTATCGGTGGCGCGATCGTCCTCGACGGACGACTGCTCGACGGCGAGACGGGCAACGCGGGTCACATTGGTCATCTCAATGTTGTGCCCAACGGGAGGCTCTGTGCCTGCGGCAGCTATGGCTGTCTCGAGGCCGAGGCCTCGGGACGAGCCATCGAGGACGTCACTGGCCGTCCGGCGGCCGAGGCTGACCAATCCGTGCGGACGCGCTGTGGCGAACTCGTGGGACGAGCCGTCGGGTCTCTCGCGTCGGTACTCGACTTCTCGCATTGCTACGTGGCGGGCTCGGTCGCGTTGGGCTTTGGCGACGAGTTCTTCGAACAGGCCAACAAGTCCGCACGCGCCGTGGCCATGATGCATTATTCGTCTGACGTAGAGATCCGGCGCTCGCCGCTCGGTAGCAATGGCCCGATATTGGGTGCGGCCTTGGTTGGTTGGCGAGGGGATCAATCATGACGATGCCGCGAACCGCCCTTGCCAAGTACCTCGTGCGTCACCCACTGGCGACGCCGACGTTGGTACGCGCTGGATGGCGACTGCGACGTCGTGGCTGGTGGCACCACCCGCCGTTCGTGCCCGTGGCGTCTCGCGCCTACTGGGAATTTCGAGTGACGACCGCGACGGGTGATCGTGCGGTCTCGCCAACGGTTGACGAGTTAGTCCAGGCCGCAGGCTGGTCGTTGCTCCAACGGGTCGGACGCTAGGCGCACCATGGGTCGAGTCCTCCTGCTGAACGCAACCTTCGAGCCGCTGCAATTGGTCAGCGAGCGTCGTGCCGTGGTCTTGATGTTGGCGGGTAGGGCCGAACCAATCGTCACCTCGGACGAGCCGGCGGTTTGTCGCTCCGCGAGCGTCACGGTCGAGATCCCGGCCATCGTGCGCCTCCACGACATGGTCAAACTGCCGACGAAGGTTCGCACACCACCGCTCACGAGGCGCTCGTTACTCCTTCGCGACAGTTACCGCTGCGCGTACTGCCTCGAGCACGCTGACACGATTGATCACGTCGTGCCGCGCAGTCGCGGTGGCGAACACGTGTGGACGAACGTGGTGGCCGCCTGTCGGCGACACAACATGCAAAAGGGTGACAAATTGCTCGACGAGATTGGTTGGCGCATGCACTTCGAGCCTCGGGTGCCCGACGGACCATGGTGGCGATGGCGCCACGTGCCCGATCCCGATCCGCTCTGGGCGCCGTATTTACCGCGTGCCTCGTGAATGAGGTAGTAGCAGAGCTTTACGACTACGCGGCGCTTCGGACCTTGGACGAGGTCACGGTATTCGTCCCCGAGCTGGTGAAGCCGATGGTGGTGCTCGGAGGAAGTCAGTCCAGTGAGGTCCTCGAGCCCTCGAGATTGAACGATCTGGCGTTGCGTCGACGTCGCGGTGGCGGTGGGTTGGTGCTGTTACAGCCTGGCGACGTGTGGGTCGATTGGTGGATTCCCGCCACCGACCGACGTTGGTCGCACGACGTGCACGTGAGTTCGATCCGTTGTGGCGAGATGTGGCGTGATGTTCTCACGCCGCTCGTTGACGCGAAGGTCACGGTGCACGAAGGGGCGCTCGAAGGTGACGCGGCCCACCGGGTTGTCTGCTTCGCGGGCCGAGGGCCAGGAGAGGTCTTCGTCGGTGGACGCAAGGTGGTGGGGGTCACCCAGTGGCGGGTGCGCGAGGGTGTGTTTCTCTCGACGGTCCTGCACGCCCACGACTCGCACGACGTTCTCGCACTGTTACGCGTGGTGCCCGAGGGACTCGCCGAGGCCCTCGACCACCAGGTCCTCGCCACCTTTGGTGTCAAGGACCCGAACGCTCTCGTAGAAGACCTGCTTGCCCGCACAGGGACCGTGAGTCTTCGCCGTCCGAATCTGTTCCCCTAGTTCCCTCATTTCCACTGGCTTGCCACGTGGCTTCGCCACGCCAGGAATCCACTTCGCGCGCCAAAAGTCACTCGAAAATGGCCAAGAGTGGGCCGATTTGGCACTTTGTGGGGCTTTGTGGTGTAATGTGGCATGAAGTGGGGCAAAGTGGTGCCTCTGGAGGGATTGTCATGCAAGGTTTCGTGGGGCAGTTTCAGCACTCGCTGGACGTGAAGGGACGCCTCATCCTGCCCGCGAAATTCCGCACCGAGTTCGACCGTGGTGGGCACCTGAGTCCTAACACCGAAGGCTGCGTCGCGTTGTGGACGCCCGGGGAATTCGCGCGCAAGAGCGAGGAGTACCTCGCCGAGAGTCGTACCGGGGGAGCCCTGGGACGTCAACAGGCTCGGTACTGGGCGGCCAACTCCTCGGACGTCGAGTTCGACAAGCAAGGTCGCTTCGCGTTGCCCACGGCGATTCGTGACTACGGACGCTTGGAAGGCGACGTGTTGATCGTCGGCATGCTCGACCACATCGAGCTCTGGAATCCGGCGACCTACGCCGAACAGGTCAACTCCGCCGAGGAGATGTTCAAACAAGGCAGTAACTAGTGCAAGGAGTACGTCAGCAATACCGGCCGCGGACCATGCGCAGCCTGGCAATCGTGAAGTCGGGTCGAGATACCTCCTCCGCCCTCTCTCTCGGCTTCACGATTGAAAGGCTGCAGATGGCCCCGGACACCTACCACCAACCAGTCCTCGAACAAGAAATTGTCGAGTTGTTCTCCAGCCTCGAGGCGGGAGTGGTTCTTGACGCCACGTTGGGCGGTGCGGGGCACGCTCACGCCATCCTCGAGCACGCGCCGCAACTGCGAGTGCTGGGCTTGGACCGCGACCCCGACGCCCGCGACGCGGCACGAACGCGACTCAGTGATTTTACGGACCGGTCGATGATCGTCGACGCCACTTTCTCTGACCTGCGTCGGGTGGTCGATGAGAACGGCGAGTTCCTTCACGGCGAGCGGATCGTGGGGATACTGATGGACCTGGGAGTCTCGTCGCACCAGCTGGACGATCCGACGCGAGGCTTCTCCTTTCGCGCCGACGCACCCTTGGACATGCGTATGGATCCCACCCGAGGTGAGACGGCCGCGCAGTATCTCGCGCGCGTCGATCCCCACGAGTTTGCCCGAGTCCTGCGGGCCAACGGCGAGAACCGTTTCGCCGGGGCCATTGCCAAGTCCGTACTCGAACGTCAGCCCCAGACGACCTTCGAACTCACCGAAGCGGTGGAACGAGCGGTGCCCATGGCCGCTCGGCGGCGAGGGCACGTGGCCACGCGTGTCTTTCAGGCGCTGCGCATCGAGGTCAACCAAGAGGAAGACCAACTCGTCGCCGGGCTCGAAGCGGCCCTGGACGTACTCGCGCCAGCGGGTGTCGTGGCGGTGATCTCCTATCACTCGGGTGAGGACCGGGTCGTCAAGGCGACGCTGCACGAGGCGGCGACCGGTGGTTGTACCTGTCCGCCCGAGCTGGGCTGCGTGTGCGGGGCCGTGGGCCGGGTGACCGTGTTCAAGGCCAGCGCACAGTTGGCGAGTGCTGGTGAGATCGCCCGCAACCCTAGGGCCCGGTCCGCGCGACTTCGCATCGCGCGAAAGGTGACGCCATGAGCGTCATTAGTTTTCCGCGCCGGGTCGAGACCCGACCGAGCCGCCCCCAGGCCCCGTCGGTAGCGCGCGAGCGGGTGCGCCGCCGTCACGTCTCGTCGGTGTGGACCAAGACCTCGACGTCGAGAAAGTCGGCCCTCATCTTGTTCGTGGCGGTCGTGTTGTCGCTCGCGGGCAGCATGTTCGTCGCGAACCGGCAGATGCAAATCCACCAACTGCAGAATCAATTGTTGCAAGACCAATCGAGTTACGCGGTCCAGGTCGGCTCGATCACCGAGAAGTCGGCACCCAGTCTCATTGCCTCCCAGGCCGGAGCCCTCCACCTAGTCGAGCCAGTCACCGTGACGCAAGTCCCGTCCACGTCACTTGATGTGATCTTGCCGCTGCCGAAGTTCTCTGGTTACGCACCGGTCACGTCAAGGACGATTCGGTGAGCGCGCACTACACCTCGACTCACGCCCGCCTTCGCGTCGCCCATAAGCCGCCTCGAACGGCGTCTCGGATGCCTCGGCGAATCAATTTTGTGCGCGCAGTGCTCGTCTTGGTGTTCCTACTTCTCGCGTTTCGTCTCGTGCAGATTCAGATTCTTGGTCACGTGCGTTACGCCAGGATGTCGGTGGCCCAGGTTCGCGAAGATTTGACCACGAGTGCGCTGCGCGGGGGTGTCTACGATCGCGACGGCCAGATCCTCGCCGTCTCGCGACCTACGTCACTGGTGATCGCTGACGACTTCCAAATCACGCACCCGTTGCGCGAAGCCGAGGCTATGTCGCCGCTCGTGAAGATCCCCGTGCCCCAGCTCGTGACGTTGTTGTCGGAGAAGAACGGCTACGTGGTGGTGAACAACCATGTGGACCTAAGTGACGGACGGCGCGTCACCAATGACGCCTTCCCCGGCATCGTCGTGCAGGCGTCTTCGATTCGCAGCTACCCCAACGGCACGTTGGCCCAGTCGCTACTGGGTGGCGTCAACATGAAGGGGAGCGGCACGTCGGGTCTCGAATACGAATACCAGAGCCAGTTGGCGGGTCAGTCGGGCGAGACGCGCGAATTCGTCTCGGCCTCGGGCGTCAACCTGCCCGGCTCGCACAGCACCGTGATCAAGAAGGCGACGCCGGGCGTCGGACTCGAGTTGACCATCGACTCGTCTTTGCAGTTCGTCACCGAGCGAGCGCTCGCCAAACAATTGGCGGCGACCAAGGGCGTTACCGGGGTGGCGGTCGTCATGGACGTCAAGACCGGCCAGATCCTTGCCGACGCGTCCCTGGTGAACACCAAGGCTGATGCGGGCATCCTCGGTCCCGTGCCCGCCTGGGGTGCGTCCGTGGGCGTGCCCGGCGTTGAGCAGACGATCAACAATCTGGCCTTCACCCAGGCGTACGAGCCGGGTTCGGTCTTCAAGGTCGTCACGTTCTCCGCCGCACTCCAGGCGGGACTCATGTCGCCTTCGACGGTGTTCGCCGTGCCCAACTCGGTCCAGGTGGGCGGACGACACTTCCACGACGCCGAGGTCCATGGTCTAGAACACCTCACGGCCACCCAGGTCCTGGCCCAGTCCTCGAACATCGGCACCTACGAGGTAGGCCAGACCGTCGGCGAGAACGGCATACTCGCCCAGGTCGAACGACTGGGATTTGGTGCCACGACGGCGGTCAATTTTCCGGGCGAGACCTCGGGTCTCTTGGTGAACGCCAACGACTGGTACGGGGCCGACCAGGTGGCGCTGCCCATTGGCCAGGTGGACGCCGTACCAGCGATCCAGGTGCTCGACGCGTACAACACGATCGCCAACGGCGGGGTCTTCGTCGAGCCCCAGCTGGTGCGCGGCTACGTCGACGCCAACGGAGCCGTCAAGCCAGCGCCACCCAGCGCCACGCGCCAGGCTCTCACCCCCGCCGTCGCCGGCACCATGAATTCCATGCTCCAACAAGTGGTCCTGGATGGTACGGGTACCAACGCGATCATTCCGGGCTACAGCGTGGCGGGAAAGACGGGGACGGCGTCGATTCCTTATCCCGGTCGTGACGCACTGCTGAGTGGCGCGTATAACGCAAGTTTCGTTGGCTTCGCACCGGCCAACGCGCCGGTGCTGTCGATGATCGTGGTGATCGAGCGACCGACCACGACGATATTCGGTGGTTCGGTGTCGGCGCCGGTCTTCCAGCAGGTGATGTCCTACGCCCTGCACCACTACGGGATCCCTTCGAACGGCACGATCGTCAAGCCCCTCAAGGGCGCCAACGCCAGTATCGGATCGGACGTGACCTGATGCAGCTCGGTGACGTACTCGACGTCCTTGATCTTGACGTGCAAACCGCCAGCATCGAGATCGCGCGCGTGGAGAATGACTCGCGACGCTGTGAGCCGGGCACGCTCTTCTTCGCCCTGCCGGGCGAGACAGTGCACGGCGCGCGCTACGTGGACGACGCGGTGCGCCGTGGCGCCGTGGCGGTCGTGGCGAGCACGAAGGTCAGCAACGAGGTGACCGTGGTGGTAGTGCCCGAGACACGGTTGCGGGCCTTGCTCGCCCACGCCAGTGCCTCGATTGTCGGTCGGCCTGACGAACGCGTGCAGCTCGTGGGCGTGACCGGGACCAACGGCAAGACGAGCATCACGACCTTGGTCGCCTCCTTGGCCAGGTCCCTCGGCTGGAACGGCGCCAATATTGGCACCTTGACCAACGAACGGACGACCCCTGCTCCACCTGAATTGTTTCGCACCCTGGCCGAACTCGTCAAGGAGTTCGACGTGACGCGAGGTCGCTCGGTCGTGGCCCTCGAGGTCTCGAGTCACGCCCTCGACCAGCATCGTGTCGAGGGACTGGCCTTCGCGGTCGTGGCCTTCACGAATCTCAGCCACGACCACCTGGACTACCACGGTTCGATGGAGAACTACTTCGCGGTGAAGGCCTCACTGTTCAACGCCGAGCACGCCGCTCGCGCGGTGGTGTGGAGTGACGATCCCTACGGCGAACGACTCGCGGAGATGACGACGTTGCCACTCACGCGGGTACGTCGCAGCGACGCGAAAGACGTCGTGACGTCCTTGCGCGGCACGATGTTCTTCTGGCGAAGTCACCTGGTCAATACCTCGTTGATTGGCGACTACAACGTGGACAACGCGTTGATGGCGATGGAGATCTTGCGCACCCTCGGCGCTGACGAGGCAGCCATCACCTCGGCGATGGCCGGGGTGGGGGCGGTGCCCGGACGGTTCGAAGTGGTCAGTGACCACGACGTCGTGGTCATCGTTGACTACGCGCACACGCCCGCGGGTCTGCGTCGCTTGCTCGAGGACGTGCGCGCACTTTGCGTCGGGGGACGGATCATCACCGTCTTTGGTTGCGGGGGTGACCGGGATCGGGCTAAACGGCCAGAGATGGGCGAGGTGGCGTCCGCGAACTCAGAAATAACCATCGTGACCTCGGATAATCCACGCTCCGAGCCACCTGATGCCATCATTGATGCCATCGTCGCAGGAACGGTGCCTGGGGCTACGGTCATTCGCCAGAGTGATCGGCGACTCGCCATTGCCCAGGCGCTCGCGTTGGCCGTTCCCGGCGACGCGGTCGTGATCGCGGGCAAGGGCCACGAGAGCACGCAGGTCATCGGGGACCTGGTGGTGCCTTTTGACGATCGAGTCGTAGCCAGGGAGCTGCTGAAGTGAGGACGCAATGCTGAGTTTGATGGAATCGGGTGGGTGCGGATTTCTGATCGCCCTCTTCGTCACGCCCCTGTGGATACGCTTCGTGCGCGGGCGCTCACTCGGGCAACAGATTCGCGAGGATGGGCCCGCGACCCATCACGCCAAGGCTGGGACGCCCACGCTGGGTGGCGTCATCATCGTCTTCGCGGCGTCGGTGGGTTACGTCATGGGCCACGTGGGCACCTCAATCGACTTCACTCGCGCGGGTGTCCTGGCGCTCTCGGTGACGGTCGCGTCAGGATTGCTCGGTTTCGTCGACGACTACCTCGGCATTCGAAATGCCCGCAACCTGGGACTCGACAAGCGGGGCAAGTCCGTTGGTCTGCTGGTGATCGCCGCGGTATTCGCCGCGTTGGCGATCTGGTGGGTGCACACCTCGACCGATCTCTCCTTCACGCGCTTCTCCTACCCCGGATGGAACCTCACCGCGACGGGCTGGTTCATCCTCGCGGTCTTTGTCATCGTGGCGACCTCCAACGCGGTCAATCTCACCGACGGCCTTGACGGTCTCGCCGCTGGCTCTGGCACGTTTTGTTTTGGCGTGCTCTCGATCATCGGCTACTGGCAGTTCCGTCACTACGCGATCTACCGCATCCACTCGGCGTTGGACCTCGGTCTCGTCGCGGTGGGACTGGTCGGCGCGTGTCTCGGATTCCTCTGGTGGAATGCGGCGCCCGCGAGGATCATGATGGGCGACACGGGTTCTCTGGCCATAGGCACCGGCCTCGGTGCGCTGTGCCTGTTGATGAACCTCGACCTGTTGCTCGTGATCATTGGTGGCCTCTTCGTGGCCGAGACCGCCTCGGTGATTCTGCAGGTCGTGAGTTTTCGCCTCTTCGGTCGACGAGTATTTCGCATGGCGCCCTTCCATCACCACTTCGAGCTACGCGGTTGGCCCGAGGTCACGGTGATCATCCGATTCTGGATCCTCGCGGGTCTACTGGCCATGCTGGGTCTGGGTATCTTCTACGGCGACTTCCTCAAGATTGCCAAGGTGGTCTAGGTGGCGACGCCTCGTACGTCCAAAGGCCTGCTCCAGCCGCTGGCACGTGGCAACTTCAATGGGCGCATGCTGTTGGTGGTGACCACCCTGCTCGTGGCCTTTGGCGCCATCGCGGTAGCGTCGGCGAGCGAAGGCCAGGCGGTCGCGAACGGCGGCTCGTCGTTCAGCATCATCCTGCGCGATCTGGTGTATCTCGGATTCGGTTTATTCGCCCTCTACGTCGTAGCTCGGCTTCGCCTCAGTCGAGTCGTTCGTGCGGCACCGCTTCTGATCCTCGTTGGTCTGGCGATGCTCGCGGCCGTCAAGCTCGTGGGCGTCACCTCCGATGGTGGAAAACGCTGGCTGAACCTCCACGTCATCCTGCTCCAGCCGTCGGAGATCTTCAAGCTGTTCACGGTGCTCTTTCTCGCGTGGCTCGTCCAGAACCACCACGAGGAACTGAGCAACTGGAAGCAGCTCGTGGTGTGGACCTCGCCGGTCACGATCGGCGCCGCTCTCGTGCTCGTCGAACCTGATATTGGCACGACCTCGGTGATCGTCGCAATGGCCTTCACGATGCTCATGGTCGCGGGACTCGCCAAGAAGCGTCTCGTGCAGATCACGTTGCTCGGTGTCGTGACGTTCTTTGGCTATATGAAGTTCAAGCCCTACTCGGCCCAAAGATTCTTCTCGTTCCTGCATCCGAACCAGAACTTGGCCAGCACGGGCTACCAACTGCTGCAGTCCAAGATCGGTTTAGGAGCGGGTGGCCTGACGGGCCTGGGCCTGGGCAATAGCCGTGAGAAGTTCGGCCTGTTGCCCAATCCGCACACCGATTTCATTTTCACCATCATTGGTGAGGAGCTAGGACTCGTCGGGAGCCTCATCGTGATCGGACTGTTCGTTTGGTTCCTCTTCGTCGCGACGCGCATCGCCAAGCAGTGCACCAACGAGGTCTACCGTCTGCTCGTCGTGGGCGTGACCACCTGGATTGTGCTCGAGGCGATCATCAACATCGCCTCGGTCGTCGGTGGCTGGGCAGTCACGGGCATCCCGTTGCCGTTCTTCTCCTACGGAGGCACCGCGCTGATCACCGAACTCGCGGCGGTGGGACTCTTGTACAACATCGCTCACGACACGAGTCACTCGGGCGACGTGGAGATCCGTGAACCTCGCACCGTGTCGATGCGCGAGGCCTACGAGACGCGTCCGGCGCGAGCGCACGCTCGGCGAGCCCCCACCGGACCTCGACAGGTTCGCTAGTGCGTGGCCCCATCGTCATCACCGGCGGGGGCACGGGTGGCCACATCTTTCCTATGCAGGCCATAAGTGAGGCGCTACGGGCGCACGGTCTTGCCACCAGTGACCTGCGTTTCGTGGGCAGTCGTCGCGGACAAGAGGCGTCGCTGCTGGGGCCGAGTGCAATCTCCTTGACGCTGTTGCCTGGCCGGGGTCTACGCCGATCCTTCAAGCCCGATGCGTTGCTCGCCAATGTCGGCGCGGCGCTCGGCCTGTTCACGGCGGTCATTGTCGCGATCGTCAAGGTCGGTCGGTGGCGACCTTCGGTCGTCGTGTCGGTGGGCGGCTACGCGTCGTTCGCGGTGTCTTTCGCGGCCTACGTATGGCGCCGACCACTGGTCCTGGTCGAACTCGACGCGACCCCGGGCGCCGCTCATCGACTCTTTACCCGCTACGCGCTGAAGCGATGCACCGCCTTCTCGTCGAACGCACCACGAACGGTGTTCACCGGAGCGCCACTGCGCGAATCGTTGGTGGGTCTGGACCGTTCGCCCGAGTCCCGTCGCGACGCGTGCGCCACGATGATCCCGCCCCTCAACCCCGCGCGCTCGATTCTGGTGGTCATGACCGGTTCGCTCGGTGCCAACCGCGTCAATCGCGCGGTCAGTGAACTCGCCGAGATGTGGCGTGAACGCCGTGACGTGGCCATCGTGCACGTGAGCGGTCGGCGCGACTACGAGACGGTGACCAAGCGCGCGCCCGCACTGCAGGGCCTCGATTATCGCGTGGTCGAATTCGGCGACATGGTCCACTTGTGGCGACTGTGCGACGTGGCGATCTGTCGAAGCGGCGCCACGACCGTCGCTGAACTTACCGCGCTTGGCATACCGTCGGTTCTGGTGCCGTTACCCGGGGCGCCGGGCGACCATCAGACCAAGAACGCTCGGGTGCTCGTCGAGCACGACGCGGCGCTGCTGGTCTCGGACGCGGACTGTGACTCGTCGACGCTCGCGGCCCGCCTGGAGGAAGTCATGGAGCCGACGACCCGTGCCCGCATGAGCGTCGCGGCGCGGTCCTTAGGTCATCTCGACGCCGCGGCGAGCATCGCCCAGGTGATACTCGACGTGCGAGGCGGTGCGTAATGTTCGCGCCGGGCACTTCGGTGCACATCGTGGGTGTCGGGGGCGCGGGCATGAGCGGCGTGGCGCTGTTGCTCGCCGAAATGGGTTGCGTCGTCAGCGGCTGTGACGCCGCTGACTCACCGACGCTGAACGAACTCGAGGCAGCGGGCATCACCGTCTTTCGAGGTCATGACGAGTCACACGTGCGCGGCGTCCAGGTCGTGCTCTGGTCGCCCGCGGTCGCTCAGGAGAACGTCGAACTGGTGCGTGCACGCCGTAGCGGGGCTCGACTGCTTTCACGAGGAGAGTTGCTCGGCGAGTTCGCCATCACCAAGCGAGTCATCGGGCTGACCGGCACGCACGGCAAGACCACGGCGACCTCGATGATGGTGTGTGTCAGTGACGTCGCGGGACGCGACGACGCGCGTCTGCTTGGTGCCGGAGTGCGCGGAATCGGCGCTAACGGGCACTGGGCCTCGCAGGATCTCATTCTCGAGGTCGACGAGAGTTTCGGGTCGTTCGCTCAGCTGTCGCCCTTCGCCCTCGGAGTTCTGAACGTCGAAGCTGATCACCTCGACCACTACGGCACGCTCGAGGACCTCGAACGCTCCTTCGCGGCTCTCGTGGGGCGCACGACTGGACCAGTCGTCCTCTTTGACGAGCCCGGGACTCGTCGAGTCGCGAGTGAGGCGGGCCGTGATGTCGTGCTCGTGGGCTTTGACGAGACACCGTGGCGGATTCGCGACGTGCGACTCAAGCGACGCGCCAGTTCCTTCACGCTCCAGGGTCCCGACGAGCAGTTCGAGGTCGCACTGGCGCTCACGGGAAGTCACAACGTCGCTAACGCGGCCGTGGTCGCGGTGCTCGCTCGCAGCATCGGCATCGCGAGTGAAGCGGTCATCGAGGGACTCGCTCGTTTCGCCGGTGCCCCACGCCGCTTCGAGTTCCTCGGCGTCTGGCGTGGAGTTGACGTGATCGAGGACTACGCGCACCTGCCCGGCGAAGTCGCAGCAACGATCGAGGCTTGCGTCGCCTCGGGCTACGCGCGCATTGGTGTCGTGTTTCAACCGCACCGCTACACGCGAACCGAGAAGCTCGCGGGTGACTTCGCCGATGCGTTCGTGGGTTGCTCGTTGTTGGTCGTCACCGACGTCTACGGCGCCGGTGAAGCGAATCCCTCGGGGGTGACCGGCGAGTTGGTCGCCACGGCGGTGCGCGGGCACGCCAGTGCGTTCCCGGTGGAGTACGCCGCAACCTTCGATGACGTCCTCGGGGTGCTCAACGTCGCCGGCGAGCGTCTGGACGTGCTGTTGCTGCTTGGTGCGGGCGACGTCGCCCAGATCGCCTCGCGCCTGCCCGGTGGGGTGCACCCGTGAGCCTGCGCGAACTGCTCGAACGTGGTGGATCGCGAGTGCTCGAACACGCGGACCTGGGCACGCGTTCGACCTACCGGGTCGGTGGTTCGGTGCGAGCACTCGTCACGCTGGCTTCACGCGAGGACCTCGACGAACTTGGTCCGCTCCTCTACTCGTGCGCCCTGCCCCTCACCGTGCTCGGTAATGGCTCGAACCTCTTGGTCGCCGACGGTGAGCACGAGATCATCGCGGTACACCTGACTGGCGAGTTTGCGACCCTGGACTGGCACGACGAGTACGGCGCGGTCGTGGTCGAAGCGGGAGCGGGCCTCGACCTGCCAGTCGCCGCGCGGCGCCTCGCGGGCGCCGGGGTCGTCGGATTCGAGTGGGCCGTCGGCGTGCCGGGGACCTTCGGAGGAGCCGTGTCGATGAACGCGGGCGGCCACGGCTCGGACATGGCCGCGTCAGTCACGTTTGTGCGCACATTCGGACCGGGCGGCGCTCGACGGTGGCGTCACGAGGAACTCGGCTTCGGGTACCGCACGAGTTCACTCGCGCCCGGCGAGATCGTCACCGACGTCACGCTTCGTCTCGCTCACGGTGACTCGACGAGCGCACTGGGAACCATCAAGGAGATCGTTCACTGGCGACGCGAGAACCAGCCCGGGGGTCAAAACGGCGGCAGCGTGTTTCGCAACCCCGAGGGCGACTTCGCGGGACGGCTGATCGAAGCGGCCCAGTGCAAGGGTTTGCGCCACGCCAGCGCCGTGGTGAGTGACAAGCACGCGAACTTCATCCTGGTCGACCCGGGGGGCAGCGCGAACGATGTGTACGCGCTCATGGCGACGGTGCGCGAGCGCGTTCGCGCCTCGAGCGGCGTCGAGCTGGTGAGCGAACATCGCTTCGTCGGGTTCGAGGACACCCGATGAGTCGGCGCACCCCACTCGCGGGTTCGGTGAAGCAGCGCGCCCCGCGCGCGACGCCGAGACCCGCTCTGCGTCCGAAGGCTCGACCAAGGCCGCGTCGTTCGACCACGGTGTTGCTCAGCATCGGTCTGGTCGTCACGGTGCTCGCCGTCACCACTCAAGCAGCACTGCACTCTTCGCTGCTGCGGGTTCAACACGTGACGCTGGTGGGCGAAGTGCACGAGAGCGCGAGCCAGGTACTCAGCGCGACGGGTCTCAACGATCATCCGATGATGCTGAGTGTGTCGTCGACGTCCTTGACGCGAGACCTGTCGGGATTCGCGTGGGTACGCAGCGTCAACGTAGTCAAGCACTGGCCCAACAGCCTCACCGTACGCGTCAACGAACTTCGTCCGGTGGCGGTGGCCTTTGACCCCCAGGGTCACTTGAGCTTCGTGAGCGCCCTGGGCCGTGACCTCGGCTCGGCACCACTGAACGCGAACTACCCGACTCTCGTGTACCAGGACCCGCTCAAGGCCACGTGGCCCTTTGCACGCGCCGGCGTAAGTGCCGCCCAGGTGGCCGCGGCACTACCACGTGCGTTTTCGGGTCAGGTCGACGAGATCGAAGTCGACGCGGCCGGCGCGGTCACGCTCAAGATGACCTCACCGGTGACCTTTGTGCTCGGCGAGACGACCGAGTTGCGCCAGAAGTTCGTCGCCATCGCCTCGGTGATCGCCCACAGTACGCTTCGCGCAGGTGATGTGGTTGACGTGAGTGTGCCCGACGAGTTGGCGGTGAGTGGGCCGGCTCCTTCGTAGAAAGGGCATTTGACCAGAAAAGAAGGGCTGACTAGCCTTCGGGGACATTTGTTCGCGAAAAGAGTGGCCCTGGTAGAGGGTGCGCAGTGCAAGATCAACCCAAGGGGATTTCATGAGTCTGAACCAGAGCAACTACCACGCTGTAATCAAGGTAATCGGCGTGGGTGGTGGTGGTGTCAACGCCGTGAACAGAATGATCGCCGAGGGTCTGCGCAACATCGAGTTCATCGCGGCGAACACTGACGCCCAGGCCCTGTTGCTCAGCGAGGCTGACCTCAAGCTCGACATCGGACGCCAACTCACGCGTGGACTCGGCGCCGGCAGCGACCCCGAGATCGGCCGTCAAGCCGCCGAAGACCACCGCGCCGAGATCGAAGACGCGCTCACCGACACCGACATGGTCTTCATCACCGCCGGTGAGGGTGGTGGTACGGGCACGGGTGCGGCCCCGGTCGTCGCCGAGATCGCACGCTCGCTCGGCGTGCTCACCATCGGCGTGGTCACCCGTCCGTTCTCCTTTGAGGGAAAGCGCCGCGCCACCCAGGCCGAAAAGGGCATCGCGGCATTGCGCGACAAGGTCGACACGCTCATCATCATCCCCAACGACCGACTGCTCTCGGTGACCGCGGCGGACACGTCGATGCTCGACGCCTTCAAGATCGCCGACGACGTCCTGCTCTCGGCGGTGCGCGGGGTGACCGATCTCATCACGGTACCCGGGCTGATCAACACCGACTTCGCCGACGTCAACACCATTTTGAGAAACGCCGGCACGGCGATCATGGGCGTGGGGACCTCGACGGGTGAAGGACGTGCCGTGAACGCGGCGCGCGCCGCGATCACCTCGCCATTGCTCGAGGCGTCCATTGACGGCGCGCGCGGGATCCTCATGAACATCGTCGGCGGGCCGGGCGTGACGCTGAGCGAGATCACCGACGCGGCGAACATCATTCATTCGGTGGCCCACCCCGACGCGAACATCATCTTCGGCAGCGTCATCGACCAATCGATCGGCGAGGCCGTTCGCGTCACCGTGATCGCGGCAGGCTTCGAACACACCGGTGCCCCGCGGTCCGTGACGGCGCCGGTGACGACGAGCGAGCCGGTCTTCACCGAAGGGCCGCGCAGCGACATCTTCACCAACACCACCAACGATGACTTTTTCGACGTCGGTGGCGATGACGACCTCCCCAGCTTCCTTCGCTAGCGACCCGCTCGTCGCGCGCGTCGCGGCCAACCTGGCCCTGGTGCGAGCGCGCGTCGCCGCGAGCGCCCCAAATCCAGAGCGGGTGCGCGTCGTGGCGGTCACCAAGACCTTCGGCGTCGAGGCGGTGCTCGCGGCAGCGGCGGTGGGTCTAGGCGACGTCGGCGAGAACTACGTCGACGAACTCGAGGCCAAACGTGGCCAGGCCGGCGACACCACCCTTCGCTGGCACTACCTGGGCGCGCTGCAGACCAACAAGATCGCCCGGGTCTGTGGGGCCGCCGACGTGATATGCGGAGTCTCGCGGCTGCGCGAACTCGAGCGCATCGCGGCGTGTTCGACGCGAGCTGCTCTTTATCTCCAGGTCGACTTCACTGGCGCGCAGGGTCGAAACGGCGCACCGGCCAGCGAGATCGAGGGACTCTGCGCTCGAGCCCGCAGCCTCGGACTCGACCTTCGCGGGTTGATGTGCGTGGCCGCGCCGGGCGAACCGGCGGCGCGCACGGCCTTCTCGTCTACGGCACGGCTCGCGGACCATCTCGGGCTCGTGGAGCGTTCAATGGGCATGACCGAGGACCTCGAGATCGCTTGTGAACTTGGTAGCACCGAAGTGCGCGTCGGTCGCGCCCTTTTCGGGTCTCGAGTGTCCCCAGGCACGCTCGCCTAACATGGACCTGGGCGGAGTTGCCGCGAGGAGATGTAGATGAAAGACAAGATGCGCAGAGCATTGGGTTTTCTTGGGCTCATCGAAGACGAGTACGGCGAGTACACGCCGAGTGGCAATGCGCGTCCCTTCACCGATCAACCGGCCCTGGACGAGGAACTCGAGTGGACTCGACCCGCACCCTCAAGTGCGCGCACCATTCCCACGACCAACGCATCACCGGTCACACGCGTGAGCTCGAACCCGGGTCCGTCGATGCCTCGACCCACGCCGATCTCGGTGCTCGAGCCCACCGCCCAGGCGCCGC